>CEUQ01177707.1_pt1 | contig 168058 bp, 160 predicted proteins | sample 361491 | NCBI WGS metagenome assembly CEUQ01 (sample SAMEA2622796, study PRJEB7988) | marine metagenome | biome: marine biome (ENVO:00000447); feature: marine epipelagic mixed layer (ENVO:xxxxxxxxx); material: "saline water (ENVO:00002010), including plankton (ENVO:xxxxxxxx)" | depth 120 m | reverse complement strand
AATTTATTACGCGATGAACGGCCCTATGCGGGTTGGCTGTATGGCGGTGTCGGCCTCGTGTCGGTCTCAGAAGAGAGGTTGGACAATATTGAATTAAATTTGGGTGTAATTGGCCCGGCGTCGCTTGCTGAGGACGTTCAGAAAACATGGCACGAATGGTTTGATTTCCAGAGGCCAAACGGATGGGACAACCAGCTAAAAAACGAACCCGGTTTTCTTCTCAATTATTAGCGCAAATGGCGCATGCGAACGCCGCGAAAGATTGGGGGGCTCGACGCAGATTTCACGCCGCATGCTGGCGTTAGTCTGGGTAATGTTTTAACGCAGGCCTCGGTTGGTTTTACGGTTCGTGTCGGTGGAAATTTGCGTAATCACGACGATTATGGTCCGCCTCGTATTAGACCCAGCCTGCCGGGCTCAGATTATTTCGTTCGCAGCGACGGTTTGAGCTGGTACCTGTTTTTCGGCGCCGACGGTAGAGGTGTGCTCCATAATATATTCCTTGATGGCAACACGTTCAGTAGCAGTCACAGCGTCAGCAAAAAGCCGTTTGTTGGCGACATTCAGGGCGGGGTTGCCGTCATCTGGGGCCGTACACGGCTTGCCTACACCCACATTTTCCGAACCAAAGAGTTTGATTCCCAAGACGATACTGATCAATTCGGTTCCGTAAGCCTTTCATTTATTTTCTAGATTTGCCGCCTAGACGTACTGGCAACTGGCGTTTTCGTTAAGAATTTTTTGCACTACGATGCCGCTCACATTCAATGATTTAACAAGAGAAAGTGGTTTCGATGACGTCTTCGTTTAATCCGCCAGTGCGGCGGCTCATGGGGCCCGGCCCATCAGATGTTCACCCGCGGGTTCTTGGTGCCCTAGCGCGTCCAACGATCGGTCACCTGGACCCTGAATTTTCGCGAATGATGGAAGAGATTAAAGATCTTCTTCGCTATGCGTTTCGGACCAAGAATTCACTGACAATTCCGGTTTCCGGCCCCGGGTCGGTTGGTATGGAGACATGCTTTGTCAATCTTATCGAGGCTGGTGACACCGTAATTGTTTGTCAGAATGGCGCCTTCGGTGGGCGGATGAAAGAAAATGTCGAACGCTGTGGAGCCACAGCGGTGATGGTGATGGATGGTTGGGGCAAACCCGTTGATATTGAAAAGGTAGGCGATGTCTTGAAGGCTAACCCTGGCGCCAAGGCCGTGGCCTTTGTGCATGCGGAGACGTCCACTGGCGTGCAATCTGACGCCGCAGCGATTTGCGCCTTGGCGCAAGAGCATGGCGCCCTTTCGATTGTCGATGCGGTGACCTCTTTGGGTGGGACACCCGTTTTAACAGACGAATGGGGAGCCGATGCTGTCTATTCGGGATCGCAGAAATGCCTGTCCTGTATGCCGGGTATCTCGCCTGTGACAATTAGCGATAAAGCCGCCGATGTTGTGCGCAGCCGCAACCACAAGGTCCAAAGCTGGTTTATGGATTTGAACCTGGTGATGGGATATTGGAGCGGTGAGGGCGCGCGCGTTTATCATCACACCGCTCCTATCAACCCACTCTATGCAATTCATGAAGCATTGGTAATGTTGCAGGAGGAGGGGTTGGAGGAGGCTTGGGCACGACACGCCGCCATGCATACCGCCCTTCGCGCCGGCATTGAAGCCATGGGCCTGTCATTTATAGTTGATGAAGATTGTCGCCTGCCGCAGCTCAATACAATTGCTGTTCCAGAGGGTGTCGACGAAGCGGCGGTGCGTGGCGCGCTGCTGACCCGGTATAATCTTGAAATTGGGGCGGGTCTTGGCGATCTGGCCGGCAAGGTATGGCGCGTTGGACTAATGGGCCAAAGCGCAACCGGTGAGCACGTTACCTTGTTTCTCAGCGCCATCGAGGATGCGCTGGCTGAACAGGGAGCGGCGATCAACGCTGGTGCCGCTCTGCCGGCAGCGCGGGCCATTCTCGGCTAACGGAGACAGAAAATGGAAACCGCAATATTTGAACCAGGCGGCTATCGATATGTTCGTGGGCCGTTTCAGTATTCTGGTGGTGTAGCGGCAGAATCAGGCTTCGCTATTGAGCGGGCTCGATTTAAGTCGCCGGTCCCGCTTGTCGAGGGTTTTGAACAGATCGAGGCCCACTTGAAGGAACTAGAGCGGCCACTGACGTCTTTTTGCGCCTGTGAATTACGGTCGCCGGCGCCGTTTACCGAACAGGGGTTTATCGATTTCAATCGCATCTATGTCGGCACGCTGGAACGCTGGGGAATTTTTAAGGATGAGGAAAACCCTGTTGCGCGCTCCAACGTATGTCCCGAAGTCGACCCGCCTTCGGAGCCGAGTTTCCAAGCATTTTCCTACACGGTTCCTGCTGAAATGGATGATGGTAGTTTCGTCATAGCGGGTTCCGCAGAAGCGCCCGAAGGTCAGGGCAGCTATAACGAGCGGATCATCCGGCTCGGCGATCAATCACCCGATGCCATGAAAGAGAAGGCGTATTATGTGTTGGGTGTTATGGAAGCCAGAATGGCTGCTCTCGGAAGGAGTTGGGCGGATGCAACGGTGACGCAGACTTATACGGTTTATGATGTGCACCCATTTCTTGCCGACGAAATTGTTTCGCGCGGTGCGGCCAAAAGTGGGCTGACCTGGTACTTCGCCCGTCCGCCGGTCGAAGGCCTCGATTACGAAATGGATGTCAGAGGAGTGCACACCGAGCGGGTGATTTGATTTCACAAAAATTCAGGAATCTTCCGCACCGTAATACAGCATCACAGTGTGCTTGGCCTCGGCGAAGAAAAGCCAGCGCTCGATCATTGTCCCCACCATAACAAATCCAACGGCCAGTATGGCGGCGGGAATTTTGAGCCATGCTTCCGCCTCGACGGTCATCAGGGCGAGGCAGTACGGAATCAAAAAGAAGGTGAGAAAAGCCCAACGTCGCAGCTTCACCGCGTGTTTTCGCGCGATTTTGAATCCCATTTCCTGCTGGATATAGTTTTCTTGCGTGTTCGGAGAATCCAGGAGCCGAACCGGTCCGAGATCGTTTAGCCCAGTGGCGGAATTTGGTGAAACCCAGCTCGGCGATCCATCCAGAAACATCCAGTATTTCCGTTTGAACCACCAGATTAGGATGCCTGAGGCGAGGACGATGAACCCGATCCCTGGGGTGTGCAAATCGAAGAGATGGGTCAACAGATTGAACCAAATGCTCCCGGTCCAGATCGCGAAAGCGAGATAGGCTCGAACCGTATGCGGATTAAACCAGGCGCGGATCGTACGCAGCGTGGCGTAAATCATTGAGGTGGCATACACAGTCAAAACCGCGAATAGTACCGTGAGAATCGCAAACAGCCGCCATGCACCATCGTGACTTTCAAGGATCACCCATCCGAAGGCAAAAAGTGCGAATGGTCCAAATCCGGCCACGGCCAAAACACCTTCTCGGGAAAGCCAGGACGATTTCCATTGCGACAAGGCGCGCCAGGCTCGTTCGGGATGGCCGAGGTGATAGGTTGACGATATCAAACCACTGACAATCATCGTAAAAGCAAAAAAGAATCCAGTGAAACCGAACCAGCGATCGGGTTCGATCCACTGCCCGGCGGCGAACAGGCCCATTAGGAAAAGGAGGCCGTAACCGGCGCCAGAAAAAGTCGTAAATATTATAACGGAGTAGGCAGGATGCATGTCTTACGCAATTTCACGCTTATCGTGAAAGCACACGATCAAGCCACGGGAAAAGACCACCGGCGTCTTCGTTTTCCGAAGTGGGATTGATCGGCGTTAGCCGTTGCGGGCGCTCTTCTTCATAGCCAGTGCTTTTCGGGCGGGGCGGTAGGTATTTATTGACCGGCTGGTACTGCAGCTCCGGCATTAGATCGTAGCCGCCACGCTCCTCCACCATTCGTGAAACCTCCGAGCTCGGATCACCGAGGTCACCAAAATGGCGTGCATTTGCAGGGCAGGTTGCGACGCAGGCGGGCTCGCGTTCTTCCTCACTAAGGTTTTCGTTGTAAATTCGGTCGATACAAAGAGTGCATTTTTTCATGACCCCTGCATCACCATCATATTCCCGTGCGCCATAAGGGCAGGCCCAGCTACACAATTTACAACCGATACAGATGTCTTCGTTGACCAGAACGATTCCATCTTCAGCCCGTTTGTACGATGCGCCTGTCGGACACACCTCGACACAGGCAGGTTGTTCGCAATGTAAACAGGAGCGAGGGAAGTGAACTGTGCGACTATCAGCACCATTGCCACATTCGAAGGTATGTACGCGGTTGAACCATACCCCCTCGGCATTGTCACCGAACGGGTTGTTATCGGGAAGCGGTGCGGAATGTCCGCCCGTATTCCATTCCTTGCAATTTACGGCACAGGCGTGACAGCCAACGCAGATATCTAGATCGATAACGAGTCCGAGTTTCTTACCTGTAGTGTTCTGCGGAATTTGTGTCATCCACCGCCGCCTTTTTTAAAGGTGCGGGAATACATTCGGCCATATCGAAGGATGCCAGGCCGTTTGGGAAGCGCTTCGGGTGGTTCCAATGTGGCGAATTGCGGTTCACTGACGTCGCTTTCATCAGCGCCGCATTTTTCGATTCGGACGCGCAGGTCGTACCAGGCAGCCTGGCCGGTAACCGGGTCTGAATTGGCGTAGCGGAATCCGTTTCCGCGCTGCGGCAGGAGTTCGGAAATCACATGGTTTAACAAAAACCCTTTTCTGGCCTCCGGCGAGTCCGGATCAAGGTTCCAGGCGCCAGATTGTTTGCCGATGGCATTCCATGTCCAAACGGTGGCGTCATTGACGCCTTCCATCAATTTGGCCTGCGCTTTAACCCGGTTGTGGTGGCTTATTACCCATACCCAGTCGCCATCTTCAATGTCATGAATCTCGGCTGTTTGGCGGTTTATATATAATGGGTTGGCCCCATGGATTTGTCGTAACCATGCGTTCTGCGAGCCCCAACTGTGATACATCGCCATCGGGCGTTGTGTCAGAGCGTGCATCGGATACTCGTTGGTATCGATGGCCTCGCCTTCGAAGGGCGGGTACCAGATCGGCATCGGATCAAAAAACTTTTCGATCCGTTCGCGATGTTCATCGGGCGGTTGAACTTCGCCATGGCCTTGGGCCGCTAGCCGGAATTTTTGGAGCGGCTCCGAGTAAACCTGCAGAATGATTTGATTTGCAGAACCGATGAAGCCAACCGATGCTGCGTATTCAAGATAGTCACGATTGGCGTGCTTAAAGTACTGCTGCTCCAACGGTATCTCGTGCTCCCAATAGCATCCGTTTTCGACATATTTGTCGAGCTGCCGTTTATTCGGCGCGCCGGTGCCGTGGCTTTTGCCATCCTCGCCGCGCCAGCCAGCGAGGGAGCCTATACCTGGTGCACGTTCATGATTGACAAGGTAATCAGGATATCCGCCCGGATATTTAGGACTGCCGTCTTCATTGGTTAGACCGGGCAATCCGATACGCGACCCAAGATCAATGAGCACGCTCTGAAAGGCGCGTACGTCACGATCAGGCTCTACCACGGGCTGGCGGATTGAATCGGCGGCACATTCTGCGCTGCATATCGGACGATCGAGTAGGGACACACAGTCCCAGCGCTCAAGGTAAGTCGTATCGGGCAGTACAAGATCCGCGTACGCGACCATTTCCGAGAAATACGCGTCTGCATACATTATCTTGGGGATTCGATATTCGCCGGTCTTTTCGTCTTTGGCGGTGAGCATCTCCTTGGTGCCCGACGTATTCATAGACGAATTCCAGCTCATATTCGCCATATACATAAACAGCAGATCAACGGGGTAGGGATCGTGATTGTGCGCGTTGGTGATGACCATATGCATCATGCCGTGCGCGGCTATCGGCGCCTCCCAGGAATAGGCATGGTCAATTCGTCTCGGCGTTCCATCTTCTTCGACGAGTAAATCTTCCGGTCCTGCCGGGAAGCCGAGCGGCGGCCCAGGCATGGGCGTGTTGGGCACAATCTGGTCAGGCTTGCCGGTGGGTTTGAGCGGCGGCGGTGCTGGTTTTGGAAAGGGTGGTTTGTAACGGAAACCACCGGGACAATCGATGCTTCCCAAAAGTATCTGCAGCATGTGGATGGCGCGACATGTCTGAAAGCCATTTGAATGCGCGGAGATGCCGCGCATGGCATGCATCGAGACCGGACGTCCGATCATTTTCTCGTGTCGCCGTCCCGCCCAATCGGTCCATGGCTGGTCGATCTCGATCTGCTGCTCAAATGCGACGTCGGCAATCTCCGCGGCAATTCGGCGGATCGTGTGCGCAGGCACGCCGGTTTCTTTTTCGGCTGATTCAGGCGAGTAGCTCTCGTCCAGATAGCGTGTCGCCATTAGAGAGAAGGCAGGGACCGCTTTGCAGCCGTCTTCCAGAGTAAAGGTTCCGGTTAGCGCTGGTGACACCCCTGCAAGACGGGCATCAGCCGCCTGGTTGGTACCAGTGTCCCAGCAAATCGGTTCTCCATCGACACCGCGGGCAAAAAGGCCGTCGTCGGCGTGACCCGGATTTTCTATGACAAGCCAGGGAAGGTTGGTATAGCGAACGATATAGTCGAGATCTATTTTGTCCGCTTTGAGAAGCTCGTGCACCAGCGCCAACACGAATTTTCCATCCGTCCCCGGACGAATACCAATCCATTCATCGGCAATTGCTGAGTAGCCGGTGCGGATTGGATTTAAAGAAACAAATTTGGCGCCATTACTTTTAAGTTTGGAGAGACCCGCTTTGATCGGGTTGCTGTCGTGATCCTCCGCGACGCCAAACATCAACATATATTTGGTAAGATCCCAATCCGGGTCGCCAAATTCCCAGAAAGAGCCGCCTATCGTGTAAATGCCACCTGCCGCCATATTTACGGAGCAAAATCCGCCGTGGGCAGCATGATTGGGTGTGCCGAACTGACTTGCCCACCAGCCGGTCAGCGCCTGGCTTTGGTCACGGCCGGTAAAGAAAGCAAGTTTTCGCGGATCGGTTTCCCGAATGTCGCTGAGCCATGTGCTGGCGAGCTCTAGCGCTTCATCCCATTCGATTTCCTTGAATTCCGCCTTGCCCCGTTCGCCAACCCTTCTGAGTGGTTTGGTCAATCGCGCAGGCGAATAATGGTTCATTATGCCCGCGGAGCCCTTGGCGCACAGGACGCCTTTATTTACCGGATGGTCACGGTTTCCTTCGATATATCGAATACCGCCATCTTTCATATGTACTTTGATGCCACAACGGCAGGCGCACATATAACAAGTGGTGTACTTGATTTCGTCCGAGACCGTGGGTGACGTGTCGATCTCTTCGATTGGGTCGAAGTACCCGCGTGTCATTAACGAACAGCTCCTCTGTTGCCCGCCTTGTTAAAAGAGAACGCCTCAGGCGTCAAATCCGCATTATTTAAACGGTCGGCGGTTATCAAGCCTTTGCATTATACAAACGCTCATGGTGTGATTGCACGCCTAAGCAGGAAAAAGATTCGAAAATGAATACTTCTATAAAAACCTTTTTTGATAACGAAACAAATAACGCAACGCATGTTGTTTTTGACGAGAATGCAAAATCATGTGCGGTTATTGATTCGGTCCTTAATTTCGATTTCGCGGCGGGAAAAACCTCAACTGAAGCGGCGGACGCAGTCATCGATTTCATTGGCGGTGCGGAATTAACGGTTGAATGGATATTGGAAACCCATATTCACGCTGACCATTTAACGGCGGCAGCGCATTTGAAGGATCGGTTGGGGGGTAAAACAGGAATCGGCGCTGGCGTCGTCGATGTTCAGAAGACCTTTTCGCAGATTTATGGTTTAGGAGACGAATTCACGCCTGATGGATCCCAGTTTGACCATCTCTTTGCCGATGGTGAATCTTTTAAGATCGGTGATCTGGACGCGAGAGTAATTCATACGCCGGGCCACACTCCAGCATGCGCAACCTATGTGATCGGGGACGCCGCCTTTACAGGTGATACTTTCTTTATGCCCGATTCAGGGACGGCCCGGTGTGATTTTCCTGGTGGCAGCGCCGACGATCTTTACAGTTCTCTTCAGAAAATCCTCGATCTGCCTCCAGAAACAAGATTGTTTTTAAATCATGATTATGGCTGCGGAGGCTCGCGCGACTGTTCATGGGAAACAACGGTTGCGGAACAACGAGATGCCAACATTCATGTTGGTGCCGGAAAGCCAGCGGAAGAGTTTATAGAAATGCGTACCGGGCGTGATGCGACGCTCTCAATGCCTCGATTGGTTTTGCCCGCAATACAAGTGAATATGCGGGCGGGGCAAATGCCACCGCCAGATGCAGATGGCAATCGGTTTCTTAAAATACCTCTGAATGCGTTCTAGCGGTCAGCTATTCCGCTGCTGAAGCTACTGGTACTTCGTCCATCATCGAGCCGCGCTGGCGGCGCAGGAGTGGGGAGGCGAAGGAAAGCAATGGCGGAATAATCAATAAGGTTAAGATTGCCGACATCGCGAGTCCGCCCAGAACGACCGCACCAAGGCCGCGATAGAGCTCCGATCCGGCTCCAGGAACGACAACAAGCGGCATCATTCCAAATACAGTCGTCATAGTTGACATGAAGATTGGCCGAATACGGTTTCTGGTAGCTTCTGCGATTGCTTCAGCTGCCTCCAACCCTTCCTTGCGAACGTGATGAAGGGTTTGATGGACGAGCAAAATGGCGTTGTTCACGACGATGCCAATCAAAATGACGAAGCCGAGTACAGTCAACATATCGAGCTTGTGAACTGCTAGCTTTTGCAGTGTCTCTCTTAATTCATGCATACTTCCTATCGGTTCGTATAAAAATGCCGATATACTTTGTATGCCCTCCTGGAAGGTGAATAGCTTCAAGTACTCTGAAAAATATTCCATATATCCGGGAAGGTTGAGGAAGCTGATCCCGATTACACCGCCCGCCGTTGCCAGTGGCACGGAAAACATAATGATTAACGGAAACACAAAGCTTTCATACAGGATTGCCATGACGAGATAGACGATAGCAATTGCTATCAGCAGGTTGATCACCATTGCATCCCAGGTACGATTTAATTCATCGGCCGTTCCCGACATGGTCAACCTAACGCCCGGAGGTAAACCACCTTTTTCCAATGGCGCCATTACTTCGTTACGGACCATCTTAATGGCTTCTTCGAGAGCGACGTTGTTTTTGGGCCTAATTTGCAGAGTGACTGTGCGGATTCTTTCAAGATGGCGAATCTCCATTGGTCCTTCCGTGACATCGATATCCGCTAATGCGGACACAGGAAGAATATGACCGGTCCGCGTGACGACTGGCAGGTTTCCGATTTCTTGGGTCGTATTGGCTTGGCCAGGGCCCGTAAGCGTAAGGTCTATACGTTTGCTTCCTCGGGTAACCTCCTTTACGCGCAAGCCATCATTGGATGCATCTACGGTTAATGCGAAATCGCGCGCTGTTAGGCCAACGTCAGCGAGCCTCAATAAATTCGGGACTACCCGAACCTCCGGCGCACCAAGTTCCAATCCAGGTTTAGGTCTAATTTGATAACCATCACGCTTCGGCATGATACGGCTCAGTATTCCCATCCCCTGCCGGGCAACTTGCAGGAGGTCTTCAAGTTCAGGGCCCGTGATGTCAAGTTCGATGACACGAGAACCTCCGAATCCGCGCCCAAACAATGACGTTTGCCGCGCAAAACCAAATGTACCGGGTTCGCTGAATACTGCTCGGCGCATGATAGGAACAAGTTCGCGCGCGCGTGTCGGGTCAAGTGCATTGGCGCCCATGAACAAATAACTCGATCGTGCGACAAACCAGAAGCGCCCCATCTTCGGCGGTCCGATATCGCACTCTCTTAAATGGAACGGAAACCATCCCTTTTCAAATCCGAACTCCATCCGCGTATACCAAGGGTCACATTTAACCGGTTGTTCACCTTCCTTGGCCCAGTAGCGGCGTACGCTGCCTTCCACTTTGCTCGCCATGCCGTTTAATGTCTTGAGGTTGTATCCTGGCGGTGGATTGGCGATCGCAATCACAAAATTCCGATTGCCTTCGGGCAAATAGTTTAGATTGGGCAATAAAAACCAGGTTGCCAAAGCAGCGAAACCTGAAATTCCGACGACGACCAGGAGTCCCGCTATTTGGTTCTTTGTGACCAGGAGCGTGAATTTACCGATAAATCTCACGAAGATACCGGCAAACCAGTCGATTACAGGAATACGCCGGGTGCCTGCGATCTTATGTGTATTCTCGCCAAGGAGTTTGTTGGCAAGGGTGGGCACGACAGTGATGGAAACAATTAGTGATAAAAGAACAGCGACGGACAGAGCAACGGCAATATCTCGAAAAAGCTGGCCGACAACCAAATTCATCACCAGGATAGGCGCAAAAACCACCACGGTCGTTACCGCCGATGCCATGATTGCACCCCATACTTCGCCGGCACCCCGAACGGCGCCTTCGAATTTTGAACTGCCTTTTTCGCGATGCCTGTAAATATTCTCCAAAACGACAATCGCAGCATCGACAACCATGCCAACTGCAAAGGCGATACCTGCAAGTGAAATCACATTTATCGATCTGCCGAGAGCCGCAAGTGCGACAAACGATCCCACCACTGAAACAGGAATTGCCAGCGAGACGACCGCAGTTGCGCCGAATGATCGCAGGAATAGGAGCAATATGATTGCGGCAAGTGTTCCGCCGACCCAAATATTTTGAGTTACCAGTTTGACCGCTGATTTTATATAGACCGTATCGTCATGTACCTGCTTCATGACGAGGCCTTCCTTGGGCAGGATGTCTCTGTTGAGCCGTTCAACAACCTTTTTTATGCCGGCCATTGTTTCAACGACATTTGCACCAGTATCTCTAATGGCATTTACGGCGATTGCGGGGCTGCCCAAATTGCGAATTCGGGATTGTCGTTTTTTGTGGCCGAATTCTACGTGGGCAATATCCCCTACGCGAACACGGAAAACCCTCCCCGTACTTGGGTCGCGTTCAGTTCGAAGGACGACCTCCCGAACCCGCTCAACTGTATTGAGTTCACTTTCGGTTCGGACACGGTATTCGCGTTTTCCCTCGTCAACCTCGCCCGCTGAGACGCTTATACTGGTGCCACGAAGTGCATTATTTAGATCGGGTACTGTTATTCGATAGTGTGCAAGGCGTTTCGGATCCACGATGACCCGAATTTCAGATTCATTGCCGCCATATATGTTGGCGGCGGCAACACCTTCAACGCGCTCCAACCCGTCACGGACGACGTCATCAAGAAAATCTCCATAAGACCGTATCGAACGATTGTTGCCGGGTAGCTTTTTGATGGAAAACCAGGCAATCGGATTGTCATCCGTGTCACGTGTTCTAAGTAGTGGCTCATCGGCTTCGTCAGGAAGTCCGGTTACCTGCTGCAACCTGTTGTTTATAAGTAGGATCGATCTGTTTCGATCCGAATCCACGCTAAATTCAAGACTGATAGTTCCCCGTCCGCGACGGGCTCGTGATTCCATACGTTCAAGACCCTCAAGGCCTTTGAGTTTTTCTTCCTGGGGGATGATGATCTGACGTTCTATTTCTGTGGGTGATGCTCCTGACCATAGTGTTTGCACTATGATTAGGGGCTTTCTGACGTCAGGTGTTAACTGAATTGGGATCGCTGTAATCGCAAGCGACCCCAACAGTAAAACCATCAAAACGATCGACAGAACGGCGACAGGACGCCGGACAGCAAGTTCAATGAGTTTCATTCGCTATCCCTCCCGCGAGGAATTGGGACTGCCACGCTTGCTTTGACCTCCTGAGCCACGGCGGTCACCTTTGCCGCCTTGCCAGCCGCCTTTTCCGCCACGACCGCGCTTGCCACGCAAGCCGCCTCGTCCTCGCCGTTGACCTGGTTTTACAACTTTAATTTTCTGCCGTGGCCGAAGTCGTTCATTGCCGCGGATGACGACGCGGTCTCCTGGCTTTAACCCTTTTAGAACTTCAAAACGGAGTCCGAAGGCGTCACCAAGTTGCACAGGACGCAAATTGGCTCGCAGACCATTGTCAGTTTCCTGGACAAGGAATACGACTTTTTTCCCTCGGCGCTGGGTGATCGCATCTTTGTGAACCGTAACGGCCTCTTTGGCAGCGCCCGAAGGAATGTGAACCTCAACGCTTTGATTCGCAGCAATAGTATCGTTTGGTGTCAGGAACTTTGGCGTGAACCGCACAATACGCGTTCGTGACAATGCGTTTTCTTCTGGTACGACTGCGCGTACTGACGCTTTAAAGGAAACACCGAACTCTGGTTTGACATCGATTTCTACACCGTCCGTCAAGCCGCCGAGACGGTTTGCAGGTACTTCAGCTTCGATCTCCATAGATTTTTCGTTGAGCATCGTGACGACGGGTGAACCGACGGCGACATAATTTCCCGATTCAACGGCACGCTTTGTAATCACGCCGTCGAAGGGTGCAAGGACTTTGGCGTTGTACAGGTTTATATCTGCCATACGTAATTCGGCCCGGGCTTGTTCTTGTTTGGCTCGCGCTTCAGCTAAAGCGCTGCGAAAGCGTTCAACGTCGCGCAGTTTGTCCTGGTATCGGGCGACTGAGAATGCGGCGGACTTTCGAAGCTTCTCAAGACGTTCCAACTCTTGTGCGGATAATCTCAGCTGTGCGCCAGCGGTACGTATCTTGGCGGAAAATTCCTTCAGTTCCGCCGCCTTGAGATCGCGCTCCGCGACCAGCATAGTTGAAACAAGGGTTGCAATGACGTCACCCTTTTTAACGCGATCCCCGACCTGCACCTTTACTTCGTCGATAGCGCCCCTTGTTCGCGAAGCAACCACCCCGGTTTGACGCGCGATGACCCGCCCATAGACCTGAACCGTTTCAACCGCTGAGCCTTTCGTTACAGCGTCTACAAATACGGTTGCCGGACCTCCTCTGCCACGCCGGCCCCCGCGTCCTCGGCGGCGCTGACTCTTGCCGCTCTTTGCAGAATTACTGCCCTTTTTCGCATCATCAGGATTTGAGGTTGCCTTCTTTTCGGATTTTTGCGCATAGGCGACGGACTGAAGTACGTGCGTGGATAGCAATGTCGTTGTTCCAAAGATGGCACAGACGACACCTAAGCTACGCAGCAGTTCAGCCACCGTTGAATTACGGCAATTCTTTTTAGCTCTGTACCTCATGGGGTCACAAACCCTGGTCAAATTTGGTGAAATTATAGGCCCGATTAACTTACCGGGAAAAGCGGAATGTCGATTGGACACAATATGCAAAACGCGATTTTCCTGTTCCTTCGGTTTGTTTAACACGAAATGATTCGGTGTTTTCCGTCGACTGTTGGCGTTAACGTGGCTGAATTAGACTACGAAAGACGGGACGAAATATGCCGACGTTGATATTCGACCACCAGAGTTCTGAAGAACACGATATGGGGCAAGGACATCCTGAACGGCCCGATAGGATACGCGCAGTAAGGAAAGCGCTGGAAGCGGAGCGGTTTAAGGGCCTCGAACGCCGGCAAGCGCCGCAAGCGACGGTGCAACAAATTTCACGGGTTCACGAACAATCCTATGTCGAACATTTGATTGCAGCTGTCCCCGAAGAAGGTCTTGTACGCATTGACCCTGATACCGCGATGTGTCCCGCTTCCGGCGAAGCTGCGCTCCGGGCAGCCGGTGCAATTATTGGTGCAATAGACGCGGTTATGAATGGTGACGCCAATTCGGCGTTCTGCGCGGTTCGGCCGCCCGGTCATCATGCTGAGCCGAACCAGGGAATGGGGTTTTGCCTCTTCAACAATGTTGCAATTGGCGTTCAGCACGCCCGGCAAATCCACAATTTAGAGCGGGTGGCTGTCGTGGATTTCGATGTTCATCACGGCAATGGTACGCAGGCGGCATTTTGGTCAGATCCGAATGTGCTTTTTGCTTCTTCACACCAATATCCATTTTACCCAGGTACAGGCGGTGAGGATGAAACAGGTGCTGGGAATATTTTCAATGTGCCGCTTGGCGCCGGCACCGGATCAGCACTGTTTCGTCAAGGTATGGAACGTGTCGTGCTACCCGCACTAGAAGATTTCGATCCTGATTTGATTATCGTCTCGGCAGGTTTTGATGCGCATGCGCGGGATCCTCTCGCTAATATTCGCCTGGATGAGGAAGACTTTGAGTGGATTACAGGTAAGCTGGTGGATGTTGCTGGCGAATTTTGCGATGGCCGAATCATTTCCTCTCTTGAAGGGGGATACGATCTCGAGGCCTTAGAAAACAGCGTTTCCGCCCATTTAGCGGCCTTAATGCGGGCTCAGTGACGCTTTTATCGTCAATTACGCTGGAAAATTCGATATCCGGTGGTTGAAAGACCGAAAATACTGTCTAAGTTGCTCTAATTTGCAGCAATCACTAAACTTTCACGCATATACAACAGGGATTCTGTTCGATGGCCAAAAGCGATAAAAAGGCTGATATCGCCTCCCTTTCCTTTGAAGGGGCGCTTGCAGAACTGGAAGAAATCGTTCGCAAGCTTGAACAAGGAAAAAGCGATTTAGAAGATGCTCTAGGTGCCTATGAGAGAGGTGCAGCGCTGAAAAAGCACTGTGAAACAAAATTAAAAGAAGCTAAGGCCCGCGTTGAAAAAATAAAAATGGGAGCAGACGGGGCTGGAGGATTGGAGCCAACGAACCTTGAGTGAAGCGAAGGTTTTGGTGCCGCTACCCGAGGCCATGGCGGAGGGGGCGGCCGCTGTAGAACAGATTTTGGATGAAATACTGACGACGCCTCAGGGTCATGAAGCGCGGCTGTTTGAGGCTATGCGCTACGCATCGCTCAACGGCGGTAAGCGTTTGCGGCCCTTTTTAGCGTTGGAGAGTGCACGGTTGTTTGACGTGCCCGATGACTATGCTCTTAGGGCAGGCGTCGCGGTAGAGCTTATCCACTGCTATTCATTAATACATGACGATTTACCAGCGATGGATGATGACGATCTACGGCGCGGCAAACCGTCATGTCATATTGCCTTTGATGAGGCGACTGCGGTCCTGGCGGGCGATGCGCTGCAAGCCGTCGCATTCGAAATTCTCGCCGATCCGAAGACCCATCCCGATGCTGAGGTGCGCAATGCCCTTATAAAAGGGTTGGCGTTCGCATCTGGTGGTCACGGTATGGTGGGTGGTCAAATGATTGACCTGGCAGCAGAGCATAGCGATGCCGATGTTTCGACGATAACGCGCATGCAACGCCTCAAAACTGGTGCCCTTATTAGCTTCTCATGTGAGGCTGGCGCTATTGTCGGAAGAGCGTCTGATGATGCACGTCAGGCATTGTTGCATTACGCCCATGACCTTGGATTGGCATTTCAAATTGCTGATGATTTGCTGGATGTGCTTGGAACTGCCGAAGATACGGGAAAGGCCACGCAGAAAGATGAAGCGGCCGGAAAGGCCACTTTTGTGTCACTTCTCGGCGTGCCGGAGGCACAGGAACGCGCGAAGTTGCTCGTTGATCAGGCCATCGCGCGACTTGACATGTTCGGTGAAAAAGCTGCACATCTGCGGGCAATTGCAAATTTCGTCGTCGAACGGCGGACATAAGGAGGTTGCGTTGAGTAAGGGACCCGAAACGCCGTTGCTGGATACTGTCAAAGTTCCGGCGGATCTGCGTGAGCTAGAAGAAAAAGATTTAAAGCAGTTGGCGGATGAACTCCGGGCGGAAACCATTGATGCCGTTTCTACTACCGGTGGACATTTGGGTGCTGGTCTTGGCGTCGTAGAGTTAACCGTCGCCTTGCATTATGTATTCAATACGCCTGAAGATCGATTGGTTTGGGATGTCGGTCATCAGGCCTATCCGCACAAGATCATAACCGGACGGCGCGAGCAAATCCGTACTCTGCGTCAGGGCGGCGGTTTATCTGGTTTTACGAAACGCTCAGAAAGTGAATATGACCCATTTGGCGCAGCCCATGCGGCGACCTCAATCTCAGCGGCGCTTGGCTTCGCGGTTGCCCGGGATTTAGACGGAGGCACCAATAATTCTATTGCCGTCATCGGCGATGGGTCTATGACGGCGGGAATGGCATATGAGGCTATGAACAACGCGGGGTCTATGGACTCCCGGCTCGTTGTCATTCTCAACGACAATGATATGTCGATTGCGCCACCCGTTGGAGCGATGAGCGCTTATCTCTCAAGACTCATTTCCTCGCGCTATTACCGTTCATTGCGTCATTTGATGCGTGATCTTGCCAAGAAGTTTCCCAAGCCGCTGGAGCAGGCGGCAACAAGATCTGAAGAGTATGCTCGTGGCCTCGTGACCGGTGGTACGATGTTTGAAGAGCTTGGCTTCTTTTATGTCGGCCCGATCGATGGTCATAACCTTGACCATCTCTTGCCCGTATTGAAGAACGTTCGCGATTCAGATGAGCCTGGTCCGGTATTAATTCATGTCGTGACCAAGAAGGGTGGCGGCTATCCGCCAGCCGAATCTGCAGCTGACAAGTATCACGGCGTCGGCAAGTTCGATGTTGTTACCGGTACCCTGGCGAAGGCGCCGCAAGGTCCGCCGGCCTATACTAAAGTCTTTGCGCAATCGCTCATTTCTGAAGCGGAAAAGGATGACAAGATTGTCGCGATAACCGGCGCGATGCCCTCCGGTACGGGCCTTGACCTGTTTGAGAAAGCTTATCCAGATCGTTGTTTCGATGTCGGCATCGCAGAGCAGCATGCCGTGACATTTGCAGCGGGGCTTGCAGCAGAAGGTTACAAACCGTTTGCGGCAATCTATTCGACATTTTTACAGCGGGCCTACGACTCGGTTGTCCATGACGTTGCAATCCAGAACCTTCCGGTGAGATTTGCAATGGATCGTGCGGGCATGGTTGGTGCTGACGGTGTTACCCATCAGGGGTCATTTGATATTGCCTATCTGGGTTGTCTGCCGGGTATGGTCCTTATGGCTGCCGCAGATGAGGCGGAACTCGTTCACATGGTGAAAACGCAAGTGGCGATAGACGACAGGCCTTCGGGGCTCCGCTATCCGCGCGGCAACGGCGTAGGCGTCGATATGCCAAAGACAGCGGAAATCCTTGAAATCGGCAAAGGCCGAATTATTCGGGAAGGGACCAAGGTTGCATTGTTGTCCTATGGAACCCGTTTGGCTGACTGTCTGTTGGCGGCCGACGATCTTGCAGCACGCGGATTGTCCACGACCGTTGCGGACGCGAGGTTTGCGAAACCGATCGACGAAGATTTGGTTCGGCGTTTGGCAAATGAACATGAGGTTTTGTTAACCGTCGAAGAAGGGTCAATTGGTGGTTTTGCCAGTCAGGTCACCCATGTTCTTGCCTTTAACGGGCTGCTCGACAATGGTCTTAAATTCCGCCCTATGTACCTTCCTGACATTTACATCGATCACGATACCCAGCCTAAGCAAAATGAGATTGCTGGTCTGGATGCGGCGAACATCGTTGATACGACTCTCAAGGCGTTGGGACAGGAAATCAGTGAAGCGCCCGCCCGGGCCTAGCCGGATTAAATAATGGCGGCGAAACAGCGCGTTGACCAGCTTCTGGTGACGCGCGGTCTCGCCGAAAATCGAACGCGTGCGCAGGCGCTCATCCTTGCAGGCACAGTTTATGCTGGCGAAATACGGCTGGACAAACCCGGCCATCAAATAGCGGAAGATATTGATATAGAAGTTCGCGGTCGGCCACACCCTTGGGTGTCCCGTGGCGGCATCAAACTTGCACATGGCCTGGAACGTTTCTCACTATCAGTTGCTGGCAAGATTTGTGTAGATATTGGGTCATCGACAGGTGGCTTTACCGATGTCCTTCTTCAGAACGGCGCGGCCAGGGTATATGCCGTGGACGTGGGGCGTGGTCAGCTGGACTGGAAACTTCGAAACGATGACCGGGTCGTCGTGCTTGAAGGTGTTAACGCTCGACACCTCAATGAGAGTAACGTGTCTAAAGCGGCGTCTATAGTTGTGTGCGATGCCAGTTTTATCGGTTTGCGAACGGTGTTGCCGCCGGCTTTAAACATGGCGGCCCCCGAGGCTGCGCTCATCGCACTCATCAAGCCTCAGTTTGAAGTAGGTAAGGGGCGCGTTGGTAAAGGCGGCGTTGTCAGAGACGAGAGTTTGCACGAAGAGGTGTGCCAGACCATCCGCGACTGGTTGACGGACGATATGGAATGGGAGGTGGGCGGTATTGAAAAGAGTCCCATTACAGGCCCAAAAGGAAATATTGAGTTCCTTATATATGCGACACGTCGGCCGTGACTGAGCTCGAACTGAGAATTTCCGCTCTGGGTTCCAGAGGTGACGGTATTGCAGAGTCTTCTGACGGCCCCGTTTTCGTGCCTTATTCTCTGCCTGGCGATTTGGTGACCGTGAGAATAGAGAAATCGAAATCAGGTCCCGGCCGGGGAAAGTTACTATCCGTCCTTGAGAGCGGTCCAAATCGCGTCGAGGCGTCTTGCGAACATTATACCAAGTGTGGCGGATGCTCAGTGCAACAACTGTCTCTGCCGGATTATTACGACTGGAAACGGGAAATTGTTTGTGATGCCTTGAAGCGGCAGGGCCTGGATAGAAATGTAGTCCATGAACTCGTCACCGGAAGAACTGAGGAACGCCGCCGGGCCAGGTTTTCGGCGAAGAAACTGGTGTCTGGAACCGTTCTTGGTTTCTTGGAGGCACGAAGCCACAGAATTGTTTCGTTGTCACAATGTCCTGTCTTGTCGCCGTCCATCACTCAAATAATGTCGCCTTTGCGCGATCTTTTGGGCAGCTTGCTAAGTCACCGCCCTTCAGCGGAAGTTGCTGTAACAGAGACGGATTCGGGTTTGGATATCTGTCTGTATATGCCGATGGGTCCTGAGTTGAATGCCAGGATGCTATTGGCAGAATTTGCGGCCCGTCATGATATCGCGCGTATCAGTTGGGATTCTTTTAGATCTAGTTCCTCCGAATTTTCTGAACCGATCGTTTCCAATCATATGGCAGTGATGGAATTTGGCGATATTCCTGTTGCGGTTCCACCCGATGCTTTCGTGCAACCGACGAAATTTGGCGAGGATGTCTTGCGGGAGTGCATCATAACAGCGGTTTCGGACTCCAAAAAAATTGTTGAACTGTTTGCCGGGTGTGGCTCCTTTACGCTGCCCATGGCAGTAGAGGGGCATCACATATCAGCATTCGACTATGCCGACGATCACATGATGGCATTATTAGCGGCAGTGCGGTCCAATGGACTAGCGGACAGGGTTTCCGTTGCTGAGAGAAATCTCAAACGCCGACCTTTGGATGCCTCAGAGTTTGACGGCGTTGATGCCGTTGTTCTGGATCCGCCACGCGCCGGGGCACCGGAACAAATAAAACACCTCGCCCAGAGTGAGGTGCCGGTAATTGCCTACGTTTCCTGTAATCCACTTAGTTTTGCGCGGGACGCAAGAGTGTTGGTTGAAGGTGGTTACCGGCTTGATCGCGTCGTACCGGTCGACCAGTTTCTTTGGTCGCCCCACGTAGAGTTGTTTGGCGTTTTAAAACGCGCATAGGTTCAACCGCATTGGCCGCGATGTCGCAACAGATGGTCGGCGAGAACGCAGGCCATCATTGCTTCACCCACTGGAACGCCACGAATTCCAACGCATGGATCATGGCGACCTTTGGTTGCTATTGTTGTATTTCGGCCCTGTCTCGAAACGGTATCCCTGGGTGTCAGAATTGAACTTGTCGGCTTAACAGCAAACCGAACCACGATGTCCTGGCCAGTCGAAATGCCACCCAAAATACCGCCGGCGTTGTTGGACTGAAATTCAACTTCGCCGTTTTTCATGCGCATTTCATCGGCATTGGCTTCGCCAGAAAGTGACGCTGCGCCAAACCCAGCACCAATCTCTACACCTTTGACAGCATTGATGCTCATCATGGCGGCCGAAAGGTCCGCATCCAGCTTACCGTATACCGGAGCACCCAGTCCCGCGGGGACACCGGACGCCACGATTTCGATGACGGCGCCAACCGACGATCCCGATTTTCGAATGTCGTCGAGATATTCTTCCCAGTGCGCCGCAGTCTTTGCGTCAGGGCACCAGAACGGGTTTTTATTACACTGGGCCCAACTCCAGCGTTTTCGGTCTATTGCTTCTGTTCCCATTTGAACCATGGCGCCGCGGATTTTCACTTTGCCTCCCAGGATTTTTCGGGCTATTCCGCCAGCCGCAACGCGCATTGCTGTTTCCCGCGCGCTGGGCCGTCCACCGCCGCGGTAATCGCGAAGGCCATATTTTTTCCAGTAGGCGTAATCCGCGTGACCAGGCCGGAACTTATCTTTGATGGCCGAGTAATCCTTGCTTCTCGCATCCTTGTTCTGAATAAGCAGACTAATCGGCGTACCGGTCGTCTTGCCTTCAAATACGCCGGAAAGGATTGAAACCTGGTCGGGCTCTTTCCGTTGCGTGACAAATCGGGACGTGCCTGGTTTACGCTTGTCCAACCACGTTTGTAGATCGGATTCGGCAAGCGAAATCCCCGGCGGAGTGCCGTCGACGACACAGCCAATCGCCGGGCCGTGGCTTTCGCCCCATGTGGTCACGCGGAAAAGCGTGCCGAAACTATTATCGGACATTTGTCTCGCCCCGATCTCTCTAAGTTCGTTGACTTAGTCCCCGGTTACCACACTGATATCGGGTGCGTCGACAGCTTTCATGCCGACGACGTTATAACCGCAATCGACGTGGTGCACTTCGCCGGTGACTCCCTGGGACAGATCGGAAAGGAAATACAGCCCTGCGCCCCCTACGTCGTCGATGGTCACATTCCGTTTCAAGGGCGCGTTCAGTTCGTTCCATTTGAGAATATAACGGAAGTCACCAATACCCGATGCTGCAAGGGTTCGAATTGGGCCCGCCGATATCGCATTCACGCGAATGTTTTCTTTTCCAAGGTCTACGGCGAGATAGCGAACACTGCATTCCAGTGCTGCTTTCGCGACACCCATAACGTTGTAATGCGGTACAACGCGTTCCGAACCGGCATAGGTTAAGGTAACAATGCTGCCGCCATTTTTCATGAGTGGCTGCGCTGCCCGGCAAACTGACGTGAAGGAATAGCAGGAAATTGCCATCGTTTTTTCAAAGTTTTCCGGCGATGTGTCGACATAGCGACCCGTTAACTCATTCTTGTCAGAAAACGCGATGGCATGGATTACGAAATCAATCGAATCCCATTTTTCACCGAGGGTTGAAAATACATTTTCAATGCTTGCATCATCTGCAACATCGCATTCAATGAGGACGTCGCTTCCCAAACTCTCTGCCAATGGACGTACGCGTTTTTCGAGAACTTCATTCTGATACGTAAATGCGAGTTCAGCGCCCTGTTCGACCACTGCCTTGGTTATGCCCCAAGCAATCGATCGATCATTTGCAACGCCCATCACAAGACCTTTTTTGCCCTTCATGAGAGGTGCTGGCTCGGTCATTTTTTACTCATCCCTTAACGCAAATACGGTTCACCCAATTCTACACGAAAGGAATCGCGCGGCAAAGCGATTGGTTTTCAATCACATTTCAGAATGAATTGGCGTCGTTCAGGCTAGGGCCGAGGTTCGCTTTAGTTTACGATTTGCCAGCTTCCATCCGGTTGACGGCAGGCGCGTCCGTAGGCTTGCTCAGTCTTTCCATCAATCGTGACTGTTTGCTGATATTCCCGGCATGGTTGTCCGGTGTCCGCGCTGGCCAACGTTCTTGTAGGCGTCACGGTACCAGAATTTCCTGAATCAGGATTGGACCAGCTGGATGTTTGCCCAACAGGATTGGTCTCCAATGCGCTTTGATGCGTCTGGGCGGCGTGAATTTTATCCACCTTGTCGAGCTTTTTTCCAATCCGACTGCCCAAAAACACACCTAATGCTGCTCCAGCTGCAGAGGCCGCTACACGACCCTTGCCGCCACCAATCTGAGAGCCAAGAAGACCACCGATGACTCCACCGATGACAGCACCGCCGGTCTCGTTCCTGTCATTTCCAGAACAGGCGGTGAGTCCAAACCCAAAGGCACCAATTACAACAACTGTCACCAAATTCTTGATCATGGTCTGAGCCTCCAACAATTTTATCTGACACATTCATAACAGATCACGACGACAAATCAGAGAGACTTCTCGTCGCAAACATTTCTATTGTGTATAGATGGGTATCCGACCGCTGTGAGTGCAAGGAAATTATGGCGGTCGTGACATGGACATAAGCGTCCGTTTAGAGCGTTTCTTTGTAAGTAACTGTTGTTAAAGGGTTATCAGGGTTTCAAATGGTTGAAAGCGGCGAAGTAAATCCGCAAAAAAAATTCAAAGACTGGTACGAGGAAGCAGAGAAAGCTGAACCGGGACTGGCGGAAGCCATGACATTGGCCACTGTCAATGCATCCGGAATGCCATCAGCGAGAATGGTGCTGCTGAAAGAGGCCAACGACCGAGGGTTCGTATTCTATACCAATCTGGATAGTAAAAAGGGCAAGGAGTTGGCGGAAAACCCGAAGGCTGCTCTGGTGTTCCATTGGAAGTCACTAAAACGACAGGTCCGAATTTCCGGTAATGTCGAGCCTGTGAGTGCTGAAGAAGCTGATGCGTATTTCGAATCGAGACCGCGCGGTGCTCAAATCGGTGCATGGGCCTCTGATCAATCCAAACCAATGGATGGTCAGTTTGATCTGGAAAAGAAGGTCGCGTTATTTACCGCGAAATTTGGCGTATCAAAAATCGACAGACCGCCTTATTGGTCTGGCTTTTGCGTCATTCCGAGCGAATTCGAATTTTGGGAAGAGCGACCTTTCCGCCTCCATCGGCGAATTATGTATCGGATCGAAAATGGAGAATGGTCCGTAACCCATTTATTTCCTTAGGCACTTTTCCAGAAAATGACTTGAATGGTGCAAAAAAAAGGTCAAATCTAAGGTGTCAGAAAGTTTTTCTGCCAGTTCAACTAAGCACCAGTTGGGTGCAGGGAGAGAGCCATGATCAAGACAATTCTCGCTTGTGTTAGCAGTGGTGATTCCGGTCAGACGGTACTTGAGACGGTTGGACGTATTGCGAAACGATTTGATTCCCACATCGAAGTTTTACATGTGCGTGCCGACCCCCGCGGATTAGTGCCCTATACCGGCGAAGGTATGGATGGTTCCATGATCGAAGAAATCATGGAAGTGACTGAAAAAGAGGGTGGCGAACGCGCAGTACGCGCCAAAGAGGTATTTGAAAAATTTTGCCAGTCCAGCGGAATACCGGTCTTAGATGCACCTGACGGTCAGACCGGCCCATCAATTTCCTGGCGCGAAGAAAGTGGGCGTGAAGACGAGATTGTAGCAATTCGCGGCAGATTGTTTGATGTGGTAGCAGTTGGGCGACCAGTAAAGGACTCTGCCCTGCCATCGCCGATTACATTGGAAGCGGCGCTTTTGGACACCGGACGTCCGACCCTCGTTGCCCCGCCGACGCTGCCGCCTGATACCGGCAGTCACGTTGCGGTTGCCTGGGAGAGTAGCCCGGAGGCAGCCCACGCGATAGGTGCGGCGATTCCAATTCTCGAAAGAGCTGAAAAAGTAACCCTGCTTGCAGCAGACCCAGTGGAACCACCGTCAATACCTCCTGAAGAAGGCGTAACGCGCCTGGCGTGGTCGGGCATAAGTGCGGAAATCAGGCGCTTCGATGTCCGGGAAGATGAAATCGGTGCGGCATATTTGAAACACGCTTTGGATGCAAATGCCGATATGCTCATCAAAGGTGCTTACTCCCGGAGTCGCGTACGACAAATGATATTGGGTGGCCGAACGCGCCATATAATCACGGCGACAGAAATTCCGGTTATTCTTTGCAAATAGGGATTGTTGGTTGAGTGTTTGAATTGAATGGATGAACCGGCCAAGACAATAGTATTGACCGGTGCGAGCCGGGGTATCGGACATGCGACGGTGAAACGGTTCAGTGACGCGGGATGGCGCGTCATTACCTGCTCGAGGGAGGATATTCCCGACGATTGTCGTCGCGACCCTAATTGGACCCACCATATTTCAACGGATCTCGCCGATCCGCAGAGTTTAGACAGCTTCGTCAAGAGCGCGAACGAAGTCATCGGGGAAGAAGGTCTCCACGCCTTAATCAATAATGCCGCACAATCTCCCAAGACGCCCTACAAAGAACGATTGGGCTCATTGAATGGCAGCATCGATGATTGGCGAGAGGTCTATGACTTAAACCTGTTTGCCCCGCTAACCCTGGCACGGGGTTTTGCCGCCGCACTCCATCGTGCAGAAGGAGCGGTGGTCAATATTACGTCGGTCGCCGGTCATGCCATCCACCCGTTTGCTGGGTCCGCTTACTCGACCTCAAAGTCCGCATTATCAGCTCTTACCCGGGAAATGGCTGTTGAGTTCGCCGAATTAGGAGTTCGTGTAAATGCCGTGGCGCCAGGAGAAATCGCAACCGAAATGATCGGTGCCGAGTATGAGTCTTTGATTCCCAGAATACCCCTAAACCGACTGGGAACGGCCGAAGAAGTTGCTTCGGTCATTTTTCAGCTCTGCGGAGAGGATTTTGGCTATGTGACGGGTTCGGAAATCTTCGTCACCGGTGGCCAACATTTATTCTAATTTTGAGCCAGAGTGAATTTGAGGCCCCGTAGCCATTCAAGCCGGTCTTCAATTTGTCCAAGATCGTGATCCAGCCATTCAATCAAATAGCCCGGATCTTCACTATGCTGAGCCCGCAATTCCACCAGTCTCGCCAATTCGCCTTCGCAGGCTTCAATCATCATATCCACCTGGTCGTTTTGATCTTTGGTTTCCAGAAAATGCAGAAACCGGAATTTTAGAGCGAGGATCAACTTCGCAACGTCATTTACGGGCGGGCGCACGGCAGCCTGCAATAACGTGGTCAATTCAGTGCGACCATCTTCCGTAAGGGTGAGAACCGCGTCGGGTATTTCTTCGGATTCTGCTTCCTCGGTTGAAACGAGGCCCTCAAATCTAAGTAACTCGATAGAAGTTCCCATGAGATCAAGTGAGGGGCCCGCTATTCGGCTGGTGAAGTTTCGAACCGCTGCCGCAAGGGCGGCATAGGTCATTGATCCGCTGGCAAGGATACCGAGGGCGGCGAGACGAACCGCTTCGCGCGGAAGAAGAGAATTATCTTTGTACACGCAGTGCTACCGAATTTCAGACATTCAGAGGCATATTATACCGATTTCGATCCTAATATGCCGTGAAATTTAACGGTAAACACCCTGTTTATTTATTTTCCTGAATTTGAAGCAGCAGAAAAAAAGTCATTGCCTTTATCGTCAACAACAATGAAGGCGGGGAAATCTTCGACCTCAATGCGCCAAACAGCTTCCATTCCAAGTTCTTCATACTCGACGCACTCAACCTTTTTGATGCAATCCTGAGCCAGCCGAGCGGCGGGACCTCCTATTGATCCGAGATAAAAGCCACCATGTTCCTTACAGGCGTCTGTAACCTGCTGAGAACGGTTTCCTTTCGCCAGCATGATGAAACTACCCCCTTTAGCCTGGAACTCTGCCACATATGAATCCATTCGGCCTGCCGTGGTCGGCCCGAACGATCCGGACGCAAAACCGTCAGGTGTCTTCGCAGGACCGGCATAATATACGGGGTGATTGCGCATATATTCGGGCATGGGTTCACCGGCGCTAAGGCGTTCCGATATTTTGAAATGCGCGATGTCCCGCGCCACAATAAGAGAGCCCGTTAGTGCCAATCTCGTTTTAATAGGATAATTCGACAAGGTTTTTCGCATTTCTTCCATCGGGCGATTGAGGTCAATAGAAACGACCTCACCACCGAGCGATGCCTCGTCCACATCGGGAAGGTATCGCGCCGGATTCTTCTCTAGTTGTTCCAAAAAAATTCCATCGCGGGTTATTTTCGCCTTCGCCTGCCTATCTGCCGAACAGGAGACGCCAATACCAATGGGCAGCGACGCTCCGTGGCGCGGCAGACGTACAACGCGTACATCATGACAAAAATATTTTCCGCCGAACTGCGCGCCGATTCCCAGCTCCCGGGTGAGTGCCAGTATTTCTTCCTCCATCTCCTTGTCACGGAATGCGTGTCCAAATTCATTCCCTTGCGGTGGCAGGCCATCCAGATAATGCGTGCTGGCAAGTTTAGTTGTCTTTAAATTGAGTTCCGCGGATGTGCCGCCAATGACGATTGCAAGGTGGTATGGCGGGCAGGCTGCCGTACCGAGGAGCCTGATCTGATCTTCTAAAAACGGTATCAACTTATCCCTGTTGAGCATCGACGGAGTTTGCTGGAACAGAAACGTTTTGTTTGCTGATCCGCCTCCTTTGGCAATAAATAGGAATTTATAGGCGTCACCGCCGGTGGCGTAGAGTTCTATTTGCGCGGGCAGATTATTTCCGGTGTTTTTCTCCTCATACATGGAAAGAGGCGCAAGCTGCGAGTACCGCAAATTGTTTTCGGTGTACGCCTTCGCGACCCCTTTGGTGAGAGCAGCTTCGTCATTTCCGTTGGTCCAGACATTCTGTCCCTTTTTGCCCATAACGATTGCTGTACCTGTATCCTGGCACATAGGTAGTACGCCGCCGGCTGAGATGTTGGCATTTTTCAGCAAATCCCATGCAACAAAATGATCATTTGGCGAGGCTTCCTTGTCGTTGAGGATTGAAGAGAGTTGCTTCAAATGGCTGGGGCGTAAAAAGTGCGCCGTATCATAAAAGGCTTCAGCAGCAAGTTTGGTCAGCCCCTCTTTCTCAATGGTTAGTATTTCGGTTCCGTTGAGCTTAGCTGTACCGATGTACTCGCTGGTTATTTTTCTATATTCCGGCTCTTCTTCCGCAACCGGGAACATTTCCTGAAACGTGAATTCGGACATCTCTGTAATCCATTTTTATTTTTGGATCTGATAGTTTTGCAGTCGGAAAAATGCGCTGCATGACTTTATTTTTTTCGGAAACTGTCGAGGGCAACGACGGTGCCATCGTCTGTTTCGAGTTCAGTCACAGTGTTATCGGAAGTATCCTCTACCGGTGAACTGTCGTTTTCGTCAGTGGTTTCCTCTCCACTATCGAGGCGCGCCATGCTGGCCCCTTCTTCCGCTCCAAACTGAAGACCGAATTTTACCGAAGGGTCGACAAAGGCTGTTACTGCTTCGAATGGAATAAACAACCGTTCGCGCTTTCCGCCAAAACTCAGCGTTACGGCAAAAGAGTTTTCTGTGACGTCTAGATCCCAAAATTGATGTTCGAGTACGATGGTCATTTCTTCGGGATACTGGGCAATCAGTACCTGCGAAATATCGACACCGGAATTTTGGGTTTCGAATGTGATGTAAAAATTATGCAGGCCGGGGAGGCCATTTTCACTCGCAATTTGGAGTGCCTCGCGTAATACACCACGCATTGCGCGATCTACAAATTTTGCATAGTCGATCATATCGTCAGTCATCGTCATGCAGTATTAGGGATTTAACAGCGGCACCGCAAGGGTACGCTCTTTACGAAACATGCGGTTCTATGGGTTTCTCGGTGGGGGGCTTCTGTTGCCCGGTGCCCCCCGGACCGCGCTTACCTAAAGTTAGGCAGCGAGGGCCAAATCATTATCATTGGCATTTGTAAATTAGCCCGATAACGGTGGTACAATGCCGGGCAAAAAACCAGTCTTTAGACGCGCGTCGATCCTGTTTCGCCCCCAATTGTTCTCGAGTGGTCCCAGAGAATGGAATTGGTGGAGGCGCCGGGTACCGCCCCCGGGTCCGCATCGCTTATTGCACTAGTCGTTTATCGCCATAGCTAGTTTCCCAGCACTTCCAATATAGGGTGATTCTGCCCTAAATTAAAGTAAAGAGCGTTACTGGAACCGGGCTCGAAAGGGCATAATGCAACAATATCTTGATCTCATGCGTCTGGTTATGGAGCACGGTGCCCAAAAAGAGGACCGAACCGGTACGGGAACGCGCAGCGTATTTGGGCACCAGATGCGGTTTGATCTATCTGACGGTTTCCCGCTGGTAACGACAAAAAAGCTACATCTGCGCTCCATAATTTATGAACTTCTTTGGTTCCTGGCAGGCGATACCAACATCAAATACCTGAACGAAAATAAAGTATCGATTTGGGATGAGTGGGCAGATGAGGCTGGCGATTTGGGGCCTGTATATGGGTCTCAGTGGCGGTCCTGGCCGACTTCCGATGGCGGGACAATCGATCAAATAAAGGAACTCGTCGCCGGTATAGAGTCCAACCCAAACTCGCGACGTCTTATTGTAAGCGCTTGGAACGTCCCAGAGATCGACAAGATGGCATTGCCTCCCTGCCATTGTTTGTTTCAGTTCTATGTCGCAGATGGAAAATTGTCCTGTCAGCTTTATCAGAGAAGTGCGGATATCTTTTTAGGCGTTCCCTTTAATATTGCATCCTATTCACTGCTAACGATGATGATTGCTCAAGCGACAGGGTTAAAGCCGGGAGACTTTGTCCATACGTTTGGGGACGCGCATCTCTACAACAATCATCTCGAACAGGCGACAGAACAGCTATCGAGAGAACCTAGACAACTTCCTGAAATGCTTTTGAATCCAGAAGTGACGGACATCTTTGGTTTTACGTATGAAGATTTCGTACTCGACGGATACAATCCACATCCACATATTTCCGCGCCTGTAGCGGTCTGATATCGAATGCGTTTATCGCTCATCGTTGCCGTTGCAGAAAACGGGGTTATCGGTCGGGATAATGATTTGCCCTGGCGCCTGTCGGGCGATTTGCAGCACTTCAAATCCTTGACGATGGGAAAGCCGATTATTATGGGCCGAAAAACTTATGAATCTATCGGCCGCCCATTGCCAGGCCGCACAAATATTGTCATGACCCGCGATCCGCAATTTTCAGCCGACGGAATCGAGGTCGTAAACAGCCTGGACAACGCGATGGCGATGGGCGAACAGGCAGCCAAGATTGCCCAAGTTGATGAACTGGTGGTGATCGGAGGGGCTAATGTTTACGCGGCAGCTTTGCCCGAAGCCGACCGCCTTTATATCACTGAAGTTCATATGACTGTTGATGGGGATGTGAAGTTTCCTGAGATCAATCAAGACGGCTGGACCGAAGTTTCGCGAGAGTTCAAGTGTGCTGCACCCGAAGAAACCTGTGACTACAGTTTCGTCGTCTATGATCGCTCAGTGACTTAACACATCACCGTTACTGGCCCTCGAAATTATAATCTGTTAACAAATTGCGGTAACGATCAGGCGAACCGAAATTTGCCAAAGTTTTTGGAGGGCGAGGGCTATGCGATCCACGATATTTGGGGTCGTTTTTGCGAGTGTATTGATGTTGGCGGGGAGCTGGCAAACGGTTGCCGCTGCAAACCAGACGGCGCGACTTTCGCTGCCGAAAGCCGATCGTGTCGTTGTCCTGAAGTCTGAAAGGCGCCTGATATTGATGAAGGGAGACTTTGTCTTAAAAATTTATCCAGTTGCGCTTGGCCGTTACCCAAAAGGTCATAAGCAGTTTCAGGGAGATGCCAAAACCCCGGAAGGCGAATATCTACTCGATTTCAAGCTTAGGAACAGCCAGTTTCATCGGGCAATTCGCATAAATTATCCCAATGCTCGCGATGTTGCGCGGGCGCGCAAGATGGGTAAAGACCCCGGTGGAAAAATTATGATTCATGGACTCCCCAACACGATGTCGGCTGACCGTGTCGGTCATCCGACACTTGATTGGACACAAGGATGCATCGCCGTTACAAATCGCCAGATGGACGAAATCTGGAAAATGGTCGACGCCGGAACGCCGATCGAAATCCACCCTTAATCCGCAGTCGCGGCTGCTTTTAGTGCCCGCCAAACCTTTTCCTGGGTTGCCGGCATTTCGATAGACGGTGCACCGATTTGATGGAGCGCATCATTGATCGCGTTCATGACAGCAGGCATTGCGCCGACTGTACCCGCTTCGCCAACGCCCTTTACGCCTAACGGGTTTCTAGCGGTGGGCACTTCATTGGCTGCGATATCGAATGTGCAAAAATCGTCGGCACGCGGCATGCAATAATCCATGAACGATCCTGTTAGAAGTTGCCCACTTTCCCGGTCGTAATGAATATCCTCCATCATAATTTGGCTGGCGCCCTGAACGATTCCGCCATGGACCTGCCCATCGAATAGTAGCGGGTTTAGAATTGTCCCCGCGTCATCGACCGCCGTATACCGGACCAATTCAACCTTTCCGGTCTCAACATCGATTTCAACTTCCGCCAAATGAACGCCGTTTGGAAATGTCGGCGCCTGACCCTGTCCCATTCCGAACTCACCGTGTTCGTAAAGTCCCGGTTCAATATCAGGTGGTAGTTTCGGTTTTTGAAAAGCCGTTTTAGCGACCTCTTCCAGAGAAACTGACCGGTCAGTGCCTGCGACTGTAAATGTTCCGCTTTCAAATTCAATGTCAGTATCCGCGGCTTCAAGCAGGTGCCCCGCAATTCGTTTTCCCTTCTCGATAATCTTCTCTGCCGCGTTGATCACAGCGGCACTGACAAATACTGCGCATCGGGCATTAAAGGTCCCAACGCCGTGCGCGACCTTGTCGGTATCGCCAAAACGATATTTCACCTCTTTGGTATCGATTCCCAGTTGGTCAGCCAGAACCTGTTTGAAGGTTGTACCGTGGCCCTGACCGTGATCCATCGCGCCGCACAAAAGTGTAATATTGCCCGAAGGGTCGAAACGAATTTCAACATGTTCAAAATTAGTACTGGCGACGCCGGTGACGGAATTTGAAGCACCCAGGCCACGCAACTTGCCGTTAGATTTACTATTTTTTCGACGCTGGCCAAAATTCTGATAGTCACCAGCGGATAGGCAATCCTCAAAATTGCCGACAAAATCCCCACAATCATAAACATCGCCAAGGCATGTGGTTAAGGGCATTTGATCGGGGCCAGCAGTGTTGATACGACGAAGTTCGATTGGTTCGATTCCGAGTTTACGTGCTGCTACATCCACCATGACTTCCAGGACATATACGGGCTCGGGTTTCGCGCCTCCGCGATATTGTGCATTACCAATCATGTTGGTAAGCGCTCCGGTGACTTTTGCGTGGATTGCGGGTATTCCATAAACGCCGGCAAGGCCGCCAAATCCACCGGTCGCTGTGCGATAATTTCGATCATTGCCATAGTACGCACCGATCGGAACCTTGGTATGTGTACGTAATCCGAGAAACTTGTAATTGGCATCAAGCGCTAACTCGCAATCCACGAGGCCGCCTCGGCCCTGCTCATCAGTCATGATGCCTTCTGTTCGTTCGGCGATCCACTTAACAGGCCTGCCAATAACTTCTGACGCCCAAAGCGATAGACTATATTCAGGGCTACAACCGCCTCTTGTACCGAAACCGCCGCCCATGTTGTCACAAATAACCCTGAGCTGAGTTTGCGGGATGTTTAAAATTTGTCCCGCGATTTGTTGGCGAATTCCATGGACAGATTGGACGGTAGCGCGCAGCGTATAACGATCCTCAAACGAGTCATATTCCGCGATACAACCACGATTCTCCATAGGGTTGCCGGTGATACGATTTACACAAACGCGGTGCGTTATAATGTGTTTGGCTTGGGCTAGTGCGGCATCTACTTCGGCCGCATTGCCCTGCTCAAATGTGTACGCTTCATTTCCCGGGTTTTTATCCCAGAGAGCGGGCGCATCAGGTGCTAGTGCATCGTCAACAGATGCAACAACCCGTAGCGGCTCGAATTCGATCTCGATCAACTCGGCAGCATCTTTAGCCTGGTCTAGCGTTTCGGCAACAATGAAAGCAATTGCCTCTCCGGCAAATCGGACACGATCTTGCGCCAGAAGTGGCTGGGAGCAAACAAATCCTGGAGAACCGTCGCTGCGGGTACCCGGTGCGGCCGGTTTGAGCGTACCTAAACCACGTTCTTCGACATCATGGCCCGTTAGGACGGTAAGTATACCGGGCGCTTCTTTTGCCTGGGTCGTATCGATTGATTGAATGTCCGCATGGGCAATAGGCGAGCGCAATACGTAGGCGCGTGCCTGGCCGAGGGCGTTTACATCATCCGTGTAACGGCCGCGTCCTTGCAGGAGTCTGAGGTCTTCTTCTCGCGGGATCGCCTTCCCAACGTAATTCATCGCCTATGCTGTTCTGTAAGTTGCGGTTTCCTTCGTCGACCCTTCGCTCGTCGCACGCCCTGTTTCGACCATATGTTCCAAATGAGCAAGAACCGATCTTCCCGCGGCATGGTGCATTTTTTCTGGCAAATGTTTGTAAAGCCGCTTAACGATTTCCGGGATGGTGTGATATCCATTATCCAAACATTTCTGTATTTCAGACTCGCGCATTCTTCGATGATTTCGATAGGCGCGCGTAAAGGGTTCGGGGTCCGGTATCGACGGGCCATGGGCTGGCCAGTAGGTTTTTTCGTTGCGTGCGAGACATACCTCCAGGCTAGAAAAATATTCCGCCATATTCCCATCAGGCGGTGAAACAATGGTGGTGTTCCAACTCATAATGTGATCGCCGGAAAAGAGAATGTCTTCCGCATCCAAAGCAAAGCACATGTGGTTGGACATGTGGCCCGGTGTGTGAACTGCTTCCAAATTCCACCCGTCACCTTCTACAATAGTACCGTCCTCCAAGACATGGTCTGGCGCAAAATCGTATTGGATGGACTCTGCGGTTTTGACATTCGTCGGAATCTCTCGCGGGATCGCCCCGTGAACCTCTCCCCCCAGTTTTTCTTTTAGGGGAGCAACCCCTGGCGAGTGGTCATGGTGTGTATGGGTGACCAGAATGTTTTCGACAGTCTCTCCGTCAAGCGCTTGCATCAAAGATGCGGTTTGCTCCTCCAGGAGCGGCCCTGGATCAATGACAGCAACACGTCCGTGACCGACGATATAGGTGTTCGTTCCGTGGAATGTAAAACCGCTGGGATTTCTAGCAACCAGGCGGCGCACCAATGGTGAGACCTGTTGTACCTCGCCATATTCGAATTCCATTCTTTTTCGAAATGGGATCGTAGCTTCAGACATGGATACTTACTCTACGATAATTTCAGGTGCCGCTGGTTGCGCAGAACCTGAGAAAACTTTTTCCCATAACGCGTCCGCGATAGCGCGATAGGCGTTTGCATGTGGACTTTCGGGGTCAGAGGCAACAATAGGTCGGCCATTATCTGATCCTTCGCGTATTGCCATTTCCAGTGGAATTTCGCCAAGAAAGTCCACACCCATCTGGGCTGCAGCGTTTTTCGCGCCGCCATGCGTAAAAATCTCCGATTTCTCACCGCAATGGGGGCACACAAAATAGCTCATATTCTCAATAATTCCGAGAACCGGGACCTCCACTTTTTTAAACATATTGAGGCCCTTACGGGCATCGAGAAGCGCCAGGTCCTGCGGTGTCGAAACGATTACAGAACCGGCCAAAGCAACACGCTGTGCCATTGTGAGCTGCGCGTCTCCTGTTCCCGGCGGCATGTCTACAATGAGGACATCGATGTCTCCCCACTGAACATCGCCCATCATCTGTTCCAGAGCGCCCATGACCATGGGACCCCGCCATATCATCGGTGTATCGGCTGCAATCATAAATCCGATAGACATGCATTTGAGGCCGTACTTTTCGATCGGTAATAAAATCTTGCCGTCGGGAGAATCAGGTTTTTCGGTTATTCCCAACATAAGCGGCAAAGATGGCCCATAAATGTCAGCGTCCAAAATTGCCGTTCGAAGGCCTTTTTGCGACAGGGCAAGCGCTAAATTCACAGCAGTTGTGGATTTGCCCACGCCACCTTTTCCGGATGCAACGGCGATAACAGCGCCGACATCCGCCAGCAGTTTGGATTGCTGCTGTTGTCCTTGCGGCTGTTCCGGTTGTTGCGGCGGTGCGGCAGCGGGACTGGATGCGGTCATTACAGCGGTCACCGAAAGAACCCCATCAATAGCCAAAACGGCATTTTCAGCGGCTTTACGCATCGGTTCGAGTTGCGCACCACGCTCAGCATCGACTTCAATTGTAAAACCGATATTGCCGCTTTTACTGACGACACCTGAAACCATGTTTAGAGAAACAATATCCTGTCCCCTATCGGGATCCTGGACCGTTCGCAGCGCGTCAAGGATTTGGGCGTTGCTAATCTCGGCCATAAATGTTGCTCCAGACTAAATAAATCGATGTAATTCGCGCAAACACGGAGATAGCGCTACATTGCGTTCAGGTTTAAGCTAACATATATACCCCTTATGTCTGGTGGCAACTTGTCACCTCAAATTTGAGAAGGACGGAACGATATGCCTTGGCAACAACAGGGTGGCGGCGGCAATAACGGTGGAGGTCCATGGGGCAGTGGTCCCAGTGGCGGCGGCGGCGGCCCAGGTGGTGTACAGCCGCCGGATATTGAGGAAATGCTCCGCAAAGGTCAGGATCAATTCAAGCAAATGATGCCTGGCGGTATTGGCGGCAAGATGGGAATTCTCATCGTAGTCCTAATCCTCACGTTTATACTTGCCTATTCGTCTTTTTATAAGGTCCAGCCCGGTGAGGTGGGCGTTCGCCTGTTATTCGGAGAGTATATTGATCCCCCGACACCTCCGGGAGGCCATTTTTGGTTCCCAGCCCCGGTTGGTGGTGTTGAAAGCGTAAATGTTGAACAGACGCGAGAAATTGCTGTCGGTTTCCGCGGCACGGGCGGCAATACCCGTACGTCGCGGACCAGCGATGTTCCCGAAGAGAGTTTGATGCTGACTGGAGATCAAAATATCATTGATATTGATTTTGTCGTTCAGTGGCGAATTAAGAATGCCAAAGACTTTAAATTTAATATTCGCAACCCTGAAGCAACTGTAAAACTGGCCTCGGAGAGCTCAATTAGAGAAGTTGTTGGGCAAACGCCGCTCGAAGATGCCCTTGCTGCAAAGCGAACACAGGTCGAAACAAGTACAAAGAATTTGCTTCAGCAAATTCTGGACAGCTATGGCGCGGGAATTTTCGTTGTCGATGTCAAAATGCAGAAAGTGGAACCACCTAAACCGGTGATTGACGCATTTGATGATGTACAACGCGCTCGACAGGACAAGGAGCGTGAACAAAACGAGGCGCAAGCCTATGCGAATGATATTATTCCAAGAGCAAAAGGTGAGGCCTCAAGGCTGATCCAGGAAGCGAAGGCCTATCGCGAACAGCTTATCAAAGAGGCAGAGGGTGAAGCCAAGCGCTTTTTGTCTGTTTACGAAGCCTACAAAGGGAACAAATCCGTTACGACTCGACGTCTTTATCTTGAGCGAATGCAGGAAGTTATGAAGGATTCCAACAAGATCATAATTGATAGCAGTAAAGACGGAAAAGGCGTTGTTCCTTACCTACCGCTTACGGAAATTCAGAAGCGGATAACGACGCCCCAATCTGGCGGAGGAAATTGAGATGGGTAATTTGAAACTAGTAATTGGCGGAATTGTTGTTCTTGTCTTTGGTATCGCTTTATTCGACTCGATGTTCGTTGTTCACCAAACCAAATCAGCGCTTGTATTGCAGTTTGGTAAACCAGTGCTGCCTGTTCACAAGGAGCCAGGCCTCAAGTTTAAAATTCCGGTTGTTCAAGATGTCGAGTATTTCGACAACCGGATTCTCGACCTAGATCCAGCACCTCAAGAGGTAATTCTTCAGGATCAGAAGCGTATCAATGTCGATTCCTTTGTTCGGTACAAAATTGTAAATCCGCTGGAATTTAAACGGAGAGCCTTAACGCAGGCGAACTTCATTCAGATTTTTGGTGGACGTCTTAACGCTGCGGTTCGTGCGGAGGTCGGCAAGGTACTTTTAGGCGATATGTTGTCCGACAAACGTGACGATGTGATGGAACGCATTACAGCGGCTTTGAAGAAACAGGCGCCGCAGTTTGGTATTGAAGTTGTCGACGTTCGAATTGGCAGGACCGATCTTCCCGCTGCTACAGCGCAATCAGTTTACAAGCGAATGAATTCAGAACGCGAAGCGCAGGCGCGGAAACTGCGTTCCGAAGGTGCTGAAGCGAAGGTCAAGATACAAGCTGATGCTGACAGGCAACGTACCATCATATTGGCAAATGCTCGTCGTGAAGCGCAAATTCTTCGCGGTGAAGGTGAGGGTGCAAAGACCAAAATCTTGAATGATGCCTTCGGTCAGGACCCGGAATTCTTCGGTTTCTATCGCAGTATGGAGGCCTATGGTAGCGCGCTTGGCGATGGCACAACGATGGTACTTTCACCTGATAGCGAATTCTTTAGGTATTTTCGAAACCTCGGTGGAAAAAACCCGGCTGAAAAATAACGCCGGCATTTACCATTAAATGTTTCCAGATCTGGTAGTTGCGCTTGCGCTCGTCTTGGTCATTGAAGGTCTCTTATACGCTCTATTTCCTGATGCGATGAAACGTATGATGGCATCAGTCATGACTATGCCTTCGTCCTCAATCCGCACCGCGGGGTTGCTTGCCGCGATCGTTGGTGTTGCCATCGTATGGTTAATGCGGTTGTGACAAAATTGAGGCAGTGATTGCATTTCGAACGCTAATTCCGCTATCGTTATTTCAATTTTGAATTGAATTGCAGTTGCCGTAAACGACCGGGGTTGGCATGAAACGGACGTTTATCATCGCAACGGGTCTGGCGCTTGCTGGTTGCAGTAATTTTCCGGATATCCCGTTATTGAACGATCAATATCGTTCCAAACCAATAGTGCGTGGCGCGGAAGTTCCTCGACACACATCGAACGGCAAATCGACAGCGGAGTCTGTGCCTAAAGAACACAGATTGGCGATGAGAATTGCACCGAAGCCAAAACGTAAACCCTATCGAAAGCCGATTAAACATTTTGAGCCGAAAAAGCTCGTCGGTCTTACACAAGCGCAGGTCCGCAATATGATCGGCGCCCCGGTGACGATTGTCGATTCTCCGCCGTCTACGGTTTGGAGTTATCGGTCAACGAACTGCGCCCTAGATGTATTTTCTTTCTCGATGTTGGCTCCAAGACTTTTCGGGCGCTTACATTCGATCTTAAGGGCCCAGCAAAAAAGAGCGCGGCATCACAATTGTGTCTTGGAAAGTTAAGGGCAGCAGGAAATGGCAGCTAACGCAGAACTTGTTTTGAAACCCTCGCATGCCGATATGGTGCGGATACTCGTTGTCGATGACGACGAGTTGTTTCGCGAATCGCTGCAACAAAATCTCATTGATTCAGGTTTCGACTCCTGGGCATTCGGCGACGGTCCCGCCGTCCTCGCTTTTCTTGAAGATGGCAACAGAGCCGATTTGATCTTACTCGACTGGCGTATGCCGGGAATGTCCGGGATCGAACTCTTAAGGAAGCTGCGGAGCGACGGTCACGACGTACCGGTTATTTTTCTTACGGCTTTATCTGATCAAATGTATGAAGAGGCGGCTCTTATTGGCGGCGCTGTTGACTTTGTCGAAAAGTCGCGAAGCTACACGATTCTCAAACGACGAATCGAACTGATTATGAATGGGCCAAAATCAAACCCTGCAGAAGGGGCGATCCTTCAAGACAACGAAGGCCAAATCATTGCGGGCCCACTTATTCTTCATCCCCAAATTGGTCGCGCAGATTGGGATGGCCACAGATTAAGCCTTACGCTGACGGAATTTAGAATTGTCAATTTACTTGTAAATCACAGTGGTCGTGATGTTCGTTATCGAGAAATTTATGATTTGGTTCGAGGGGAAGGTTTTATCGCCGGAATGGGCGAACAGGGTTATCGAGCAAATGTCAGGGCATTTATCAAAAGAATTAGGCAAAAATTTCGTGAGGTCGATAACGGTTTCGATCGCATCGAGAATTATCCCGGTTTCGGATACCGTTGGCGCATCGATCCATAAGAAGCGCAAATCGATAGTTGTTCGCTCGCAGCTGGTAGCGCGTTCCTTTGCGACGAAACTGGTCTTGCTTCTGGCGATTTTTATCGCCGTTCCGTGGATTCTTTACGGGCAGTTTCGTATGGCGGATGTGGACAAGCAAACGCTGCTATTGAAAGCCGCGCAAGAGCAGGGCCGGCTTGTTGCTGAATCTATCAAACCGCATCTATCAGAGTTTACGCCATCCGCTATCAGCAAGGTTGCATCCGTTCTGTTACGGATCGGTGGAGAAGAAACAAAAATAAAAGTCTTATACCGCCCTATTGATACCGTACCGGTTCAACGATTTTATTATGTCGCCTCCGCACCCAAAGTCTCGGCAAGTTATCTCGCGCGCGAACAGGAAGAATTGGTGCAGACCGGAATATTTGACAGCGTGCCGGCAACTTGCGAGCGGATAGATTCAACGGCTGAACGCTATCGAAACCCTAACGGAAAAGAAGAACTCCTGGTTTCGATGAGGGCTGTGAATACCGGCGCGGGTTGCTGGGTTGTGATTACGTCGACGGCGGCGGACGAGTTTCTGGAAACAGGAATAGGTAGGCCCTATTGGCAGACTCCTGAAATTCGCTTCGCGGCAATAATCTATCTGTTAATGGCTGTTTTTATTGTCATCTTGTTTCTTGACGGAAGGCGAAATTTGCAACGTTTTGCTTCTCTCGCACGGCGTATCCGAACCCGCAGACAGGACAACCAGACTTTCGCTGAAGAAAACCATATTCCTGAACTAAGTGGCGTGGCTGTTGAATTTGATCGGATGGTTGGGGCATTGCGGCAGTCGGCGGAGATGATCCGGTATATGGCGGAAGATAATGCCCACGCCTACAAGACACCGATTGCGGTGATTGCGCAGGCCGTTGAGCCGCTAAAATGATCGTCAATCGAAACCGATGAGCGCACCAAGCGCGCGATAGAAATAATTGAGCATTCGGTGGAGAGATTGGACAATCTCGTGTCAATTGCCCGACGCATCGATGAGGCTTCGGCTGAAATTATCGACCCCACCTGCGAGGCGATCGAAATTGCGGCGCTATGTCAGAAATTGGCAGAAGAATTTACTGAGGCACTTGCTTCAAAGAGTGTTTCGGTATCCGTCAACGCTGAAAGCCCTGTTTTCGTATCTGCCAAGGAAGATTTACTAGAGACAGTTCTGGAGAATCTCCTGGAGAACGCCTCAAGTTTTTCACCGAATGGATCGTCGATAAAAATAAATATTACTGCTGAGAACGGCTTTGGAGTTGTGACAATTCGTGATTCCGGGCCCGGAATTGACCAGGCGGATATCGAACGTGTGTTTGACAGGTACTTTACGAAGCGAGATTCGAATAAAGGGGATCAACCTGACAAGCATTTCGGTGTTGGGCTTTGGATAGTACGGCGCAACGTGGAGGCTTTCGGCGGCACAGTTATGGCGGCTAATCGCAAGAATGGTGGTCTAAAGATAACGTTAAGTTTGCCGCTCTCGTGAAAACCAAGTTTCTGAGACTTGCATCCACGAAATGCGTGGATTGCCACATTTTTGTCTTACCTTTGCCACGCTCTAACCACGGCACACTCTCTACTATCGTTTGCTGATTGATTGTCTCGGGGCACGGGACGACTTGGACATAGGTGAAGGGTCGCACAATGAATAAATTCTTTCGCTCAGTTCTCATTCTTAAATGCGTGATCGCGATTGCAGGCCTCGGGTTAGTGGTTGCTTCAAATTCGGGTGCGCCGGAGCAGATTGTTTTAATCGCGCAGCAGGGCGTTGTTACATTCTTTTTGCCCGAGATTGCGAGCTATTGGCTGTGACGGAACAATCTTTTTGCATCGATAATCAAACAAGTTACTCCCGATTTTAATTTTGATCGCAACAAGAATGCTTGAAGGTGATCTTGGCTAATTTAACTTCCCATAGAACCAATCGGGCACCTGAAGATGTCGAGGCCCTGGATCGGGATATCCCGAGTCATTTGCATGGTTGGGGCTCAGGCGCTGAAGCTGTAATCGATTTTGAAAGAACGGTTTGGGACCCTGATTATCGGCGCTGGGCGATCAATGTGTTAAGTACACCAGCTGATTGCTGAAATATTCTGATTCCATTCGCTTTCTTCACGTAATTTTGCTTCTAATGCAGTAAAATCCGTGTGAAGGGTGGAAATTGCCCAAATTATTCCACATTTGATACCCATATCGTGCGCAAGCGAGACGGCGACTCGAGGAAAACTCTTCTGTTGCCAGACTTTAATATTAAAATGAGATAACGGATGCGGATTCAAATAATTGGCGTCCGCAAAAAGGAGAACGAAATGAAGAACACGGAGTTGGTCCCCGCTTACGCTGCGCGGCATACATATTCCAGTCATGCCGGTAAAAATTCCGGAAATACGCTACGGGTATGGCTGCTTTCATTCTTTTTAATCGGTGGGGCCTTACTGGTCTCCAGTGCCGCTTTTGCCAAAGCCGCGCCGGCCAGTTTTGCTAACCTTGCCCAAAAACTGCTTCCTGCGGTTGTCAATATTTCGACATCACTGAACGTAAAACGTGAGGGGACAACACCCCAGAGGCCACAGTTACCTCCGGGTTCTCTGTTCGAGGAGTTTTTTAAGGAGTTTTTTGACCGTCAACAGCAACGAAACACGCCGCGGCGTCGTGCCACATCGCTCGGCTCTGGTTTTATTATTGATCCCTCAGGGCTCATCGTCACAAACAATCACGTCATCGAAGGTGCGGATGAGATTTCGGTGATCCTGCAAGACAACACCCGCTTAAAAGCGAAGGTTTTAGGCCGCGATGCAAAGACTGATCTAGCGGTCCTCAAAGTGAAATCGAAAAAGGAGTTGCCGTATGTAAAGTTTGGAAACTCCGATAAATCCCGCGTTGGTGATTGGGTCGTTGCCATCGGCAACCCGTTTGGTCTCGGTGGCACAGTTACGGCAGGTATTATTTCAGCCCGGGCCCGCAACATTAACGCTGGTCCCTACGACGACTTCATCCAATCTGATGCGTCTATCAATAAAGGCAACTCCGGTGGGCCGATGTTCAACATGGCTGGAGAGGTTATTGGGATAAACACCGCTATTTACTCCCCTTCCGGCGGCAGTGTTGGCATTGGTTTCGCGATCCCCGCCAATTTGGCACAGCCAATCATTGCGCAGCTTAAAGAATATGGTCGCGCCCGTCGGGGTTGGCTGGGCGTGAGAATTCAGACAGTAACAGATGAGCTTGCCGAAAGCCTTGGTATCGGAAAAGCACGTGGCGCTCTGGTGGCTGATATCACTAAAGGGGGTCCCGCGGAGAAATCGAAAATTCTGGTCGGTGACGTAATTTTGACCTTTGATGGCAAGCCAATTGTTGAGATGCGGAATCTGCCGCGCATAGTTGCTGAAACGGAGGTTGGCAAGAACGTAAAAGTGGAAGTCTGGCGCAAGGGTCGCAAGGTGACACTCGATGCTAATTTGGGCGAGTTTCCAGAGGATAAAAAACCAGTCCTCGCCAAGGCGAGCAGTCAAAAAGAAGGCGATGGGAAGTCTGTTACAGTTTTGGGTCTTACCATGGCTCCGGTCACAGATGAGCTGCGACGTCGCTTCAAATTGGACAAGAAGACAAAGGGTGTCGTTATAACGAAGGTGGAAAATGACAGCCCCGCCGCCGAAAAACGAATTCGCGCAGGCTCGATGATTCGTAAAATTGGACCTGAACAGAAGAAAGTGAATTCGCCGGCTGACGTAAAAGCAAAAGTCGAGAGTGCCCGCAAAGCTAAGCTCAAGAGTCTCTTGTTCCTGATTGAGCGCGGTGGTGACTCACGGTTTGTTGCTCTTCGTCTTTCAAAGGCAAAGAGCTAAGGGATGAACTAGGCGCGGAGAGGTCAGTCTCTAAACTCTTCGCGTCGATAGCCCTGTATATAGAGTAACGCTGTAAGGTCCCCGTAGCGAATTGCTGCGGGGGCTTTTTCTTCGACCAATGGCTTGGCGTGGTATGCGACGCCCAGGCCAGCGTTCATAATCATCGGAAGATCATTTGCGCCATCACCCGTCGCCATCGTTTCGATCAGAGGTATCGATTTAGCAGCGCTAATTTCATTGAGTGTCTTTAGCTTTGCATCTCGGTCCAAAATCGGTTCGGAAACGTCGCCGGTAATGATTCCGTTTTCGATAACCATCGTGTTTGATCGGTCTTCGTGAAAACCGACCAATTTCGCAATTGCGTTCGTAAAAAAACTGAATCCACCGGAGACCAAAACGGTATAGGCGCCGTTCTCGCGCATCGTTTTAACCAGTTGGTGTGCCCCAGCAGTCAGCTCGATTTTTTCGAGTGTTGAATTCAGCGCGTCCGCGGAAAGGCCGCCCAACATTGATACTCGTTCGCGCAATGCATCCTTGAAGTCAATTTCGCCTCGCATTGCACGTTCGGTAATTGCTGCAATCTGCTCTTTTATACCAGCCAGGGCGGCCAGTTCATCAAGCGTTTCGCTCGTTACAATCGTCGAATCCATATCGGCCAGGAGAAGACGTTTGCGGCGATTGGCGCAAGGCTGAATGACACAATCGATTTTTAGATCCGCTGTAAGGCTGCGTATTGCCTGCTGCGGTTCCGCGCTACTGCATTCATCAAAGGGAATGTCGCAGGCGATATCTGACGCAAGCCAGTCTGGTTCGGTGGTTTCGCAGCCGTTTTTGCGCAACAGTGCTTCAACCCTTTTAACAATTTCTGGCGTAAGGGGCGCAATGTCGGGGTTTGCGATCAGGGTAACAACAAATTCCATAGTTGCCTTTATGGGTTGGAATTTGTTTGTAGACAAGTCATCGAACACGTCTCTTCTCGGCAGGGTTCGATTTAGCATGTTATAATGCCATTTGATTAAATTCTTTTCAGGGGGGCAAGGAAATGACAGCACCAGTCAATCCGCCATTTAGGGCAGAGCATATTGGGAGCCTGTTGCGGCCAGCGTCGCTGCTCGCCATCCGCGCCGATCACGCTGCGGGAAAAATTTCTGACGAGGACGTGCGTCGTGCAGAAGACGAAGCGATTACGCAGGCGATAAATCTTCAGCTAGAGCTAGGTCTTTCATCGATTACCGATGGTGAATACCGCCGTCACGCCTATTCGGATAGCTTTACTGTCGATGTGTTCACCGGCGTGAAAATAGGTTCAACAGAAGATCGGAATTGGACCTATTCCGATGCTGCCGGAAAAAAGACGGAGGGGAGAGTACCGATTGTCGTTGATAAGCTTGAGTGGCCCGGGCCGGTCAATGTCGATGACTTCGAATTCGTCAACAGTCTTTCGGGCGAGGGCGTCCCAAAGGTTACACTCCCAGGCCCTTGCTACATCCATTTTAGGTCGGGACGCGATAATATCAGCACTGACGTCTATCCCGATCTAGATGCATTTTGGCAGGATCTGATTGATGCCTATACAAAAGAAATTGAAGCCTTATATGCCGCCGGTTGCCGATATATCCAACTTGATGAAACGTCGATAGCTAAACTTGGTGACCCGAAAATTCGGGAGGGGTTGGAACGGCGCGGTGACCGATGGGACGATTTGCTGGAGATTTATACCGACGTTATTAATGAAATCGTCCGGAGGGCCCCCAAGGACTTAAGCCTGGGAATGCACCTGTGTCGAGGCAATAAGGGCGGCTCTTGGCAGGCCGCAGCCGGGTATGACGACGTCGCTTCAAAGCTTTTTGGCAAGCTGGAAGTTCAGTTCTACTTTTTGGAATATGACTCTCCCCGTGCCGGCGGATTTGAACCATTGCGAGAGGTGCCAGACAATAAAACCGTGATCCTCGGTTTAGTATCGACCAAGGCGTCAACGCTGGAACAGGCCGATATGTTGAAGCACCGGATTGAAGCTGCGGCGGAGTATATTGATATGGATCGCTTGGGGATTTCGCCGCAATGCGGGTTCGCGAGTCTCGATAGTGGCAATCCCATTTCCTTTGACGACCAGGCAGCGAAAATCAAATTGGTCGTATCGCTCGCGCGCCAAATTTGGGGTTACACACCCGCCACAGCGTCTTAATTGGTTCCTGTATGGCGGCGTCTGGAAAGGTTCTCGTTGTTGCCGGGCCGACGGCGAGTGGTAAGACCGATCTCGCCGTTGACGCCGCGGAAAAGTTTGGTGGTGCCGTAATCAACGCGGATTCCATGCAAATCTATCAGGGCCTTGAAGTTCTGACGGCCTCACCCGGCCTGGCAGCTCGATTGAGAGCGCCTCACAAGCTGTATGGAATAAGAGACCCTGCAACCCCCTGTTCCGCCGGGGAGTGGGTTGAGCTCGCAAAATCAGAAATAAGCGCCTCTCTTGATGCAGGACTATTGCCAATCGTTGTCGGTGGTACAGGAATGTATCTTCGGACGTTGATGTCAGGGATCGCACGGATGCCGCCGGTTCCTTCAGAAATTCGCAGCAAAGTTAGAGCACGGATGAAGGAACTTGGCAGTGAAATATTACATACTGAATTGCAAAAAGCGGATCCGGAATCGGCTAAGCGACTGGATCCCTCGGATAGCCAAAGGATCGCTCGTGCCACAGAAATTTTTGAAGCCACGGGAAAGCCATTAACGTATTGGCATAATCAGGATTCGAATATCGGCCAAAACGCTGAATTCGTCTTTACTTCTATCCTTCTTGAACCACCCCGCGACGTCTTATATCAGGCCTGCAATACCAGATTTGAACAAATGCTCTCAGGCGGCGCCCTGGACGAAGTGAAATCTCTGTCGGCAAGAAGATTGGACCCTGATCTCCCGGCTATGAAAGCGCTCGGAATCCCCGATTTGCTTCGTCACATCGATGGACAAATTTCCATAGAAGAAGCCTGCATAGCAGGGCAGCAGTCCACGCGGCGTTATGCAAAGCGTCAGGGTACATGGTTCAAGAATCAGTTTATTGCGGATATTACGTTTAATGCGCAATATAATGATTATTTAAAGGACAAAATCTTTTCATTTATTAGCAAAAATTTGTTGACCTAACCGTCCGGAATGACTAGTTTGGCGCCGCTTTGTTGCTGATAAATCGTCAGCGGCAGTGGGGATTACGCCTCGGCACAAATGGAATGATATTTTTCAAGGGGGCTCTGCTATGTGGGGTCGCCTTTTGTTTGATTGGAAAAGGTTGGTACGATGGCTAAACGCAAGCTATCCGGTTCGGATATCGTAATTCAGAGCCTTATCGACGCGGGCGTCGATACAGTTTTTGGATATCCTGGCGGCGCTGTATTACCCATATATGATGCGTTGTTTACGCAAAATCGTTTGAAACATGTCCTCGTACGCCAAGAAGGTGGCGCGGTACATATGGCCGAAGGCTATGCACGCTCAACTGGCAAACTTGGTGTTGTTCTGGTGACTTCGGGTCCGGGTGCAACTAATGCCGTTACCGGTTTGACGGACGCGCTGATGGATAGTGTTCCGGTTCTATGCCTTACCGGTCAGGTTCCGACACACCTCATCGGCAATGATGCATTCCAGGAAGCGGATACAACAGGTATCACGCGTCCCTGCACGAAACACAATTATCTCGTGAAGGATGTAAATGACCTCGCAAAAGTTATGCGGGAGGCAATGTATGTTGCCCAGTCCGGTCGTCCCGGGCCAGTGGTTATTGATCTTCCGAAAGATGTTCTGATCAACGAGACAGGCTACGACACTGCAAGCAAGCCTGCCGCAAAGCACAAGACGTATCGTCCCCGGATCAAAGGCGACAGCGCCAAAATTCGCGAAGCGGTTACCCTGATCGCGAATGCCAAGCGTCCCCTCTTTTACTGTGGCGGCGGTGTTATTAATTCAGGAAAGCGCGGATCAAAACTTTTGACTGAATTCGTCCGGAAGACGGGCTACCCAATAACCCTCACACTGATGGGGCTCGGAGCCTTTCCGGCGACTGACAAAAAATTCCTCGGCATGGTTGGCATGCACGGTACCTATGAATCCAATCTGGCAATGCATGATTGTGATGTCATGATCAATATCGGTGCGCGTTTTGATGACCGTGTTACGGGTTTAATCTCAGAGTTTGCTCCGAATTCGAAAAAGATTCATGTCGATATTGACCCGTCATCGATCAATAAAAATGTTGCGGTTGATGTTCCCATAATCGGTGACTGTGCCTCCGTCCTCGCCGATATGATCAAGGTCTGGAAAGAGATGAAGCCGAAGCGCGACACGAAAGCATTAAATGCCTGGTGGGCGCAGATTGAAAAATGGCGAAAACGCGATTGCCTTCGTTACAAACCATCGAAGGAACTGATTAAGCCGCAATATGCACTGGAAAGACTTCAGGCGCTGACCAAGAACAGGGACACCTATATAACCACGGAAGTTGGCCAGCATCAGATGTGGGCAGCGCAGTTCCTGAAATTCGATCAGCCTAACCGCTGGATGACCTCTGGCGGCCTGGGAACGATGGGCTATGGTTTCCCCGCAGCGATCGGCGTTCAGATGGCTCACCCAAAAGCCACTGTTATTGACGTTGCGGGTGAGGCTTCTTTCCTGATGAATATTCAGGAGATGTCGACTGCGGTGCAGTACCGTTTGCCAGTCAAGGTCTTCATTCTCAACAACGAGTATATGGGGATGGTGCGTCAATGGCAGGAACTGCTCTATGGCGGACGTTATTCTGAGAGCTACACGGCGTCATTGCCCGATTTTGTAAAATTGGCGGAATCCTACGGCGCGGCTGGCCTGCGAGCGACGAAGCCCAGTGAAGTTGATGATGTCATTAAGGAAATGCTCAACAACGATAGATTTACGATAGCAGACATCGCCATTGATAAATCTGAAAACTGTTTCCCAATGATACCTTCGGGTGCGCCGCATAACGAAATGCTGCTTGGCCCGGAAGATGAAGCGGAACAGCCAGTTTCTGAAGAGGGTATGGTCCTGGTCTAGGGGGCACATCCTTTTTTCGAGATGTAACTAATTGACAATGCGCTTTTAGCGCCTTGATTTGAACGTGGAGGAGAAATTGGAGTCCATCGAGCGACATACAATCGCTGTTCTGGTCGATAACGAAGCAGGCGTGTTGGCACGGGTCATCGGCCTGTTTTCCGGCCGCGGCTACAACATAGAAAGTTTAACTGTTGCCGAGGTGGATCCCGAAAGCGCGATTTCACGCATTACAGTGGTCACGTCGGGCACACCTATGATTATCGAACAAATAAAAGCACAGCTTGATCGTTTGGTGCCGGTTCATCAAATCAGTGATTTGACAGATGGTGGAGCGAGCGTTGAGCGTGAATTGGCGCTTGTCAAAGTCCGTGGCACAGGAAACAAACGCGTTGAGGCTCTACGCATCGCCGACATATTTCGGGCACGGGCTATCGACAGCACAAACAATTCTTTTGTGTTCGAAATCTCCGGTTCAACAGAGAAGCTCGACGCTTTCATCAACCTGATGCGGCCGCTGGGGCTGGTAGAAATATCACGAACCGGTGCTGTCGCTATTGCACGCGGTGCAAAGGGGATTTAGGAAACGCCCAAACAATTTTATTAAACGACTTGATAGGCGCGAATTTCACTTCGCGCCGTAAAACGACAAAGAAAGAGGATCCACAAAATGCGCGTTTATTATGATCGAGACGCAGACGTCAATCTGATTAAATCGAAAAAGGTTGCCATCATTGGCTATGGCAGCCAGGGCCACGCCCATGCTATCAATTTGAATGATAGCGGCGCCAAAGAGGTCGTCGTCGGATTGCGTGAGGGCTCCTCAAGTGTTGCGAAGGCAGAGGGGGCAGGCTTGAAAGTTATGACGCCAGGTGACGCTGCCAAATGGGCAGATGTCGTCATGGTTCTGGTTCCTGATGAGCTGCAAGCGGCTCTATACGCGGAAGATCTTCGGGACAACATGAAGCAAGGCGCCGCCCTCGCATTCGCACATGGATTGAACATCCATTTCAGACTGATCGAAGCGCGTCCCGATATGGATGTGTTTATGATTGCGCCCAAGGGGCCTGGTCATACTGTGCGTTCCGAGTACCAACGCGGTGCTGGTGTGCCCTGTCTGGTTGCCGTTGAGCAGGATGCCTCCGGTAATGCGCAGGACATCGCATTGTCATATGCATCGGCGATTGGCGGTGGTCGCGCCGGTATCATCGAGACCACCTTCCGTGAAGAATGCGAAACGGATTTGTTTGGAGAACAGGCTGTTTTGTGTGGTGGCTTAACCTCGCTGATCAAGGCAGGATTCGAAACACTTGTCGAAGCCGGTTACGCGCCGGAAATGGCATATTTCGAATGTCTCCACGAGGTGAAGCTCATCGTTGACCTCATCTACGAGGGCGGAATCGCCAATATGCGGTATTCAATTTCCAATACCGCTGAGTACGGGGACTATATTAGCGGTCCCCGTCTGATAGATGACAGCGTGAAGGCCCGTATGAAAGAAGTTCTCGATGATATCCAGTCTGGCCGTTTTACTCGCGATTGGGTTTTAGAGAATGCAGCCGGACAAGCAAGCTTTAAAGCGATGCGTCGTCGTGAGGCAGAACATCAAGTAGAAGCGGTCGGTGAGGAGTTGCGCGGCATGATGCCTTGGATTGCTGAAAACCGGCTTGTAGATAAGTCAAAGAACTAATGTCAGCGGTGTTTTTGTGATTTTCGGGAGATTTTTCCCCCGAAAGCGCGAAAAATCGTTGCTTTTAAGGTTAATAAGGGCTTAGGAATAGGCTATTAACTTGGTTTTGTTTAGTTTCTCGATTGGCGAGGGCTTCTAAATTTAGCTGAGAGAACTATTTCGGCAGTCAGGTGCGCTTACTCAGCAAGTGCCCTAAAGCAATGGCGAAGTACGAAATGAAAGTAGTGCGAAACAATGGAATGGCGGATAGTGCCGGTGCCGATTTGGCTCTGGTTGGTTCCGCTCGGCTGTTGTTAAGTGCAGTTTCTGCTTATGCCGCTGCGCTAGAGGGGGGTCTACGACTTAGTAGCCCCTGAATATGAGCCGGTGACGAGCCGGCCGTTCAGGGGAATAGCTATCGCAACGAAAGTCGTTAATCCCAAACTAGTAAAAGGAGCTGAGTTATGAGTAGCAGCACCGATCCAAACCGAGTCGTAATTTTCGATACAACATTGCGCGATGGCGAACAGTCGCCGGGCGCTTCTATGAATCTTGAAGAAAAGTTGCGGATTGCCGAACTCCTCGAGGAGATGGGCGTCGATGTCATAGAGGCGGGGTTTCCCATCGCCTCCAATGGTGATTTTGAATCTGTTAGCGAAGTTGCCAAGCTGGTCAAAGAAGCCGTCGTTTGTGGCCTTGCCCGGTCCGCTCGGGGCGATATCGAGCGCGCTGCTGACGCATTAAAGCCAGCGGCGCAGAGTCGCATTCATACGTTTATTTCCACCAGTCCGCTGCACATGAAATATAAGCTGCAGATGGACCCTGACGATGTGTATCAGGCGGTTATCGACAGTGTGAGCTATGCACGGAATTTTACAGACGACGTCGAATGGTCGCCAGAAGACGGTTCGCGCACGGAGCATGATTTTCTGTGCCGTTGTGTAGAAGCGGCAATAAATGCAGGGGCGACGACCATCAATATTCCGGACACGGTCGGTTATGCAGTGCCTGAAGAATTTGGCGAGCTCATTGCAATGTTGGTCGAGCGTGTTCCGAACAGTGACAAAGCAATTTACTCGACTCATTGCCATAACGATCTCGGACTGGCTGTCGCGAATTCCCTGGCCGGTGTCGCAAATGGTGCCCGGCAGGTCGAATGCACAATAAATGGCTTGGGCGAACGGGCTGGCAATGCGGCGCTTGAGGAAATCGTCATGTCTTTGCGGACCCGTCAGGATCGGATCCCTTATGTGACGGGCATTGAAACGGAGTGTATTACCCGTGCATCGAAACTAGTATCAACAATCACTGGTTTCACTGTGCAACCCAATAAGGCAATTGTCGGCGCGAATGCATTCGCGCACGAATCCGGGATTCATCAGGACGGCATGCTCAAGCATGCACAGACCTATGAAATTATGACACCTGAATCCGTTGGGTTGAATCAATCCAAACTTGTGATGGGCAAGCACTCGGGGCGTCATGCATTTCGTGTAAAACTCAAGGAGTTGGGCTACGAGCTGGGCGAGAATGCTGTTCAGGAAGCATTCCGGCGGTTCAAGGACCTCGCAGACAAGAAAAAGGAAGTCTATGACGAGGACTTGGTTGCTCTTGTTGATGACGAAGTGTTGCGGGCTAACGATACAATCAGATTTGAGTCCTTAATGGTCGTTTGCGGTTCAAAAGGCCCACAGACAGCGGAGCTGGAACTCGATGTTGATGGTGAGACCTGCTCGATTAAAGCTGAGGGTGACGGACCGGTTGACGCGACTTTCAATGCGATTAAGTCCTTGGTCCCTCACGAAGCGCGATTGCAGCTTTATCAGGTGCATGCCGTAACTGAGGGTACAGACGCTCAGGCCGAAGTTACTGTGCGCCTGGAAGAGGATGGTAAAACGGTAAACGGACAAGGCGCGGACACGGATACGCTCGTCGCGTCGGCCCGCGCGTATGTTAACGCCCTGAACAAACTAATGGTGAAGCGCGAGAAGTCGGCTCCAGGGGCGCTGTCGGCTTAGGTCTTGCGACGTGGTTGGTAAACGAAGGAAGTAATAACTCATGTTTTCCAGGTTATTGGGAATGTTGTCCGCCGATATGGCGATCGATTTGGGAACGGCGAATACCCTTGTTCATGTTAAGGGACGGGGGATTGTTCTCAATGAGCCTTCTGTCGTGGCAATCGCCGACGTAAAGGGAAAAAAACAGGTCCTTGCGGTTGGTGATGAAGCCAAAATGATGCTGGGACGGACACCCGGCAACATCGAAGCAATCCGACCACTTCGCGATGGTGTCATTGCCGATTTCGAAGTCGCTGAAGAAATGATCAAGCACTTTATCCGCAAGGTTCATAATCGGCGTAGCTTCGCCAGTCCGCAAATCATCGTGGCCGTACCGTCGGGTTCAACGAATGTTGAACGGCGTGCCATTCAGGAGTCCACTGAGAGTGCAGGCGCCCGGCGGGTATTTCTCATCGAAGAGCCGATGGCAGCAGCGATTGGTGCTGGCCTGCCCGTAACCGAACCTACCGGCTCCATGGTGGTAGACGTTGGTGGTGGGACGACCGAGGTCGCTGTTCTATCGCTTGGAGGATTGGTGTACTCGCGGTCCGTACGGGTCGGTGGCGACAAAATGGACGAGGCAATCGTCGGTTATATCCGCCGCAATCACAATCTTCTTGTTGGTGAGAGTAGCGCTGAGAGAATTAAAAAGGAGATAGGGTCTGCGAGCATTCCTTCCGATGGCGAAGGAAGCTCTATGGAGATCAAGGGACGCGATCTAATGAATGGCGTGCCAAAGGAAATAATTATTTCCGAGCGGCAGATCGCAGAAAGTCTGGCGGAGCCGGTCGGCGCAATTATTGAGGCGGTAAAGGTAGCACTTGAACACGCGGCTCCTGAACTCGCGGCTGACATTGTCGATAAGGGCATTGTTCTCACGGGCGGCGGATCGCTTCTCGGAAATCTCGATTTGGTGCTTAGACATGCCACGGGACTGCCGGTTTCAATCGCCGATGAACCTTTATCTTCCGTGGCGTTGGGAACGGGCCATTGTCTTGAGGAAATGAAGACTTTGAGAAACGTTTTGTCTTCGATGTATTAACTGTTAGTAAGTTGTAAACGCTTAGTATTTTTGTGTTTTTGCGTAGGGGCAACGACTAGCCTGGAGTGAAGTAGTGGTCAACAAAAGAGGCGGATCATCGGTAATACGTCTCGCAGTACCTTTGAAGGTGCTGTTGCAACGCTTTGTATTCCTTTTTCTCGTTTTGGCCGCATTCGGCATAATGTTGTTGAGCAAAGCGGAAACGATTGTTGTCGAAAAAGTATCGACGGTCGTTGTAGACGTTTTTGCACCCATTATGGACGTTCTTTCCCGGCCAGCAGCTGCCATCAACGATAGCGTAAAAACCGTTCGAGAGCTTGCTGCGCTCCGAGAAGAAAATATTCGTCTCAAGAGCGAGAACCAACGGCTGCTCATTTGGCAAGAGGCAGCACGAAGACTCGACTCGCAAAATTTGGCTCTGAAATCATTGTTAGATTTCAAAACAGGGCCGAAGTCGCAATCAATTGCAACGCGGGTCATTGCGGATTCAGGCGGCGCCTTTGTGCGCTCGGTTGTCGTCAACGCCGGAGAACGTGATGGTGTCCGTAAGGGCCAGGCCGCTGTTTCAGGCGCGGGTCTTGCCGGGCGCGTGGCAACAGCAGGCTATCGATCGGCGAGGGTGCTGCTAATTACGGATATTAACTCCCGCGTGCCAGTGTTGATTGAATCCTCACGTGATCGCGCGATTTTGGCTGGCGACAACAGCCGTCAACCTCGGTTGATTTTTTTACCGGCCAACGCGTCGGTTAAAGCTGGGGATCGTGTTGTAACTTCCGGTCACGGCGGTGTATTCCCGCCGGGTTTACAGGTGGGTCAAATTGTTTCGTCACCAGACGGTGTATTTCGCATCAAACCATTTGTCAGTTTTCGACAGCTTGAATTCCTACGTCTGATCGACTACGCGACAGCACCGCCCGTCATACCAATGCGGAGCCCGCTGGTTCCGCCAAAGCAGGCTGCGTCGCGGTGACGCCAACGCTGTCGCATCGGCTCGATGCGGTTGCGCGCAACCTTGTTCCCGCCGCGCTAGGGGTCCTCTTTGTCTTGCTGTCGACAATCCCTTTTTACATACCCGGATTTGGAGCCGTAGCGCCCAACTTTGTATTGATGGCTGTTTTCTTTTGGGCAGTACACCGAGTCGATCTGTTTACATCGGTAACTGTGTTTTTTATCGGGTTGCTGCTCGACATACTTGTCGGCACGCCACCGGGCATAAACGCCGCTGTCCTGGTTCTCGTCCGTACAGTCGCTGCTTCGCAGGGTAAAGTTTTTCGGGGCAAATCCTTCCTAGTCTTGTGGTGGGGGTTTGGTTTGGTCGCGTTTGCCGCCGGATTTGTTATCTGGGCGCTCACCGCGATTTATCACTTTGCCCTCGTCAATCCGATGCCTATCGTTTTCCAGATGACAATGACCGTTGCCGTTTTTCCATTCCTTGCATGGATATTTGCGCGGACACATCAGAAACTATTCCAGCATATCTGAAATGTTTCGCGAAGATTCCTCCAGATACAAAAAGTTCTCGCGGCGTGCGATGATTTTGGCTGGTGGCCAGGTGGCATTGTTTGGATTGCTCGCTGGCCGCATGTATCAATTACAGGTCCTGGAATCACGCCGGTACAAAATGCTGGCGGACGAAAATCGGATCAATATCAGATTGTTGCCGCCACCGCGGGGACGCATTCTTGACCGATTTGGCGTCCCCCTGGCGACGAACCGTGAAAATTTCCGGGTTCTTTTAATTGCCGAACGCACACGCGATGTAGATCAGACACTTGACGCTTTAGGGCGGCTTATTCCGATAGCCGATCATGAGCGCCGGAGGATTCTCAAAACGATAAAAAAACGCCGCGATTTTGTTCCCGTGACGGTTCAGGAAAATCTCGATTGGAAGAAGGTGTCCAGTATCGAAGTGAACGCACCTGACTTGCCGGGAGTCGTAATTGATGTGGGGCAAAGTCGTGAATACCCCCTCGGGCCGGATTCGTCTCACCTGCTGGGTTATGTCGCGCCAGTTTCTGAAAAGGATAAGGCGCGCGATCGCAGTGGCGATCCATTACTTGAGCTCCCCGGTTTTAGAATTGGAAAATCCGGCATAGAGAAACAACACGAACGTCGCCTAAGGGGTAAGGCAGGAAATAGCCAATTAGAAGTAAATGCACTTGGTCGTGTCATTCGAGAGTTGTCCCGTCAGGAGGGGCAGCCTGGCGATGATGTCATGTTGACCATAGATCTTGGAATCCAAAATCTGGCAATCGAAAAACTGCGTGACAAAAAATCGGCAGCGGCAGTTGTTATGGATGTGCACACCGGCGGCGTGATCGCTCTGGCGTCTGTTCCGGGATATGATCCGAATGCATTTAACGTCGGATTAACGCGCAAACAGTGGCGGCAAATTTCGCGTGATCCGTTGGCGCCCCTCACGAATAAAGCCGTATCAGGGTTATATGCGCCTGGTTCAACCTTCAAGATGATTGTTGCGATGGCCGCCCTCGAACAGGGGGTCGTACTTCCCGATCATAAAGTATTTTGCCGGGGCCATGTCGAGTTGGGAAATGCTCGGTTCCATTGCTGGAAGAAGCACGGTCATGGCTGGATGGACCTGAATGCAGCGCTACAGCAGTCCTGCGACACATATTTTTATGAAATCGCAAAACGCGTCGGAATTGATAAGATTTCGGAGATGGGGATTCGTTTCGGCCTCGGTGAAGCCACAGGAATCGATTTGCCGAGTGAACGCGGCGGGCTCATGCCAACGGCGGCCTGGAAGAAAAAGCGTATGGGTGTACCGTGGCAAAAAGGCGAAACGCTGGTTGCCGGTATAGGTCAGGGCTTTGTCCTGACGACGCCACTTCAATTAGCTGTAATGACCTCGCGCATAGCCAGCGGCAAGCTCGTGAAACCGCATTTGGTACGCGGCATCGTTTCCGGTGGCGTTTCTCAAATTTTGGAGCATGAAGACCCGACCCCACTGGATATATCCGATGAAATTCGCACCCTGGTAATGGACGGGATGAATTCCGTTAGCAACACTGAACAAGGTACGGCTTACCGTGCTCGTATCGCGGAGCCGGGATTCGAACTGGCTGGTAAAACCGGTACAGCCCAAGTGAAACGGATTTCAAAGCATGAACGGGAAACAAGGGTTCTCAAGAATAAGGAGAGACCCTCGAAAGATCGCGATCATGCGTTATTCGTTGCCTATGCACCTGTTAAGAATCCGCGCTATGCCATCTCGGTTGTCGTTGAGCATGGCGGTGGAGGGTCCAAGGTTGCAGCACCCATTGCCCGGGACATACTGCACGAGACATTAAAACGAGATCCCTCAGGGTATCGAAAGCGCGATGGTGTGGCCGGTGAAAAAGAAAAGGGCCGCAAAGCATGAGGATTGGCTCAGCAGATCGTGGCCCCATGACGATCGGGCAAAAGCTCTGGCAAGTCAGTTGGTCGCTGGTTTTGTTTCTGATCATTCTGACTGGTATCGGCTGCGCGATGCTTTATTCCGCCGGCGATGCAAGTTGGGACCCTTGGGCGAGGCGTCAGCTCATACGATTTGGGATTGGTTTATGCCTGATGATAGTGGTTGCTGTGACCGATATTCGGCGTTGGTTGCGGCATGCCTATACCCTTTATTTTCTGGTCCTTGGTCTCCTCGTCGCTGTTGAGATGAAGGGCGTTATCGGCATGGGAGCGCAACGCTGGATCGATCTTGGCGTCGTTCAGCTTCAGCCATCTGAAATCATGAAAATAACGCTGGTGTTGGCGCTTGCGCGCTTCTTTCACGGCGCGTCTCTAGAAGAAATCGGCCGCCCGACATTTCTGATCATTCCGCTCCTGCTGGTTGCCGCACCCGTTGTATTGGTTCTGCGTCAGCCCGACCTTGGCACAGCGATTATGCTCATCATGACGGCGGGAGTGATTTTCTTTTTGGCGGGGGTGCGTGCCTGGAAATTCGGTCTGGTCTTTGGGGCAATTTTGGCAGCCATGCCACTTGCCTGGACGCTGCTGCATGGCTATCAGAAAAAGCGCATCTTGACGTTTCTCAACCCTGAGAGCGATCCCCTGGGCGCGGGTTATCACATTTTGCAGTCCAAAATTGCTCTTGGGTCAGGCGGCGTGTTCGGCAAAGGCTATCTTAGCGGTACACAAGCCCATCTCAATTTTCTGCCCGAGAAGCAAACAGACTTCATATTTACCATGCTGGCCGAGGAATTCGGGATGGTCGGTGGTCTGATATTGCTTGGAATATATGCCATCGTTCTGATTTACGGCTTTGCAATTTCTTTACGTGTGCATAATCAATTTGGCCGGCTCGTAACACTCGGCATTACCGGCACTTTCTTTTTCTACGTCTTTATAAATATCGCGATGGTCATGGGGTTGGTACCCGTCGTCGGCGTTCCCCTACCGCTTGTTTCCTATGGCGGTACGGCAATGTTGTCATTGATGATCGGTTTCGGATTTATAATCTGCGCCTATATCCACCGCGACGTGAGGGTAGGACGGCACGGCAACGGCGGTGACGATTAACGCTCTTTATTCGTTGATTTTTCCCAAGTGACAAACCAAGCGCCCTTTGCTATCTAGCGGACAACGGGCGATTAGCTCAGTTGGTAGAGCAGCTGACTCTTAATCAGCGGGTCCGGGGTTCGAATCCCCGATCGCCCCCCAAACTTTCTGAGACGATGTGAAGGAACAGGACTTTATGAGTGTCCCGAGGGCGTCGTTATGCTGATGCCATGTATTCCGACGCATTGAAATAGGGCAGATTATCCTGTGAAGAGCAGCCCATCACGGCCAAGCGCTCGGCAATCCGGATAGCCTTTTGATATTTGCGTTCGCTCTCGTCCAGATCATGTTCCTGAAATGCCGTACCACAAATTAAGATGCCATAATGCGCCTGGACGGTCCGGATTTCACGACCAGCTAACATTCCATCGGCAATTATTGAAAGATCAAACTCATCTTGTTTGATGATCTGGATACTGTTTTCAACGAGATATTCGCGAATTTTGGTTTCCGCTTTAAGAGCGACATCCCAGTAATCGGACTCAGAGCGGGTCGTCTCGCCAGACACAAGTTCAAACGCCATACAGAATGACAGGAAGACCTGTTCTTTCGGTGTTGCCGTTCGCCACGCAGTACCCCCAAGGTTTTTCCAGACCGACAGATTCATTTCATCAAATACGCGCGGCACACGGTCAAAGAACAGGTTATGCAATCGGTTCTCGGTTAGTGAACCATCCTGTGCCTGCTCTTTGTATATATCAATTGCAGCGTAAGACCCGCAGACCGGGCATGTATCGTCTTCAAACGTATTCTTCTTATAAATGTGCGAGCATCGGGTTTTGTTTGGCAATTTGTTTTCGCACAGCAGATAGGCGTCATTACCATTCTCGCCCTCCTGCTGCTGGCCGACCCAGTTAAACCGGTTGGTGAACTGCATGTACGATTTGCGGTGACTCCACAGACTCCATTCGAGTTTCTCGACAGGGCCAAATGTTGTCCAGTTCGAGCTCACATCGATGATGACACACTTTTCTTTATCTGGTGCAGACCGCAGTCCACGGCCGACTGATTGCCCCCAAAGGACTTTCGACAGGGTCGGGCGCAGATGAACGATGATATTGCAGTGAGGGTTGTCCCACCCCTCAGCGAGAACACCCACAGAGACCATCGCTTCGACCTCGCCTTCTTCATGGCCTTTGAGCAGCTTCATTCGCTCCTTAATCGGTGTCTTGGCGGTTACGATCTCCGCTGAAATGTCCGTTTTGCGAATGCGGAACAGAGTTTCTTCTGCAACGCTGATGTCTGCGCAAAACCAGGCCGAAATCGGCCGCGGCGTTACCTTTTCCCGTTCCTGTATATAGCTCGTCATCGCGTAATCGATCATCGATGACTTTACGATGGCGGGTGCGAGTTTTGAGACGGGAAAGTCACCAGAACTTATGTCGATGCCGCTCAGGTCGAGATCATGGACAAAATGCGTGCGGTATTCGGGCGGGACAAGAACGCCTTCTTCAATCAGATTCTCGATGTTTGCACAGTCAATAATGGCATCGAAGGCGAGATTCAGTTGATCGCGCTGGTCGCCTGTGCGGCGTTCCGGCGATGCTGTAAGGCCTAAGAACTGAGCCTCAGGTTTTCCATGCTCGGTAAAATCATCGAGGATGCGTTTGTACCCCTTGCCGTTTGGCGATACGCGGTGCGCTTCATCGACAATGATCAAGTCCGCTTTCGGTATGGCGTCAGCCAACACGTCCTTGGCGCGCATACTTGTAGACAGCAATATTTCATAATCATCGAAGGCCGGTCCGGTATCCGAAACCGTTAGTTTTCGAACCCGATGATCGTCGCGTAACGCACCTTCAAGCTGCTCAAGAAGCACCAGACGATGGCACAGGACGATAATCTTTTTGCCTTCATAAAAGTGTTTGATGATTTCGCTGGCAAGAACGGTCTTTCCCGCTCCCGTCGGCGCTTTCAGGATAAAACGGCGATGTTCTTTTATGATCGACAGATACTGGTCGATAATTTCTTGCTGCCAGGTTCGAAGGGGCATCCGGGTACTTACATACTGAACTAAGTGCCGCCTAATTTGCGGCCGAAAAATTTACAATCTTATAACGGTGCGAGCGGGTCTTGTCTTCACAAGAATGCTCTCCAGAGCGGAATTTTTTCCGTAAATCTAATTATTTAGTGGCGTGACGCCTGTTAAACAGGCATATGTGCATTCCAGAATTCATCTTTTGAGCACGCGCCGTATCTCGGCGTTTCAATCAACAAACGCAAAGTCACTTTCCGATCCTAAAATGACTGACCAAACTAGCCAAAGAATCGGCATTCTGTTTTTAGTCGCCGGTATTTTCTCCTATGGCTGGCTTTGGCCGGTGATGCATTTAGGCGTCGAGTATTTGCCGCCTCTGTGGTTTGCAAGCTTTCGGGTTTTCCTGGGTGCAATCATATTGATGGTGGTTTTGGCGCTCCGCGGCGAGCTAAAACTACCTACGCGGGCCGATATGCCGGCCATATTGAGCGTCGGCATTTGTATGATGGGATTGTACGTTTCGCTCGTTCATACAGCGATGATGTTCATTCCGGCTGGTCGAGGTGCTTTATTAGGATATTCGACACCGTTATGGGTGGCGCCTGCAGCAGTTCTGATTTTCCGTGAAAAAATGAACGTGATGCGGGCAATCGGCGTTGTTTTGGGATTAAGCGGTCTCGCGGTGCTGTTTAACCCCGCAGAATTGGACTGGAGCGACAAAGACGCGCTTATCGGGAACGGAATGTGCGTACTGGCGGCAATTTTATGGTCGGTCGCCATTTTGCAAATGCGGGGTCATAAATGGAACCTGACTCCATTACAACTTGGCCCCTGGCAGTTACTGCTGGCAACTTTGATTTCGCTGCCCTTTGCGATCTGGGTGGAAGAGCCTCGCACGCCGGTGTGGTCCGTGGAGCTCTGGGCATTGCTCATCTATGGCGGAGCGATCGGGACCGCATTTGGCATGTGGTGCATCGCGTGCTCCATTCAAAGGCTCGGTGCGTTGACCACCTCGGTTGGTCTTCTTGGTGGTCCTATGGTTGCGATTGCGACCAGTGTTCTATTTTTGGGTGAAGCACTTACACTTACTTTGGGTGGTGGGCTCGTCCTAATTTTAGGCGGGATCGCACTTGTAACGTTGGGCGAGCAAAAATCGAATTAACATCACGATCTTACAATCTGATGATGATTTCAGAATGAATTTTAGAGCCATCTGATATGCCAACATTTCCATTGCCTGACATCTCACTGGATGGCCGTGTGGTTATAATGACAGGCGGCGATCGCGGTCTCGGTTTCTCGATGGCCAAGGCGATGGCGGAATGCGGTGCCAAACTGGTGATCGCTTCTGTGGATGCTGAAGGATGCCAAAGCGCCGCAAAGGAACTCGATGGATTGGCGGTAACCACTGATATTCTCGATTTGGCACAATGCCGAAACGCGGTTCAGAAGGCCGTTGAAGCGTTTGGCCAGTGCGATGTTGTTTACAACAACGCGCGGCGATTGATGCGTGGGCCGGACTTGCCACCACACGGAAATTCGCTGCCGTTTTATGAAACGGATCCAGAAATCTATCGGCAAACAATTGAAGTTAACGTCATTGGGACATTCTTTATGGCGCGGGCAGCCGTCGAACATTTTCGGGATGTCGGTCAGGGAAAAATCATCAATGTTTCGACATCGCGTCGTAATTTTTCAGGACGTCGTAATTCGCCTTATGGTGTGACTAAAGCGGCGGTTGAGTCCGAGACCCTGATTTGGGCGCGTGATCTCGATGGCAGCGGCATTACGGTAAATTCGTTTTTGCCCGGCGGATCGGCGGACTCAGATCCGAACAGGGTCAAAGACCCGAACAAGCCATTGCTGCCCGTAGATATAATGGACCCTTTGGCTGTTTGGTTGTCGTCCGATCGTTCAGATAAAGCAAATGGCTGCCGCTTTGTTGGGAAACTGTGGGATCCATCTCTGGATCCGGATGCGGCAGCAGAAGGCGCGCGCGAAGAACCGGTTTTTATAGAGCAGCAGGAACCAGCGGCTGGCTAAGCCCTGTTTACGGCAGTCCAAGAACGCGTTTTGCTGCAATGTTCCGCTGAATTTCACTCGACCCGGCATAAATCGTTATGCGGCGAACCTCGCGCCACAGAACAGAAACATCCACCGGCCCCTCGTCGGTATCTATTGGATCGACATCAGCAGCATGTTCACCTGCGGCTTCAAACATCAGGTCTGCTATGCGCTGAATGTTTTCCGTCGCGACGATTTTCATAAAGGAGGATCCGGCGCCAATATCCTGACCAGCCTTCGCTTGTTGTACGGCATGGGCAAAGACCGCGGATTGCGCAAGGACGTCGAGTTCAATTTGAGTAATTTTTCCCTGAAACACTGGATCGTTTATCGCACCTGTCGCTTTGGCGACGCGTTGTAACTTATCAAGGCATTGCAATGCCATTTGGGGATTAGCATTTCCGATACGTTCGGATGCCAGCAGTGCTTTGGCAACCGACCAGCCGTCATTGAGTTCGCCGACCAGATTGGAAATAGGAATACGAACATCGTCAAAGAACACTTCGGCAAATTCCTCGTCATCGGCGATGGTCATGATTGGACGGATGGTTATGCCCGGTGTTTTAAGATCAATCAGAACCATTGAAATACCAGCTTGCTTTTTTGGTGCGTCAGGATCCGTGCGGATCAGGGCATACATCCAATCGGCAAAATGTCCGCCAGTGGTCCAGATTTTGTGTCCGTTGATAACGATTTCCTCGCCATCGACCTCGCCTCGGGTCTGGAGACTGGCGAGATCTGACCCCGATCCTGGTTCCGAATAGCCCTGGCACCACATCACCTCGCCGGTGAGCATTTTGGGAAGGTGTTCTTCCTTTTGTGCAGCCGTACCGTGGTGCATCAGGATTGGGCCGATATGGCCGAGTGCCTGGCGTGACAAAATCGGCGCGCCCGCACGGCCGAGCTCTTCTTGTAAAATCAGCTGTTCGGAAATACTGGCTTCCATTCCGCCGTGCTCTTTCGGCCAGTGCGGTGCGATCCAGCCGCGTTCATACAGCTTGAAATGCCAGGGTTGGATCATTTTGCGTGGTGGACGTGTCGACCATCCGCGCAACTCATCGGGAAGGTTCTCCGTCATCCAGGCGCGAACTTCGGATCGGAATTTTGCGTCTTGGGGACTATCGACCAGAAAACTTAAAGAACTCATGATTGATCACCGGTCAGGTTCGAAAGCAAAATACTCAAAGTCATCATCTATCTTGTCCCAACAGAACCTGACAGCCATCCCGATCTCTACTTCTTCGGTCGTACAATTGTGGAGAAGGCTCATGAGCCGTACACCCTCCCCCAAGTCAACCGCAGCGATTAAGTAAGGCTCTTCGCCTTCAAATCCACGTGCCGGAATAACGGTTTCGGTAAAGGAGTAAATGGTTCCTTTGCCTGATACCTCACGCCATTCCAAATTTTGCTTTCCGGTATGGACGCTGATACCCCGAGGGTAAAACTGGTATTTGTCTGCGTCCGGATCGTATTGGAGCAGGAACTTATGGTCATTAACGGCATCCCAGAACGGTCGCGTGATGTTTGTTGGTGTCGGAGCCGGGCGCGGCCGTTTTTCACGATCTGCCATTAGCCTTTCTCCAGAATTAGAACGGCGCTGGTACCCCAATTTCGGACATAGGGAATTACGCCGATACCGGTACACATCGCCGTCGATGGGTTGGGGCTTTGTCGATCTGTCGCTTCGCCAAACAACTGACGCAGCGCCTCAATGATATTTATTTGTCCACCGGCTAATCCGGGCTGACCTGCTGAAATTTGTCCGCCGCCAGTATTAATTGGGAGTTTCCCAGTCGGTGATATATCCGTTTCCAGCAAATACTCCGATCCCGCTCCACGTTTACAGAATCCAATCTGTTCTAGTTGCAGCATCTCGGCGATTAGGAAGTCGTCATAGGGATGGAACATGTCGATATCGTCGGTAGACATTCCTGCTTTCCCAAGCGCTTCGGGCCCCGCAATACCGAATCCGGTCTCTGTAATATCCGGGAGCTGTTCGTGGACGTTAAAATTCGTCAGTTCAGAATAGGCAATCGGATGAGCCATATTCTTGGCGCCGAGTTTCTTGGCACGTTCCGTCGTCGTGATGATGATTGCGTTTGCGCCATCGCACGGCATGACAGAATCAAGGAGCCTCAAAGGCGTAGAGACCATTCGTGCATTCAAATAGTCATCAACCGTGATGGGTTTGCGAAGGCCCTCGACAGCATATTCATTGACCAGTGCACCGTTGCGTTGGGCTACGGCGAGTTTGCCGAGCGCCTCAAACTTCAGGTCATACTGATGCATGTAGCGATGCATGATGAGCCCAAATGCGCCTGGCGGTCCTTGGATTCCTGTCGGGTTCCGAAATTCCGAGCGGTAAGAGCGCTGGTCATCTACACGTCGGGTGGTCGGTGCTGCAGCTGCAATCGATAAAACCATCTCGCAATAACCGGACTGGATCGCCGCGGCAGCACGAGCAACGTTTCCGGGCATTGAAGCTCCGCCGGTATCGGTCGTCTGTGTCCAGGATGTTTGAAGCCCCAGATGGTCGCCAAGGTAGTTGGACCAGAAATTATTACCGGCTTCGCTTGAAGGCAGGACAGTGGCCATACCATCTATATCCTTTGTACCAAGCCCGGTATATTCCAAAACCTTAGATGTTGCCTCCGCTGCGAGGTCATATGTCGAGCGCCCTGACCGGCGTACATTCTTCACTTCGCCGTAGCCAATGATGGCGATATCTTTGCTCGCCAAAGGATTGTTCATCTTATTGTTCCGACAGTTTGCCTCGGTTGCTTGAGCCTACGCCCAGATTGGCCACTGTCAATGGTTGCGCCCGTTGCAAACGCAACCACGCTGAGCGAAGATTGGACATCATCCAAGTACGAAAGAATTAAATATGGGAGCAACGTCAATCAGCAAGGTCGAAGCCCTGCTGAATCCCAAAAGTGTTGCAATTCTCGGAGCACGAGAAAACCCGATGGATTGGACCGCCCGGATATTTGCTAACTATCAGCGGTTTGAGTTCGACGGGCCAGTGTGGCCGGTCAATCCTCGTTTTGACGAAATTTGGGGCGTGCCTTGCTATAGCGGACTGTCGGATTTGCCCGAAGTTCCTGACAAGCTCGTTGTGATGAGGGCTGCCGCTTCTGTCTGCGGCATTTTGCGCGAGGCCGCCGAAATGGGGACGCGCAGCGCGACGGTTTATGCCGCCGGTTACTCGGAACTTGGTACTGAAGAGGGTAAAGCGCTTGAGGACGAATTGCGGACCGTCATCCAGGAAACGGGATTGGCCGTCTGTGGACCGAATTGCCTAGGTAGTATGTCCGCGCGGGGCAAATCTCTTTGTTTGCCTGACGACCGTATTCGGGAGCTTGTACGGGGACCGGTTGCAATGGTGGGCCAGAGCGGGACCACAACGCCCGGTATTGGACGCACGCTAATCGATCGGGGAATTGACGTTAGCTATATCGTTACAAGTGGCAATGAAGTCGGCCTGACGACTGCCGACTACATCAACTATTTCGTCGATGATGCCGAGGTTAAACTGATTTTCTGTTTGATTGAGGCGGTGCGACGACCGCGGGACTTCCTGGAGGCTTGTCGTCGTGCGCGCGATGCCGGAAAGCCGGTTATAGCGCTCAAAATGGGTGTATCCGAGGGTGGGCGCGCTGCCGCGCTTGCGCATACCGGGTCGATGGCTGGGGCGATTGAAGCTTTTGATGCTGTGGCCGGTGATGCCGGTGTCATTCGCGTTGAGAGCGGCGATGCGGCTGTAGATTTGATCGAGCTACTGGTCAATGCGGGAATTCCCGAAACGAACGATGTTGGTGTTCTGGTTTATTCAGGCGGCGTAAGAGGACTGGCATTGGACGCAGCAGATCGGCATGGTGTGCCGTTACCAGATTTTGCTCCGGAAACAGCTGCAAAGTTCCAGGAAATTCTGGGTGATGACCTGCACGTAACCAATCCGCTTGATGCAGCGGGGTTTATGAATCAAAAACTCGATGCCGTCCTAGAAATGGTTACTGCAATACAAAACGACCCTAATATCGGGACAATATTGTTTCAGGAAGATCTTCCGCCAAACGAAGGAATTAACGACGCCAACAAACGCCGTACTAAACGCGTTCTGGATACAATGACGGCTTTTCAGAAGCAATTCCTCGATGATGGCGGCAAACCGATCGGGCTCATAGCACCGGCATCGGCTGATTTAACGCCATTTAGTCGCGATGCTCGTAAAAAATTTTCCAGTATTCCAGTGCTCAGTGAGCCGGGTCGTGCATTTCGAGCGTTAAAAACTGCATTCTCTTATCGTGAAAGAGTGAAATCTCTTGCAAATGAATCCACTTCGGAAGCAGGCAACCCGTCTAATGTAATTGCCCAGGTATTGGCGGAGAGTTCGGAGTCACCGATGTTTCCGCTTTCCGAACCGAAATCCAAGGAACTCATATCGTCGTACGGTGTTTCAGTTCCGCAAGAAGGATTTGCCGCAACACCGGAGGAGGCTTCTAAATTAGCCGAGGAAATTGGATATCCGGTCGTCGTAAAGGGCGTTGCTGCTGCATTGACGCACAAGTCTGATGCGGGAGCGGTGAAATTGAATCTGGAGAATGCTGCCGCCGTCGAAGTGGCCTGTGCAGAAATCGATACCAGCGTGTCAGCATATAACTCTGACATTGTCCTCGATGGTTGGTTGGTCGCGCAATCGGTACCAAAAGGACTCGAGTTGGTTATCGGCATTCAACGTGATCCGGAAATGGGCCCGGTGGTTATGTTTGGCCTTGGTGGCGTCTGGCTGGAACTGATCAACGACGTAGCATTTTGCGGTCCGGGCTTTGGACGGTCGCGCGCCGAACGTATGATCAATGAAACCCGCGCAGGACGCTTGCTTGATGGCTATCGCGGCGATGGTCCCTTTGACCGGGAAGCGGTTATCGAGGCGCTCGTTGCTGTTGGACAGATGGCTGCAGACAATGTCGATTATATAGAATCTCTCGACATAAATCCGTTTGTGGCTCTGAGCCCCGGAGAAGGCGCTTTCGCACTCGATGCGCTTGCCGTAATAGGCGCGGGATGATGGAATGGAAAAATGGAACTCGTCCTAACAGATGATCAGCGATTACTCAAAGAGAGTGCCGAAAAACTGGTTGAGCGATGTGGCGGCGCTGATGCTCACCGTAAGTTGCGGGAGAGCGAAACTGGTTTTGACTCGGAGCGTCTCGGAATAATAGCGGAGGCAGGTTGGCTTTCTCTTATGGTGCCCGAGAAGGCCGATGGATTGGGGCTCGGGATCACCGATCTAGCGCTGGCCCTTGAACAGGCGGGTCGGGGTCTAATGACTGAACCCGTCAGCGCTTTGGCGGCGAGCGCGCGTGCAGTAGGGACAGGTCGTGCGGCCACTGGCGCTGGTACCGAGCAAGCACTTAACAGCCTCGTCGCGGGCGAAAACATTCTCCTGCCGGTGCTCCAGGACCCAAGCAAGCCTGAAGAAAACCGTGAACGCGTTTTTGCAGAGCACTATCACTACGGATATCAACTGACAGGAAAGCGAACTGGCGTTCCTTATGCAGACGCTGCAGACGGGTTTCTGGTAGATGCAAATACTTCTGATGGAACGATCCTGATCATTGTTCCTAAAGACACATTTGGCGTTAGCGTCGATATCTCCCGTTCAGTCGATGGAACGGCGCACGGGACGATCGAGTTTGCTGAAGCAACACTTATGGCAGATGAGTTGCTGATTGCAGGCGTAAAACAGGGAGAGGCCTTGTCGGTCGATATCTATGATCGATTGATCCTGGGTGTCTCGGCAGAGATGCTAGGTGTGATGGAACAGGCTCTTGAATTGGCGGTGGCTTATATGCAGACCCGTGAGCAGTTTGGCCGTCCTATTGGCAGTTTCCAGGCTTTGCAGCACCGGGCTGTTAACGACCATATCCAAATCGAATTAACCCGCTCGCTCCTTTATCAGGTTTGCAGCGCTATCGATGGTGGACATGGTAGCCGTGCAATGGTGGCCGCCGTCAAAGCGCGGGCCTCCGATGCCGTCTTGTCGGTAACAAAATCGGTAATTCAAATGCACGGTGCGATTGGTTTTACAGATGAATATGACGCCGGTTTATTTCTCCGACGCGCGATGACGCTCGCAGCACAATATGGCAATGCCACCGAACATCGCGAACGCTATGTCCGCTTGTCACAGATAGAGGCTGAAACAGAGACCGGGCCAAAAAAGCGCCGTCGGCGGAAAAAACCAAAGAAGTCTATTTTTGCTACTTAATTGTACTATGCAGTTTTTCGATCCACGCGTTCTGTCGGAAAGCGCACGGTCACGGTCGTACCAACGCCAAGTTGACTCTGCAGATCTAGCGAGCCGCCATGCATTTCTGCTAGTGACTTGGATAGAGGGAGACCAAGACCCGTCCCCTCGAACCGTCGGTTAAAAGTACTATCGACTTGTCCGAACAAGCCAAGCGCTTTCGGTATGTCCTCGAGCGCAATACCAATTCCTGTGTCTTCTACCTGAAAGACATAGCCGCCGGTATCGCTGTACCAGGTCGTGAGGGTAACTTGCCCACTTGGGCCCGTGAATTTGAGGGCATTGGAGAGAAGGTTGATCAGGATCTGTTTTAGCTTTTTCTCATCGGCGAATATTGGTGGTAATTCATCCGAAGATTCGACCGTTAAGCGGACGTTGGACCTTTGGGCCTGATCGTGAAGCATACGCGATACACTGCGTATAACAGCGGAAACCTCAATCCATTCTTCAAATAGTTCCTCGTTTCCGGATTCGATTTTTGAAAAATCGAGTACGTCATTTATCAGTTCGAGGAGGTGTCTTCCCGCGTCGTTAATATCTCGTGCGTAGTCACGATACTTAGTACTTCCAACGGGACCAAAGGTTTGCTCCCTGATAATGTCGGAAAACCCCATAATGGCGTTTAAGGGTGTCCGTAATTCATGGCTCATATTGGACAGGAATTCAGATTTGGCTCGGCTTGCCTCTTCTGCCAGGTCCCGCGCTTTGGTTACCTCGTTGGTTGTTCTCATGAGGGCATCGGTCTGAGCTTCCAGTCGGGTTTTCGTTTTTTGCAATTCAATGAATTTAGAATTTAGCTCAACCTGACTTTCCTCGAGTCGGCGTTCAAACTCCATGTGATCGGTGATGTCGAGACCCAAGGCGTCACATACGATTTCGTTATCCCCCCGGCTTCGCGGGTGAACCAATAATCGCAACCAAATTACTTTTTCGCCGCCTGAACGTATTCGAAAGTCATGCGCGATAGGTTGTCCAGAGACTGCGCAATTATTCAAAACATCCAAAAGTGCACGGCGGTCTTCGGGCAAAATGTTACGGAGAAGATGCCGTGGAGAACGCATCAGGAATTCGCGAGAAAATCCAGCGATTTCAGAAACTCCGTCGCTCATGAAGGTAAAATCCATCCGGTTACTAGGCCCAACGGACCATTGAACCACGATGCCTGGAACGTTAGCCGTCAGACTGGAGAGTCGCGCATGTACTTCGGTGTGGGCTTCAATTGAATTGCGATGCTGGATAGCAAGACTGGCGAGATCTTTGAATTCGTTGACGATGCCGATTTCTGTTTCGTCGGGACTGCCAGTTGTTTCCCTGTAAATAGCGAAGGTCCCTATTACGACGCCATTTGCGGACATGATCGGTTCTGACCAGCACGCACGAATGCTATGGGCACGCGCGAGCGCAAGAAAACTTCGCCATTTTGGATCGACTGAAATATCCCCTGTAATAACCCTCTCGCTTAGAGCAGCGGCCGTGCCACAGGTTCCGGCTGAAGGGCTAATTTGGAGACCATTGATTGCTTGGGTATAACTGTCGGGAAGTTGTGGAGCTGCTCCATGGATAAGGCGATCACCGCTTGGTGCAACGATTTGAATTGATGCTTTTATTTCTGGTAATCGTTCCTCAACCGACTCGCAAATTTCTGAAAGAACGGCCTTCAATCGCTCACCTTTTGCAAGAAGGCGAATGATTGAGTTTCGGGCGGCGAAACTCTGTTCCTGAAAATTAGGGCGGGGCAGTGTCACGCTGCAGTCTCACCGCCAGTTTTCAAAGAATTTTTGATATTAGTATCCGGAGTATCTCGCAGAAATTGAGTGAGAGTGTTTTTAGCTTTGACCGCCATTGCCATATTCTCGGCGGTGAGATTTCCTTGCGTCGCTTGGGTAAGCCATTTCAGAGCTTCGCGTGGGGCGGCTTCTACACCTTTACCGTCACGCAACATCAAACCGTATATTAGTTGCGCTGTTGAGTTTCCCCCTTTGGCGGCTTTTTGAAACCAAAATAAAGCGAGACCGAGATCTTTAGGGGCCAGTTTCCCTTTTGCATAAATACTGCCCAGTCGATGCATTGCTTTTGTATCGCCCATGCTGGCCGCTTTTTCTAACCAGCCGATTGCGGTAGCGGGATCTTTCTCGAAATATTCACCGCGCAAATAGAGCTGCGCTAGAGTCATTCCTGCGGTTGCACTACCGCCCAAAGCCGCTTTCTCGTACCACCGGACCGCTTCTGAGGTGTTCGCAGGTACAATTTCGCCTTTCAGATAAATTGTTCCTAGTGCAACTTGTGCATTTGGATTTCCGTTAGCCGCCGAAGTAAATATCGCGATCGTCTCTTTGGGAAACGACTCCGGGTAAACGGGCTCCTGATCGAGTTTATTCCATCTATGGACTGGCATTATCTATTTTATTCAAACTATTAACGTACGCTTTTCGAAACATAGAACAGTTATAAATTGCGTATCTTTTCGTATCCTTAACGTCTCATATTTGTGGTTAACGGACCGTTCACGTTCGATCTGTAGACTGCCAGTATTTATAAACCATTGAAATTGGATGATTTTCTCGATGGACTTATACGAAGCCGCGAAGCGAGCTGTCTGCAACATTATTGCAGTAGCTTTATCGATGACTGTTGCCTCCGTCGAGGCACTCTTGCCCACTACCCCGCAATGGCTGGAACGCGTGGATCAGCTTGCTGCGCAGATGAAGGCCGCTGCTCAGCCAGAGCAGAAAACGAAGATGCGGCGGCGGGTTCAAAATTCTGACAATGACGAGGAAGAAGAATTTGTCGTTGCCAATGATCAATTGCTGCTCGCTTACAATCAACTTTGGCAATTTGTGCACGACCTTCGCAGTGAGGGCATTTCGCTCGATGAGCCTTTTTGCGATCGCATCGAAAAGGAATGGTCGGTTACGACTTTGCTGACCTATATGCGAAATGCCGATACGGCTCTTCAGGAACATGCCGAGAAGGCGATGGATTCGGCAGCGGGATATTTAAGCGGAAATTTGGAAGAGTTTCCCAATTCGATTGAAGAAAATCCAGCCGAAAGCCAGTCAACGTCAGCTATCTAAAGTCGTCTCAGCTCACGCGCTAAACAAAAATATTTCTACTTGATTGTTTTGCTATGGTTCCAGTACCAACAGGAATCATTGAAAATTATTGGTGCGCGGCACATGAACATCCTCATTCTTCCCGGCGATGGTATCGGTCCGGAAATCGTATCAGTCGCGGATGTTGCTCTTCAGACCGTGGATAAACGATTTAACCTCGGTCTGAATTTGGATCGCCAGGAGGCTGGGCTCGCCAGTCTGGCGGCTTCCGGAACAACATTGACCGATAAAGTGGCAGCAAAAGCGAGAGCTGCTGATGGCGTCGTGTTGGGGCCCGCTTCGACGGAAGATTATCCTACCGCTGCGGAAGGCGGTATTAATATTTCTGCCTGGTTTAGGAAAGAGTTCGATCTCTACGCCAACATTCGCCCCAGTAAAGTTCGTCCGGGCGTTCCCGGCCATGTTCCCGAAATGGATTTGGTAATTGTTCGGGAGAATACGGAAGGGTTTTACGCTGACCGGAATATGGCAGTCGGTACGGGTGAATTCATGCCAACCCCCGACGTTGCTCTCGCTGTCGGAAAGGCAACGGTTCATGGTTGTCGGCGCATTGCTGTAGCGGCATTTGAGCTCGCGCGCCGGCGCAATAAGCATCTTACGGCAGTGCATAAAGCAAATGTTTTACGCCACTACAGTGGCCTGTTTGTTGATCAGGTTGACGAAGTTTCTTCCGAGTATCCCGACATCGAGGTCGAAAAGGTTATTGTTGATGCAATGGCAGCGCTTCTCGTGCGCTCGCCTGAGAAGTATGACGTGGTCGTCACGACCAATATGTTCGGAGATATTCTTTCCGATGAAGCAGCAGAACTCGCTGGCGGATTGGGACTGGCGGCATCGATTAATGCTGGCGATGAGCACGCGATTGCACAAGCCGCTCATGGTTCGGCACCCGATATAGCGGGACAGAACATCGCAAATCCGGTTGCGATGATTCATTCAACGGCAATGCTCCTGGATCATCTTGGTGCCAAGAACGGCAACAATAAGCTCATCGAAGCCGGCGGCTTTCTGGCGGATCGCACCGACGCACTTTTGGCGTCCCCTGAAACCAGAACAGGTGATCTAGGAGGGAATTGTACGACGAGCGGCTTTGGTGAAGCCCTCGTGGCTTCGATTATGCAAGCCTGAGGCGTTTAGCCCCTTAATGTTTGCCGTGATGATGACCAGTGGGGTTGTCTAGAGCACCGGCATGCAGAATTTTGACGGAAACCGTTTTCTTCCCAGCTTTTTCAAAGATGAGTGTTAGCGGAAACTCCTCACCTTTTTTAAGTTTTTTCGTAAGTCCCATCATCATGACATGATGTCCGCCGGGTTTGAGCGTGACAGACCCATTGGCGGGTAATGGAATGCTTTTTACGTGACGCATTCGCATGATGCCGTTGTCCATTTTGTGCGTATGCAATTCTACGCGTTTCGCAACGGGTGCCGCGGCTCCAACTAACTTGTCTGCTGTTTTTCCATGGTTGACGACCGTTACATACGCTGCGCCATTCTTCCCGATAGATGCCCGCGCCCAAGGAGATTTGACCATAATTTTGCCGTGAGCCATCGCGTCAGATGAATGATGTTTCATCTTCATTTTTTGATCAGCCGCAAGAACAGGTGTGAAAGCCAATATGGCCGCGGCCGTTATTAAAACCGATTTGCTAACCATGGCCGTTTCCATTCAAACCCCTTTTCGCCAAAATCGCCGCCCTCAGCCGGTCTGGCGTGCATGGCGCCTGCTTAACCCTGACACCCGTTGCCTGATATATGCCGCCAAATATCGCCGGAGCGGTGGCACATAGTGCTGGCTCGCCGATACCTTTGGCACCCCATGGGCCGGTGGGTTCAGGGTCCTCAATGATATAGGTCCGAATTTCCGGAATATCACCTATCGTCGGGATCAAATAATCGTGCAAATTTTCAGTGCGGCCGGGGATGTATTCTTCCATTAATGCGAGACCGAGACCCTGCGCCACGCCGCCATGAATTTGCCCTTCAACCTGTTGCGGATTGAGAGATTGGCCAACGTCATGTGCTGCGCCCATCCGGACGACCTTAACAGTACCCAGATCCAGATCGACCTCGACATCGGCGATCTGTGCCGCGAAGCCGTAAGTGCCATATGGTTTGCCCTGGCCATTTTCATCGAGTGGCTCGGTGGGCGGATCAAAATAACCCTCGCCGCGCAATACTTCACCGTTGTCTAAAGCGCTTAACGAACCAAGATTGATTTCATGCGAAGTGTCACCGTCATGGACGATAAGTTTGTTTTTGCCAAACTCAATTGTCGCCGTTTCGCCGACGTTCGCCATCCGCAATATCTGACCGCGCAAATCTTCCCCGGCCAGTTTCGCTGCGTTTCCCGAAACGTATGCCTGCCGCGATGCCGAACTTTTTCCCGCATCCGCGGTCAGATCAGTGTCACCCCATACAAGTTGCAATTCGCTCAACGAGATTCCCAAACCATCGGCTGCCGCCTGCATCATTGTGGTGTTGGTTCCCTGACCGATGTCCAACGCACCGGAGTAAAGCGTTACTGTGCCGTCGGGTTTGATGCCGATATGCATCGTCGAGGGGTTCGCGATCGAGGTGTTGCCACAGCCGTACCACATGCATCCTACGCCAACACCGCGACGAATATTCGTTGCGCTCTGGTTGTGCGCTTCCGCGTGAGCACGCCAGTCACCCCAATCCTCGCGAAGCGCTTCAAGACACTGGTCTAATCCTGCACTTTCCAATTTTTGTCCGGTCGCGGTTTCCTGACCCTTGCGGATCGCGTTGATATGCCGGAATTCTAACGGATCAATCCCAACCTTTTCCGCCATCATGTCCATCAAGGCGTCATGCGCGATAGCAGCTTGCGGCACGCCGAAACCTCTAAAGGCACCGGCGGGCGTTTCATTAGCAAAGAAGGCACGCGACCTCGCTTTGACATTGGGAACATAGTACGGGCCTGTTGCGTGGATAGGCACACGATCCTTAACCGTCAATCCCCAGGAAACGTATGCGCCAGTGTTAAAATCTCCTTCAAAATCATAGGATTGCAACTTTCCGTCTTGGTCACAGCCGTACCGAGCGGTGATTTTTGAAGGATGACGCTTGGTGGTAGAGGCCATGCTCTCAAGCCGGTTATAGGTGCAGCGGACCGGTCGATTTAGTTTCCACGCTGCGATAGCGAGTAGGGGCTGGACCGACAGATCAAGTTTGCCGCCGAAGCCGCCACCACAAGCAGTTGGAATGATGCGCACTTTCTCGGGTTCAAGACCCATGATGAGGGCGATCTCGTCCCGATCCATATAAGGACTTTGGGTCGTTACTGAGATTTCGATGCGGTCGCCAATGCGTTGTGCCCAACCGGCTTCCGGTTCGATATAGCCGTGTTCGACAAACCCTGTTTGAAAACTCTCTTCGAAAACGGCGCAGCTCGATTTAAACCCCTCCGACACATTTCCCTTTAGCACATCGCCATATGCCAAAATATTTCCCGGATGATCGTCATGGAGCTGTGGCGCATTTTCTGCGACCGGCGGCCCAAACCCTTGGACAGGTTCTTGCTCCTGCCACGAGATGGGCAATTCCTCGTCGCTAATCGACGATATCGCCTCGAAATCTCCGATAATTGCCACCACAGCCTCGCCCTTGAAACGCACAAACCGTTCCGCGAGGGCGGGCTGGTCTTTGACGTCCGGATATACCCCAAATCCATTCAGCCCGGGCACGTCCGCTGCAGTTATTACATCTACAAGTCCAGGATACTTTTCTTTCAGCGGTTCAAAGTCGCCCAGCGAAAATGTCGCACGCCAATAGGGTGAGCGAACGGCCCTTAGCCATAAAGCGTCTTCAGGCGCCTTGTCCGCACCATAAATTTCGCTTCCATCGACACGTTGCCTGCCATCAAGTTTGGCGGCACGAGAGCCAACGGCCTCTCCGACTTTAGGTTCTTCAATCCGTGCAGCGGACGTGTCGCCGACATGCAGTATCGCCTGGACAATTTTTCTATATCCGGTACAGCGGCAAAGCACACCACCCAACGCGTCATATATCTCGTCTTCAGAAGGGTTGTCGTTCCGAGCCAAAAGATCACTTGCCGCCATGAGCATTCCCGGTGTGCAAATACCGCATTGCGCCGCGCCGTATAGATGGAACGCTTCTTGGAGGTCGCTCAGTTTGCCGTTTTCAGCGAGCCCCTCCACTGTGATGACTTCAGCACCATCTGCTTGTGCGACAGGGACCAGACAAGAGCAGACTTGCCGGCCATCAACACTCACCGTACAGGCACCGCAATCGCCTGCATCGCAGCCTATTTTCGTCCCCGTAAATCCAAGATCGTCTCGTAACACATGAGCAAGCCGTCGAACCGGTTCGGCATCGACAGTCGTTCGGTTTCCATTGAGGGTAAAGTCGAACTTGCTCATGATGTTGGCACCAAATCTTCGAGAGCGCGCCTGACCAAAGTCAGAGCGGCGTCCCGACGGTAGTCCGCCGATCCGCGCACATCGTTAATGGGTGAAAGCTGATTTAGGTGTTCTTCCAAAACCAGGTCACCGATGCCTGAAGCCAGGGGCTGCCCTACAAGAGAGCGTTCCAATAGGTGCAGTCGTTTTGCTGCAGCGGAACAAGAACCCACCGCAACCTGCAACCCGCCCACCTTTCCATCATCGTTCTCGACGACCGCTGCAACCATGACAATCGAAATCACGAGGTACTTCCGTGCGCCAAGTTTTAAGAATGTCGAAGACGCAGGGAATTGGGGTTTGGGAATCCGGAATCCGGTTACGATTTCATCCCGTGCACAGCGGGTTTTGCGATTACCCATGATGAATTTTGCGAGTGGCATCGAATGTTCGCCTCGGGTAGAGGCAAGGACAATTTCAGCATTGAGCGACAGAAGCGGGGGAATCCCGTCCGCAGCAGGGGAGGCATTACAGATATTTCCGGCGACGGTTCCACTGTTTTGAATTTGAACGCCACCGACCTCACGGGCGGCGAGTTTTAGACCGGCGAAATAAGGCGGTAATTCGGATTCAATTACATCCGTCCAGCGTGTGAGGGCGCCAATATGAAAATGATCTTCATTCTCGGCAATACCGCGCAGGTCAGTAATACCGGTAATGTCGAGAATATCGTCGTCTAACGGTTTACCGACGCGTGCAGGATAATAGTCGGTGCCACCAGCCAAAACGAAGAGACTGTGCTCGGCGAGAGCCTGGACGGCTTCTTCGACAGAGTTTGGCTGCAGATATAACGTCATAATGATTATTTTGAAGCGGATTGAGCACAAAGAAAACCCGGTGCGGCGAAAATTCGCGGAGCGTTTGACAGGTCATCGCAGACTGACCAGACTCCCAACTCTATATCTATAGGAACTTTAGATGCCCGCTATCAAACAAATCGACGTCTTTCATGTGGCGCTGCCGACAAGGCGCGAGCACAAATGGACTGGTCTTACCGAGCCGATCGGTGGCTACATTCTCGTTAAATTGACCAGTGATGAAGGTGTCACGGGTTGGGGAGAGGCGCCCGCGTTGAAGGATTGGGGCGGTGACTATGGTCGTTATTTTGGCGAGTCACCCGGAACAACCAAATTTGTTGTCGAAAAATATCTCGCGCCAGCTGCGATAGATTGTGAGGTAGGGAATATTGCTGATCTGCATCAACGCATGGATGCTATTGTAAAAGGCTATCCCTACGCGAAAGCGGCGATAGATATTGCAGCGTACGATTTAGCGGGGCGGACATTAGGCGTTCCTGTCTGGCAATTACTGGGAGGCAAAGTACGGGATCGTGTGCCGGTAACCCATTCTATTGGGTTGCTTGATATCGATGAAGCTGTTGAGGAATGCAAAAAGGTAGCCGGCGAAGGCATAAAAACCATCAAGATCAAGGTCGGTGTCGATCCAGATCGCGATGTTGAGATTGTCAGCCGTGTTCGCGCCGCGGTTGGCGACGAGATGGATATTTGTGTCGATGCCAATTGCGGATATGCAACACCGCGAGATGCGGTGCGGATTATCCGAAAGATGGAACAGTTTCGCCTCAAATATGCAGAACAACCCGTCGAAGGGATCGACAGAATTGCCGAGGTGACGAGGGTCTTGGAAACACCGGTTATGGCGGATGAAAGTGCCTGGTATGCGCGGGATGTACTCGAGATCTTTGAAAAGAAAGCCGCAGATATTGTTTCGATTTATACGACCAAGCCCGGCGGACTATACGGTGCCATGGAAGTCGCAGCGGCAGCGCGTGCCGCCAAGTTTCTCTGCAATGTCAACGGTTCTGTAGAAACCGGCGTTGGCAATCTTGCTAACATTCATCTCGCAGCGGCTGCTATACCTGTAACGCTGTCCTGCGTCGTGCCCGTATCGATGCCTGCTGAGGCTCAAAGCGGGAATGTCGGCGGTATTTACTACATTGACGATCTAATTAAAGAACCGTTCGTTTTGGATGATGGCTGCGTTGTTGTCCCGGATGGGCCGGGTTTTGGAATTGATGTCGATGAAGGCAAAATAGGGAAATACCGCGATACATCACTAGATTAGAAATCCAATTAAGCCATTTTCGGTAATCTTCGAGGCCCTTTAAGTCATGAAGCCAATCACTTTAGGAGATGTCACGGTCACAAGTGTGGTCGAACGTGACGGTCCCTGGCGCGCACCCGAAATTATGTATCCGACTTGCGAAAAAGAGACCGCAATCGCGCATCTCAAGACGATGGAACCATACGTCTATGACGCTGTGCAGAATCTTCTGGTTATCACCTATCAGACCTACATTCTCCAAACACCACATCATACGATTTTGATCGATACCTGTTTGGGTAAGGACAAGGGCTATGGCCCACCGCACGATTTTCCCAAGCAGCCCTGGCTCGATGGAATGGCGGCGAACGGTCTTCGCTTCGAAGACATTGACTATGTATTCTGCACCCATCTTCACATCGATCATTGCGGTTGGAATACACGTTTAATCGACGGTCGTTGGGTGCCAACTTTTCCAAATGCCAAATATATTTTTGGCCGCCAGGAATATGAGGTGTGGGAAGAAGAAACCAGGAAGGGCGCAAATCCGCCCGGTAATGTTTGGTCTCAAAACTGCTTGCCCATTGTCGAGGCAGGACAAGCAATGTTGGTTGATGATGATTACGCGCTAGACGATACGATCTGGCTGACACCAACCCCTGGCCATTCTCCGGGTCATGTCTGCATCAATTTGAAGTCTGGCGATGACCGGGCATTGTTCTCCGGCGATATCATGCATCACGCATTGCAGTGTATCGAACCCGATTGGTCGTCCTGTTTTTGCTGGGATGCTGAGCAATCCGCCCAAACGCGACGTCAGGTTTTGGAGTCGGTTGCCGAGACGGACACGCTCGTTTTGCCAGCCCATTTTCCCGGGCCCACCGCCGGCCACGTTGTCGGCGATGGCGATGCGTGGCGGTTTAAGTTTTTAAACGACTAAACCAAGATTAGAGGGCGTTATAGGCACCGTCGACGAAACAATCATTGCCAGACATGAAGCTTGATTCATCACTTGCGAGGAAGACCGCTGTCTGGGCGATTTCTTCAGGCTGACCCAGGCGGGCCGCCGGCAAATGCGGCCGATGACGTTCGATAACATCATCCATGTTTTTATTGGCGACCAGCAGGCGCGGCGTTTCAATTGGCCCAGGTAGAATGGAATTTGCTCGAATATTATGTTCGGCATAGTCCACGGCGATCGATTTGGAGAGCATGCGCACAGCGCCTTTGGACGAACAATAGGCTGGCCGTTTCCGTGCCGAACGTGCGCCATAAATCGATGAGATGTTGATGAATGAGCCACTTCCCGCCTCAAGCATATGCGGTATCGCGTGTTTCGTTACGATAAACATGCCGGTGATATTGACGTCAAAAGTCTTGCGCCAAATATCGAGATCCAACTCGTGTAATGGCAGAAGCGGATCGGGGAAGGCAGCAGCATTGAAGACAATGTCGAGTTTGCCGAATGTTGATGCGGTTTTATCGATAGCGTCCTTAACCGCTGCTTCATCCGTCACATCGCAAGTAATAGCAATTGCTTTGCCACCAGCTGCTTCAATGTCAGCTGCGGTTTCTTTGACGTTTTCTTCTACAATGTCGACGCAGGCAACAGCCGCACCTTCTTCGCCAAACTGCCGTGCTGTTGCCCCGGCAATAGCGCCACCGGCGGCAGTAACAAAGGCAACCTTTTCTTCAAGTCGTCCCATGGCTGTGTCTCCCAATCAGAAGGCGGTATAGGCGGCATCAACCACCATATCCGCACCTGAGGTAAAGCTCGACTCATCGCTCGCCAGGAACAGAGCGGTCTGAGCAATCTCTTCCGGTTTGCCAAGACGCTTTTGATGGAGCCGCGTTCCATGCCGTTCAATGACAGCTTCGATAGATGGGTTTCGCACGAGCAGACGTGGCGTCTCAATGGGTCCGGGCATGATGGAATTTGCCCGTATTTTGTCTTCGGCGTAATCAACTGCAATCGATTTCGACAACATACGGACTCCACCCTTTGCAGCGCAATATGCCGGGCGTTCCTTGGCGCCAACCACACCGTAAATTGAGGACACGTTGATAATCGACCCGCCACCCGCTTTTTGCATTTCCGGTATAACGTGCCGGGCGACTATGAACATGCCGGTCAGATTGACGTCGATAACCGATTTCCACATATCGAGCGGCATTTCCGCGAGCCGGTGGCGTTTCTCGGAATAGGCTGCTGCGTTGAAGCAGACATCCAGCTTGCCAAATTCCGATACAGTTTTGTCGACGGCAGCTTTTATGGCGTCGTCATCGGTGACATCGCAAGGAATGGCGATGGCCTTGCCCCCCGCTTCATTGATGTCGGAGGCTGTCTGACCAACATTGTCTTCAACAATATCGACACAACACACGGCAGCGCCCTCAGCGCCGAACAGGCGTGCCGTTGCCCCGGCGATAGCGCCGCCAGCTGCTGTTACAAACGCTACTTTCCCATCAAGTCGTCCCATTTTATTTCCCCGATCTGAATTGATTTTGCTAACTAGACCGCCGTAAAGCCACCATCCACGAATACGTCTGAACCAGTCATGAAGCTCGACTCATCGCTCGCCAGGAAGGCGGCTGCGTTGGCGATGTCTTCCGGCTGTCCGAGCCGTCCAATGGGGTGCAGCGGCACCATTTTTTCACGGACCTGTTCCATGGTTGGCGTACGCGATAGAAGCCGGTTGGTCTCAATGGCGCCCGGCAAAATGCTGTTGGCGCGGATATTGTCCTCCGCAAAATCGAGTGCGATCGATTTGGACAATTGCCGCACTGCGCCTTTGGTCGCCATATAAGCCGGACGTTGTGGCCAGGCGATATGGCCAAAGGTCGACGAGATGTTGATGAACTGCCCGCCGCCCGCCGCCTGCATATGTGGGATGGCGTGTTTAGCGACCAGGAACATTCCTGTGAGGTTTACATCCAGAACATCCTGCCAGACCTCGAGGGGCATATTCGCCACTGTGTGAAGCGGCTCTGAGGTTGCCGCGGCATTAACAACGACGTTGAGCAGACCAAGTTCGGAGGCGGCGTCATCAACGGTTTTTTTGACGGCTTCTTCATCTGCGACATTACAGATTTTGGAAATTGCTTTTCCGCCAGCTGCTTCAATGTCGGCTGCGGTTTTGGCAACCGTTTCCTCAACGACATCGACGCAGCAAACCGCCGCACCCTCTGCGCCGAATCTTCTTGCGATAGCGCCTGCAATGCCGCCACCGGCAGCGGTTACAAATGCGGCTTTGCCGTCGAGCATTCCCATCCTGGTCTCCTGTTGTAAATTATCCCCTGAATTCTATTGCTTCACCGTCAGGACCGGCAAAGACGACGCGCCGCCAGCCTTCCTCTCGTGCTTCTCGAGCACCGGTTTCATGTGGTTCCGTAAGGACCGGAAGACCAGCTTCTCTCAATCGAGCGACATCCTTGTCAAAATCATCGGACTCAAAACAAAAATGAAATCCGTCCATCTTCCCCGTTCCGCAATGGACGAGTTCGAGGACGGTATTGCCGGAGCGCAGATAGGCGATACGCATCCCATCTCTTACAACGTGTTCGGAGTATAGTTCGCAGTTGAAAATATCCTGGTAAAATGCAACCGAGCGATCAAGATCGGTAACATCAAGCGCTACGTGATCAATCCGTAAAAACATTTGGTTTTCCTCTTCAATTATTCAGATCACAGCATTTACCGCGACAGGCCCGGTGTCAAACAGCCATCGGCGGATTTTGTGATAACTTATAATCAAGCATGACGATCGAGGGTTGGAGGACTATAAAGGCGGTGTCGGAAATCGTTGGGTGCCAGTTGGCTTAGGGGATAGCCAGCTTAAAATTGAATTGGAGAAGGTAAGAATGAAAAAGGTCTTGATAGGGGTCGCCGTCATTTTGGTGGTAGTCGGCGGTGTAGTTGGCTACGGGATTTTAAATGCCGATAGTCTGATTAAGGAAGCCGTGGAAAAATACGGATCGGAGGCGACAAAATCCCAAGTTACGTTGAATGCTGTCGAATTATCAATCAAGGATGGTACTGCGAAGCTAAAAGGATTTCGGTAGGGGAATCCGGCGGGATTCAAAACCGATAAGGCTATGAGTTTCGCGGTCGTGAACGTGAAAATTGATACTGATACTGTCACGAAGGACGTGATTGTAATCAAGGAAGTCGTAATCGAATCGCCAGAAATAACTTATGAGAAGGTGGACGGTAAGGCGAATTTCGATGTCATTCAGAAAAATGTCGATGATTACGCGAAATCGAAAGGTTTGGGTGGTGAAAAGAAAGAAGCCAAATCCGATGAAGAGGGACCCAAACTCAGAATTGAGAATCTCTACGTTCGGAATGGAAAGGTTGCGTTAAAGACGGGGTTTACTTTGGGCAAAGAAATTGGTGGTTCTTTGCCAACCATCCATTTGAAGGATATTGGGGAAAAAGGTAAGGGAGCGACCATCGGAGAGGTAACCAGTCAAATCGTTAGCGCAATCGTTGGCAGTGTTACCAATGTCGGAAAATCGTTATTTGATGGCGCTCAGAAGGCTTTAAAAGGTGCTGCTGAAGGCGCCAAGAAGCTGCTGGAGGGTGGAGCAGACGGTGCTGGTAAGATGCTCGAAGGCACCACCAAGTCCATAAAGGGCTTGTTTGGCAAGTAGAAGCTTGCTGGAATATGGCGGTTGTTAAAAAACAACCGCCAGAATTCTATAATAATGACCGTAAAAACTGGTCTGGGAGGTGTTGATGGCGCCAGATGGAATGCAGTCGATTAACATTCCGTCACTTCGGGGCAAGGTTAGTGACGAAGAATGGAGTGCCCGGGTTGATCTCGCCTGCGCTTATCGCCTGGTTGCCCATTACGGATGGACCCATGTGACGGCGAACCATATTTCCTTACGCGTTCCCGGTGACGATGAGCATTTTCTACTAAATCCCTACGGTCTTCTGTTCGAAGAGGTAACGGCCTCAAGCCTCGTTAAAATAGATTTAGATGGCAATAAGGTGATGGATAGCGAGTTTGGTATTAATCAGGCTGGCTATGTCATTCACAGCGCGGTCCATGGAGCCCGTAAAGACATTACCTGTGCTTTACATACCCATACAGAAGCGGGGATGGCCGTATCATCGCAAAAAGACGGGCTCTTGCCGCTCAATATGAGTGCCATCAGATTTTATGGCCGGCTAGCCTACCATGACTATGAAGGTGTGACGATTGATGTCGAGGAGCGCGAAAATATCGTTGAACATCTCGGCAATCACTACGCAATGATCCTTCGCAACCATGGGCTTTTGACGTTAGGTCGTAATCTCGGTGAAGCTTTTTATCTTATGTACAATCTGGAAAAAGCCTGTCGTGCCCAGATAGCGGCGATGGCAGGCGGCGCTGAACTAGAGATTCCCCCAGAGCACGTTCTACAGAAATCTGCCGAACAGAGCTGGCGGCCAAATAACAACAATCCCGACCAGCACCCGGCATGGCCAGCGCTGATGCGCAAGATGGATCGGATCGACCCTTCTTATCGGGAATAATTGGCGTTTAACCGAAGTTTCTAGCTTCTGCCGCCTGCTTCGATCTTTTGTTCTGTAATCGACATGAACTTTTCGCGTGTGTCCATCATCGCCTGGATACAATCAGGATCCATGTCCTGCTTGGGCACCGGGTCCAAACCCCAATAGCCGTGGGTGTCTTCGCCACGCAATAGCATTGCAGTCGCGCCCTCATAACGGGTCTCACGAACATGCGGCGCAACATAGTGGATTGAGAAACCGATGCGCGGATGATTGGCGTTGTTCGGACCGGAACTATGCACCACACTTTCATGGTGCAAAACGACCTGTCCCGCCTTTAACTCAGCGTAAACCGCTTCATCTTCGGGTACGTTAATCACGTTCTGGCCCAATGTCGCCAGGTTGTCCGGGTGCGGTTTAATCTCGTGTGTAGAAACTTGCTTGTGAGAGCCGGCAATGTAGCGAAGACAACCTGACTCGATCGTCGAATCATTGAAACCCAACCAGGCCGTCACGGTTTCTGCAGGTTCAAATCCATAAACAAAACTGTCCGTATGCCACGAGATGAACCGTGGATCGTTGGCCTTTTTAGTAAAGAATGATGCGCCCCAACAAAGGATGTTGGGGCCGACTAAGTCCTCTACGGCGTCCAGAAGTTTTTCATTGCTGACAATGTCGCATAGCCAAGGAAACGGAAGCTGTGCCTTGATCCGAAAGCGGTTCTGGGGTTCTTCGCCGAGCTGTTCTTCTAGCGCATTAAACTTCTGCCAAAGTCCTGCCGCTTCCTCCTCAGTATAGACATCATAGGGAAACAGAAATCCATCGTCATGGAACTGTTGAACCTGTTGTTCACTAAGAGCCTTGGGCATAGCTGAATTCCTCGCTATTTGCGCTTGTATGTCCCAACGCCTGGGCGGAATGACTTCGAATCCAGGAACTGACGCATACCTTCCTGCCGGCCTTGTTCTTTGTCGACACGCTGCAATGCATCACTTTTGCACCGGAGATAATCCGCAGCTTGTTCCATATTCATATCGCGAACTGAACGGATTGCCTCTTTGGTGTATTGAATTGCCCAAGGATTCTTTTTCATTAGTTTTCGGGCGATCTTGAGCGTTTCCGATTTAAGTTTGTTGTGGGGAACGGAGAAGTTGACGAACTTCATTGCGGCCGCTTCTTTGCCGTTAAAAGTGTCACCCGAAATCGAGTACCACATAGCGTCCCGGAAACTCATAACCTGATTGACATTCCAACCGACAAGGCCACCCGGGATATGCCCCCAATTGATCTCCGAAATGCCGAAAGTAGCGGTATGGGAGGCAACCGCGACATCGCAGGAAACGATCGGCGTCAATCCTCCTCCGAAGACAAATCCATTGACCATCGCAATCGTTGGTTTCGGGAATCCGATTAGACGATAGGACCGCCAACTCTCGGATGCGGCAGCAGCGCGCGCCCGGGCAACAGGATCGTTTGAGAGACCCCGGAAATAGGTTTTGAGATCCTGCCCGGCGCAAAATGCTTTACCGGCTCCGGTGATAATTAGAACTTTAGTATCGGAATCGACTGCCAGTTTTTCCAGAGCATCGTCCATGTCGTGATGCAGTTGCGGGCTCATCGCGTTACGTTTTTCAGGCCGATTCAGCGTCACAATTGTGATGCCGTCTTTGCGTTGATCAACGAGCACGTTTTCATATTTGTATTTCGGCGCCGCTTTGCGGGTTGATGCTTTTTTTGACGCTTTCTTGGCTGCGGGTTTTCTCGCCATCGGTTTATCTCCTTGTGAGTTAGTTGTTTAGTATTCGCGCAAAATGTTGCGCGCTATAACCATCTTCATGATTTCTGTTGGGCCTTCAGTGATGCGGAAACTGCGCGACTGACGCCAGAAATTCTCAATCGGAAGATCTTCTGTCAGCCCTATACCACCATGGATTTGCAGACACCGGTCAGCCGCCCGAAATCCGAGCTCGTCAGCGTACATTTTCTGAATAAAGCCATCCGTTCGATCAACGTTGCCTTCAGCGGCGCGGTCGGCGACGTTGTAGACCATCAGTCGCGCCGCCTGAAGTTCGACATAGGTATCCGTAATCATCCATTGTACGGCCTGCCTGTTCGCCAGCGGCTCGCCAAATGTTTCACGTTGTTTGGCATATTCACACATTAAATCAAGACAACGCTGCGCCGTGCCAACGCCACGGGACCCATGTTTCAAACGGCCATTGGCAAGGAACCTCTGACCGAGAGAGAAACCCTGACCCTCCTCACCGATGCGCTTTTCGACCGGAACCTCGACATTGTCGAAGTGTATAATATAAGGCTTATCTCCCATCATGGTGTCGAATTGACCTGCAATGGTCACGCCAGGGGAATCCATATCTACCAGGAACATCGAAATTCCGCCCCGTGAACCCTTCTCCTTATCCGTTACCGCCAAAAGCTGGGCAAAATCGGCATTGCCGGCTTCCGTAATCCACTGTTTGGTGCCGTTAATCACATAGTGATCGCCTTTGAGCTCCGCTGTTGTTCGCATGCCACCGGGATCGCCGCCGGCATCAGGCTCACTTTGCGCAAAACATGCTCTTTTCTCGCCGTTCAGAACGGGAAATAAATATTGTTCTTTTAATTCGTCGCTAAGTTCATAAAGCGGTGCTCTTACCTGGGGCCCCATGATGCCGCCAAGGCCACGGGTCGGCACAGCGACAGTACGGCCTAACTGTTCCCAAACAATGCACAGTGAGATCAGGTCAGCACCAACGCCACCGTACTCTTCGGGTACTTCCATTTTCCAGATGCCGAGCTCTTTGGCGCGTGCGTGATATTTTTCTTTCCAATCAGGCTTGAGTTCGCCGTCCTCATCGCAAGTTTCCATCTCGACTGGAATCATTTCCTCGTCGACAAACCGCTTCATCGTTTCCCGGAAAAGCTGATGTTCTTCGGAAAGCGGATACTCCATCCTGTGTCTCCCTGAGCATATTTTTTCTTAAGATAGGATGATCGGAGTGAGACCGTCACTTGTCAATGCGACGGGGCCAGATTGACCGCTTGCTGCCGCGGGTCTAGAACAACATAAAGCCAAATTTCGGAAAGCAAATTTCAGGGAGAAACAAGATGGCCGATGGGTTCCGCGCCTTGGTTCTGGACGAGGCGGAAAAGGGCGTTTCGGCGTCGATACAGGAATTGACCGATGATCAGCTTCCTGAAGGGGATGTGACGGTTTCTGTCTCTCATTCAACTTTGAATTACAAAGATGGAATGATCCTTAAAGGGATCGGACGGCTCGTAAGAAACTACCCCCATGTTCCGGGTGTAGATTTTGCCGGTACCGTCGAAGCCTCGGAATCGAGTGAATATAAAACAGGCGATAAAGTTGTTCTGACCGGTTGGCGTGTCGGCGAAGTGCATTGGGGCGGTTACGCACAAAAGGCGCGAGTAAAGTCCGATTGGTTGGTGCCATTACCTGACTCAATGACAGAACAACGCGCGATGGCGATTGGCACGGCTGGTTTTACGGCCATGCTGGCGGTAATGGAGCTGGAAGCGCATGGCGTGACACCGGATAGCGGTCCTGTTCTTGTGACAGGTGGAAATGGTGGTGTTGGTGGTGTTGCGATAGGGATTCTTTCGGGTCTTGGCTATGAGGTACATACGTCTACCGGTCGCCCTCAACTCGCCGATCACCTCAAGGCCATTGGGGCAAGCGAGATAGTCGCTCGCGAGGAACTTGACGTTGTGCCTGAGCGGCCTCTTGCTTCTGAGCGCTGGGCGGGAGCTATCGATGCTGTTGGAGGCAACACTCTGGCATCTATCCTGCCGCAATTGAAATATCGCGGAGCCATTGCTGCCTGCGGTCTAGCCGGTGGTGCGGACCTTAATTCAACTGTTATCCCGTTCTTACTACGCGGTGTAAAATTACTCGGAATCGATTCTGTCATGTGTCCGTTTGAACTGCGAAAAACGGCATGGAACCGATTGGCTACCGAGCTATCTACGGAGTCGCTTGATGCAATAACCGAAATTGTTTCATTGGAAGATCTTCTCGATTTGGCAGGAAAAATTCTGAAAGGTGAAACTCAAGGGCGCGTTGTCGTCGACCTAAACGCCTGAGCGGGCGAAGAACAAAGTTTAAAGTTAAGGGGAGCAAGGATGGATTTTAATCTTCCGGAAGAGTTGCAGATGTTGAAGGATAACCTTCGGCGTTTCGTTGATACTGAGCTCATTCCAATTGAACGCGAAACCAATGACGGCACGGAATTTTTGCCAGGCGTTCAGGAAAAATTGGAAGAAAAAGCCCGTGATCTCGGTTTGTGGCTTTTCGATGTTCCCGAAGAGTTTGGCGGGCTCGGGCTTGGCCATCTTTCCAAGGCGGTAATGTGGGAGGAAATGGCGCGTACCATTGCGATTCCTGCGCGCAACGCGTCGATCTTTGGTCCGCGCGTCAGTCCAATTCTCTATACGCTCAATGACGAACAGAAAGAGGAGTTTCTCTATCCTGTCGTGAAAGGCGAAAAAACAAGTTGTTTTTGTCAGACGGAACCCGAAGCGGGCGGCGACCCCGGTGGAATGAGGACAACAGCCGTTCGGGACGGCGATGATTATATCATCAACGGACATAAGCGTTTTATTACCGGAGCTGGGAACGCTGATTTTGCGCAGGTCGTAACTGCGACAGACCGTGAAAAAGGCTCACGCGGCGGTCTGACAGTATTTCTGGTCGATATGGATACGCCAGGTATTACGAAGTTGCGCCAGCAAGACATGATGATCGCCGACAAACCGTGGGAGATTCTGTTTGAGGATGTCCGTGTTCCGGTTTCTCAGCGCGTTGGCGAAGAAGGAGACGGGATGCGGGCAGCGCAAAGCTGGTTGACCGAAGGCCGCTTGCGTCACGGCGCTCGGGGTGTCGGTGTTATTTCCCGGTGTCTTGAGCTTGGTTCAAGCTATTCAAACCAGCGTTCAACATTTGGGGCCAAATTGTCCTCGAGGCAATCCGTGCAGAATATGCTCGTCAACATGTTTCAAACCCGGCATCAGCTTCAGCTAATGGTCTACAATGCTGCCTGGCGGGCAGATCAGGGCGAGGATGTCCGTAAAGAATCTTATATGTGCAAGTATTTTGGTGATGAAATGTCGTTTAAAGCGGCCGATCGCTGTATGCAAATTCACGGCGGTATGGGGCTGACAAAAGACCTTCCCATCGAGCAGTTCTTCCGGGATCAGCGGAGCATGGTGATAACGGAAGGTCCCACTGAAATCCTTAAAATGGCATTGGCAAGATTGGTTCTGCGTGAATATGGCGAGTAAAACTGAAAGCGCCGCGACCGAACTTCCACCGGCGCGGCCAAGCTTAAAGACCTTTGCTGCATTTGCAGACCATATTGGTATCCGTGTTGTGGAGTGGGAGCTTGATCGCTGCTTGATCGAGTTTGATGTAGATGACCACGTGCTTAACGGTACAGGGGTTTTGCATGGCGGTTGTATGTCGTCGGTAATTGATACCGCTCTGGCGCATGCAGCAATCTATTGCACGGTTCCTGAGAATTACCGCTCCGGTGCAACCGTAACGCTGACTGTGAACTTCATATTGCCCGTGAAAAAAGGAAGCCGTGTAACGGTTGAGTCCAAGAAAACCGGTGGAGGACGCACGATGTTTATGTCTGTTGCGGAAGCGCGCGATCAGGATGGCCGGATCGTCGCCACAGGTCAGGGGATAGGACGTTACCGCGATGGTTGTCATAAGCCGGAAGGATTGCCGAGACCTGATGGTGTAGAAGCCGGGCGTTCGCCAGGCCGCTTTGCAGAGGGATAATACAAGAATTTTTAACCTGTTTATTGAGTGAGATTACGAGATGTTCCGTAACGTCGAACCATTATTGAAACCGAAATCGATGGCGATTGTGGGAGCCAGTGAAACTGGCGGCGACGGGTGGTCCCGCGTTTTGTTCCACAATATCAAAGACGCAGGTATGCCTCTTAAAGTGTATCTGATTAATCCACGCCGTGACGAACTTTGGGATCAAAAAGTATATCCCGATTTCGCGTCTTTGCCTGAACCGGTTGATCACGCAGCGGTAGTTGTTCCCGGTCGTTTTGTGAATGACGTTATGCGGGACGGCGTTGAAAACGGTTTGAAAGCGGCGACAATTTTTTCCGCTGGTTTTGGAGAAGGCCGTAAACGTCATGGCGCCGATCGTGGTGAGGAATTAAAGGCACTCATCGAAGAGTCAGGTGTTTCCGTTTGTGGCCCAAATTGCATGGGTACCTTTTCGTTACCGATGGATATTCTGCAATATCCCACCAGCAGGCTCCGGAATCTGAAGAAAGGCCCCATCGGTGGTATTTTTCATTCGGGTGGAACGCTTGGCTACTGGTTTGCGCGTGCAGCGCAACGTGGTCTGGGTTTCTCGTATGCGGTGTCTTGCGGGAACGAGTTTGGGCTCGATTGCGCTGACTATATGAATTTCCTTGTCGACGACCCCGATACCGAAATCATCGTCGGCATGTTGGAAAGTATTCGACGACCTCAGGCGTTTATGGCGGCGGCCAAGCGCGCGTTTGAGGCCAAGAAACCTGTCGTCATCGTCAAGCTCGGCAAAAGCGAGCTTGGGAAGGAACAGGCGAAAACCCATACCGGCGCAGTTGCGGTCGATGATGACGTGTTTATGGCGATGTGCCGTAACTACGGCATAACCCGCTGCAACAATTTGGACGATATGGTCGAAATCGTGTTGGCCATGACACAGAAGCGATATCCTGCGGGAAACCGGCTTGCGATCGTAACATCGTCTGGTGGGGCCGTTGGTCTTTCCCTGGATGCGGTTGCCGACGAAGATGCGACGCTGGCAAAACTTTCTCCTGAAATTATCGAAAAAATGGAGGCTCACGTTCCAGAAGATGTGGATGTTTATAACCCGATGGATGCGGGCACGACTCTGGCAGGAAACGTCGAGAGGTTTTGCGGCCTTTGTAAATTATTCGCGGATGAAGATGGTGTCGATATTATAGCGTTGCAGGGTCGGCTGCCGCTGCCAGGTGATCCTGAGACGGCACATCACTATGTCGACCTGAAAGCATATACAGATAAGCCAGTTCTTGCTTTCGCGCGGATGTCAGAAAATGGCGACGAAAAATACAGAGACTTCCAAGCTGCAGCAGACATTCCATTCCTGTTCGGTATTCCAGCGACAGTTCGTGCGATGCAGGCGCTCGTCAAATATGCTGATGCACGCAGACGCGGTCTTCCCGAACTCGCAGACGCTTCGGGTGATGAAGTTAATGTTACGGAAGACAGAATGGCTGATTGTCTTTCCGAGCGGGGGCTCACTGCTCCAGCTCAAACAATCGCCGCGGACCCCGAAAGTGCGTCGGAGGCGGCCGCTCAGATTGGCTTTCCGGTGGTGCTCAAAATCGTATCGGATGAAATCAGCCATAAAACGGAAGCTGGCGGCGTAATTCTCAACTTGAAAGATGAAGATGCCGTTCGAGAAGCTGCAGAGGGCCTGCAGAACAAAATCGGTGCCGAAAAGATCAGTGGGTTTCTGGTCCAAGAGATGGTTGAGGGTCTCGAAATGCTTGTTGGTGTTCGGGATGATCCCGATTTCGGACCTTTGGTTGTTGTGGGGCTTGGCGGCATATTTGTTGAGCTCATGAAAGACGTTTCCCTTCGCCTTGCGCCAATATCTATGGACGATGCAAAGGAAATGCTCGCCGAGCTTCGTGGCGCAAAAGCATTGGAAGGATTTCGTGGGCAAGCACCGAGAGATGTTGACGCTTTGGCCAGCGCGATCGTCGGGCTTTCGGAATATTTTATAGAGCACAGGACATGGTTATCTGAAATCGAGGTCAATCCGGTGATTGTTCTTGAAGAAGGAAAAGGCGTTCGTGCGGTTGACGTGCGGCCCGTTCGGAGGGATTAAGGGAGGAAGCATTTTTACTATTTGGGTGCTGATTAGACAGCGCTTGAGTCCAAATTCTAACTGGGAGGTTTATTAGATGCTTAAGAAGAAGTTTTCATGCGTGAAAGTTAATCAGCAGAAGGATGGGATTACCTGGGTAATCTTTAACCGTCCTGAAAAACGGAATGCGATGAGTCCGACATTCCACGCCGAAATGATGGAAATCATGACGGCTTTGGAAACAGATCCGGATACAAAACTCGTTATTCTTACTGGCGAAGGCACAGCATATAGCGCTGGTCAGGATCTCAAAGAATATTTCCGCGAGACCGATGGCAACTCAGCAGCTAAAGCTGCGGCGAGCGCCAATAGTCGTTGGCGGAATGAAAAGCTGTGGATGTACAACAAGCCAACAATTTCGATGGTCAATGGATTTTGCATTGGTGGTGCATTTACGCATTGCATTTGCGCTGATTTCTCAATTGCTGCCAACGAAGCCATCTTCAGTCTTTCCGAAGTCAATTGGGGCATTCTTCCTGGTGGCATGGTTTCGAAACTGGTTTCTGATACGTTCAGTCCGCGTGACGCCATGTTCTATGCCTGCACTGGACGTACGTTCAACGGTAAAGAGGCCGCTGCCATGGGTATGGTTAACTATTCCGTTCCCAAGAAGAACCTGCGCCGTGAAACGCTCAAACTGGCCAGGGAACTCCTCGAAAAGAACCCGAACGTGTTGCGGGGAACAAAGCATGCAATCCGGGCTACGCAGGATATGACCTGGCGCGCTGCTGCGGATTATCTCAACGCCAAGGGTGCCGAGATCAAACAACGGGATCAGGCACGTGGCCATGACGCATACGCGGAAGGTATTCGCCAGTTTATCGACGAAAAAGCTTATCGTCCGGTGTTCTCACCCTATGTTGGGGCCGCGGATGGCAAGACAACCGAGAAAGGTGGAAAACCTCGCGCTTCTGCTGCTCGTAAGAAAAAGGCTCCGGCTAAGAGAAAGGCGGCAAAAAAGGCCGCGAAAAAAACTGCGCGGAAAAAAAAGTAATTTAGGTCCAGAGTATTGGGCAAAATTAAACGGCGCGGAATGTTTCCGCGCCGTTTCTAATTTTGCCTCGTACTTATTCACTCCACGAAATAATCGGTGTGAAGTAGTCGTCGATTGGTTCAGCTTTTGCGAGGAAATGCTGGTCGACCAGGTGTTTCATAAAGGTTTCGAGTGTTTGCCGGTTAGGCTCCACACCATAGGCCCAGGCGTTTGCCCCCATTAGAGCCTGCATTTCTTCAATTTCGTCATGAAGCCAGGGCAACATGAAGCGCTGTGCACCGGAAAAACGCATTTGTTCAATTGCCCAGCTTTTGGATTGCTCACAGGCCTTGAACAGGCTTTCGGCCATCCAGGGGTGTTCGTTGAACAACTCCTCGCGAATTACGAGCGTGTGCATGATGGGATGGATGCCGGTTTTTTGATAATAGGCCTTTTCCAGTTCCCGATAGTTGGGAAGTAGACGGGCGACGTTCTGTCCATTGTGCAGGGCGTCTGGACGCCGGGCGCCGAAATAGGCATCGATATCCCCTGCCTCGAGCATTTCATTCAGAGTTTTATCGTTGGGGATAACTGTTATCGACAGGTCTTTTGTTGGCCGGAGGTCCATGTCTTCGTCTTCCGTCCGGGGGGTATTTACACCTCCTTCGAACCATTTAAGTGTGTTCAGGTCGACGCTGAATTCATCCTGTAATATGCCGCGAACCCAGACCCCCGCTGTTTGCCGATATTCCTGGACGCCGACGCGTTTTCCTTCAAGATCCCTGGCGGTCTCAATCCCTGCATTCCGATTAATGAACACAAAGCCATGGCGAAATGCGCGGGATGGGAAAACCGGGATGGCGACATAAGGAAAATCGCCTCGAATTCTTGATATGAAATAGTGTGCCGTCGACATTTCTGCGACATCGAATGATCTCGTTTTGATCATTCTTGCAAAAATTTCAGGCGGAGACTGGATTGAAATATAGCGAAGATCGATTCCTTCGGGTTGAACAACACCGGTGCTAAGGGCTTCCATACGGTCATAGGGGCCGCAAGCCATCGTAATTGGCAGTTTTGCCACGCTAAATTCCTCCCACTGAATTTTTCGACAACGATCAGCCAGTCAAAATGAAATCTGTAACGAGCCTAGAGACGCCCGAAATCGAGTCAAGGGTGCCCACCGAATTAGCGCACGGCAATGTGATTGGGTTTTGAGGTCGGTAATGCCCACTATTGGTGTCTGTGAGCAAGGCCACTAACTTATGATTGAGCGAGAGATTTACACGATGTCCCCCAATCAATGCAGAGCTGCACGCGGCCTATTAAAATGGACACAGCCGCGTCTCGCGAGTGAGTCAGGCGTCGGCTTGTCAACGATCAACCGATATGAAAATGAAACCCGGCCGCCGCGTAAAACGGCTATCCAGCGGTTGCAAACTGCTTTGGAAGGCGCCGGCGTTGAGTTTTTATTCGATGACGGGTCAAAGGGTGTCGGCGTTCGACTGCGCAAAAGCTAAGTCAGTTATTCTGATCTTTTGAGGTTGGCGATGATGGGGGTAAATCAAGCTCCTCATCATCATACCCCTTTCGACTGCTGTAAAAAACGAGGAACATTAAACCTGCACCCAAAGCAAAAGTGACTGTTACGCCGATAGCAAGAGCGATCTTTCCATGGGTTGAAATTTCTACATCACTGATCCCTATCCAGGTTTCGTACGCTGCGTAACCCGCACCTCCCAAGAGAGCGATTAGAAAAACGATGACAAATAGGGCACGCATAAATTCGATCCGATACTTCAACTCACTTTGGCGCTCGCTTCCCATGGGGTTGAAGCGCTATACCTCTCTTCAAATTTGGTGATCTCATGCTCGTGCTGCAACGTATATCCGACAGCATCTAAACCATTAAGGAGGCGGTGTCGTCGGTGGGCGTCAATTTCAAAATGATAAACGGCTTGATCCGGGCCGGTGACGGTTTGGGCTTCCAAATCCACGGAGATTTCGGCACGGGGACCTTCCCGGAGTTGTTGTCTTAGTTTTAGAACGGTTTCATCAGGTAAGGTTACAGGAAGCAGTCCATTATTGAATGAATTGTTGTAAAAAATATCGCCAAAACTGGTAGCAATTATGGCTCTAAAACCCGCGTCAACGAGGGTAAATACCGCGCCTTCGCGGGATGAGCCGCATCCAAAATTGTGCCCCGCAACAATGATCCTGGACTCTCGAAACCCCGCTTTGTTGAGCACAAACGTCTCGATCTCATTGCCGTCGTTGTCGAGCCGAAGATCTTTGAAAACGTATCCGCCATAGCGCTCGTCACGTGGCATCATGAGATGGCGAGCCGGTAATATTTGATCAGTGTCGATGTTGTCCTGATCCATCGGAGCTGCCACGGCTGTGAAACAAGTGAATGGTTCCATCAGGGGGTCTCCATTTCCCGAACATCGGTAAAATGACCCGTCACTGCGGCGGCAGCGGCCATTGCAGGGCTAACCAAATGGGTACGTGCACCGCGCCCTTGCCGACCTTCAAAATTTCTATTCGATGTCGAAGCGCATCGTTCCTGACTCTCAACAAAATCTCCATTCACACCGATGCACATCGAACAACCGGCTTCCGGCCGCCAATCGACCCCAGCGGCCTCAAATACCTTATGCAGACCCTCCTGCTCGGCTTGGGCTCTGATTAATCCCGACCCGGGTACAATTATCGCCGGGATACGTGCCGTCCTTCCTTCCAGTACACGGGCGGCATCGCGTAAGTCTTCGATACGGCTATTGGTACATGAGCCAATGAAAACGCGATCAACCTTGATATCCTCAATCGCTTGTCCGGCATGCAGCCCCATATATTCCATTTTGCGCTGCATTGCCGCCTGGCGCTTTGGGTCAATTTCTGCTTGCGGATCGGGCAACGAACTGCACACAGGCAGGACGTCCTCAGGGCTCGTACCCCAAGTGACCATGGGTTGGATATCTTTGGCTGCTAACGTCGCTTCATTATCAAATTCAGCATCGTCATCGCTTGTCAACGATCGCCAGTAATCTTCCGCCGCGGACCAGTCCTCCTCACCTGGTGCATAGGGTCTACCTCTTAGGTATCGGTAGGTCGTTTCGTCTGGCGCAATCATGCCGGCTCGGGCGCCCGCTTCAATTGACATATTGCAAACGGTGAGACGTTCCTCGACGGTGAGTTCCTGAATTGCCTGTCCAGCATATTCGATTGCATGCCCAGTTCCTCCCGCTGCACCGATATGGCCGATTATCGCCAGGATAACGTCTTTGGCCGTCACTCCTGCAGGACGAGAGCCCGTAACATTTACGCGCATCGATTTGGGCTTTGGTTGCCACAGGGTCTGAGTTGCGAGGACATGACTTACATCGGAGGCGCCGATCCCGAATGCCAATGCACCAAGTGCGCCGTGGGTTGAGGTATGGGAATCGCCACATACAACAATCATTCCCGGTTGTGTAATGCCTTGTTCGGGGCCGACGACGTGAATGATTCCCCGCCTTTCATCATCCAAATCGAAGAGGTTTATTTCGTTCCGCTTTGCGTTATTGACGAGGTTGGCGACCAAAGCACGCGTATCCTCATCGACATAGTCGGAGTTGTTCAGGCCAGTAGTCGGTGTGTAGTGATCCGGAATAGCGAATGTGCGTTCGGGGTGCCGGACGCGTCGATCGTTGCCGTGAAGCATATTGAACGCATGGAAGGAGAGCTCATGACAAAAATGACGGTCTATGAATAGAAGTGTTTGACCGGCTTCATTGGTGGTTATGGTATGGCTATCCCAAATCTTTTCGAAAAGTGATCGCGCTGATCCCATCGGAGCATCCCCAGAATCGTAGGTGGGGAAACTGTATCATATGGGAGTTGTTGCGTCCTGCGACCTATTATCCGCCGGGTTTTTCTTTGGATTTTTCGACGGGTAGGGCATGGCGTTGCATTAGCCCTGCCTGAGCAACTGCAAAGATCAAGGTCAAAATCATCAACCCAAAGACCTTGAAAGATACCCAGAAATCGGTGCTTTGCGTACGCCAAACGATTTCGTTGAGCACTGCCATCGATGCGAAGAACCAGGCGAAGCGAATGGTGAGCTTATGCCAACCGATATCGTCCATGGGCCAGGCAGCGGACATTAGCGGTTTTAGTAGGGGTTTTTTAAACAAAAGCCCGCCAAACAAGATAATGGAAAACAAAGCCTCAACGATCGTCGGCTTCATTTTTATAAACGTCTCGTCCTGAAGCCATAGAGTCAGGCCACCAAATATCCCAACAATAACCGCTGTAATAAGGGGCATCATCGGTACGCGTTTGGCCACAATCAGTGAGACAGCTAACGCGATTGCCGTGGCGATCATTAGGGCTGCAGTTGCTGCAAGTAAAGAAGTCCCATCATCGGACTTTGGTCCAAAGAGATAGGCGATAAAGAAAACAGCCAGTGGAGCGTAGTCTACTGTTGGTTTTAACCAGGCAGGCTCTGCTTTTTTATCAGTCATATAAGTTCCCGAAAAATTTTCGCGCGCGGATAGTAGTGTCCGATGTATTTAAGAGCAATGAACGAATATTAAAGGTGTTGCCTCGTTGACTGGCTCGCGGTGGCAAATTACCGTTTAGCTTTATGAAACAGCACACTTAACAGACCGTTATCATAATTTGGGAGGGCCAGATGGTTGAATACACAGAAGTGCAAGTCGACGGAAATCCTATGCGCATTGCATTTTCGGTTCCCGAAGGTGACGGTCAACATCCCGCGGTGGTCGTCATGTACCATCGCGGGGGTTACGACGATTTTACGCTTAAGGTTTGTGAAGATCTGGCTTCAGCAGGTTTTCTGGCCGCATCTATGGATCTTTATCATTGGCCACCCTTACTGGAACCGCCGCAGGAAAATCCATTTCCCAAAGATCCAGAGATTATAAAAGACGTTTCCGCGACGGTGGATTGGCTCGCAGACCGTGGTGATGTCGACATGACTAAACTCGGAATACTCGGACATTGCATGGGCGGCAGAATGGCTTTGCTCGGTGCTGCAACCCATGACGTTTTTAAGGCCTGTGTACCTTACTATCCCGGAAATATGTTCAAACCCTGGAGCGATGATGGCCCAACGCCGTTTGAATTGTTAGGCGGAATAAAAGGTACTGTGCTCGGTTTTTTCGGAAACGATGATCAGAACCCGTCCCCAGAGGATCGAGAAAAAATCTCGGCAGAGCTTACGCGGCTAGGCGTCGGGCATGAGTTCCACGGATATGATGGTGCTGGTCACGCGTTCCAGAACTTTCTGGCACCTGAACGCCATAGACCTGAAGCAACCGAGGACTCATGGGGTAAGACAATTCCCTACCTCCAGGACACTTTAAACGGGTAGTGGTGCACCAGTTCGTGAGAAAAGAAGTTCAGTGGTTGGTATTTGCGCTTGTCGCCATGAATACCAGTTTAACTGCCAATGCGGCGACGCTGTTGATTGAAGTCAAAGGTCTGCGTTCAGGAAAAGGCGACGTACATTTTGCCGTTTATAATAAGCCAAATCACTTTCCCACCCGAAATGGCAAGGTGGCTTATGGAAATGTTCCTGCCAAAGCGGAGGGTGTCGTTATCCCTGTGAAGGGATTGGAAAAGGGAACTTACGCCATTGCCGTTTTTCATGACGAGAACCGAAATGATGAGTTTGATCAAGGTTTGTTAGGCATCCCTTTGGAAGATTACGGGTTTAGCAATAATGCTACAGGGTTTCTCGGACCTCCTTCATTCAAAGACGCGGCCGTTAAGCTGCAAGCTGACTGGGTCCGAACTGTTATCAGGCTAGACTAAAGAGAATTCAGCATGGATCTTGAGATGTCACACGCGGTTCTTCATGAATTGGTGACTGCTAATCGGATATTGGCGAACGAAGGCATCGTCGATGCTTTCGGTCACGCGAGCGTCCGGCACCCCGAAAATCCTGATCGCTACATTATGGCTTGTTCCAGGAGTCCAGGCATCGTCACCGTCGACGACTTGATGGAGTATACGCTCGACGGCGATCCGCTAGATCAACAAGGACGGCCAATGTACGCAGAGCGTCACATTCATGGCGGCGTCTATGAAGTTCGGTCAGACATAAAAGCTGTTATCCATAACCATTCTCATGCCGTGATCCCATTTGGTTTAACCGGGACCGAAATCCGGCCTGTTTTCCACATGGGTTCCACAATGCTCGGACCAGTACCGGTCTGGGATATTGCAGATAATTTTGGCGATACCACCTTGCTTGTTCTCAATATGGAACAGGGGCGAGATCTTGCGCATGGAATGCAGGGTGGCCGGATTGCATTAATGCGAGGTCATGGCTGTGTCGTCGGCGCTGACACGATCAAAGAAGCCGTGATGATTGCAATATATCTTGAGGCCAACGCTAAACTGCAAATGCAGGCCTTGCAGCTCGGCGAGCCTCGCTATATGACCACTGGTGAAGTTGAACAATGCAGTGAGAGGATTACTGGCGAACTGGCAATTGATCGTGCGTGGGAGTACTGGACGATTCGCGCGGGTTGCAAGACTGTCTGATCCGTGTTTTCGATGAACTAAAATAGATGTAGGGTCGCTTCACCTCTCTGATCTCAATTTCCTTTACTCAATGCTCTGCAACGACATGTTGTGTTCGATATATGAAGCCTGAAGGTCTCCTCGATATCTATAGTCGGCGTATTGAAAATGGTGAGATACGACCGGATGCCGGCCAGAGCGATGTTGCCACAATTTTACATTCCCTGAACGAAGAACTTCTTCAAAACACCGAGAGTCCAAAGGGAATCGGTGGCATGTTGAAATCATTGATTGGCGGTTCAGAAAATACACCGCAACCCAAAGGCATATACATTTATGGGGCACCTGGTCGTGGCAAGTCCATGTTGATGGATTTGTTTTACGAGTCGACGCCTGTCGTGAAACGGCGCCGTGTCCATGTCCACCCCTTTATGCAGGAAGTGCAGGCCAAGCTCCACAAATGGCGACAGGAGGGCGGCGGGAAGCAATCTGAGGAACCGCTTCCTCGTTTGGCCCGCGAGATTGCCGAGACAAGCCCTCTCCTGTGTTTTGATGAGTTTCAGGTCGAAGCGGTTGTTGATGCCATGATTTTGCGACGGTTGTTTGAGGCCATGTTTGAGTTTGGCGTTACGGTCGTCGCAACATCCAATACCGCACCCGATGACCTCTATAAAGGTGGTCTACAGCGTGATCGTTTTCTTCCCTTTATTGATTTGCTTAAAGAGCAGATGCAGGTGATCGAATTGGCAAGCGAAACGGATTATCGCCGGGATCGATTAAAATCTGTTGGCGTGTATCATTCTCCATTGGGAGACGATGCTGAAAGTGCGTTGGAAGAGGCTTTTCAACGTCTAACTGATGGAGCTGAAATCGGCCAGGAAACCATCACGGTGCATGGACGTACAATTTCGGTGCAGAAAGCAGCGCGAGGCGTCGCATATTTTCCATTTGCCGATCTTTGCGAGCAACCCTTGGGTCCAGCGGACTATTGGTCAATCGCTTGCCAGTATCAAACGTTAATTATTTCCGGCATTCCTCTTTTTAAACCCAGCGACAGAAATACAGCAAAGCGCTTCGCAACACTCATCGAAACCCTATATGAGCAAAAAACCAAACTGGTTTGTTCAGCGGCGGCTCTTCCCGATCATCTTTATACCGAGGGAGATGGCGCGGCCATTTTTACACGTGTTGCCTCGCGTTTGGAGGAAATGCAATCGGAAGAATATTTATCGGCGCCGCACAGTCCTGCCAACGCTAAAGCCGCTTAACATCCTTTATAAGGAATTCGGAGTTTCCCACGTTTTCGTCAACAAACCGTCGCGTTCCGGTGGTAAAAAGACCGCAGCTTCACGACATGCTTCCGCGGCTTCATGTGCGGGCAGGTCTGGGTCCCACTTTGAGCCGATGAAGCGGCATCCGGTAATCTCCCGCGACTCGTCTGATGCCAGCCACACTGCAGGCGGCACCATCACTTCGGCAGGAAGATATGGTTTTTTACTTTGATTGGCTGCTGCTCTGACGGCAGGCAAAACAAATTCGGTTTCGACGGCGCCGCCGGGGGCAATACTATTAACTGTTACGCCGCTATCCAATAGATCCTGGGCCCAGCAAAGGGTCATCGCTTCAAGGGCAGCCTTTGTCGGTCCATAAGGGCTTTCATTGGGACGATACATTGACGATCGTGATTTGGTAACATTTAGAATTTTACCCTCTTTTTGTCGCAACATCGTTTTTACAACGGCATATGCCATATTGAATGGCCCATTGATATTTGTATCGACGATGGCCTCCCAGCCATCTGGGTTTCCTTCATAGAATTTTACGCGATCATCGGCCAACATTCCCTGACCGAGACCGGCGTTATTGATCAACACATCAACTCGACCAAATTTTTCAATGGCGATGTCGACGACGTCATGACAAGCGGCCCGATCGGTTACATCTGCCTGAAGGGGTAGAGCAACCCCAGAACCGGCAATGCCATTGATTTCGTGGGCGGTGGCCTCAATTTGATCCCGATTTTGCGCTGCGGTGACGAGAATGCCCGCAGCTCCTGCGTTCGCATACCCTAGGGCCATGGCACGCCCCAAGCCACGGCCGCCACCCGTAATGATGGCAATTTTGCCTGCCAAAATCTTTTTCATATTCTGTTCCTATGCTCGCGCTATGAAGCTGCGTTAGAATAGTCATATAGGTCCTATTGACCAATGCTGACTGACTTTAGGAAGAGGGACAAAAGTACGATGTCGTTAGCTTTTGATGAATGCCCGTTTTGGGATTTTTCCCTGAAAGTGTATGGACAGGAAGGCGTCTCCACGGCGTGTATAAACCTGCAAGACAAGCATATTTTGGATGTGAACATCATTCTCCTAAGTATGTGGCTCGGTCACGGCGGATATCCGATCATGGATCATGATACCCTTATGCGGGCACTGAATGTTTCCCGCCGATGGAATAAAGACATAATTTGTGGAATTCGTGCTGTGCGGTTGGCCCTCAAAGATGATTTTTCTCCAATTTCTGCCGAGAATTGCGAAAATTTACGGCAGAGTATTCTCTCGCTGGAAATCGATGGAGAGCATCTGGAGCAGGTGGCCCTTGCATCGACCGTAACGGCGACGCCGAATCCAGATTTGGAGCCATCTTTGAGATTGGCAATTTGCACGGCGAATTTGGGATTATATCTCACCCATCTTGAAACCAAGTTGGATGAAAAGGACTATGTCGATGTGCGGATTATTCTATCGGCAACATTCCCCAACCTCGAAAGCGAAGCGGTCGATTCTGCGATAGAATCCTTGGCCGCGATTTAAGGGGAATTTCGAATGGCATATAAATATCTCTCTTTTTTTCGGATTGTTGTCGTTCTAGCATCTGCGGCCTCCGTTTCAGGTTGTGCCGAAACAGTCAAATCGACATCAAATGAAATTCACGTGGATACAGGGGAGCTGGGCCAGCTATTTCCAAATTCACGCCATTGGATGGCATTGCCGCAGGCAAAAGAGTTTTGCGATAAACACTCAAAGACAGCCAGTCTTGATGATTTAAAGGGGACGATCGTGATTTATCGGTGTACAAATCAAGAATAACCGTCGACTACGCCGACCTATTTTCTGAAATAGCATGAAATGTGATCCAATTACGCAATGCAAACTCAAGCTTTCGGTGTAGTTTCCTTTTTTTAGTTTCTACCTATGTGTCTTCAAGAAAATCGTCTTTTTCCAGGGTGTTGATTTCTTCGTCAATTCGACGAACCTCTTTCAAGGCCCAGTCTTGACGGTTCGCGCACTGTTGTTTCCAGCTAAGATTGGAATCAACAGGACAGGCCGCGTCTAGTGGCAGAGGGCCGTCGTACCGATTTTCTAAATCTTTAGAGGAATAAAAGATTTCCAATCGAATCTCATATAAGGTGATTGTACCTTATATATATTAATAGTTGTCTAAATATAAGTCAATAAGATAAGGTATAAATCCCTAATTTCAATTCAGAAGAGCCTTCTTGTGACTTCGATCACACGCCCGACGACTTCGATTTCATCAGTAATGAAAATGGTGTCATAGCTATCAGTGCTGTCAGGTTCCAGACGTGCTGGTTCCGTTCGAAATCTTTTGAAGGTCGCGTCACCGTTATGTTTGACGACGTAATATTGGCCCGAAGACAATATTCTATCACCGAAGTCAATGACTATCGTGCTCCCTTCTGGTGCAATACGATTCATGCTGTTTCCCTGAACGCGAAGGGCAATGAGCGTGTCGCGGCTATATGATACTGGTATAAACTCTTCTGCACCGCCTACAGCATAAGGATCGTTGGTTTCCGAAAGGTCTCCAGCTGCGACCCAGCTGATGACGGGAACGTCCTGTACCGGACCGCTGACCTTGCCGGAGCCGTCATTCGACTGTAGTTCCAGAAGCGCTTCTAATGTCCATTCCAGCCCACGTGCGATACCTTCCAAAGTATCCCTCCGGGGATTTTTTGACTTGCTTCGGAGAACATTACGTATGGCATCAGGTGTTAACCCGCCATCGATAGAAGCCCGTCGTGCGGATTTACCAAGCTCCTTTAAACGTCCCCGTATTCGATCTGTAAGCGTCGTCATATCGTCCTCCCAGCATCGCGGTATTTTAACCTTAGATCGCAAAAATGCCGATACGGTAAAAATACCTTAACATGAGGTAAAAAAACCGTATTATTGGTTACATGGCAAATATACCTGTATCAAAAATTGAATCTGTCAGAGATCGGGTAACCGGTCGAAAAAGGCAGAAGAGCTCAAAACGCATGAAACAACGGGTTTGGCAACAAAGAGAACCTAATGGATTCGATCCGACGGAGGTGATTGATGGTGAGTTTGACAGCGTCGATCTCGATGCTGTTCTACGGGATATCGAATTCTGAGGCGATGATTTTAAAGCTGAGGACTCTTTCTAAAATCAATTATGGGAGGAAAATTGAAAATTCATCGAACGCGTAAGGATCGGTTGAGGCAGGGGTTGCTGGACCAGGAAGAAGAATTGTCTCCGCCGACATCGCAAACCGTAGAGAAACTACGGAATGATACAATCATTCTTCTTATGTCGAGTGGTGATATTGGTATGGACCATGTTCGCGCAGCGGAGGATATCCGGACGATATTTGAGATCGTGTCACGCGGAATGTTTCCAGCAAGTAGTTGGCGATCTGAAACGAACAGGGTGCCGCACAGACGGCGACGGACGGATTTTGTTGACCGGATGAACAGCCATGAAGTTCTCATATGGGAAAAGTGCTATTTGCCATGGTCGCATAAGTTGAGTTTAGAGGTAGTCGGCGGAGTTCCCGGCACTCGATGGCTACAAATGGTTATTGATATTGTGGTAGATAATTTCCCGTTGGACGACGTTGAGAAAAAATATCGCCTAGGCGAGGGAACTGCACTGGGTTTTTTGGTCAATGGATTGGATAGGTATATAGCCCTCCGGCAAAAATATACGGGAAAGGTTCGGGTTTGAACTGACTCTTGTTGACCTGATACATTGAAGCTCGTATTTCGGGGTCGGTTTAATTATTGTCCCGAATCTGTTTTCTTGAGTGTCGATGACAACAGCAGAAAATACATCTGAAGGCGCTGACGTAGCCGCAGCGATGCTTGCGGTTGATAGGGCGTCGCATGACTTTCGCCGGGGCCGCGCAGTTCATATTTACGATGAGTCGGGACATTCGGTTGTTGCGGTCGCGTCCGAACTGGTTACCGAGCAGGCCGTTTCCCGCTTGGCTGTGATCGGTGATAGCGAACCGGCTATAGCAATCACTCATCATCGGGCCAGGACCTTAAAAGTAAGGCTATATACTGATGAGATAGTACTCATTCCGTTTGCTTCGTGGCGTACGGCGGAAATCGCGAGAACAATTGCTGATCCGACAACGGATTTGGCGAATCCATTGCGCGGCCCCTATACCGCTATGAGAGATCCTGTTGCGGACGCCAGTATTGCGGCGGTGCAACTAGCGAAGATTGCGCGCCTATTGCCGTCAGTGATTTTAGCGTCTTGCGATGAACAAGACGAAACAAATTTCCGCAAAGATGGTATCTCTTCAATTCGCGCTTCGGATGTAATGTCTTATGAAATGGACACGGCAGGTTCCCTCACGCAAGTGACGGCAGCACGTGTTCCCTTGGAGGAAGCGGAGAACTCGCGGATCTTGTCTTTCCGGTCGCCGGATGGCGGACGTGAGCATCTTGCCATCATTGTTGGGGAGCCACCAACAGATCGACCAGTATTGGCCCGTTTGCATTCTGAGTGTTTTACGGGAGATCTCGTTGGGTCTTTGAAGTGCGATTGCGGCCAGCAGTTGAGGGGGGCGATTTCTCAAATCGCGGAAGAAGGGGCTGGTATCCTCTTATATTTGAGACAAGAGGGGCGCGGCATTGGCCTGACGAACAAGTTACGGGCTTATGCGTTACAGGACCAAGGTTTTGATACTGTTGAAGCAAATGAGCGGTTGGGTTTCGAGTCAGATGAACGAATATTCTTACCAGCAGCGAGAATTTTGAAACAATTGGGGTTTCAGCAAGTGAGATTGATGACGAACAACCCCGATAAGGTTGAGGGATTAACATCTTTTGGTATCGACGTAGTAGAGCGTGTGCCGCACGCATTTCCTTCAAACGATCACAACGAGTTTTATCTGTCGGTGAAAAAGGAAAAGAGCGGCCATCTGTTGTAAGGAATAGATTCCTTGACAAGTGATGCCTTGCCAAGTATATTTGTAAAAGTCACAGAATTGAAAAAGCCTCGCATCGCGGGGCTTTTTGTTTGGAAATATCACATAGGTATTAAATGGGCGCACGTCGGAAGGCATCCCTTAAAAACGGCTTGGCCGGTTTGCCTGAGTTCGCTATGCACAACCTTCTGATCCGAACGAAAAGAGGGGAAATATCGCCTCTGGAATTCAATCGGGTTCAAAGTGGAGTGCACCAAAGACTTGAAGATATGTTGCAAAGAACGGGCCGTGTAAGAGCCCTGATTCTGAAAGCAAGACAGCCAGGTGTTTCGACTTATGTCCAGAGTCGCTTTTACGAAAAATTGCTTCGTCGTCATGGTACCCAAGCGTATATTCTCACGCATCAGAGAGACGCAACAGAAGTTATATTTGAGATTGCTGAACGATTTCATGAAAATAATCCGGATCCCAATAAACCGAAAACCGCCGTTGCAAATGCAAAGGAAATATGCTTAGCGGAAATTGACAGCGGATACCGTGTTGGTACAGCCGGAAGCAAAGCGGTAGGTCGCGGTCAGACCTTTCAATTGTTTCACGGTTCAGAAGTCGCCTTTTGGCCTAACCCGGGCTCCCATATGGCCGGTCTAATGCAAGCCGTCCCCGATACAGATGATACCGAGACCGTACTTGATGATGCTACTGCAGCGGATGCGCGCGCAACGCTGGGTGCCCAGGCGGATTTGGATGTTCCAAGCCAAACGGAAGCTGAGACTGGTACGGCAACCGATGAACGAATTTGGACTGCGGAACGTGTCAAACAAGCCATCGTTGCTCTTGCGCCAGCACCGCCACCCGTGGAAACGGTTCCAGCAGGTGTAATGTTTGACTTTGGTGGTTCTGGATCATTACCAAGCGGCTATTTGTTATGCGACGGCGCATCCGTTTCCAGAACAACTTACGCCGATCTGTTTGCGGCTATAGGCACGACATGGGGGGCCGTTGACGGTGCTTCGTTCAACCTTCCCGATACACGAAGGCGGGTGTCAGTAGGCTCAGGTGGTTCAGGGACTGGCAATCTTGGAAACGCCGTAGGCGATACCTGTGGCGCCGAGACGCAAATGCTTTCAATCGGCGAAATGCCAGCACATAATCACACTTGGGACTATTCCTCTACTGGATTTGGCCATCCTACGTCTGATGGAAATACCGGAAGTGGTTCTCAGCTCAGGATTGCAATAAACTCTTCGACAAATCCGACGGATGGTAATGGTAGTCATAGTAATATGCAACCATCTTATATCATTCAAAAGATTATAAAATATTGATTCAACATAAGAATTGAAGTTATACCATTTGGAATGCAGCGGGTTCTGTCTAATTTTGGATTATTTACAGCCTCTTTGCTAATCGGTGCTGTATTTATTGAGATTTTTACAGTTCGCTTTTTGTTACCTAAACTCCCATTAAGATTGCATCATCATTTTGGGGCGCTCTCCGTACTGGCCCAGCCGACGAAAAACGGTGTGTTGCCAAAAAACTACACTTTGTTGCTCGGTGATTCTTTTGCCCATGGTCTAGGAGATTGGCTATTTACGGCTGACCACGGGACGAACGCAAAGTTTCATTCTTTGCACGTCATTCGGGATCTGACAGGATGGGATATAGTTATCATGGGTAGGGGCGGCAGTGGTAGTCCAGCATCACTGGTTGGTCAGCCGCTATATAGTTTTACTGAAATAAATGCATCGCCTTATTTAGAATTAGAACCACCGAGTAGGATAATTGCGTATTTTTATGAAGGAAATGATTTAAATAATAACACTACGAAGGGTGACAACGACGATATTGAGGCGGAAATCTCAGATGCTCGTCGACGTATTGGTTATGAGATTAAGACGATCAAACCTTGGTTTTTTTGGATAACCGGTGTCCTCAGGATAGCGAGGCATAATTTTAAAGTTGCGATGGGTTGGACTAAGCCAAGTCTTATCGGATATCCGCCAGCAGATTCCTGGCGTACATGGAAGTCCGGGCCTAATAAATTAAAACTAGAAGATCGTGAAATTTTTGCCCCACCGTTGCAAGGACCTAGTCCGTTGCTGTCTGAGAAGACGATTAATGATGGTGTCGAGGTGTTTTATAAAAGTTTGGAGAACTTGCGAAATCGGTTTCCAAGGTCCAAAGTCTTTGTTGCTTATATTCCCTCAGTAATGACGAGTTATCGGCATGCAGGAGAAGTGGGTATTGCTCATATCCAGGTCAGAGGCCGACCTAAAAGACCAATCCCCATTAAATTTATGGAAGAAAGAAGTGATCGTATTTGCGGGTTGATACTTGAAGCGAGTATACGCGCTGGTGCTAGATTTATAGATGTTAGGCCAAGCATTTGGGAGGCGACAAAGAGCGACATTTTGCATGGCCCGAGGGACGCTTCTCACTTCAACAAGCTCGGTTACGAAGTCTTGGGTAAAACAGTTGTTGATGCAATTCAACGTGATGGAACGCAAAAAAGTTGCACAAGACTTGATAGAAAATAATCTAACTAATTCAAGAAAAACAGATTTAGTGAGTTTGTTTTATCGCATGAATTAGTGTTTCAAGGTAGATTTTAGAAGATGCGTTTAATCCCGAATATTGCGCTGCCTTACGAACGACCCATTGTTGTTCGATGTGAAGGAACCGACCGGAAGGCATCTTGGCGCTTTTGCGGCATATGTTTTTGCTGCCGTTAAGATATCGTCCTTGTACGTTCGTTCGTGCACATAGTTTACGATATCCGAAGACATCGTCATCAGTGTCCTGACAGCTCGTTGCTACGGCCTGACTGCCCAAAGCCTTTCTCAATTCGTCTCGAACTCTTCCCGCAATTCCCGAATCCTTAGATTTTCTTTTGCGGGATCCGTCAGACAAAACAAAAAGCGTTTCAGTTCCTCGTCCCGCAAATCCATGCAATTGTATGAAAATAGATTTCGGCCAAATGTTTGCCAGTAATACATGCGTTTCGTGAAACAAATTTTCCAGATGATGCGCTGGATCAGAAACAGGATAGCGCTGCCGACCACCACCGCAAATCCTCGTTTTGCCGCTGCATAATGTTTTTTGTGTAGCCGCGCATCGATGATTGCCCGAGATGATTGCCGCACGGCCTCGCAACGCTTGCAGCAATACAATGGCCTGTATTCCGGTGGCACGATCTTTGATAGGGTGCGGTGCTGAAAAAACGATATTACGTTCGGCTTTTTCCGCTATCACGACGTAAGGTTCAGCTGCAGGTTTGCTAGGTCCTACGAGCCAGAATTTTTGGCCGTCTTCGATATATCTTTCGACAATAAACCCGTTAACTAACGATTTTGAATCTGTTTGAACATAGGATTTGTCAATTAATGCCCGGATAATCGTTTCAATTTCTGATCGTCTTTGTTTTGTCAGTTGAATATCTTGAATCGAGTTTGCCGGCAGGTAATTGGCGGTTCGAATTCTGTCGAGAAGGGTTTCCGCGTTTGCATTCAACGTATTGGCGATGAGAACGCAGTATATCGCAAAAACCGTAATAAGCTTGTGCATCTGAAATATGCTCTTTCGTCTGTCACCGCCAAGAATTATCTTTCGGGATCACCAGCAGTCATGTAATCCCACATTCTCTCGTATATTCTGCCAGTTCCAGTCGCGCGAACTTTCGCTTCAGCATCGGTAAAACAGGCAGAATTTCCTTCGTCATTCGACGCGATAACTGCAAGTTCAGTGATCGCGGATTCTTCAAGATAAAACGCCATAACGATACTTTCCTCCACCGACGATGCCACGCATACGGCACCGTTGCCGCGCATAACAATCGCCCGTGCACTTCCCAACGTTTCAGCGAACTCTGTGGCTTGTTCATCGGAGCGGAGTAAAAGTGGATCGTCCCAAAGTGGCGGTTCAGGGAAAAAGTAAGAGCCAAATCCGAGTCGTGCTTTTGGTGTCCTTCTAAATGTTGATAGCGTCATCACGTTTCGTGGAAACACTCGGCAAATTCCGTTGACGTCATCGCGCGCAGCGTAAATTTGCTGATGACAACGCACTTCACCCAGAACACCCTCAGGCAATTGGCCAGAAACGGGAACTATTGTTCCTTTTTCACCTGGCTCGATTAGCCCCATTGGCCGGGGGGCACAAACGAGAAAGTTGTTTTCGTCGATCCTGGCGCTGACATGACCATATGCATGGACCAGATTCTGCCGAGCCAATGCCCTGGCAGCGAGTCGAACTCGGCGTTGCGTATTTTCCAGGGGCTCACCAATTGAGCCAAATTCTATTTCTTCCATTCCTCGGTTCAGTCTCGAAACTCAGGAATGTCCGGTTTCGCGCCCCAGGCGCAAAATGCATCGGGAGTGAATGGAAACTGGCGTGGCCGATAATTCGGATCATCTATTATTTTCACGCCGTGTGAATACTCATAAATCATGTCGTCAGGGCCCTCGTAATAGAGGAACATGGCCCCAGAAGTCACGTGGCGGCCAGGTCCAAAAACAATATGAACCTGTTTATCTGAAAGATAATAGTACGACCGCATAACGTCATCGATGCTATCCACTTGGAAGTTGATATGCTGAATTCCGGGTTTGTCAGCGGGGAAAAGAGCGATGCGATGATGAACCGAATCAAACGACAATAGGCCGGCGTCCCCGATCCAGTCATTTGGGCGAATGTTAAAGTGGGTCGTCCAAAACTTTTCATCCCGAGGGGCATCGGTTGTTTTTAATCCCACATGACTAAATTCCGAAATGCCCGCATCTCTTGTAGGAAAATAACGCCTGGGAGATTTCTGAGGTCTTAAAACGATTTCAAATTTATTTCCGGTGGGATCAAAAAACTTGAAGAATTTTCCGACTCGACGATCTGCATTTTCTTTTTCTGAACCCCATCCTACTTCGACCCCCGTTGCACTTAGGTCGTCGAATGCTGATTCCATGGAAGCTTCATCCGATACCTCGAACCCGACGACATGTTCCTCTACACCGCCCTGGACATAGCAGATATCGTGGTCTCGATCGTCGCCGCGGACATAAACTCGGTCGTCTTCCCGTCTTACTTCCTGAAGTCCAATTGTTTCAGTGGCGAATTGCGCAGCTTCATCAAGATTGGCCGCGCCGACGCGCAGGTATGCAAGGTCAATAATTTCGATCATGCGACTATGATAAATCGCAATTAATACGGTGCAAGCTTTACGATAAAAAAGTTCGAACCCTAAAATAGTCGCTCAGTTTATCCGTTACTTGCCATTCGCTCCCTTAAACCCATCAATTCGCTACGGAGCTCCTCAATTTCCTTGAAATCTTGGCCAAGATTTTCATCGCTGTTTGAATACACATCATTGTCTTCATCGCCGGCATATGTGACAGGTCCAACGGCGTCTTCAATTCTGCCGATTAAATCGCGGATACCCGGGCTGACAGATTGATCCATTTTTGATGAAATTGGTTCGATAGTCTCAGGCACCGACTCCGGTATCTGGCTTTCGTCGTGGGCGATAACATCTTCATTTTCCAACGATTCTTCGATAGCTGCGATTAAGTCTTCGGCTGCATCTGTTTCAGCTTCATTGCCCGAGCCAGTGTCAACAGACTTGTCACCTATATGTTCTGGGGGAACGATTTCGGTTTCACCTGAAAGGAGCGTATCCGCCATCCCTCTTATTTTGGGAACTGTCTCATCCGTTGCTTGCGATAGATTAGTTTCCACCGCGGACAATAAGACTTGAATAAGTTCCGTCAGTTCAATTTTTGTCTCTTCTAAGCCCTCGATGTGTTCTCTCATCGTGGCGATTTCGGATCTTTGATCCAAATATCTGTCCCGAATTTGTTCCCATATCTCGGCGAGTGCGGTGCTTTCACGTTCTCGAGTTTGGTGAGCGGTTTGGAGACGAGCGTTGATCAGCTCTATACGTTCCTTTAAACCTTCTAAATCCGACATATTTGTCCAACTCTCTATGATCGCTGTTGATAACAAATTAGCGGTCAATCAGTTTAGACTTTGTTAACGCTAAAATTTAGCGAGAAATCAGCGGCTCGCTTCGTTGACATTGTTAATGCCTTCGGCGACGGTGCGCTGATTAGAAACAAGAAACCGAGCTGGATCCGAAACCTAAATCATGGATTTAATTTCTGTTTTGCTACACGTCGTTTGGGGCGGAATAGTGCTTGCTGCCGCAGCTTTGGTGACACGGTTCATGATACGCATCCATATACTTGCTCTACCAAATCACCGATCTTCACATGACACACCAACTCCCAGCAGTGGCGGTGTTTCAATCGTCCTCGTCACAGTCATTGGAATCTTGATCTACTGTTTCACAGGCGAGGATTCATCGGCCTGGTCCGCCTCTTTGGCCGGGCTTCTCGTTGGTTCTGTATTCGTTTCCGTCGTAGGCCTTTTTGACGATCTTGGACGGCTCTCCAATTTTAAATACAAACTGTTGTCCCAATTCGTTGCCGTTTTAGTTTTATTTCTGTGTGACATCGTCATAGACAGCGTAACCTTGCCACATTGGGGCAAGGTTGATCTCGGCTGGTTCGGTTACATTGTAACGCTGATTTGGGTGATTGGACTGACCAACGCCTTTAACTTTATGGATGGCCTCGATGGAATGGCTGGAGGGGCCGCTGCAGTAGCGGCATTCTGCTTTGCTTTTGTCGCCTTCATATTAGGGTCTGAGTTGATTTTCGTGATCAGTTACCTTGTTTTGGCGGCGATTGTTGGCTTCCTGATATTCAACTTTCCCAAAGCTAAAATTTTTATGGGCGACGTCGGTAGTCAGTTTTTGGGCTTTATGCTTGCAGCGCTAGCTGTTGTCGGAACAAAAGGGGAAGCGTCCCAAATTCCACTCTTGGTTATGCCATTACTTTTCGCCCACTTCATATTCGATACGTCATTTACGTTTCTTCGGCGTTTACACGCTAGAGAGAACGTTACGGAAGCGCATCGCTCGCATTTGTATCAGTTAATAAATCGAATGGGCTGGTCGCATCCGAAAGTAACCTTGCTTTATGGCGCGATGGCAGCATTGCAGGGGTTGGCAGCAATCTGGATGATTGAAATGAATATAGGTGGTCAGGTCTTGATCGTCGCTGGATTTCTTGCAATCTACATTATTTTTATGCTGCTCGTCGTTCGTGCGGCTCGAGCCAAATCATTGCTTTAGGTAGGAATTTCAGCAATTCATCGATTACCAATCTGGATTCCTGTTTCTCTGAGCCCGACTTCTGTATAATTGCTGATAATTTCGATTTTGAATTAGGGGAATTTTTTATGGTTGATGCTTTTGAAGACCATTGTTGGCAGGGTTTCATTGATGACGAAACCCAAGAAATATACAGCCACTACAAACGAGATGTATTTGTAGGTGAAAACCCTGCTGTTCTCATGGTCGATGTATACAAAGCAAGTTACGAGGGCGGACAGCAGAAAGTTATCGATGTAATTAAAGAACATCCAAGCTCTTGTGGCGAACGGGCTTGGGCAATGGTTGAGCCAGCGAAGCAGCTACTCAGCGCAGCGCGGGCAGCGGGTGTCCCTGTGACCTACTGTACTGGCGACACCAGAAGTCACTCGAATAAAGGCCGTGCGACAAACCGCCAAGTTCTAGATGAACACGAAGAATCATACGAAATTCTTGAAGAATTGGCCCCACAGTCTGATGAGCTCGTTGTCTATAAACAAAGGGCAAGCGCATTTTATGGCACGCCACTTTTATCGCATCTTACTCAGATGGGAATCCAAAGCCTCATCATGGGTGGCGGAACGACGAGCGGGTGTTTGCGGGCAGCTGTTCAAGATGCGAAGGCCAATGGGTTCCACGTAACATTGGTGGAAGAGTGTTGTTATGACCGAACACCAATTAACCACATGGTCAACCTATTTGATATGCATCACAAATATGCGGATGTGATGCACCTCAAGGACGTAGTGGAACATCTCGACAGTCTTAGCGAGTTAAAGAAAGCAAGCTAAATAAATCTCAGGAATCTGATAGTGCTTTCGTAAGAGCGGCTTTTATCGATTGCTGTTCAAGTGATTCTAATATTTCGACACCCGCGTGATTGATGTCGCCACGGGTAATCATTGCATTCGTCAGCCGGTAAATCGGATCGTGTTTTTCATCGTTGGCCGTAGAGGAAAAAAGGACTGCCTCAAGAAGAGCAGGGCCGCGCTTTTTTCGGACACGGTCGGTCAAGGATTTGGTTGCAGTAGCAATGGAAACGACATCACTGCCGTCCACGACAGCCCAATCAATGCCGTACTCTTCTGCATGTTGGGCGGCGCAATTTGCAGTAGTGTCATCCGTTTCAAGAAGGTGATCAGAAGAGCGTACGTGTTCGCAAACCATCAGAACGGGGTAATTTGCAGATCGGATTTTTATTAAGATTTCCTGACATTCGGAGGTTTTAAATTCGGCCCAGTTTACGTAGCAGACAACAACACCCATGCCGGTATCAGAGCATGGATCGTGCCGATAAATTGAATTGGCAAGGGTCGTTCCAAATTCTTGGTTGTATGGGCTACCGTTGATGAATTTCGTTTCCTGAACACGCCAGACAGAATTTTCTTTGAGGTAGCTGGCAAACAGCAAATCAATTCGATCCGAATTTGTTAGAACTTGATCTGTACGCAACCTGTTTCCCAGGACGTGATCACTTTTATTGAGGTTAAAAGCAACACCTGCGGAAACTGCTTCACTCTCGTAACCCCGTTTTTCCACCGCACTGATTTTTCCGGTTTTGGCCATCCCCTGTAAAGCGGCATCTATTATTCGGATTCGGATCATCCGCCGGAGAAGATTCTGTATATCGTTGGTATTCCAGCCCAATAGATCCAGAGGCGCCGTGCATTGGCTTGGGTCCGCTATATCGTAGATATTCCATGATGGTGGCGTACGCGTTGTTTTTATTGCCTCTAATTCCAGCGAATTATTGGAAGAAAAAAAGTTTGCTTCTGAAAGAAAATCCATTCGATCGAGCAGCTCCTGTATACCGATTGCACCGCTCGGAGGGGGGTCGATCGCTACGGCGATGTCCCGTAAATGGGAACTAGAGCCTTGGGGTGTTGGCTCCGGCTTTTTTGGAGATAATTCCGGAAATTTCCGGTTCGCTTGCCCCATGGGCGGATATCCACCGTTAACAAAATTAGTTTGACTTGCGTTCAGGAGACCAACGGTAGATTGGGGCCGTTAACAAAGCGTTGCTAAGACAGTACGACAGATGAGATCTATGCGCGTTCGTCAGGTGATAATAGTTCAGCCCACTCGTCGGGGATAACGGCGGCTTCGAGTCCGCGACTAAGATAATAGCGCCACAACTTTACGGAATGATTTGTCCGCTTAAAGTTCGCGGCAAACTCATCGGACTCTAATTTGCTAAGTGGCTTGGGAGTACCCAAGCGTGACGCGTCATACAGTGCACGTGCGTTTTCGTCGAAGTGAACGGCATCGACCATAAGCGCCGGGATGCTTTCAGAACCTATAACCGCGCCGTGCGCCCTTAACAAAACGGCGTTGTGCTCGCCCATGGTTTCCGCCATCGCTCTACCGCGTTCCTGGGTGTCGATATGCCAGGACTCGGGATGAACGGGAATGCCGCTTGACCACCGATACGCATGATTTTTCATCGGAACCAATTCCACACCCTCGACCATAGTAAAAAGAGTGGCAATTTCAGGATGCCAATGCAGCACAGCGTTGATATCAGGCCGTACACGCATGATCTCGGTATGAATCTCTAACTCATTGACCGGACGCGCATTTGGGTTGCCATCCAGTACGTTTCCATCCAGGTCGATGATATAGAGGTCATCTGGTGCCAAATCGTTCCGGCTGGCATCAAACGCCTGTATAAGAAGTGTTTCGCCATCGGGAAGACGCTGGCTAACGTGCCCGCTATAGCCAAGCACACCCTCATGATTAAGGAGCCGCGTGCACGCAGCAACTTCTACCTTGGCGGTCTCGACTCTGGAGTTCGATAGACCATCCATAACTCACCCTCCCGCCAGTAGGCACACCTCTATGCCCTTGCTCATTTTCTTAAAAAGGTTGAAATAAGTGTCTTGAACCACCCGGATACTGTCAAGCGACGGGATAGTGTCGTTTTCATCTATTCCCACGACGAAAAGCTGATTGCAAATGAAGGATAAAGAAGCGGCCGAAATACCATGGCAGGTCCAGGCCGCTATCTATTCCGCGGGAATGTTCAGTTTTTCGATGGTGCTGATTTCATCGCTGGTACTGACAGTCTTGGCCGACAGTCTTACAGACTCCGAATTCCTCATCGGTTTAATTATTGGCTCACGGTATTTCTTGACGCTCGCCCTTTCCATACACGGTGGCGCTCTGATGGATCGCCTTGGAACACGTCGCGTGATGGTTGGATTTGCAATTGTCGCAACCTTCTCACCATTTTTGTTTCCCGCAGCTCTGATGCTTCCTTTTGGCACCGCCGTGACAGTAATAATTTTGCTACAGATGATCGCCGGTGTTTCAGACGCAATGGTCTGGATCGGTGCCCAAGCGTTAAGCAGTCACATTATGCAAGGCCGCCGACGTTATGTCGGTAGATTGACAGCGATTGTCCGTCTGGGGGCATTCTTTGGCCCTCCTCTGTTTGGATTTATTTGGGATTTCACGGATATTTGGACGACATTTATTGCTATGGGCCTCTGGTCAGGCGCCGGGCTAATTGCTGTTTTGAAAATTCCTAAAACCTCCCAAGAAAAAGATGTCGCAGATAAAACCCGCATACGATTTACAGAGGTTATTCCGCGTTTTAGCGATTATCTCGCTGCGTTTAGGTTGATTGCGATACCTGCAGTTGGACTAATTTTAATGGTTACGATGGTTCGTATCGGGGGAACCGGTATTCAGAATTCGTTTTACATCGTATTCCTGAATGAGGGTGGCATATCCGCTACAGCGGTCGGCGTTTTAATTGGGTTTGCCCAACTATTGGCCAGTGCCGGTTCACTCGCTTCTGCTACCTTGGCTCGTATCATTCACCCCCATTGGCTTGTCGTCGTTGCCGTTTTTCTGACTGTCATCACAATTGCCATTACACCGCTGCTCGTTATCGACGCTTCGACCGTTTTAATAATGTTGTTGTTAGCAATGGCAATTGGGGCCCGAGGATTATGTCTCGGCGTAAGTCAACCGATGGAGATATCGGTCTTAAGTCGGTCGGTTGGAAGTACGGAGCAAGGTGTTGCCGCTGGTTTGAGAACGACTGTCAATCGGTTTGCGAGTGCTGGCATACCACCGGTTATGGGTGCCATCGCTGAGCTTGTTGGTATCAGGAACAGTTTCTATGTATTGGGCGTTGTTCTGATGATTGTCATACTTTGCGCGGCGCTCTTCGTGTCTCGGCATCCCAAATTAGGAAAACAGGAAGAGGAATAACCTTTGGCGTCTCCTGAGACACTCAGTATTCCAGTCAAAACCCAGCTCGCCGTTTATGGCTGCGGCATGTTTGCCAACAGTATGTCGATTCTCGGCGGAATTATCGTTCCCTTATGGGTAGCGACATTCGAGACTTCGCCAATCCTGATCGGATTGGTATTCGGTGCCAGACATTTTCTGCCACTTATACTATCGATCCATGGCGGCGCGCTGATGGACAGGCTAGGCACCCGGCGCGTGATGTTGATCTTTGCTGTCATAAATGCGGTCGTTCCCATTCTTTTTCCTACAATGCCACACATTTGGGCAGCGATTTTCTTACAGATGCTAGCAGGTCTTGCGACCTCAATGGGTTGGATGGGTGCACAAACTCTGATCGGTCAGATCATGAAAGGAAGCGCTGTTCATGCTGGGCGGCTTTCTTTTTCGCTGCGGTTTGGCCATCTCATCGGCCCGCCGGCGATTGGATTTGTCTGGGACCTGGGAGGTCCCTGGGCAGCTTTTGCCGCGATGAGCGTTTGGGGTTCGTTCGGATTCCTTTCCGCAGTGGCGTTGCCCCGTCCGATGCATTCTTCGAACTATTCTGAGAAGGTAACGCTTTCCTCGCTGATCCCACGTCTGAGCGACTACGTTGCGGCATTCAGAATGCTGGCTATATCCGCCGTTTTTCTTGTCGCGATGGCGACAATGTTACGCAACGCCGGAAATGTCGTTCAAACCGGTTTCTATGTGGTCTATCTCGACGAGATTGTCGGTCTTTCAGGGACATTGATTGGGGTTCTTACTTCGGCAGCAGCGATTGCTGGAGCGGTAGGGTCTCTTTCAGTCGGCTATCTGGTTCGTGTGTTTTCGGCACACTGGCTAATGTTGGTCACTATAGCGGGGTCGGTCATTCTTGTGTGTATAACGCCTCTGCTAGGCATATTCTTATTTTTACTAGTCGCTAGCGCAATGCGGGGTGCCACCTTGGGTATTAGCCAACCTTTGATGATTTCCATTCTCGCCAAGGCTAGTGACTCAAGTGTCCAGGGAACCAGTGTCGGACTTCGGAATACAGCGAACCGGTTGGCAGGTGTTATCGTGCCGCCTCTAATGGGGCTCTTGATTGACCTGTTTGGGTTGGCGAACGGGTTTTATGCCATAGGGTTGATTGTCGTATTTATGCTGATAGCGACTGGGTTTTGGCTTAGACAGCAATCCGATATTACCAACGTCAATTGACGGTATAGCCGATGGTAAAGTTGGTTGACCAAATTCCTCGGCGAACTCAGATCGGTGTTTATGGATCTGCTGCTTTTAGCAACACAATGCCAAATGTTGGCTGGGTGGTTATTCCGATCTGGCTTGCGACACAGGGTGTTCCTGACTGGCTTCTCGGAATTGTAATAGGTTGCCGCCATATCGGACCGATGTTGTTTGCCATTCATGGCGGTGCGATCATTGATCGCCTTGGTGCACGCCGCGTGATGATTCTTTTGGCAACCATAGGCGCGGTTACTCCACTTATTTATCCGGTAACGCCTTTTATTTGGGCGATCATAATTCTGCAGCTCATTACGGGATTGGTGGATGCACTCGGTTGGGTAGGGGCTCAAACACTTGTCAGTCGGGTCATGAAAGGCGATGCGACTTATACAGGCAGAATGTCGTTTTGCACGCGCCTCGGACTACTGATCGGGCCCTTATTAAGCGGAATAGCTTGGGATCATCTCGGCCCCTGGGGCGGTTTTGGTTTAATAGGGTTGTGGTCCGCCGGAATTTTAATTTCTGTATCTCTCCTGCCAGCAGACATCGACCAAGGATATCAAGACAAGATCGCCAAACGCATTGCAGGCAGGTCCATGAAAGTACTCATTCCACGTGTCGCTGACTACATTGTTGCGTTTAAACTTTTCGCCGTATCAACGATCGCCTTCATTATGACTATGTCGCTCTTACGTCATTTGGGCGGTGGAATTCAGGCCTCGTTTTATAGCGTTCATCTAAAAGATATCGGTATTTCAGCTACGACTATCGGCATATTGATTTCGGTCAATGGGGCCGTTGGATTGATAGGTTCACTGTCGGCGGCACCGATGCAACGATTTATGCGCGATCATTGGCTATTGGTATGGCTGGTGATCGGTTCAATTGCATTCGTTGCTATTACGCCACTCCTCAACGACAACATAACTTGGTTGGTTGTGGCTTCAGGAGCACGGGGTTGGGCCCTTGCCGCCAGCCTTGTTTTTCTCATCACTATGATCGCATTTTTTGCAGAACCGGAAATGCAGGGTAAAGCGATGGGCCTGCGTGTAACTTTAAACCAGATGACCTGGTTTGCCGTTCCCGTCATTATGGGATTTATTTCGGAAATTTTCGGTCGGGAGCTGAGCTTTTATATTATTGGCGGTGCTTCCATTTCTCTGGTGCTGATGCTGGGATTGTGCGCACGTCTAACGAAAGTGTTTTCTGACGATACTCGCAAATAAAAAACCCTGATCGGATAGCGAATAAACGCCCCCAGTACGTGGCTTCGTTTACCAATTCTTTATTTTAAAGCGCGAATAGGTAGGACGGCGGAAGCGTTTCGCAATGAGATTGAGATGACTTCGAGAGCACAGAAAGCGGCAATCAGGCAGAATTCGCAAGAAAGGCGGCATCAAAGCGCTTTTCGGAACGAATTCTACGCAGGGAACACCGCGAAAAATAAGAAGCATATCGGGAATAGCGCTGCAAACGGACGAGCCCGCTCACGTCGAGGCAAGTTACCGGCATGGGCCTATGTGGCGACCGGCGGAATAGTGCTGTGTATTGTCGTCGTCATCGGAAGTTCTGCCATGATCTTTCTGCATAAACTCGCGGCCATGTTTGGAATTTATCTCGGCTGATGTTGCCGTCAGGCGACATCTTTATGTGAAAGCGCCTCAGAAATCGCTTCAGAGATTTGATCCGTCGCTTCTCCATTCTGATCTTCATCTTTTAACGCCAAATGAACCGACATTGCCAATTCCGGCAGCAATTGGAGATCCTTTTCTTCCGGAGCATCGAATGCTTTTTCAAGGTTCTGTGCAACTGCAATGATTGCTTTAAACAATTTGGTGATCGGCTCGTACTTTGTAGTTTGAACGCGACGAATAGAGTCCTCGACAATATCGATGAGATCATGCAAGTGCCCCATTTGCGGAGCATCTGCCGTCTCTTTTTCATACGCAGCGAGTATTTGTTTGGTCAGAAAACCGATTTGAATTCCGTTTCGGATAATTTTATTCAGGTTTACTTTTGCGGTCGCTGCATCGACCATGCGTTGGAGCGATGCGGTATTTTCTTCGCCCATAACTTTTGAATGAAGAATGTTTGGTACAGTAACCGGCTGAACAGCTTGTTTTCCTATGCGCGGAGTGCTCCGGCGGTCCGGTCCAATATAGCTCGATGTAACGACGAATGGTTTTCGATTGTAGACCAATGTCTCGATTCTTTTGGCTAACTGGCCCCTGGAAGCTGGTTGGATTAAGAGATCATCGGCGCCGGCATCGAGAACTTGATGCACGAGAGACTCTGAAGGTTGCCAGGTCGTTACGATGATAGACATAAACGGATTGGTACCCATTTGATGATGCCGAATATCGCGAACTGTTTGCCTTACATCTCCATCAGGTAATTCAAACTCCGTTATCATGAGGTCGGGCGGGCGTGTCTCTATTGCCATAATGATTTCTTCATTACTCGAAGCGGTCCGAATCTCGCGAAAATCCAAATCTGCAAGAGTTTGTTTAAGACTGGCGGTATTCTGCGTGCGGGGAGAGACAAGCAGTAGATCTACGCGGTCGTAGAACGTTCGAGTATTCATAATTTCAACCTCCGCCCATGATTTTTGCGGCCCGAATAATCACACTTTGGGAACCATGATTATTGTCTATGTGCCTTAACAAATTACTAGGACAAGTGCTTTTTTATTTTATAAGTAGTTGATCAAGAACGTTAAAATCATTCTTCGCCGTTTTCCTATCTGCCTATTGCACTGCAGGAAACTTGCTAGCCATTCTGTTTGACGGAATATGTTGGCCGAAATACAATTTAATTATGGCGAAGAGCAATAAACCTTTACATCCAGGGCGGATTCTATTGGAACGCGCAATGGAACCTCTGGGGATTAGCCGAAATCAATTGGCGAGAGACATTGATGTGCCGGTTGGTAGAATTAGCGATATTACCAACGGTAAACGTGGCATCACCGCAGACACAGCATTGAGGTTCGGTCGGTATTTTGATACGGGGCCGGAACTTTGGCTTCGTCTTCAAGCTGAATATGATTTGCATGTCGCTCGTAAAACAACGTGGTCGGAAATTGAGAAACGCGTCCGCGTTTTAAAATCGAATAAGGGGCAAACGGGTCCAACTGACCAATCAATTGATAAATTTGACGAGGCACTTGCCTCGGATAAATCAGTAGATGAAGCATCGGACGCTGACGATGAATCCCCCGATTCAGAGAGCATTGGTATCCCGCCTGTGCCTGAATCGAAGTAAACTGTTCTGTTCCGGCTGTCGGGTTCTACCGGAACACATGAACCTCTTTAAATAACACCCCTTTGACAGAAGTATGCCCTGCCTCTTTTACCGCTTTTTGCAATTGTCGTTTGATAGCTGCGGTATCAAGGTGGGTACTGTTGCCCTCTGCATGCATTCTGCTCAAATCCGCGGTGACCTTGGTTACGATGTCTGACAGCTTTTCATCCATCAGCTGGGTCTGTTCATTGTTTTGTACTTCGAGACCGACGCGTATTTGAATGGTGCGATCACCGGATGACGTTCGGTAGTTTGTCGTAACAGCGGGCAGTTCATAAATAACACCCAAATTTTTGGAATCCAGCTTTGCGTTCATCGAACTCATTGCGCCGGTAATTTGGTCTCCAAACAAAAAGGCGATGATTGCGTTTCCTGCGAGGATTGCCGCGACAGCCGTGGCGAGAATTAGACTGCGACGACTATTAGGTTCTTCATCGTAATATTCATATTCATAATCCTTGGGGCGTCTTCTTTTTGGCGTTTCCAGACGTTCCGCGCTTCGTTTGGCAGCCTTGTTTGAAAGAGCGACCTTGTCGTCTTGCTTGTAGTAGCTAAAGATCGTCTTTTCACGAAATATCCCATCATCTTCGACGTAGACTTCTTCTATAACCCGAACGCCGTCATACACGCGGTTTCCTGCGAGCTGATTGGCAATTGTGATTGCTGCCTCACGCTCGGCGCAACGGGTTTCCGTTGTCCAGTTTCCCTTCTCGAGAATGCGTACCTCGTAGTTGTTTACACCCATAGACATGGTCTTTTCCTCAATTCCATACGGGTGTAAAAATATTTTTATTACTTAATGAATGCAAGTATTATCAAATAAAAAAAAATGAAGAATTAAATAAAAACATGTATAAAAATAATAATTAACTTATCTAAAATTTTAAACAATTTAGAATGTTTTGTCGCGCTTATTTCCTAATGTTGCGTATCCATAAGTCACGCGTTACGACATTTAGTTCATAAAGCAGAAATCGTTTGGAAATTGCGAATGGTTGATTCGGTTGATGCCATAGTAATCGGGGCAGGAGTGGTTGGACTCGCTGTCGCACGTCGTTTGGCTATGGCTGGTCGCGAGGTGATTATACTCGAAGCCGCAGAGGCAATAGGCACTGAGACCAGCTCTCGCAATAGCGAAGTAATTCACGCCGGCATTTATTATCCGAAGGATAGTTGGAAAGCACGGTTTTGTGTTGCAGGGAAAATTGCACTTTATAAATATTGTGAGTCACATGGCGTTGAGCATCGGAATTGCGGAAAATTTATTGTCGCAACAAATGAAGACCAGATTTCCGAACTTGAAAGATTGAAACAGGCCGCAGCGGCGAACGGGGTTCCTGACCTCGAGTGGCGAACATCGGCGGATGTAAAAGTAGAAGAACCGGCAGTGTTTTGCGTAAAGGCGCTTTGGTCTCCATCGACCGGAATTATCGATAGCCATGGGTTGATGCTTTCCTATCAGGGTGATGCCGAGGCGGCAGGCGCGGTGATAGCGTTTCATGCGCCTGTTGTTGGCGGAAAGACAGAGGATGACGGCATTATTTTATCTGTCGGCGGTGAAGCGCCGGCAGAATTAAAGGCACAAATTGTCGTGAATTCCGCGGGGCTGCATGCACAAAACACAGCTTCCCGAATTGACGGAATCCCAAAGGAGACAATTCCTCCTTGCTACTATGCCAAGGGCAATTACTACTCTTTGGTCGGAAAACCACCGTTTAGTCGTCCGATTTATCCAGTACCTGAAAAAGCCGGTTTGGGCGTACATGTAACCGTCGACCTTGGAGGGCAGGTTCGATTTGGACCCGATGTCGAATGGATTGATGAGCTTAACTATGATGTGGATCCAGCACGGGCGGAGGCGTTTTATTCTGCCGTTAGAACGTATTATCCAGATTTGCCTGATGGCGCGATTCAGCCCGGATATTCTGGCATTCGGCCCAAGCTTCAGGCGCCTGGCGAAGCCGCCCGAGACTTCTACGTTCAGGGGCAAACGGAGCATGGCGTTCGCGGATTGGTCAATCTTTATGGAATTGAATCGCCTGGGCTTACAGCTTCATTGGCGATCGCAGACCATGTCGCAATGCTGTTAGGGATAAACGTACCGCCCGAATTTTAAACGAAAAATTTACCGGCGTAGTTATCAAGGGGTCTTGACAAAATTTTGGTGAGTGTACAAATCCTACGCTGCCTTTTTTAAGGGGGTGGTTTGGCGAGTAGGTTTTCGACGGAAATTTGTTTGGTGTCGCTGATAATTGATCGTTGAAACCACAAGATCACTCAGTTAGAGGCTGAGAAAACAACCACCGTTCATGCGGTGAAGAATGGGAGGAGATGCAGGCAATGGATCGCATGCTCCAGATAGAGGGGCTGACGAAGCAGTTCGGTTCGTTTACTGCCGTCGACAATATTAGCTTTGAAGTTGATCGGGGTGAAGTGCTCGGTTTTCTCGGGCCGAATGGCGCAGGTAAAACGACTGCTATGCGGATGGTGACAGGGTTCCTGACGCCCACCGCTGGAACGGCATATGTCGGTGGCCACGATGTGACTTTAGAACCGCAAGAGGTAAAACGCCGTATTGGGTACCTGCCTGAAGGGGCACCTTTATATGAAGATATGACGCCCAGCGAGCTGCTTGGTTTTGTTTCAGACGTTCGCGGTATTTCTGGTGGCGCCAAACGTGATGCCATCGCGTCAGCTGCAAGTCGGATCAATATTGAACACGTCATGCATCAGGCGATTGGAACTCTCTCCAAGGGTTATAAACGCCGCGTCGGGATTGCTCAGGCGATATTGCACGATCCGGAAATTTTGATACTTGACGAACCCACCGATGGGCTTGATCCAAATCAGAAACATGAGGTTCGTAAACTCATCAATGAAATGGCGAAAGACAAGGTAATCGTCATTTCTACACATTTGCTCGATGAGGTGGATACAGTTTGTAGCAGGGCGATTGTCATTGCCCATGGTAAGATCGTCGCCGATGGCACGCCGGTGGACTTAGAAGCCCAGTCTGAACTTCATAATGCTGTGACCTTCCGTCTGGCTGAAGCAGAATCCGAAAAAAGCAAATCAGCAGTAGAAGCCATTGAAAGTGTTGACCGCGTCGTCGAAGGCGAATCCGCAGACGGTTTGGTGACCTATACAGCCTATCCGAAAGACAGCCAAATCGTCATCGATGATGTAAGCGCGGCCCTAAAAGATGCTGGTGTCAGCGTCCAGGAAATTCAGGCTGAACGCGGGCGCCTCGATGAGGTGTTTCGGCGTATCACGACAGCGGCCTAGCGGAGATAGTTATGGGAACAAGTTGGGCAATCAGTAAACGCGAATTGCGAGCCTATTTTACAACGCCGCTTGCATATGTATTTATCGTTATTTTTCTGGCACTTAATGGTGTAACCGCATTTTACTTCGGCGCACTGTTTGATCGAGGCCAGGCAGATATGCAGCCACTTTTTGGGTTTTTGCCCTGGCTGTATTTATTCCTGATTCCAGCCGTTGCCATGCGTCTTTGGGCAGAAGAACGCAAAGCGGGAACGTTGGAATTGCTCATGACATTACCGGTTTCAACCTTTAACGCAGTATTCGGAAAGTTTCTCGCCGCGTGGATTTTCACAGGAATTGCATTGGCACTTACCTTTCCTGTTTGGATCACGGTCAACTATCTTGGAGATCCAGACAACGGCGTCATCGTTGCCAGCTATCTTGGCGGTTTTTTAATGGCTGGTTCTTATCTCGCGATCGGCGGTTTTGTATCTGCCATGACCCGAAATCAGGTGATTGCTTTTGTTATCGGAGCCGCGGTTATCTTTCTCTTTATGATGAGTGGCCTGGAATTAGTTCAATCGGCTTTTCGCGGCTGGGCACCGGACCTTGTTGTCGATCTCGTCCGTTCCTTTAGCTTTCTGGTTCACTATGACGCGATTATTCGTGGCGTGATCGATATCCGGGATATGATTTTCTTTGTCTCAATTATTGGTGTTTTCCTTTTTGCGAACATGGTCGTGGTCGACCTTAAGAAAGGGTCGTAGGAGCTAATCATGGCAAACAGCATTAAATCTTGGGATCGCGGAAAATTAGGCTTGGCCGGGCTTGCCGTTACCTTCGTGTTTTTCGTGTCACTGCACATATTCTCCAATGAAACATTCCGTACAGTTAGTGTTGACCTGACCGAAGAAAAGATATTTACGCTTTCGGAGGGAACAAAAGAAATCCTTTCCAACGTTCGTGAACCTGTCACGCTACGGCTATTTGTTTCTGCTGAACTGGTTAAACAGAGTCCAGCACTAAAGGATTATTCGCGAAGCGTTCGTGAACTTCTCGAGCGGTACGTGCAACTTTCCAATGGCCGGGTCAAACTCGAAATAATTCAACCTGAACCGTTTTCTCCTGAGGAAGATCGCGCGGTTGGTTTCGGATTGCACGGAATTCCGATTACACAAGCGGGAAATCTTGGCTACTTTGGCCTTGCTGGCACCAACACAACCGATGATCTTGATGTCATCGCGTTTGTGTCGCCGCAGCGCGAACAGTTTCTTGAGTATGACCTGACACGGCTCGTTTCAAACCTGGCCAACCCGAAGAAGAAGAAAATTGGTTACGTTTCTTCTTTGCCGGTCGGTGCGGACCCGATGAAACGATATGCGCCATGGCAGGTTATTGAGCAGCTTCGTCAGCGCTTCGACGTTGAACGCATCACGCTTGAGAACCCCATTCCAGAGGATCTCGATCTTTTGCTTGTAATCCATCCTCGCGATATGGACGACACTGATCGTTATTATATCGATCAGCATGTTATGCGCGGAAATAATACGATTATTTTCGTTGATCCCTACTCAGAAGAAGCAACGCGCGGCAATCAAATGCAGCGTCAGCCACCGGATGATGGGTCTGATTTGAAGGAACTGTTCAAAGCTTGGGGCATTAAGTACGACAAAAAACGGGTTTTGGGCGATCGAATTGGAGCACAACGTGTAAGTGCGGGACGCAATTCATTTGGCCAGCCCATCATCACCGATTACGTCGCGTGGCTAACATTGAGCGATAACCGTATTAAAAAGGATGATGTTGTTACCGGCGAGCTTGAGAAAATCAATATAGCGACATCGGGATATCTCGAAAAAGCCGACGGCGCGACATACACGATGGACCCGCTTTTGATTTCAAGTCCTGAATCAATGTCTTTGGATGTCGCAAATACTAAAACCGACCCTAAGCCCACGGAACTCATAAAGAATTTCAAGCCCACCGGAAAACCGTTCGTCGTAGCGGCGCGCTATACGGGCAAATTCAAAAGTGGCTTCCCTGCTGGGCGGCCCAAAGACAAAATTCGCAAAGAAATTAGAGAGGCCGCAATTAAAAAGGGCGAAAAAGTTCCGGATTTCCAGACACATCTCAAAGAAAGCGTAAAACCGGTTAGTCTTATTGTGGTGGCGGATACAGATATACTTGTTGATCGATTTTGGGTTCGCGATCAGGATTTCTTCGGACAACGTATCTCGGTTCCGATTGCAAACAATGCAGATTTCCTGACCAATGCGGTCGACAATATGGCCGGAACCGCAGCGTTAATAAGCCTCCGAAGTCGTGGCGTGACCAGCCGTCCATTTCATACTGTGGATGAAATCAAGCGCGCTGCCGAGCATAAATACCGTTCAACGGAGCAGGCGCTTCTTCAAAAATTGAAAGAAATTGAAGGAAAGCTCAAAGACCTTCAAACCAAGGAAACCAAAGAAGGTAGGACGGTTATTCTTTCAGACAAGCAGAAGGAAGCAATTGAAAAATTTAGGCGTGAGTCGATTTCAATTCGAAAGGAATTACGCTCGGTCCAGCTGGCTCTACGACGCGACATTGATCAGCTCGACGCCAATTTGAAGGTTATAAATATTGGTTTGATGCCCGCCATAGTGATCCTGTTTGCAATCGGACTGGGGCTCGTGCGTCGCCGCAATGCACGTCGGCATCAAGCAGCGGCAGCCAGCTAAGGGTTAAATTGGATATTTTTCGAAAAGTTGTAATGTCATGACCGCACGATCTTTCATTATATATTCTGTTGTTACCGCGATACTGGTTATTGCTGCTATCGTAGCAATTAGCAGTCGACCTGCGAGCACGATGATTGACCGAGACCGCGCCCTGATTTTTCCTGGCGTCGATGCCAAACTCAACGATGTGGCGTCCTTTGAAATAAAATCGGCTGATCGGAGCTACACCGTCAAGCGAACATCAGATGGTTGGGGTATCGCAGAACTGAACGGATATGCTGCAGATTTCAATAAAGTCAAAACCGTTTTGGTGGAATTGGCCCAGTTAAAATTTCTTGAGGAGAAAACAAGTGATGCTGCACGTTACGAGCGGCTTGACCTCAGAGATGTAACGGCGAAGGGCGCGAAATCTCGTAAAATTACCGTCACGGATAAAGACGGTAAAGTTTTGGCTTCCGGCCTGATTGGTCGTCGCAATGCTGATCTATTTGGTTCGGGGCGCGGTGGTACCTATATGCGGGTTGGCGACAATAAACAGACCTGGCTCGTTGAGGGTATTGTCAGCACTGGGAAGGGTCCTGCCGATTGGGTAAATAAAAAGATCGTCGATATTAAGCGTCCGAGGGTGAGACGTATCGTTGTTCAGGCGCCCGGCGGTGGATTGACAGTGGTTAGCCGTCCTTTAGCAAAGCAAAAAGATTTCCGCCTTGCAGATATCCCTGCAGGAAAGCGCCAGCGCGGCCAATGGGAAACCAATGAGATGGCCAAGGTGCTGGATAAGCTTGAACTGTTGGATTTGAAGCGTGCTGACGAAATTGCCATGCCCGACGACCGACTTTACAAGGCGACAATTCAAACATTTGAGGGTCTGCTTATTCATACAGAGGCCGTCAAAGTTGGTAAGAAGAAGTTCTGGGCGCGGTTTTCTGCCTCTGTTGATGCCGCGGCAATTGATGCAACAAAGGTCAAAGAGGCGGCCGACGCATTTAACGCCCGCCATAAAGGTTTTGCTTACGAGGTTAACGAGGCCACGGGTAAAAAACTTACCTGCGATCACATCAACCTTCTGGAAGGTGCCGGGCTAAAAGCTTGCGCCTGAGCCAAATACGAAACCTATAGAGGACTCCCCGTCGGCACATTCATGTCGACATCGAGACCATCAACATATTTCAACGCCTGTTCCGTTGTTACCACATCGGCATACTTGGCATGCATATCGCAGAGATTAATGGCGTGGCTGGCTTGGGACCGGTCAAAACACCCTTCTTCGACGACAGCTACCCGATAGTTATTACTAAAGGCATCGATAACCGACGCGCGGATGCAGCCCGATGTTGTTGTGCCAGTGACCAAAAGTGAATCAGCGCCTAAATCATTCAGGAATCCTGAAAGTGGTGTTCCGTAAAACGCGCTTGGCTTGTGTTTCCGAATAACGATGTCTTCGGGCGACGGCGCAATTTCATCCATGATGTCATTGCCATCGCGGTTGAAGTCAGCGGTGTTGGGCGCCGTGACGTCTTCCTCCGTACGACTATTCTTCCAGGCCCAACCGCCAGCGTCCCAGCCGTCCTCACGAACAGTCCCCGTTGTATAGATTACCGGGATGCCTTTCTCATGGCATTTGTCGATGAGTTTCCGAATGTGCGGTAGGGCGTCCCAGGCGTATTCGCCACAGGAATTATGGAAGCGCTTTATCGATTCCAGAATTGGCTCACGCTTATCGCCGCAAAAATTATAGCTGACATCGATAACCAGCAAAGCTGGTCGTTCTCCATAGCCTGCCTCGGCACCAAAACCACTTTTTTCGAATACCTGTTTGTCCTGCTCAGTAAGAAACTCGTTCCAAATTCGATCTGCCATTTTGATATTCCTGTTTAAAGGGGTTTGCCCGTCGGTAAATTATAATCTGCGTCGATCGTTTCGATATAATCCAATGCTTCCTGGGTAGGGACTACATCGGCATATTTGGCATGCATATCGCAAAGATTGATAGCGTGACTTGCTTGCGATCTGTCGAAACACGCTTCTTCTGCGATTGTAATGCGAAGGTTTTCGCTAAATCCGTCAAGAACCGAGGCGCGGATGCACCCCGAAGTCGTCGTCCCGGTCACGACAAGCGAGTCTGCGCCAAGGTCATTCAGAAAGGCTGTCAGAGGGGTGCCGTAGAAAGCGCTGGGTTTATGTTTGCGGATAACGATGTCCTGAGGGGAGGGGGCAATTTCATCCATGATATCGTTGCCATCGCGGTTCGTATCACGCGCTTCCGGTGCGCCCGTAGGTACATCTTCGTGTCCACGTGAGCTCTTGAAATTCCAGGCACCACGATCCCATCCATCATCACGGACCATTCCTGTCGTGTAGATAACCGGAATACCTTTTTCGTGGCACTTGTCGATCAAAGTTTTGATATGAGGTAGGGCTTCCCAAGCATCCTCGCCGCAAGAGGTTCGCCATTTTTCGATAGAGTCGAGAATGGGTTCTGAACGTTCGCCGCAAAAGGCGTAATTAACATCAATGACCAGCAAGGCGGGTTTCTTGCCGCCGCCGGCTTTGGCGCCATATCCTGATGCCGCAAAGACTTCTTTGTCACGTTCGGTTAAAAATTTGTCCCAAATACGTTCTTGCGCCATAGACTTGCCTCCTTGCCGCGATAGTTCCAATATAATTATCACGGAAAAACGAAAGTCTAGGCGTAAGGTCTCTGACGTGCAACCGAGGGGCCTGCGATGGACACCGGAGGAAAGCCATGTTGAAGATTAGCCGAATACATCATCTGAATATTCGCTCTACACCCGAGAAGCTTGATGAAACGCGTGACTTCTATCGCGATATTCTCGGGATGGAAGAGGGGTATCGCCAACCCTTCAAGGGCCCAGGATACTGGATGTGGTGTGAAGGTCATCCCTGGGTTCATATTTCGACGATGGGCCATAAAGACAATCCAGTATTGCAACCAGAAAGCATGGATGCCGGGTTTGGACATATCGCTTTCGACTCCACGGGATATCAGGATTTCAAGGATTTACTTGATGAGAAGGGTCTCGATTACGAAGAACATCCAACGCCGGACAAAGATATGATCCAAATCTTTCTTCCCGATCCCAACGGCGTTGTCGTGGAAATGGTATTCGATATTGCGGAAGTCGAAGCGGCTAAAGCGGCAAAAACGATGGCTGCTGCTGAATAAGTCAGATGACACGCATGTTCGGCGGATGGCCCATCAGCCATTCGCCAACGCTTCTAAAGTGCGTTTTCCGTCCTTGTATTTGTAATGCCACGGCGTGAATGTCCCGTAGGCGGCGTTCGAACGGGCCATCCGAAAAAATAGAACTGGTGCCACCGGTATCGAACAGAGTATCCGCAACGGTCTTTGCTTCATGGATGGCGTGCGTCGCCGCCAACCGTATCTCTAGTCGTTGATCGATGGTCGGAGCACCGTTCGTCAGTGCTTCTTCCCATGCGTCTTCGACCTCACTGAACAAATAACGTCTTGCGCTACGAAGTTTTGCACGCATCCGAGCCACTTCATCATGGACAACGGGATTGTCGCTGAGAACATCGGCTGAATTACGTGGTTTCTTCTCCTGCGCGATCTCAAGAAATTTCTCAAGGATTGCCGCGCTCAGGCCAAGTGCAACGGAAGCGAATCCCATGGCATAGATCGCCATCGTTGAAAAATTGTAAAGCGTGGAAAGATCGTCGGTCCCTTCAATCATCGTCGCACGGACAATTGTATGTTCTTCTGGCACAAAATGATCCTCGAGAACGAACCCGTCGCTGCCGGTGCTACGGAGGCCAACAACATTCCAGGTATCCGACAAAGTCGTTTCGCTTGCCGGAAAGAACGTGGTTCTAACCTCAGGCTTGTCGCCTGTTCCGAGGCGAACCGTACCGTCTTTCTCGTAAACGGTATTGCAATGTGTGGCCAACCATGTCGCGTGATGGCTGCCACTGACGAACATCGTCTTTGCTGATACCAGATACCCGCCATCGACAGCTTTGGCTTCCGCTTTGCCAGGTCCCCAGGCGAGGACCCCGTCCGCATTGTCACCCCATATTTTGCTACTAATGGCGGTATCCAGATAGCCCCCCAACATTGAACAGCCGCTCCCTTGACCCACGCACCAGGCCGCACTGCCGTCATACTTGGCTATGGCTTCGATGACACGGCAAAAAACGGGAAGAGGAAGCTCTTCACCACCCGCTTTTTTCGCCAAAAGCATACGAAACAACCGTTGCTCATGCAGAGCGTTCATGGCGTTCTTTGTTAGTTCGCGGATTTCCTCGCCATCGGCTGCTTCGGATTCTAAAACCGATCCGATCTTATCGACGCGATTTACCCATTGTTCTGAAAGCTGTGCATAGTCGAATATTGGTTTTGAAGCTTCATTCATAAAGATGTCTCAGTTCGATGGAAGAATGGATAGCTCAATTTAAGGATTATGGCGTTGAAAGGTGTCAGTGTCACGATATCGATTAAATCTCGAATTCCGGCTTGCGAGTGCAGCGACGGCTGATACGGTTCATAAAAATAATTTCGAACGGAGGCGAGAATGGCACGTAAAGCCGTGAAGTACGATCGAACTGCTGAAGATCTTGGCAATATCGTTGGTTTGGAACACTTAAATCTTTTGGTCCCCGATCAACGCCTGGCTATGATTTTTTATATCGGGGGTTTGGGGCTAACGCGTGACCCGTACATGCAAACAGGTCCAGGTAATATGTGGATCAATATCGGAGACAACCAGTTTCATCTGCCGACGAGGGGCACGCAGGTGATGCGGGGAACGGTTGGTCTGGTTTTGCCTGATTTAAAAAATCTCGTCGAACGCCTGAAATCAGTGAAAAAGGACCTCACAGGGACCAAATTTGGATTCAAAGCAACCAAGGGGGCGCGGTGTGTTGAGGTTACATGTCCCTGGGGAAACAGGATCCGTTGTCACGCAGCCGGAAAATCTACAGCACCGATCGTATTAGGCATGTCTTACGCCCAGTTTGATGTGCCCGTGGGGGTCGCCGAAGGAATTGCCAAATTTTATCGTGAGATCATGGGTGCGAATGTGAAGATGGGACGGTGGGAAAGTGCCACCGCGGCGCGTGTTTCTGCCGGATACCGCCAGGAGCTGATATTCAGCGAGACCAGAAAAAAGATCGCCGAGTTTGATGGTCATCACATACAGATTTATCTCGCGAATTTTTCAGGCCCATACAAAAATTTACTTGAGCGTAGCCTGATCACGCAGGAGTCGAACCAGCATCAATATCGTTTTATCGATATTGTCGACCCCAAGGATGGAAAACTTCTCTTTAATCTGGATCATGAGGTTCGCTCAATGACACATCCGATGTATGGTCGGTCAAAGCTTAATCGCAACCCGGACCAATCGAACGAGCTATTTGCCCGGGGTCATGAGACCCAGGCATGGCTGGCGTCAGCAACAGGGAGTTAAAACGATGCTCGAACTTTATACATGGATGACAGACAACGGTTACAAGGCCCGCCAAATGGTTGAGGAAACCGGAATCGAATATGATTTGAAACCGATCAATCTTCGTAACAAGGAACAATTCGATCCGGAATATTTGAAAATTAGCCCCGGTCACAAAATTCCGGCTATTGTCGATCCCGATGGACCGGGCGGACAGCGGATCACCCTTTGTGAATCCGGTGCCATTCTAAAATATATGGCAGAAAACTATGCGCCCCATCTATATCCTGATGATCCAATTCAACGCATTAAACTCGACCAATGGTTTATTTATGGATCAGCCACGTGGACGACACTGGCACAGCAATATGGCCTTTTCATGCATCGTTTAGGGGAGGATGTACCTCGCGCTCAGGAGCATTACGACGGCGTTCTCCGCGACATGATGAATATGTATGAAAGCCATCTTGGTAAAAATGAGTATATCGCCGGCGATTATTCGATCGCGGATATCACGGTCTATCCCGATATGCATGGTCACGGCCTAAATGATATTGGTTTCGACGATTATCCAAACATTAAGCGCTGGCATGACGCCATCGAGGCGCGCCCCGCCGTTCAGAAGGCTTGGACGCCCTTCGCATAGAGTTTTGAAGCTGATTCAATTATAGCGAATAGCATTCGATTCTGGACGTTACTGAAATCTGTCGCCATAGTTAAATCCACATAATTATGGAGGGTTCTATGGTTGCTGGCATTCGTCGTGTTGCTCTTGGATTCGTCTTTTCGATTCCACTGGGATTTATAGGGGGCGCTGCGTGGGCGGCGCCACAGATACTCGGTGTTGTGGCGTCGGCTAAGCCGGTGCCGCTAACCTGTTCCTACGGTACCTGTACGGCTGAATTCAGCGCGTTCTGTATGCAGCAGCACCGTGTTTCGCCGCGCGGTGGGACACCCTATCGCACAGCGAAGGGAACAAATTTGACTCTGGTAACGACACTGCCCGACGGAACCAGTCGTGAGGTTGTCGTGAACGATCAGGTATCGATCAAATCCAAGCGCGGACATTTTGCTGTTCGTGTTTCTCTGCCTGAAAGTGCGGTTGGCAGTTTTGATGGAAAAGCGCCGGCACTTGCAATCAGTTCTTTGGCATCCCTCGTTCCTTTGGCGCAGGTAGGCGATAAAACGCCGCTGACAAAGTCCGAAATCGCCATTGTGACTGGAATACAGCGTAAAATTGTCGCAAAGGCTCTTTCCGCTGATGAGGATCAGGAAGCGATAGCTGCGGGTACGATGACGCGCCTGATTAGTGCATTGCCACGATGGGGCAGGGTGAGTGCGGAGCGGCGCCAGAATCTTTGGCGCGATATCGTCGGTCCCGAACCCACGTCATCGTCCAATATAGGGTTGCAAAACGCGGCTAAAGAGTTTCGTTATTGTAAGCATTGGGCAGATACCGGCCGTGGTTATGGACTGCGTCATTGCCTTGAGGAAATGCATGATTTCAAGGCGGACAATATTACCAAAAAGGCCTGGAAAGCTGTTCTTCCGGGCGGTTGATATCGAGCTCTTAATGAAAGTCACGTGACGGGTACATCACCTGGCCACTGTCACCACTCTCGCCGAGAGTGGCGCTTTCATCGGAGGCAGTGACTTCCGTTTTGAAGCGTTGTGGCGCCTCCATCAATGCCCATAACCGGTCGCTCATATCAGTCAGACGTCTTGCAACAAGGTGAATGACGATTCCTTCGCGTTGCAGCTCACCCGTTACACAAAGCAGACGCGATGCCAACGTTTCCTTGCGATAACGTTCAAACAGTTTGGGCCAGATGATCACGTTGGCGATTCCGGTCTCATCTTCCAACGTGGCGAAAATGACACCACTGGCAGTACCCGGGCGTTGTCGGGTGATAACGAGCCCGGCGACGGTCACCTGTTGGCCGTTTTCCGTTTTAGCTAATAGATCATTGGTGATAACGCCCTCGTGCGTAAGACGGTCACGCAGCAATTCAAGAGGATGATGTTTAAGCGACAGCCGGATAGCAGCGTAGTCATGAGAAACTTCTTCGCCGGGTTTCATAATTGGCAGACTAACTTCCGGCTCGATGATATTTTCCCCTGTCTCGGCAAATAGAGGGAGTTGTCCTGGTTTGATACGGCGGACTTCCCATAACGCCTGGCGACGGGAGAGACCGACAGACCCATAGGAATCGGCTTTGGCAAGACGTTCGAGAGCTGATGGTTGCAGGTCGCTGCGCAGCCACAAATCTTCGGGACTGGAGAAGGGACGGGCGTTTCCCGCCTTGCGGGCCTTGAGTAAGGCTTCAGCATCGGTTGGTTTTAGCCCCTTGATTTGGCGGAAGCCCAATCGAAGTGCCGGGAAGTTTTCCCGGTCGGGTTCCAGCGTGCAGTCCCACTCACTGTAATTGACGTCGACCGGCCGCACGGTGACACCATGATCGCGGGCATCGCGTACGATCTGGGCTGGAGCATAAAACCCCATAGGCTGGCTATTGAGTAATGCGCAGGCGAAGGTGGCGGGGTAATGGCATTTGAGCCAGGAAGAGACATAAACCAGTAAAGCAAAGCTGGCGGCATGGCTTTCGGGAAAACCGTAATCACCAAACCCTTCGATTTGCTTGAAGCAGCGCTCGGCAAAGTCGAGGTCGTATCCGCGCTCGATCATGCCGTTAATCATCTTGTCACGATAATTATGGATTGTTCCCAATCGCCGGAAGGTTGCCATAGCCCGGCGCAATCCATCGGCTTCAGCGGGGGTGAATCCGGCCGCGACAATGGCGATTTTCATCGCTTGTTCCTGAAACAACGGCACACCATATGTTTTTTCCAGAACGGCGCGTAAATCCTCAGAGGGATAGTCGATTTTCTCCTCGCCATTTCGCCGTCGCAGATAGGGATGCACCATATCGCCCTGAATAGGACCGGGCCGGACGATGGCAACTTCAATCACCAGATCATAAAAACTGCGTGGCTTGAGACGTGGCAACATGCTCATCTGAGCACGGCTTTCGACCTGAAATACGCCAACAGAATCGGCTTTGCAGAGCATGTCATATACAGCGGGATCTTCGGCAGGGACGGTCGCCAGCTCGTATTTCTTGCCGTGATGCAAGGCTAGTAAAGACAAGGCCTTGCGAATACAGGTCAGCATGCCGAGCCCCAACACATCGACTTTGAGAATGCCAAGTGCATCAAGATCGTCCTTATCCCATTCGATCGTCGTGCGATCGTCCATTGCGGCATTGGCGATGGGCACCATGGCATCCAACCGACCACGGGTGATGACAAAGCCGCCAACATGTTGCGACAGGTGACGTGGGAAACCGGTAATCTCACGTGCCAGGCGCAGAGCATGACCAAGGCGTTTTTCCTTGGGGTCCAGCCCGGCTTCCCGAACATAATTGTCGTCTATCGAACCAGAGCGGCGACCAGAGACGGTACCTGCCAATGCGTCTTCGACGTCGCGAGTGAGCCCCATGGCTCGGGAAATTTCACGCATGGCGCTGCGACCGCGATAATGAATAACGGTAGCGGCCAAGCCGGCGCGATCACGGCCATATTTGTGATAGATGTATTGGATGACCTCTTCGCGGCGTTCGTGCTCAAAGTCAACATCGATATCGGGCGGTTCGCCACGTTCGGCGCTGATAAAGCGTTCGAATAGAAGATCAATGCGGGCCGGATCAATGGCTGTGATTCCGAGACAATAACATACGGCAGAGTTGGCAGCAGAGCCGCGCCCCTGACATAGAATTCTTTCGCGTCTGGCGAAGCTGACGATGTCGTGGACCGTCAGAAAATAGTTCGCATAGTTTAACTCGCCAATTAACGCGAGTTCGTGGATTAGCTGCTTTTTGACTTTTTCGGAAGTGCCATTGGGATACCGTTCCTGAGCACCTGCCCAGGTAAGTTGTTCGAGATAATCCTGTGGTGAAATGTCGGGAGGCGCTTCATCGTCGGGGTATTCGTAGACCAGTTCATCAAGCGAGAAAGTACAGCGTTCGGCAATTTCCAAAGTACGGGCAATAGCATCAGGATGATGACGAAACAGGGAAGCCATCTCATCGCCTGATTTGATATGGCGTTCTGCATTGGCAAAGAGATGATACCCCGCCTTCTCGACAATGCAGTGTTCGCGTACTGACGTAAGCGCATCCTGTACGTCACGCCGCCTGGCGTCGTGATAATGCACATCGTTACATGCTACCAGGGGTGTTTGTGCCGTTTGCGCTAATGTTGACAAAGCATCGAGACGTCGCTGATCGCCACCGGTTAAAAGATTTTGTCCGGCGAGATAACAGTGGTTGGGTAAGGTGTCGGAGAGTCTGCGTAAATGTGATGATGCGGTGTCGTCGGGTGTAGCAAGAGAAATTGCAATCTGATCGTTTGCCTGTTCCAGAAAATCATCGATGCCAAGATGACATTCACCCTTTGGCGCACGACGACGTCCCAGTGTGATGAGTTGCGATAGGTTGCCATAGGCATCCCGGTTCATCGGTAGGCAGAGCAGGCTGGGAGCATCGGTGAAGTCCAGCCGTGCGCCAACGATCAGTTGTATCTTTGTTTCACGGGCAGCCAGATGGGCGCGCACCACACCAGCCAGTGTGTTCCGGTCAGTGATAGCGATGGCGTCCAGCCCGTGTTCGGCTGCCCCGGCGACAAGTTCTTCAGGATGGGAAGCACCTCGTAAGAAGCTGAAATTACTGGTTGTTTGGAGTTCGGCATAAGGAGTCATCCGAACAATCCATGGATGTACCAGGATGTTTCACTATTACGGAAGAGCCAGAAACGCTGACCGGTTTCATTCTCAACCCGATAATAGTCTCGCGTATTGTTATTGTCGTCACACCACCATTCAGGAGCAATCCGTTCAGGCCCTTCGCAACGTTGGATGCGATGAAGTACTCGCCGCCAGCGAAATAGTAGCGGAGGTCCATCTGTGCTTTCAGCAACAGCTTCGATTTCTTCAGGCGGACGCAATAAACGAAGAGGACGAGGAGTATCGGTGTTCTCTTGGTCCGTTTGTTCGGCGTCTTTCCTGTCGACAGGTCCAAAACCAGCGGCCCGTTCGGGGATATGACTTTCCCGAAATCGTGCTTGTCGAACGCTGCCCGGTCCAAGCCGGTTTGTCAGCCGGTCAACCACTGCGTTAAAACGATCTGTGCTCTGTATAGCCGCGCCGCGTTGGAGACTGGTTTGAGCCACTTCCATGGGTCCGGCAACGGCCGCAAAAAGCGTCATTTCATCGATGCCGAACTCAGGATCGATTTCGTCCAGATGCTCTGCGAACAGGCGAAGGAGATGGTCTGGTTCCCGATTGCTGCGTGCGGTACCGACGGTTACCCGGGCAGTGCTGCCATCTGGCCGGTATACTGAAAGAACAAGCTGCCGGGCACCTTGACCTTGCTTTTCCAGTATCGCACAGAGCTTCTCTAGAAGTTTGCGGGTTGCTGCAGCTATATCACCGCGATGACCTATCGGCTCGGCGAAGGTCAACCGGGAGACAAGTGGTACGGTGGGCAGGATAGGCGATAGGGGTTCTGCTGATTTACCGAGAGCGGCATCGAGCCGCAGGCGGACTTCCTTCTCAAACCTAGCTGCCAGTGGTCCTCTTGGCATATCCAGCAGATCTTCGATATAGCGCAGGCCAACCTCGTGCAGGGCCAGCACAGTGGCGGGCGGCAACCGTAAGGCAGTAATGGCTAGCGGTGCGAGAGCTTCACAAGTATTTCCTGATGGAACGGTTCTCCAGGGCGGGTCATTTGTGGCGAACCGCGCAACGGCCCAGGCACAGCCCAGCGTGTCCGCCATTGCTATTCGGGCTGTGAAGCCAAGTTTTTCAATGCGGGTAGCCATATCAGCCAACATGGCTTTTTCATCACCAAAGAGATGCGCACACCCAGTTGCATCAAGCCATATACCCGCGCCACCAGCGCCTTCTAGAGACAGTGTGGGGTCATTTTCTTTTTCTATACTCCCCATGCTGACCCAGGGGCTGTAGCGGCCGCACCATTGGGCAAGGCGCTCGAGCATTTTGCCATCGGCTGTGGGCTCTGCTGGATGAACGGTGAGCGAGGGTAAAATGGCACGGGCATCAGCCAACGCCATGTGCGGTTTTAACCCCGCATGTTCGGCAGCATCATTAAGGGCACTCAGACCCAACCGCGCCTGGCGCTCCTGTATCAGAACAAGAGGTTTATCCCGTAAGACTGGCTTTATGCGGCTGATCCGGTCGGTCGCAAACCGGGGCAGCCAGAGCGAGATGATCCGTCTCATTGCACCATTCCATTAACCAGGTGCCGGGTGTCCCGCCCCGGCTTCGGAATAATGTGGTGTCCCAGCAGGAAGATCCGGGCTCGTTGAGTGTAACGGCAAAACCTTGGGGGTGACTCGGCGCTGCCTTGATACGCCAACGTTGTACAGCGGCGGAAAGACCAGGCTCCTTCATCGCCGGACGGAGCAGCAATGCGAATACTTCGTTTTCTTCCGCTGCCAACTGCAACCGTCGGCTGGCAGTCATGGAGATTTCCTTCACCTCGCCGACAACAGCCGTGAAAGCATTGCTGCGCAATGTTTCTTCCATTGCCCATAATACATCCATGTCGCGTTTGATTTTCGCTATGGTCAGGCGGCGTGGATCAAGCCCATATGAGGCGAGGGCGGGTGGATAGATTTCTCCAGCGTCGGTTGCGCTTTCATTCAGACACCAGAAGATACAACCCTTACGATGTTTGAGCAGGGCCGCCAGTAAGGTAATGCAAAACCCGGTGGCTGCACCGGCATCGACAGGTTGATCGGGAAGAACCTCATAAAGAGCATTCGGTACAAAACCACCGGTTGGAAGTTGCCGGTCAATTTCTGGAATACCCAATGAAAATAGTTTTTCCTCTGCGGCCCAGCCGGGTTTTTCGAGCGCCCGAATATGAGCCCGTAAATCTTCCATTGGCTGAGAGCCCTTTGACACACGATGGCGGGAAAAAGGGGGAGCGATGGTATCCGGTGAAAATGTGTCCCGGGGCATGAAAACCTTTTCCTGTTGATGATGCCCACTCCCTATAAAGTTAATGTGGGCTACAAATGTTCTTGTTTTGTTCTTATCCCGGTTTTAAGGAAGGAGTCAAGCGTTCCAATGTCCAAATCACAATCTGTTAGCAATTGACCACCGCCGTTACTGGTAGGAAGATGCACAAAATTTTGGACAGGGAGAGCCAACATGGCCGTAACCGAAAAAGACATTAGCTACCGTACAATCGACAACCTTGAACTACTTGGGCGACATTATTCTCCTGAGGGAGAAGGTCCAGCTCCCTATATCGTCGACGTCCATGGTGGCGCATGGCGTGAGGGCGACCGGATGAATAATCAGGTAATCCACCAAAAATTTGCGGCCGCAGGTATCGGTGTTTTTGCTCTGGATTTTCGGCTGTCGACACAGGCGCCTTATCCTGTCCCCGTTCAGGACGCGAATTACGGTGTACGTTGGTTCAAGAAAAACGCGTCAACAATCGGCGCGAATCCCTCGACCATCGGTGGACTTGGCTCTTCCAGCGGAGGTCAACAGATGGGTTTGGTCGCGCTACAGCCAAACGATCCAGCCTATGTTATCGATGAACCATCCCTGACAGACACAGATGCGAGTCTTGATTTCTTTATTGGCTGCTGGCCCATTCTAGATCCGCTGGCACGCTACAAAATGGCGCAGGAGAAAGGCAAAGATAATTTGGTCGAGGCTCATGGCGTGTATTTTGCCGACGAAAGTGAAATGGCTGTTGGGAATCCCTATATGGTTCTGGATCGTGGCGAAGCGACACATCTACCGGCCACAGCTTTGGTTCAAGGTGAAGAGGATCAGAACGTAGATCACTTTCGGGTCGACATCTTCGCAGAACGTTACCGCGAAGCTGGCGGTAACATTGAGGTGCATAAATATGCAGGTGAGCCTCATACTTTTGTCGTAGAAAATTTTGGAAATGATGCGTCCGAAGACGCTATCGCAAAATTAGTAGCTTTTGTTCACGGCGTATCCTGAACCTTAAAAGACATTCAAGACGTCTGAGACTTGTCAGATCGATTTCCGGTGACTAATAACGGCTCCCCAGGAGATTGATGCATATGGCAAACCTTACGGACTCAGCTGGAAATCCAGGCCACCGCGCATGGCTGCGCGAATGGGTGGAGTCAGCGCCGTTCAGATATACCGTTCTCGTTATCATTTTTATCAATGCCATTGTTCTTGGGTTGGAGACTGAGGCCAGCGTGATAGCTGAGGTGGGCGATATGCTTCACCTGATCGATAAAATTATTCTTTGGATATTTGTCGTTGAACTCATCCTGAGAATGTATGCGCACGGGCCCAGGTTTTTTCTCGACCCGTGGGGGGTGTTCGATTTCATCATCGTGGCGATTGCGCTGTTTCCTGCGAGCGAAGAGTTCAGCGTATTGCGTGCCTTGCGGATATTACGTGCCCTACGTCTTATTTCCGGAGTACCGAGAATGCGCCGGGTCGTGGAGGCATTGCTTCGAGCAGTGCCGGGTATCGGGTCTGTCGCAGCATTGTTGTTACTGGTTTTCTACGTCTTTTCCGTTATAGCAACCAAACTCTTCGGCACGGCGTTTCCACAATGGTTTGGAACCATTGGTGAATCCATGTATTCGCTTTTCCAGATCATGACTCTGGAAAGCTGGTCGATGGGGATCGTCCGCCCAGTGATGGAAGAATATCCCGAAGCTTGGGCATTCTTCGTTCCCTTTATCATCATTTCGAGTTTTACAGTGTTGAATCTGTTTATCGCCATCATCGTTGATTCGATGCAGACGCTTCACGCAGATGAAGAAGAACGGACCGTTGAACGTATTGAAACCATCGTCGATGAGGATACACAGCTGGTGTCGGATGAAATTGCCCGATTAAGGGCTGAGATTCGTGATCTCCGATCCGAACTTAATGGTCGTAAATCTTAACAGTCGTCCTCGAATTCGTTATTGGATGATGGGTTAGACTCCTCTTCCTTTTGTCTTTTTTGGAAAGACAAAAACGCAAAGGGAATCGAAATCGAAAATGCGAGGACAAGCGCTGACAGTGCAAGCCAGGGTTCTGTAATAAGTGCGGCGGCAAAGAGCGCAACACCAGCCAAAGACACCATCACTAAATTCTTTGGAACGCGAATTCGTTTAAAAGAATAAGTTGGGATTGGCGCAATCATGAGTCCGGATATCAAGAGGGTCCATGGAAGCGTAACCCATGCGGATCTCAGAAATTCCCAACCTGTTTCCACACCAAGCATCAACGGCAGTAGGACCATACCAGCGGCAGCGGGCGCCGGAACTCCACTGAAATAACTGCCAGCCCATGCCGGTAGGTCGGTATCGGCAGACGCAACATTAAATCGGGCGAGTCTCAGGACACAGCAGACGACAAACAGTGTAGCGATCGCCCAACCGATGCCACCGGCATTATTTAGCGACCAGAGATAGATCAGCATGACTGGCGCGACCCCGAAAGAAATAGCATCGACGAGAGAGTCCAACTGACCGCCGAGTTCCGTTTGGCCACCCATAAGACGTGCCATACGGCCATCAAGCGTATCGAGGAGTGCCGCGGCTGCTATTAAGAGGATGGAAATTTCCCACCGATCCTGGAGTCCAAACCTTATTGCTGTAAGCCCGCAACAGAGCCCCAGCATCGTCAATGCGTTCGGCAAGAGTCGGTTTAAACGGTCGCGCCGGGCTTGGCGGCGTTCACTACGCGATAGTCTTTCACGTGGTTTTCGTGCCATTAGCGCCATTCTCCTTTCCTGTCGTCCTGGCTGTCGTCGAGTTGAGCAATCGGTGTTTCACCAGCAACCGCCCTTTGTCCCGGAACCGCCAGGATACGCGTTCCCGTCGGTAAATAAACATCGACACGGCTACCAAAGCGGATCATGCCGTATCGTTCGCCGACGCTCAGTGATTGACTTTCCTCGGTCCAGCAAATTATTCGCCGGGCTATGAGTCCGGCAATTTGGACAACAGCAATATCAATGCCGTAGTCAGTATGGATTGAAAGAGAACGACGCTCGTTGTGTTCACTCGCCTTGTCCAACGAGGCATTCACGAATTTTCCTGGCCGGTAAACGCTTTTGATGATCCGGCCATCGATGGGGATACGGTTTACGTGGCAATCGAAGACATTCATAAAAACACTGACACGGCGCATCGGTGCGCTACCCATCTCAAGTTCGGATGGCGGCGGCGCATCGGTTATCATTTGAATGATTCCGTCAGCAGGACTGATAACAAGCCCCGATTCCAGCGGCGTGACCCGGTTGGGGTCACGGAAAAAATACATACACCACCCAATTAAAATTACACCGACCCATCCGAGAAATTGCGCCACGGAAAATAGCAATGCCGCGACGACAACGAAGATTGCGATGAAGGGTCGGCCTTCCGGTCTGATCTTGATTGGCGGTATTGTCGACACTTTAGCTTCCGTTAAATCGATTTCTATTCAGGCGCCAAAATCGAAATGTGATCGCCGATAGTTATTCCAAGATCATCGGCACGTCCCTGATTGACAGAGATTTCAGCGAGCCCATTGGCGTTCTCGTACCAGAATGCGGCGCCAGATTCTACGCAAGAAAATGTTCTCGCATAGGAAAATTCTTTTTCTCTTACTTCAAGTTTCATTGCGTTCGTCAGGGTTTGGGCGCGTATGCCTGTGATGGCGTTGCCGAAATGATCGACATAAATGACTTTGTTAAGTTCTGTTGGCCAGTCATTGCCGACTAATTCTCCTGCTGCCAGCGTCCGACCGTCGACCTGCGAACCAGCGGCGAGCATCGCCGCAACTGGGGCAAATAAATCGCGTCCATGAAAGCTTGCGGACAGCTTCTTGGGTTTCCAGTCGATCGTCTGTGCAGTGACCTCAGAGGCTCGTTTGGCGACAACTGAAAACAAACCATTATCGGGGCCGACAAAAATCTGCTTATCCGCTTTCATGATGATGGGACGTCGGTCACTACCGACACCGGGGTCGACAACACCAACAATTATCGCGTCGTCCGAAAATGCGGGTACCAGTGCAGCTAAAAGATACGAGGAGGCCTCTGCGTTGAAAGTAGGCGCATCGGATAGAAGGTCTATGACGGTCTCATTGGGCGCCTGTTCTGCTAAGACAGAGCGCATTTGGCCTATATATGGCCCGGAGGGTCCAAAATCAGTGAAAAGAACGATCATGCAACTACAGTATCGTTCATCCCTTCAGATCTAGGCAATAGGCCAGTAGGATCTGGTACGTTAACTGGCCTTCTTTAACCCAGCGTGGGCCTTGGCAGAGCAAACGCGGTTTCGGCCATCCTCTTTGGCTTTATAAAGAAGGCCATCTGCTCTTTCGATCAGCGCGTCAATGGGTTCGCCAATAATGTATTCAGTGACACCGACAGACATTGTCACTTTGCCATAGCTATCGGTTGATCCTTTCTTGGCGAGCTTGCGAGACGAAAGTTTTTCGCGCAGATGGTCCGCGACGATTGCTGCACCGTTCAAAGGCGTATCAGGCAAGATTACGGCAAATTCTTCTCCGCCGTATCTGGCGGGGAGATCGCTGCCTTTGACATTTTCGACAAGAATTCGACCAACTAGACGAAGAACCTGGTCGCCAACCTGGTGACCGTGAGTGTCATTAAACTTCTTGAAATGATCGACATCGCAAATGGCCAAACAAAGTGGTTCGCCGTTTTCTCGGGCTTCCGTTGCCAGCTGCAAAAGCGTTTCATCGAAACAACGGCGATTTGCGAGACCGGTTAGTTTATCCGTCATTGCATCGCGTTTGGTTTCGGCAAGCTCGCGGCGTAGCTCCTCCAACTCGTTGCTGGACTCACGAACCCTTTCCTGCAACGTATTGATCTGCCCATTCATCGATTGGGTTTCTGAAAGAATATCGCCAATCATTTGCGTCAGATCAGCATTGTTTTCCGCACCTTCGAGATTGCCCGAAAAATTTTCCAGAATTTTTCCATACTTCTCTGTGCCGGTTCCAACATCACCTAGTGCTTCGGCGATTTGTGTCGCAACATCGCCCATGCGCTGGCCCCAGGCTTCGTTCTGGCTTTCGCCGCCACCCGGGACAATAAATTTGTTGTAGATCATGCGCATCTGCTCAGGTGAAAAATCAAGCTCCTTCTCTTTCGCACGATCAATGAATCGCATGAGAGCCGGATTTCTTCCGGATAGATGGTCAAACCAAACCGTGTAATTTTGAGGATTAGGTGGAATTCTCTCCGACGCTAGTTCCTCGATAGTTTGCTTGGCGATTTCGGCAGCTTTTTCGATAGGTTCTGAATATATCACGCTATGCACTCGATAATTGTTTGAATTTCGGTTTATAGATTTGCATCACCTAAGCGTCGAACGGTCTCAAATGCGAAATAGACGCTTTATTGAGTAATAAAATGACTTCGTTTTCATCGACAAAAGGGATGAACTGGGTGGCACTGTTAAGAACGTCTTGAATACGAGAAGTTGCTTCCACAAAGACGTACCCAGTCATAACGCTGCCATCACTCATTTTGACCTGAGCATATTCACGTATTTTGGGAATCTTTGGCATGCCGCTTCGCGGTGGCGTCCAGGTGCCCTGGTTTCTCAAAGTATTTTCCCCTTTTGTCCTCAAATTTGGTTTGTAGTCAGGTATTCGGAAGTTCGGCCAAATTCGCCCGATATTCTGCCGTGTTTGGGTTAACGCAGAGTAAAATTGAGGGTTCGCGCCCAAATATGAGGCGGGACCGGAATTTGGCTTATTTTCCTTCGCGTTACTTGTCGTTTGACTTGATGGGCCCTGATGAGTAGGACATCCGCCATCATGCGTATTGTACGAAATTATTCAGACCTATCCGAGAATGATCGGGGTGCTGCTGTCGCACTCGGCAATTTCGATGGTGTCCACCTGGGGCATCAGACCGTAATTCGAGAAATGATTGCGATTGCGGATTCGCAGGGCATTTCGTCGGCAGCCATGACCTTCAATCCCCATCCGCGCAAGTTTTTCCAACCGGATGCGCCGCTTTTTGAAATGACCCCTGCTTACGCCAAATCGCGGCACATAGAAACTCTGGGTTTGGATCTTCACTATGTGATGCCCTTTGACCAGGAATTCTCTGCCCTTGAAGCCAGTACTTTCATTGAAACTGTTCTCGTAAAAGGTCTTGGCGTCCGTCACATCGTCGCGGGATACGATTTCGTCTTTGGAAAGGGACGAAAGGGTGATGTCACGCTATTGGCTGAGGGAGGAAAGGAGCATGGTTTTGGTGTCACGATCACGTCCGCTGTAACGGCAGAAAACGGAACGCCCTATTCTTCAACGGTCATTCGAGAACATATTCGCGAAGGCAGGCCACGAGAGGCTGCCGACTTGCTTGGCAGAGCTTGGGAGATAGAAGGAGAGGTAATGACTGGCGATCAACGTGGGCGCCAAATTGGCTTTCCGACCGCCAATGTCGACCCGGGCACCTACATTATGCCAGCTCTTGGAGTATATGCCGTATGGGCCGGGATTACGGATGGCCCGGATACCGAGTGGCATAAAGCCGTTGTCAATGTTGGACGTCGACCGACTTTCGATGGCGAAGGTATCACTGTTGAAACGCACCTGTTTGATTTTGAGGGGGATCTCTATGGCAAAGTTTTGCGGGTTGCATTTGTTGATTTTATCCGGCCGGAAATGAAATTTGACGGTTTTGAAGAGATCAAAGCGCAAATCGCTGCGGATTGTGTGAAATCCAGGGAAATACTTGACGCTGCTGCTCCCGGTGATATCACGACACCCACGCAGTTGAATTCAACCGGGGCCTGAAGATGAGCGTCGACTATAAATCCACAGTCTTTTTGCCGACAACGGATTTTCCGATGCGTGCTTCTTTGCCGGAAAGAGAACCTGAAACTCTTGCACGTTGGTTGAAAATCGATCTTTACAGGCGCCTCCGCGAAGAGTCCAAAGGCCGTGAGAAATTTATACTGCATGACGGTCCACCGTATGCGAACGGAAATCTCCATATTGGCCATGCCCTAAACAAAATTCTTAAGGATGTGATTAACCGGTCGCAACAGATGTTGGGCAAGGACGCCAACTACGTTCCTGGTTGGGATTGTCATGGCCTCCCCATCGAATGGAAAATTGAAGAGAAGTATCGCAAAGAGGGTAAAGACAAGGATGAGGTGCCTGTCGTCGAATTCCGTCAGGAATGTCGTGAATTTGCGGATCACTGGATTGGTGTTCAATCAGAGGAATTCCAGCGTTTGGGTGTGATTGGCGACTGGAAAGAACCCTATACGACGATGGCATATCCGGCCGAGGCCAGTATTGTTCGCGAACTTGGTAAGTTCTTAATCAACGGCGGCTTGTTTCGAGGCGAAAAGCCGGTGATGTGGTCGCCAGTGGAGAAAACGGCGCTCGCAGAAGCTGAGGTCGAATATCACGATCACAAATCGACACAAATTTGGGTTCGGTTTCCTGTCGTTTCAGCGTCGGTGGACGCGTTATCTGACGGTTACGCCGTTATCTGGACGACAACGCCGTGGACGATACCGGGCAACCGCGCAATAGCATTTGGCGCGGAACTTGATTATGCGGTCGTCGAGATTAGCGACGCAGGTGAAAATGAAGTACTCAAAACAGGCGATAAACTGTTATTGGCAGAATCACTAGCGTCGCATGTCACAGAAGCCTGCGGTGTCGCTGGCTCAGAAATTGTCGCGCGTATCAAAGGATCTGATCTTCAAGGTACAATTTGTCGTCATCCTTTGGACGACAAAGGATACGATTTCGACGTTCCCTTACTGCCCGGCGATCATGTCACTGCGGAAGACGGAACGGGTTTGGTTCATACCGCGCCAGGGCACGGCGTGGAGGATTTCGTCGTTGGACAGGCTCACGGGATAGAAGTACCGCGGACCGTGGAAGCCAACGGTTGTTATTATCAGCACGTTCCGCTTTTTGCTGGGCAACACGTTTACAAGGCAGATGGGGTTGTGGCTGAGGCACTAAACGATGCCAATGCGCTAATTCATCATGATACGCTCGTACATTCCTATCCGCATAGCTGGCGATCAAAAGCACCACTCATATATCGCACGACGCCTCAGTGGTTCATATCGATGGACACAAATGATTTGCGTACGAAGGCATTGAACGCCATTGAGGCAACCGAATTCTACCCCGCGTCAGGGCGGAACCGCTTGCATGGCATGATCGAGAATCGACCTGATTGGTGTGTGTCGCGTCAGCGTGCCTGGGGCGTGCCCATTACTGTATTCGTGAACAAAGAGACCGGTGAACCTCTTCGGGACGATGCGGTCATGGAACGCATCGTTCAAGCCGTTGAACAGGAAGGGGCTGATTGTTGGTTTGCCAGCGATCCATCCCGTTTCCTCGGCAACGATTATAATCCGGAGGATTACGAACAGGTCTTTGATATTCTAGACGTTTGGTTCGATTCCGGCTCGACCCACAATTTCGTTCTTGAGACTCGTGACGATCTCGAATGGCCCGCAACACTCTATTTGGAAGGCTCAGATCAACATCGCGGTTGGTTCCACTCTTCACTTTTGGAATCTTGCGGTACCCGCGGTCGGGCTCCCTATGACGGTGTGCTTACGCACGGATTTGTGCTGGCAGAGGCCGGAGTGAAAATGTCCAAATCCAAGGGTAACACCGTTGCCCCGCAGGAGATTATCAAAAATTTTGGGGCCGACATCCTGAGAATCTGGGTGGTGGCGTCTGACTATTCCGAGGACCTCAAGATCGGGCCGGAAATTATAAAACATCAGGCGGACGCCTATCGGCGACTGCGTAATACTTTCCGATACCTCTTGGGAAATTTGCACGGGTTTGATGAAGACGAGCGCGTGGATGAAGCATCCATGCCTGAGTTGGAAAGATTTGTTCTTCATCGCATGGCGGAGCTTGATACGCTCGTTCGCGATTGTTGTGAGAGGTATGATTTTCACGCCATGTTTACGGCGCTTCATAACTTCTGTGCTGTGGAGCTATCGTCCTTTTATTTCGATATCCGAAAGGACACGCTCTATTGCGACACTTTGGAGAGTGCTGATCGGCGCGCAACTAGAACCGTACTTGATCAACTATTTATGTCGCTCACTACGTGGCTTGCTCCCATTATTCCGTTTACGACCGAAGAAGTCTGGTTGAACCGGTTCCCAGAGCAGGCCGAAAGCGACAGTGTTCACCTAAAACAATTTCCGAATATACCTGCGAGCTGGAAAGATCACGAATTGGCAGAAAAGTGGGAAAATGTTCGCAATTTAAGGCGGGCCGTAACAGGTGCGTTGGAAATTGAGAGAGCGGAAAAACGGATCGGATCCAGCCTTGGTGCAAACGCAGCGATTTATGCTTCCTCGGAGTATCAGGAGGCTATGACCAATATTAATTTAGCGGATTTGTGTATCACTTCTTCCGCTGAATTTGTCGATGGGGATGCGCCCAACGGCGCTTTCTCACTTCCTGATGTGAAAGGTGTTCAGGTTATCATTACGTCTGCCACCGGTGAGAAATGTGGGCGTTGCTGGAAGATATTGCCCGAGGTTGGAAACCATGATGTCCATAAAGATTTATGTGGCCGATGTGCCTCCGCTGTGGGAGATACACCCGTTGCCGCTTAGAACTGCAATTTCAGGATGAATATGGCCCCGGCCCGCGCAGGGATGCTTATTGTCATCCTGACAATTTTATTTGACCAGCTTAGCAAATGGTGGATTTTGAACGTTACGATGGTCCCGCCAAAGGTGGTTCCTGTAACAGGCTTTTTTGATCTTGTTCTGGTCTATAACCGCGGCGCGAGTTTTGGTATTTTCAGCGATGCGCCTGGATGGGCGGGTACAGCTTTGATCGTTTTCGCAATCGTTGTCTCAATCGGCTTATCTGTCTGGATGTGGCGAGCTAAAGAATTATTGCTGGCAACTGCTTTGGCGCTAGTCGTCGGTGGTGCAATCGGCAATGTTATCGACCGAATTCGATTTGGGGCGGTTGTTGACTTTCTTGATTTTCACGTGGGCGGTTGGCATTGGCCTGCATTTAATATTGCCGACTCCGCGATCACAATCGGTGTTATATTATTGATACTGGATTCCTTGAAATCGACGCCCCAAAACACTTAAATTAGGTTTTGTAGGTATAGGGATATCGTGAAATGAAAAAGTCAGCCTTTCCAGCAATCATTGGATTAGCCGTCAGTGTGATCGCTCTGGGCGGGTGTGAAAAAACAAAAGAGGTCATTGGTCTGACCAAGCAAGGGCCGGATGAGTTTGCGATTGTTACACGGGCCCCGTTAAGTATCCCGCCGCAATTTGGATTGAGACCGCCAAAACCCGGATCGGTGAGACCACAAGAAGTTACCCCGACGAAAAGGGCACGTAGCATTTTGTTGGGCAACTCCCGAACAAAAGGGAAAGCAACGGCGGATGCCGCGGTTGCATCCGGCAGGTTTACAAGTGGCGAAGCCGCTCTTCTACAACGGGCTGGTGCTTTGAATGTTGATCCGTCAATCAGACGGGTTGTGGATGTTGAAAGTAGTGCCTTGGCAGAAGCGGATAAGAGCCTGCTGCGAAAAGTTATTTTCTGGCAAGATCCTGAGCAACCTGGAAAATTGGTCGATGCCACGAAAGAAGCGCGGCGCTTGCGACAAGTGACGGCAAAAGGGGAGTCGGTTACTAAAGGTGAAACACCTGTCATAACCCGCAAGAAAAAAGGTTGGCTCGAAGGTATATTTTAATCCGTCGTTCTCGTCACTTCGTCACTAAGAGTTGAGAAACACCCGCTTGCAATGCTGGGTGCTTTATCCATATAGCCTAAGACAACTAATTTGGAGACCGTAAGATGACTCCATCACAAGGACTGGCGGCCTGTTTCGGCATTTTGCTCGTGGCGTTGATCCTGCCCGGACATACCGCATCCGGAGCAGTCTTTAGCCCAAAATCATTCATGCTCAAGAATGGTATGAAGGTGGTGGTCGTCACTAATCGGCGTGCGCCGGTTATTACTCAGATGGTTTGGTACAAAACCGGGGCGGCCGATGAACCTAGTGGAAAGTCAGGAATTGCCCATTTCTTTGAACACTTAATGTTTAAGGGAACGAAGACTGTTCCATCCGGAGAATTTTCCAAAATTATTGCCCGAAACGGCGGACGGGATAACGCTTTTACGTCGCAAGATTATACCGCCTACCATCAAACCGTCGCGCGGGACAAACTAGAATTGGTAATGCGCCTCGAAGCAGATCGAATGCGCAATCTCGTCCTCACCGATAAAGAGGTGCTTCCGGAGAGAGATGTGGTTCTCGAGGAACGTCGCTCGCGGACTGATAACAATCCAGGTTCCCAGCTCTGGGAAGCATCTCGCGCGGCACTATTTTTGAATCATCCCTATAAAAATCCGGTGATTGGCTGGAAGCATGAAATAGATCAACTAACAACAAAAGACGCGCTGGCCTTTTATCGACGTTATTACGTTCCAAACAATGCAATTCTGATCGTTGCAGGTGACGTTGATATTGAACAACTAAAACCACTTGCAGAAAAATATTATGGCGTTATCCCGCGTGGGCCGGAAATTATACGTGAGCGCATTAAGGAACCGCCGCAGCTTGCCGGCCGCCGCGTTGAATTGCGCAGTAACCAGGTCGGTCAGCCGAGAGTTTCACAAACCTTTCTTGCCCCCTCCTACGCGACCGCAAAGGGGAAGCGCGCCTATGCGTTACTTGTCTTGGCAGAGATTTTTGGCGGCAGTTCTACAGCCCAACTTTATCGCGATCTTGTGGTTGAGCAGGGCATCGCTTCATCGGCGGGTGCCTGGTACAGCCCAGATTCACTCGATTATGGGACATTTGGTGTTTCGGTTTCGCCACGCCCTGGCGTGAAATTGGCGAAAGTTGAAGCGGCAATGCGTTTAGCAACGAAAAAACTTCTGAAAAATGGCGTTTCCGCAAAAGAACTTAAGCGGGCAGTGAAATCAATGGTGGCGAGCGCCGTATACGCCAGGGACTCTCTGCGGGCGGCGCCAAATATTATTGGCCGTGCTTTGTCGACGGGCCGCACAATTGAAGATGTGGAAACCTGGCCCGAAAAAATCAAGTCAGTCACTGTCGAAGACGTAAATGCTGCTGCTCGCGCTGTTTTGCGCACCGAACGTTCAGTAACAGCAATCTTGCGAAAGAAGCGCAGGACAGGAGGCTGATTCATGAACAAATTCTTTGGTGAAAGTTTTCAGGGTTTTGCATTGGTTGTGGCTCTGGGATTTCTTTGTGTTCTCGTAAATCCGGCGCGTGCGATTGACATTCAGGAAGTTCGCAGCCCCGGCGGAATAAAAGCTTGGCTCGTGCAGGATAAAAGCGTGCCGGTTCTGTCTTTGAGTTTTGCTTTTAAAACTGGAGGCACCGCCTATGACCCAAAAGGGAGGGAAGGGTTGGCTCGTATGGTGGCGGGTCTCTTGGATGAAGGTGCGGGTGATTTGAAATCACAGGATTTTCAGGCTCAGTTGCAGGATACGGCGGCGCGAATACGGTTTTCAGCGACGACCGATAAATTTCGAGGCTCGTTCAGGACCCTAACGGCCAATAAAGAAGAGGCGTTTCGATTGTTAACTCTTGCGCTCAATAAGCCGCGGTTTGACGCGAAACCAATAGAGCGAATTAGAGGTCAGATAATAGCCAACCTCCGCCGGAGCGCTCAGGATCCGGACATGATCGGGTCCAGGGCCTGGTACAAGGCAGTATTCCCAACCCATCCCTATGGCCGGCCCGGGGACGGAACAATTGGTTCGGTCAAAAATTTGGCGGTAGATGACCTTAGGGGCTTTATGCGCCGGCATTTAGTGCGGAATTCCCTCTTTGTAGCGGCTGCCGGTGATATTTCGCCTGCTGAGTTGGGTAAACATCTGGATCAGGTTTTCAGCAGACTACCGAGATCTGGTGTGCCCGGAAAAATTTCAGATATGACACCGGTATCAGAAGGCAAGATTATTGTTATTGATCGCAAAATCCCACAGAGCACGGTTTTATTTGGTCATTCGGGAATTAAGCGTGATGACCCCGATTGGTATATTGCCTCCGTCATGAACCGAATTCTCGGCGGGGGAGGGTTTTCTTCCAGATTAATGGAAGAGGTCCGGGAGAAACGTGGTTTGGCGTATGGCGTCTATAGCTATTTGAATCCATACGATCATTCAGCCCTCTATATGGGGGGCGTTGCGACGGCCAACTCTCGGGTTGCTGACTCTCTCAAGGTCATTCGAACGGAATGGAAAAAAATGGCTGAAAAAGGTGTCACAGAAAAAGAACTTGTTGCTGCAAAAACCTACATTAACGGGTCATTTCCATTGCGGCTCAACTCGACTAGGAGGATTGCAGGCCTGCTGCTTGCGGTTCAGATCAATCATTTAGGTATCGACTACCTCAAAAACCGACCTAAATTTATCAATGCTGTGACAGTGGCAGATATAAAGCGGGTTGCTCAGAAATTACTGCGGTCTAGCGCGCTAACGGTTGTTGTCGTTGGTCAGCCTAAAGGCATCAAGTCTACGCCTTAATCTAGAAAAGTCCTTTTCGAATTAGATTTAGCCCAATCAAAAGGAGCAAAACGTATAGCCATGTCCGAAAACGGTCCTCGGACACCTTGTCTCTTAGTGTTTTTCCCGCCAACATTCCCAGCACCGAAGGGAGCAGAGCAAATGCGGAAATAGCCGTATTCTCAATTGCCAGTCCGCCTTCCCGGATTAGCGATAGTGTCAAAATAGTTCCGGTGAACAAAAACTGAATGCCCAAAGCCTGTACAAACAGGTTTTTGGTCATGCCAAGTGCCTGGAAATATATGACGACTGGAATACCGATTGATCCTGTTGTTCCAGCCAGCAACCCAGATAGAAATCCGACAATAGGCGATAGGACCGGAATCGATTTTTCTGAGCAATTTAGCCGTACCGAACCAAGATTATTGATCGAATAAAGGACGACGATTACACCTAGGGCGATTAGCAAATATGAAGAATCGATGCGATAAAGAGCATAGGTTCCTGCGAAAACGCCGACAGCTGCGGTGAGCAGCATGAACCAGAATTTGCGCATAAGCTCCTTAAAATGTTCCCCTTGAAACGCTTGTAAAATATTTGTCGCAATGATCGGAATAACCAGGAGCGGAATGGCGACTTGGAGATCAAGCACGACCGACATCAGCGCAATAGAAGTGAGCGGTAACCCCATGCCGGTAATGCCTTTGACGATGCCGCCGCAAAAAAAGGCGATACCAACTGTTACGAGGACATATAATTCCACTACCGACTCCCAGTCACTGTCTGCACCATGTCGATTAAACCGTACAGGGTTGCCTGTCGAGAGTGCCTTTCAAAATTTGTAATGGCTGAAATTCTATCCACCGGTTATCCACTGCTCGCCTTTTCCTGATTCGCCTGGCTGGTTTAGAGTCGATTCGAAAGGCACCTTGAATGAACGCCATACCCTACGTCCAATCGGTAACCAATTGCTTGTCTGAAGCCGTTGGTGAACATGGATTGGATGCTGATCATTACGCTGAAACATTGCAAAGAACGTCAGCCGCGGTGGCCGCTATAAGGAGTGCTCATGCAGACGGCACTCTGCCATTGCTCAATCTCCCGGAACAGGCCGAAGATATAAATCTATTGGAATCGGTTGCCGGACAATATCGCGATCAATTTGCTGATGTCGTAATCCTTGGAACCGGTGGATCCAGTTTCGGTGGCCAAACATTATGTCGATTGGCTGATATCGGATTTGGCCCGCGCGATGGTGCGCCGACGCTTCAATTTTTAGACAATGTCGATCCGCATACGATTTCTGAAATGCTAGAAAAATTCGATCTAAGTCGAACGGGTTTTCTGGCGATTTCCAAATCAGGTTCGACCGCGGAAACGATGACCCAGTTTTTAGTGTGTCTCAAAGCGGTACAAATAGCTGTCGGTGAAGAAAAATCAGCACAGCATTTCACGGTGATTACCGAGCCGGAAGACAATGTGTTGCGCCGTATTGCCGAGAAGTATGGGATGTCTGTACTGGACCATGACCCAGACATAGGTGGACGCTATTCAGCCCTGTCGCTCGTTGGTTTATTGCCGGTCATGATTGCAGGTCTCGACGCAAAGGCGGTTAGGGAAGGTGCGGCAAGTGTACTAGCACCCATTTTTGAAGAAGCACCACCTAACGAAGTGGAACCTGCGATAGGTGCGGCGATCGCTGTTGGGTTGGCCACCGAAAACAATATTTGTTCAACAGTGTTGATGCCTTATGTGGACCGGCTGGCTGATTTCGGTTTGTGGTTTCGGCAGTTGTGGGCGGAGAGTCTCGGAAAAGGCGGTAAAGGGACTACACCAATCAACGCGCTGGGAACCGTCGATCAGCACAGTCAGTTACAGCTCTATCTCGATGGACCGCCCGATAAATTATTTACAGTGATAATGCTGGACTGCGCCAAAGAAGGACCACTGGTCACAGCAGATTTGGTTCACGATGAGGCGGTTGAATATTTGTCCGGAAAATCTGTTGGTGATCTCATGGATGCAGAACAGCGCGCGACAACAGAAACGCTAATACGAAACGGTCGTCCGACCAGAATCATAAAGCTCGAGAAACTTGATGAACGTGCAATGGGTGCGCTGATGATGCATTTCATGCTTGAAACGATCATTGCTGCAGATTTGTTTGGCGTTGATCCGTTTGATCAGCCAGCAGTTGAAGAGGGCAAAAGATTGACGCGGGAATATCTCGCAAGCAACGGGACGTAATATGACGATAAGACTCCTGCCAGAAGGCACTGTAAATCGGATCGCTGCTGGAGAGGTCGTGGAACGTCCGGCTTCCGCGGTCAAGGAACTTGTCGAAAATGCAATCGATGCAGGCGCCAATCTGATCGAGGTTTCGATCAAGGGCGGCGGTCGAAATTCGATTATTGTAACCGACAACGGGAATGGGATGACCAAAGACGAACTGACTTTGGCAGTGGAACGTCACGCGACTTCCAAACTTCCCGACGATGATCTTCTGAATATAGCATCCCTCGGTTTTCGCGGTGAAGCTCTGCCGTCTATTGGATCTGTGTCGCGTCTAAATATTGAAAGTAGGGCGCGTGGCGCCAATGACGCTTGGTCTCTTTCGGTACTCGGGGGTGAGAAAGATTCCGCACGTCCGTCATCCCTGACACAGGGTACGCGGATAGAAATTGCCGACTTGTTTTTCGCTACACCGGCACGGCTAAAATTTCTCAAGACGGATAGAACTGAGTTAAATCATATTCTCGATGTGGTTAAGCGCCTCGCGATGGCCAACCCGACAATTGGCTTTTCGGTCTTTGATGAAAAAGGAAAACGGATTCGGCTCGATGCAGCGCAGGGTGATTTGCTGGACGCCAGACTCGTTCGACTTTCAGACGTAATGGGAAAAGAATTTGCGGAGAATGCTCTGCGGATCGATGCCAGTCGAGAAGGTATTAAACTCACAGGTTATGCGGGATTGCCAACACTCAACCAGGCTTACGCCAGATCACAATATTTATTCGTCAATGGTCGGCCTGTACGCGATCCGCTGCTAACTGGAGCCGTACGCGGTGCTTATCAGGATTTACTCGCTCGTAATCGCCATCCCATGGTCGCGCTCTATCTGGAGATTCCACCAATGTATGTTGATGTGAATGTGCATCCGATGAAGACCGAAGTCCGGTTTCGGGATGCCGGCTTGGTGCGAGGGCTAATTGTTGGGGCGCTAAAGCACGCTCTTGCCGACGCGGGACACCGCGCATCAACGACTGTATCGGCCCAGACGCTGGGAGCATTTCGTCCCGGTGCGCCGCCAGCGACGGTGTCTTCATATCCGTCAACGTCGCGTGGTAGCAATTTGGCTCAGGCGGCTTCCGAATATTTTGCGCCCCTTCCGGGTACGGAGCAGCCATCAGTAGTCGCCGTAGAAGACTCCGTTGTTCCATTTTCAGATCAGCCTGATGCCGTGTCGCAAGAGGCCTATCCATTGGGTGTAGCTCGCGCGCAACTTCATGAAACCTATATTGTCGCTCAAACGGACAGAGGAATTGTCATTGTTGACCAGCATGCTGCGCATGAACGGCTGGTCTACGAGAAAATGAAGCAGTCACTGGACGAGGGCAAAGTAGCGCGTCAGGGCTTGTTGATACCGGAAGTGATTGAGCTGGAAGAAGCCCAGTGCCAGCGACTTGTCGAGAGATCAGAGCAATTCGCCGAGCTTGGGCTTGTCATAGAAGCGTTTGGTTCGGGTGCTGTCGTGGTACGTGAAGTGCCAGCAATGCTTGGAAAAACGGACATTGTAGGATTGGTCAAGGACTTGGTAGATGATTTGCAGGAGCTTGGGGACGGTCTTACTCTCAAGGAACGGCTTGAGGAGGTTTGTGGTACCATGGCGTGTCACGGAAGTGTTCGTGCCGGAAGACGCTTAAACCAATCAGAGATGGATGCCATTCTGCGTCAAATGGAGCAAACACCCCATTCCGGTCAATGCAATCATGGTCGACCGACATATGTAGAACTTGATCTCGCCGATATTGAACGGTTGTTTGGTCGTCGCTAAAGTTTTAAATGAGAAAGATTCTGAGTCTTTTTGGAAAATGAGATGACCAAGCTTCACAAGGTTGAACTATTCCCATCGACTATAGAGCAGGTTTTGCGGCGTCGCGGCGGCAAATTGCATGCTTACGATACAATCGACCCCGCTAAAACGGCACTCATTGTCATCGATATGCAAAATGTTTGGTTGCAGGAAGGGATGAACGGCTATTCGCCGTATTGTGCGGGTGCAGCACCGGCAACAAATAAGCTTTGCAAAGCAATGCGCGCGGCAGGAAGCAAGGTTTACTGGGTTCGTGCTATTTACGGTGACGACGCGCCAAAAACGTGGTCGGCTTATATGGAATATCTTAGCCCTGAAGACGTGTCGCGTATGATAGATGGGTTAACAGACGGCCGGCCTGGTGCTGAGATTTGGGACGGAATGGATGTTCAGCCGGAAGACGAGATCGTCATAAAGAACAGATTTAGTGCTTTTATTCGCGGCTCCTCCGATCTAGAGGATCGGCTGCATGCCGCGGGTATCGATACGTTGGTGATGACCGGTGTCGCAACAGATGTGTGTGTCGAGTCGACAACGCGAGATGCCCATATGCTCAACTTTCGCACAATGGTCGTTTCGGACGCGACCGCGACGCGGTCAGATGAAGCACACAATGCTTCTCTAAGCGCGATGTTTAATCACTTTGCAGATATCTTTACCAGCGACGAAATTATCGATCTGCTGCCACAAGAGAAACTCGCAGCCGCAAATTAATTCTCAACAGATTTGGTTTGTACAAACAAAATTTTGGCTTTGCCGTAGTGACGTTCGTCGATGATGGAATACCCTGGTATGGGTTCGAACGCTTCAGCACGATCTAACTCGATCACGACTAGTGCATCCAGTGCAATCCAGTGGGCTTCATCAAGGGCGGCTAGCGCCGACGCGGTCAGACCCAATCCATATGGGGGGTCTAAGAAAATGAGCGAGCAAGGTTTGTCGGTCTTTCTCGGATGAAGGCAGTCGGCGAAAATGATATCGACATTGTCGTCGCCTAGCGCGGCCAAGTTTTCTCTGCTGCAGCGCAGGGCAGTTTCTTGATTGTCAAAAAGCGTCGCATGGGAGGCACCTCTTGATACGGCTTCCAGGCCAAGTGCGCCTGTTCCAGCAAATCCGTCCAGGACATTCGCGTCGCGGACCCAATCCCGACGACCCAGTATTTCGCCACCCTGAGTTAGGATATTGAAGACAGATTCCCGAACTCGATCACTGGTTGGCCGTAGTTCCCGGCCCTGTGGCGCAATCAAATGACGTCCGCGATGTTTACCGCCGACGATCCGCATACTTCGTCCTGTTCGGTCTCGTTTTGCCTCGACCAGTTTCTGCTGTCTTTTTATTGATTGACGGCCGTTTCGATCTAAGGCGGCGTTTGTTTGGAGCTTCTGCCCCTGTTTGTTCAGTAAGGACACGCGCCGGCACCTCCCGAACCGTGTCGCGGTCTAGTTCGCCAAGCTGAAAGGGGCCATAGGCGATCCGGATGAGGCGATTTACCTGAAGCCCAAGATGTTCCATGACGCGCCGAATTTCCCGGTTCTTACCTTCCTGTAGTGATACTGTTAGCCACGAGTTGTCGCCTTGGCGTTTGTCCAGCTGAGCTTGGATAGAGCCATACTTGACGCCATCAATTGTGAGACCCTCAGCGAGAGTTTCCAACCTGGCTTCGTCCAAGGGTCCGTAGGCCCGTACCCGATATCGTCTTACCCATCCCGTTGCCGGGAGTTCCAACTTGCGCGCGAGCGTACCGTCATTTGTTAAAAGTAGAAGACCTTCGGAATTAAGGTCGAGGCGCCCCACAAGCATCACACGCGGCAAGGATTGTGGTAGATGATCGAATACGGTCGGTCGTTTTTTAGGGTCGCTGTTTGTCGAAAGTAAACCGCGTGGTTTGTGATATCGCCACAATCGCGATTGTTCCGGCTCAATAACCCGTTTGCCATCAACTGTAATAACCGTCTGATCGGTCACCAATGTGGCTGGGGTCGATATTTTGATTCCATCTACCGTTACGCGTCCATCGGCAATCAAGCGTTCTGCCTCCCTGCGTGAACAAAGACCAGCCCGGGATAAACGCTTGGCGATGCGTTCGCCTTTAATATTGTCTTCCATTTAAGAGGCAGAGGCTACAAATGCATCAAAGATACGGCGGTCGCCGGGATCGATTGAAAATTCAGGATGCCATTGAACACCGAGGCAAAATTTCTTGCCTGGTAATTCAATGCCTTCAATTACGCCATCGGGTGCGGTTGCGTTGATGGCGACGTTGTCAGGTACGTTTTTAACAGCTTGATGGTGTGCGCTATTTACCGACATAGTCTCGCGGCCGGTGATTTGATGTAAGAGTGTGTCGGTTACGATAGCGATTTTGTGCCCCGCCTCATCGCGCGGATTGGGTTGTTCGTGCGCGATTGCACCCTCAACCTCGTCGGGAATGTGCTGAATAAGCGTTCCGCCTAAAACGACATTGAGAAGCTGTTGGCCGCCACAAATCCCCAGGACGGGCATATCGCGGTCGATGGCTCCACGGGTAACCGCAATTTCAAATTCAGTTCTTCGGTCTTTTGTAACAACGGTTTCGTGCCGGGATTCGTCGCCAAATAAAGCAGGATCGACATCAAAAGCGCCGCCCGTAATAACCAATCCATCGATCATTTCGAGGTAGCCCGTAGCAGCTTCGGGTTGGTGAGGTAGGGGAATAGGGAGCCCACCTGTATCGGATACCGCGTCGCAATAGTTTTCGCGAACCGCATACCAGGGAAATTTCGAGTAGCCACCTGGTGGTTCTGAGTCGAGAGTTATTCCGATAACGGGCTTCTTCATACGGTCACTGTAGAATGCCGCCGAGTCAGGTCAAGAAAAAGGGGCGCTCTTTGCAGAGCGCCCCAGAAATGGATCATCCCATCCATAACTATTTCTTGGATTTTTTCTTCTTCTTTTTGTTATAGCCGAGAACTGTCGCCGTACGTTTTAGAATATCTTTCGGCGTCTTCATCAGTTCTGCAATATTGGCTTCAACTTGCTCGCCCGTAAGTACTGAAAGATCCATTTTTCGCTTCTTGGCATCGGCCAGGAACTTCGGATCCTTCATTGTAGCAAGAAATGCTTTACGCAATGCTTTTAGACGGTCCTCCGGGATACCAGGTGGAGAACCGACAATCCGCGCCATGGCAACTGGAGCGGACAATAGTTTCGCAATTGGTTTGTAACTTGCCGGGACCACATCAACCAACATGGGGACCCCTTTAACGGCTGGATCGGGGTGCGGTGAGAGGCCTGCCTGAACGAGAGCATAAATCTTTCCAGTGCCAATCCAATGCGGGCGAATTACGTTCCAGCTTTGCCAGGAACCACCACGTCCCTGAGCTTCACCGGCCTCCATGGCATTCGTCATCTTCGCCGTACCACGATATCCGGTAACGATTTTAAATTTTGTTCCGGCGGCAGCATTTAAGAACTGAGGGAATATGTAGGTTTCTGACCCTTTACCAGATGCCGCAAGGATGATTTCTTTTTTCTTCGCATCCTCAAGCGATTTCGCAACATCACCCATTGCGACAACCATACTGTTGAGGGCTGCCATGCTGCCAATCCAGCGCATCTTGCTCATATCAAACTTGATGCCGCGCGGACGAATTAATTGGAAAAGCGGATGAGTCCAGAACGGTGTCATAACTGTCGTGCCATTTTTTGGAGCAACGTTATAAACATAGTTTGATGCTTTAACGCCGCCTGATCCCGGCATATTGACAACAATGGCATTTGGTTTGCCGGGAAGGCGTGGACCCATATGCTGGACCAACGTCCGCATGTAGAGGTCATAACCACCACCAGGAGATGCGCCAATATAAAAGCGAACGGTTTTTCCGCTATAGAAATCAGATACGGCATCTGCTTGCGCAGCCGTTGTAACTCCCAAGCCAATGCTTGCGGCGATTAGTGCCGAGCTAAATCGAATGGTGTTTCTCAATATAACCTCCCTGGTTAATCGATAATTTTCGGTTGCAAAAGTTTACACTTGTGACCGATATCACAACACAAACTCATCATTAAAAACAATAGCTGAAAATAAATTTTTTGTGGCTATTGCACACACTGTTTGTGGCTCGCACTATTTGTCTGGATTGCATTTTATCGGAGGTAAAGGCGATGGCTTTTTCCAGCTGGCGCGGCACCATTGGCATAATTAAACCCACAATGAGACCGGGTGGTCTTGAAGACATGATCAGAATTCTGCCGGAAGGGATTGGGGTCATTCCACTCTTCAACAATATCACACGTGGTGATCGGACTGAATTCAAAGAGGTGATGAAGGATTACGATGAAAAAGTCGCAATTCTTGCTGAGCAGGGATGTGACGTCATTCATCCGGAAGGTGCTCCACCCTTCATGGTTCTGGGAAATGAAGGTGAAGCCAAAAAAATTCGCGCTTGGCAACGCAAGCATAAGACGCAGGTCTTTACGTCCGGAACAAATCATGTTGCGGCATTGCGAGCCCTAAAAGTGAAACGGTTTATCGGTGCCAGTTATTTTCAGGGCGACATCAACAAAACCTTTGGAAACTATTTCAAAAAAGAGGGATTCGACGTATTGGGGATGGAAGGGATCGATATTCCTTTCAACAAGGTTCAAACACTGTCATCACATGAAATATATGCCTTCATAAAAAAACTCGCGCTGCAACACAAACGGGCACAAGCCATCTACATGCTTGGCACAGGGTGGAAGGCACTTGAGGTCATACCAATGCTTGAACAAGACCTCGGCATACCCGTTGTTTATCCGATCACAGCGCGGGTTTGGGAATTTCAAAAACGTTTGTCGATCAACGAGCCGCGCAAAGGTTATGGGCAGCTTCTCGAAGAGATGCCCGACATGGTCAAAAGATAGTGTTTCCTAAGGCGTCGTGGTTTGAGTAACGCCCGCCTCATATGCGTCTCTTTCTTTGTTCCACAGTTCCGCATAATCAACCGACTGCCATTCATCAAACCAAGGTCCGCCTCTTGTATAATGAATTGCGTTTGGGGTACCTGATACAGGTTTTTTGCACCATCCTTCCAACCAGTTCCAGCTTTCTGGAATTTCGCCGATTAAATCATCTGTGAGCCATTGGAATCGATGCAGAAAGGCACCGGTTTCCCGATTAATAACTTCTGGTGTAAGAATTGAGTTATCGGGGTGTCCGCAATTGTAAAGGACCATCGATGACCAGTTCTTACGCGGGTACTGCGTTTGTGGACGGTCATCCATCTTGCTGTTTTCCTTTGGTTGATGGTCATGATGTACACACATAATGGCAAAGCGATCATCGAGAAGCGTTACCAATTCTGCGACATCGCCCAGCCAGAGAAAGTCACAATCACAAAATAGTGCCCACCCGCTAAAGTTCTGCAGATAAGGAACGAAGAAACGCGTATAGGTGAATTCGGTTGCTGCTAACGGGTCTGCGTCGCGGATATATAAATCATTAGCCCGAAGGGATTGTTGCTTGATTGGCGTAACGGATACCGGGATCGAGGCGTTGGCGGTTATTGAGTGGCGGCAGACTTGAAATGCAATGTCTTCCCGCGAGTCCCAACCCACATAGACTGGAAAGGGTATCTGATTCACTCATTCGTTCCCTGATGATCCACGAGCATTTGTGCCAAATCGATCCATTGGTGTCCAGATAGCCTGATTCTCTTTATCTATGCTGTTCTCCACGCATTGCCAAAATCTTCGGACAAAGCGGATATTGCGTCATCCCAGGACCGATCTGAGGACTGTCGGTAAACAGGTGTGTCGGGGAACCATGGAGAAAATTCCCCGCGATTCATCCATCGATATTCAGCAGGAAATGGCACAAGAACGCGGCATAATTTACCCAATCCAGCGCGGAGGTGTACGTTCGTATTGCTTACACAAACATACTCATTCAAGAGCTGTAACACGGCGAGCATCCCTTCGAGGTCGTCATTCAACGTTGTTAAATCATGGACGGGGTGTCCCAATACCGTTGAGAATTCATCAATTTCTCCCGGGGCGGGCGTTCTCTGAAGAGAGATAAAAGTGCCCTCAATACCGCTGAGTGCCCCGGCCAGTGCATTTTGCGGTACATCTTTAAAAAGAAAATTGCGGGTTTTGTTTCCAGCCCTCCAGGTAATGCCGACATATGGTGGTGGGCCAAACGATTTTAGTATTTCTGTGAATTTTGCCACAACATTAGGCCGAGCGGATAACGAAATCGACGCTGGTATATCATCCTCTGTCACCATATTCGACAAATGCGGTAAATCGCCGATCGAAACGACATGGTCGAAATCACCGACTTCTATCGGTTGATCGTCTGTGATTACCCGGATGTCTGAAATATTTCGCTGAATGATTGAGGCGATTTTTGTTTGTGATTGATAGGTGATTTCTGGATTTCGGACTTTGAGGTTCTGTATAAAACGGAGAAAGAAAATTTCGTCACCTAAACCCTGATCAAATTTTAAAAAAACTTTTTTCCCAGTGAGGTCGTCAGGCAGACTTTCCTGCTCGAAGGGTAATTGAGATGCCCGAATTGAACCGCGGTGGCGATTGTCACGCCAACCTTCCGCGAATTGTCCGTTTGCCAAAAACAATAAAGCCCTATTGGCACGGGCTTCTTCCACGGCTAGGCCTTTCTCATCGGATTGGGACCATTGGTCGATTGCTTTGTTCCAAAAATATTCAGCCCGGCAGAAATCGCCGCGTGTTTGACAAATTCCCGCGAGATTTGAGGCGGCGTCTGAAAGCGTCGGGTCAATTTTATACGCGTTTTGAAATGCCTCCTCGGCTGCGTCGTCTTTTCGTTGAACTCTTAATGCCAACCCCAAAATGTTCCATCCGCGGGCTTCGTTTTTATCGAGCGCAAGACCGGCCCGTGCTGCTTGTTCTGCTGCAACGCCTTCCTCCATGGCTTGGAGAACTGTCGCTAATCCGAACTGTGCCGTCGCGTAACTGGCATCGATTGCGATTGCATTTTCGAAACTCTTCTTGGCAGCTATCAAATCGTTTTCCTCAAACAATAGATATCCAAGATTGACTTGAAAGACCGGTGATTGCGGCTCCAGTTCTGCTGCCATTCGGTGATGTTTGGCGGCTTCGTCATGGGCATTCGAGTCACTCAAGGCAAGAGCGAGACCGGAATGAGCGTCTGCACAATTAGGATCCTGATTTAGAGTTTCGCGATAGCACGCGATGGCTTTATTTTCCTGGCCGCAAGCACGTAAAGCATTTCCCAAATTGACGCGCGCATCGATATAGCCTGGCTGAATAGCGATTGCTTTTTGATAATATTTGATCGCTTCAGCATCCCGTCCGACCGATCTCAGAGCTGCTCCCAAATTGTTATATACCAATTCAGTTTCAAGCCCGTTTGCGATGGCACGGGAAATCAGATCAATTGCCTCATTCCCGCGGCCCACCTGATGGTGGATCACACCGAATAAATGGAGGGCATCCGGGTTTTCAGAATCCAGCTTGAGAATTTCTTCATATCCCGCCGCAGCGGCCTCCAGACGGCCTTGCTGGTGGGCTGCAACGGCCTCTTGGAGAAGGGGTCCAATGCGCTGCTGACTTTCGCTCGAATTGACGGCCTGCCCTTGCTTTTTTGCGGCGCGGCGTTCCTTGCGGTTCAAAAAATCACTCCGGAGCTTGAAAATCGAAATTAATAGTAAGGGGCAATTTATGGTCTCACAACCGTTCAGACTTGACGCGTTCGGTCGGGAACATCATCGTTCCGAAATGACTGCAACCGCACCGCCACAGGCTCAAAAATATATGGAAATCGCGCTCGCCGAAGCGTCGGAAGCAGCTCTCAGGGATGAAGTCCCTGTTGGCGCTGTCATCGTTGATAGTCATACCCGCGAAGTACTGGCGACCGCAGGTAATCGAACGGAAGAGCTTAAGGACGCAACCGCACATGCGGAAATGCTGGTTCTACGGGCGGCGGCAAACACTTATGGCGGAACGCGTCTCGTCGATTGCGATTTATATGTGACGCTAGAGCCCTGTGCGATGTGCGCGGCAGCGATCTCAATGGCGCGCATTCGCCGGTTGTATTTTGGAGCATCAGATCCCAAAAGTGGTGGTGTAGAAAATGGACCCCGCTTTTTTACCCAACCGACATGCCATCATAAACCAGACGTTTATGGCGGTATTGATGAATTGAGATCACGCCGCATGCTGCAGGAGTTCTTCGAAGCTAGGCGCTAGCCAGCGACGCGCTATAGGAGGGGTATAGACAATCTATTTCAAAGGTAATGGCAGAAACCTCTATTGAAGCGATCCCAAAGCAGAAGTCCACACAACTGGTGCCTACCCAGCTTGTTCGTATAGTTTTTATTGCATGTTTTATTGCCATTAGCGCTGTCGTCTTGTGGCAGACATATTACTGGTCGCAAAAGATTGGACTTGAAGAAATTCGTGAGCGTAACGATCACACACTCAATCTAATCGTAACCAATCTTCAGGGGGAACTCTCCCAATTCCAGTATCAACCCGCATTGCTGGCAAACAGTAAATTATTTCAGTCAGTTCTCCTGGATCCCGCCTCTGGTCCTACTCTTAACGGACTGAATCGTGAGTTGGAACGTGTCAATTTTTTGTCGGGCGCACTCGAAACATTTCTCGTAAACAAGGCGGGAATAGTTGTTGCCTCCAGCAACTGGGCTGCAGATCGTTCTCTGGTTGGAACGTTCGTTGGAGCAAAACCATATTTCCAGACCGCAATGCACGGGGGATTGGGCCGATATCACGCGATATCAGGACCGCCCGACGCAGGGGAAATGAGCTATTTCTTTGCGCATCCCATCAGGTCCTCAAACCGTCAAATAGGTGTTGTTGTTATCAGACTGCGATTGGGAAGCCTTGAAGAAAGATGGCTTGCGCCCGACCACGAAACCCTCGTTCTTGATGAAGCTGGCATAGTTTTTATGAGTACGCGATCTGACTGGCGGTTTAGATCGACAGCGTCCCTGAACGACGAAATTTTGTCAGGTCTGAAGAGATTGCACCAATATGGTGACCAAACATTTCCACCGCTCAATATTTCGCAATCGGTAGGTGGTAACATTATTGAGATAACCCAAAGCCAACCCCCGAACAGTCAGAATTCTTCGTCAGAAAGAACCACCCGGTATCTTCTTCAACAAAAGAAAATGACGACGGCGGGGTGGCGAGTTCTGATTTTAGCAAAGTTGGACAGCGCCACCCTTCAAACTAATATTTCTCTGATTGTTGTTAGTTTTATGCTGGTCAGCGCCCTGTTACTTTTTGCTGTGCTCTATCAAAGGCGATTGCGCCTGCAGGAACGTATATCGCTTCAGGAGGCCGCGCAGGCGAACCTTGAGCATCAGGTTGAACAACGGACAGAAGCCCTGACCGATGCGAACCTGCAGCTGCGAAACGAAATATTTGAACGACACCGTGCCGAGGCGGAACTTCATAAAACGCAAGCCGAGTTGGTTCAATCCGCGAAACTGGCCGCGCTTGGCTAAATGTCCGTTGGTCTGAGTCACGAGTAAAACCAGCCGCTTGCGGCGATACGGTCTTACTCCGATAACGCGAGAACATTTTTGGATCGCAAACAGCCAGAGTCGGTAAATTCGAATCTCGAGGGCATCTCCGAGTTAACAGAACGGATGGCGCACATCATTCGCAACCTACGGACATACGCGCGGGGTGAGCCGGTAGAAGCGCGGCCAACATCGCTTCGTGTGGCTATTGAAGAAGCCCTAAATTTGCTGGAAGTTCGATTTAGGGAAGAGGCGGTTGAGCTTGATGCAAAATTGCCGGACAAGAGAATCGAAGTAGTTGGCGGAACCGTTCGATTGCAACAGGTTTTTGTAAATCTGATTTCCAACGGCATTGACGCGATGCAGGGTTGCACACAACGGCAATTGAGTATCTCAGTAGACGACAGTGAAGATAAGGTATTCGTAAAAATTTCCGATACAGGGCCGGGCATCAATGAGGAGGATCGGGCCAATATATTCGATCCATTTTTTTCGACAAAAAAAGTGGGCGAGGGAACCGGTCTGGGATTGTCAATTTCTTACGGTATTATCAATCAGTTCGGCGGCCAGATAGAGACCCACAATAAGGAAGCCGGCGGTGCAGTATTCACCGTCACGCTTCAGCGGGCGGGGAAAAAGAAAGCAAATTGACCATGGCGGCAAATGTCATTTTTGTTGACGACGAGCAACATCTCAGAACGGCCTGTAGCCAGGCGTTAGAGCTTGCCGGTTTTGCCGTGATGAGTTTTGAATCATCAAACGGCGTGCTCGAAGAAATCAGCCCCGACTGGGATGGAGTTCTCGTTTCAGATATTCGAATGGCCGAGACAAATGGCCTCGAGCTGATGGCGTCGGCGTTGAAGATAGATTCCGATTTACCCATCATTCTGATTACCGGACATGGCGACGTGCCGATGGCCGTCAATGCAATGCGTGATGGCGCTTACGATTTTATTGAGAAGCCGTTTTCCTCGGATGTTCTCGTGGATGCTGTTCGGCGTGGTCTCGACAAAAGGCGGCTCGTCCTTGAGAACCGACAACTTCGCGAAGCGTTGACCAAAGGCAGCAGGTTGGAGAATAGGCTTGTCGGGCAGTCACCGAGCGCCATCAAGTTACGAGACGAGATTACCCAATTCGCGGGAACCGACGCTGATGTCCTTGTTGTTGGTGAAACAGGAACGGGCAGAGAGCAGGTCGCACAGGCACTCCATGAGTTTAGTGATCGTGCGAAACAACGATTCGTTCCGGTAAATTGCGGAGCATTGCCGGCAACCATCATTGAAAGCGAGTTATTCGGGCATGAAAAAGGTGCCTTTACAGGTGCTGATCAAAAGAGAATTGGAAAGTTTGAATACGCAGACGGCGGCACTGTTTTCCTCGATGAGATTGAGAGCATGCCGCTTGATTTACAGGTGCGCCTGCTACGGGTTCTTGAACAACGTAAGATTGTGCATCTTGGGTCCAACACCGAAATACCATTCAATGTCCGAATAATCGCCGCGACCAAAGCGGATCTTCGAGACGCTGTCAGTGCAGGTACTTTTCGCGACGATCTTTATTATCGGCTCAACGTTTTAACAATATCCATTCCACCCCTTCGCGATCGACTGGATGATGTACCGTTGTTGGTGACGCACTTTATTGATCAGGAAGCTATTCAGTTCGACCGGGCGGCCGATGAAATTCCGCAACCCGATTTAGGGTTGCTTTCCAATTACGATTGGCCAGGCAATGTCAGGGAGCTGCGCAATTGTGTGCGCCGACACGTATTGGGTCAGCCTGTCGATTTGGGCACGGCTGCACAGGGCAGCAATTCAAAAGAGGTAGTCGGTCAATCTCTCGCCGTCCAATTGGCGACGTTCGAGAAAAGAATTTTGCAGGAAACATTAGGACGGCACGATGGTCGATTGAAATCGACCTATGAAGAACTCGGAATTTCCCGAAAGACACTTTACGACAAGTTGAAAAAATTTAACCTTGGAAACTCTTCGACCGAAAATATCGACGAAGAATAGATAAGTTCAGCTCAATACGTGCGGTATCAGCGTCGGGCCGTCATTGAGTCTTACGTCACCCGTTTCCAGGTCGTAGGTTCGTTGTTTAAAGGTACCGGCTTTTTGAGCACGAACGATGAATGCCATACTGTTTTCCGGTCCGCCATGTTCCTGATGGATAGCGCCCGGCGGGACCGCATCTACGTCACCAGGTCCGATATCATGACAGCTGACTTGCTCTATCTGGGCAGGTCCTTCGTTACGAGGGGCATCATCAGTTCTTTTATATCTGTACATGGTCTCGTGACCCTCGATGAGCCCATAAAGCGTCCAAACATCGCCATGGTCGTGAACGCTGGTAACCGACTTCGCTTTGCGAACAGTTGCATTAAAGACAAATCCGTAATCTGGATCCTCGTAAAACAGCAGGTTCTTTACCTTTGGCGCGCCTTCCACAGTTAGCGGCCAGGTTTTGGAGCTTTCGATCAATTGTGGATCGGCCAGAAGCGGACCCATAGTAACCCGGATTTCCGCCCACAACTTGTCTGCTTCCAGATTTTGCGCGTATAGCGCCCTGATTCTATCGACAAATTTACGCGCGGCGGGAAGCGGTGGTTTTTCCATTAATCTAACTCCCTATACCAGCACCTATCATTGCAATTTTGATGGCATCTATCCAGTCAGGAATATCCTGAACATGTGTCAGCAAATCCACATTACATCGCGGTGATGTGTTGGCAACTACCCAATTCATTAATCGTGAGGGCCATTTAGCTGTTCCTTTGATTTTAACCTTTTGATTAACAACAATAAAATTTGTCCCTTGTTTGAAGCTGTTCTTGGCACAGTTTTTGCAAATTTTGATGCGCCACAAACAATTGGATCGTTCCACGATCGATACAAAGGGCAATTCAACGATAGGAAGGGCTACCCATGAATAAAATCATTTTGAGCGCTGCCGCTTTAGCAGCGGTAACAAGTTTTTTGACCGCCGCATACGCGAAATGCGATGCAGGCGAAATCGTAATTAAATTCAGTCACGTCACAAACACTGACCGACATCCGAAGGGCATTGCCGCAACATTGCTCTCCAAACGCGTCAACGCGGAAATGAATGGCAAGGCTTGTATGAAGGTCTATCCTAATTCGAGCCTCTACAACGATAACAAGGTTC
>CEUQ01086004.1_pt1 | contig 179846 bp, 192 predicted proteins | sample 361491 | NCBI WGS metagenome assembly CEUQ01 (sample SAMEA2622796, study PRJEB7988) | marine metagenome | biome: marine biome (ENVO:00000447); feature: marine epipelagic mixed layer (ENVO:xxxxxxxxx); material: "saline water (ENVO:00002010), including plankton (ENVO:xxxxxxxx)" | depth 120 m | reverse complement strand
AAAAAATAAGCCATTGATAATGAAGCGTTTTTGGCGGTGGTACGGCTGACTGGGAATAATTCGGCCCCACCTGAAACGAATTTGTATAGCTGTTGCTACAATCCTATTTGTCGGCGGCTCACTGGTAATTACAAAGGGTAATGTCGGCGCATTTTTCGGGTATATGTTTTCGGGGGATGCGTACCTGGGAAACTCTCTTGTTTCCGATCGCGTTGTCATCGAAGATCAAAACGAAATCAAAAACTTACTTGAAAACCCTGATTACGAAGATTATCGCAGAAAACACCCGAATTTTGAGAAAGCACTGACTGATCAAATTACCGCTCCGCACACCCAAAAGGAGCTCAAAACGTACGGCGAATTTATTGAAAGTTTTCATAAGATCGCCAAACGCTACAACGGAGAATTAACTGATCATAAAGCGCGCGACATCGTTTCACTGGTTTATAAATTTCACAAACGCAATTTTCATAGCAAAAGAAAAATCGATAGTGGAATTGTTGGGCGGGATAAAAGTCTTCCGGAAGATTATGTGTTTTATGTGGCAAATGCATACACCGCGTGTGGGACTGCAAGTGAGGCCACGATTGCCTTGCTGCGCTCGGCGGGGTTTCGCGCTCGACTCGTCGTTTTGGCGCATCGACCCGACAGAATTCAAGCAGACCACGTACTTGCGGAGTACTTTTCTCATGAGCTGAAGAGATGGGTAATGGTTGACCCAATTGTAAATTATCTTGGTCAGCAATCTGTCTTGAACATTTTGTCCGACACGAAAGTGAGCGAGAGTCTGAATCAGCGTCATACAGATTTGCACTACAAGCCGAAGACCACCGCGATTATTGATCGGCGGGGATTACACAGAAAAATATTTTATTATTCGCCTAGTTCGGTTAGTCGACAAACAACGCGGAATACGCTTGCCCAGAACTAAAATTCGGGTTGGAAAAGAACATCGAAATACTCAGCTTCTGTTGTATTGAGTTTATTGATTAATTCATCAAAACTCGCGGCGACCAATAGATCATTGGTTGAATCTATTATAGTTGCTCGATAATTGAACTCTTCAAAGAATTGAATCAATTCAGCATGGCTGGTTCCGGCATTTCGGAGTGCATCGGGTGTTACTTCGCATAGAACTGCAGGTTTATGGGTTTCAATCGTCTGTCGCGCCCCGTTCAGAACGTTCATTTCAAAGCCTTGAACATCTAACTTAAGGACGTCGACACTTCGGTTTTCCGCTTGGTCTTTAAGGTAATTATCAAGCGCCCAAACTGTCACTGAATGACCAGAATTTTCACTCCGGCGAACATTCCATTCGAAAAAACTATGGCCACCAGGGTTTTCGGTGTCAGTATAAAGTGTTATCTCGCCGTTTGTATCTCCCAACCCTGCATTGACGCATTCTAAATTTCCTACTGTTTGTAATTCTGCGTTTGCAGAAAGCAGTCTGTATGTCTCGGCATGTGGTTCGAAGGCGACAACAAAACCATTCGGACCAACTATATTTGCTGCTGTCAGGGCGTAATGCCCAAAGTTCGCACCGGCATCGATGACAAATGAGCCGGGTCTCAGAAGCTCTGTAAATACTTCGGTTGCCAGAGGTTCCCAATAGCCGCGCCGAATGACCGCCCGTGTTAGATTGCTTCGGTTGGGTACAGCCAATAAGCGGTACTGTCGCGTTCGCATTTCAAATGGTTGATTGGGTCGAAGCACATAAAATAAAACACGCCATAAGGCGGATAGGAAGCGACTACGATCCATCAATTGGGTCGGGTATTTCCTTGCCAGGAATTGAAAAAAGGTATTCCGCATATCTTCAGAAATTCAAATCGATAAAGACGCTTTGTCGTCACTATACGCGTCATAAAACTAGCCGCAATGTCGTGCGCGGATTGCCTAATAATTTTGAAGAGCTATTCTCATGCACAGATAGTTTGGCGAGCGAATAAATGGCGCAATCAAAAGACAAAATTGGCATCCCGGCATTTGGCGAAACTGAGACGCGGAAACGAGAACATATCGAAACAGTTCTTAAAACGGACGTGTTAGCAAAAGGCGTTTCCACTGGATTTGAACAATTTTCATTTGAGCACTGCGCGATGCCGGAGCTCGATCTCGACAGAATTGACCTTTCAACGTCGGTATTTGGAAAGAATCTTCAAGCACCGATTCTGATATCGAGTATGACCGGGGGTGCTGAGGAGGCGGGCCAAATAAATTTACGGCTCGCCGAATGCGCACAGGAACTTGGACTGGCGTTGGGGATTGGTTCGCAAAGAGCAGCAATAGAAAGACCAGAACTTTCAGCGACCTATAGGGTGCGTCATGTTGCGCCAGATATATTGCTGTTCGCCAATATCGGTGCTGTCCAACTCAACTATGGGTACGGTATCGATCAAGCATGTCGGGCGGTCGAAATGATCGACGCAGATGCATTGTTTATTCATCTGAATCCATTGCAGGAGGCGGTTCAGCCTGAGGGAGATCGAAACTGGTCGGGCCTCCTCGAGAAATTGGAGATCCTGGTAGCTCAAATTGACGTTCCAGTCGTTGTAAAGGAAATCGGGAACGGGTTGTCCTCCAACCTTGTACGAAATCTGGTTTCATTGGGTGTGTCGGGAGTAGATGTCGCAGGAGCGGGAGGGACCAGCTGGAGTGAAGTTGAAGCAAATCGTCAGCCGGACCCTTTGATAAGATCTGTTGCCCACAGTTTTTCAGGGTGGGGAATACCCACCGCATATGCACTTATCGAAATTTGCCGGGCATCACCGAGTATCCCGGTTTTTGCAAGTGGGGGGATTAGGTCCGGTATCGATATTGCAAAGGCTATCCGGTTCGGGGCGTCGCTCTGTGGTGTTGCTGCGCCGGCTCTTCATGCAGCCGACGAAAATAGTGATGCCGTTGTAACCCACTTGCATCGATTGATAGAAGAATTGCGGATTGCTGCATTTTGCACCGGTTCGCAGAACCTCACGTCGTTGGCCAAGGCCCCAATTCGGCGAGCAAATGGCTGGTCTGTTGTTGATTTTTGAGAAGCGTCAGTCAGACTAATCTGACACCTCATTGAGGGCCGCAAATTAAATGAAAGGAAGTTTTATGGCTGTGCCGCCTCAACCGGTTCGAGAGCCGGGCACAAGAGCACCTCGACCGAAGGATGCTGCAACGCTGATAATTTATCGTGTTAAAAAAAATGATGTTGAGGTGCTCATGGGGCAGCGGCATCATAAGCATAAATTTTTGCCACAACGATACGTTTTCCCCGGTGGACGCGTCGACCCACAGGACAGCCGTGTCCGAACGGCGACCCCTTTAAGATCCGATGTCCAGGAGTTGTTAACCCGCAAAGCCACACCGGCGCGAGCGCGGGCACTTGCAGCGGCCGCCATCCGTGAAACCTATGAAGAAGCGGGCCTTATTATCGGAAAACCCGACAAGGAACCTCAGCGGTCGGTACCAAGAAATTGGCGAACATTTTTCGACCAGGGCGTTGCTCCTAGCTTCGAGAATCTAAATTACGTTGCACGGGCGGTTACTCCTTCGTGGCGACCAATTCGTTTCAATGCACGATTTTTTATGATTGATGATCGATTTGTGGATGGTGAATTGGGGGGTGACGGCGAGCTTTTGGATTTAATTTATGTTCCGGTCTCTGATACCAAGAGTCTGGAACTGCCGCTCATTACAACGCGTGTATTGGAATTGGTTGAAAACTTAGCCAGAAATCCGCCACCACCAAACAAGAAGAGGACGATAACCAACTTCGTTCACAACGGAAAATTTCACGACATGTTCGACGAGTGAACCGGTTATTGTTTGAGGTTCGGCGGCTTAGCGCGACACCAGTTTCAACTGGCGATCAAATACCGACAGAACATCGGTAAGCTTTTTGCCTCTTTTCAACATATTTCCACCAGCACCGACGACGTAATCTCCGTTGCGGTGGGTTCCCTTGGCATATTTGAAAATGGTGAAAACGGGATGAGTCCCCGTGTCGCGATATATTGAGAACGCCGACATCCCTTTTCCATGGTCAATGGCGTAGTCTTTCCATTCCCCGCTAATTACGCGTCGACTGTAATGCGATAAAAGTTGGTTTAGTTCGTTTTTGGTAAAATAAACAGCCGAGGAATCTTTTCGTTTAAAGTCCTTGAGTCGAACAACCTTGGGCATCATCCCACTTGGTACTCCCCACACAAATATTTCGTTTTTGTGACAAATATTATATTCATTTTAGAGGATGGTCGTCTAGCAATCGTGTCACCATTTTTTGACCAAATAACGATGTTTGCCATGCTGGCACCGCATGGCTATTGTAACGCCGTTTTGCGGCACCTTTGTGCTTGTCCCAGGGAGTAATAAGTGGGCGATATTTTTCGGGAAATTGATGAAGAACTGCGCCAGGAGCGGTTTGAAAAACTGTGGCAGCGTTACGGTAAGCTGGTTATCGGGGCTGCTGTTGCAATAGTTCTTGCCGTGGCCGGTTATAAAGCATTTGAGCACTACCAAACAAAGCAACGCGAAACGCAAAGCGCTCAGTTTGCAGCGGCTTCAAAGCTCCTGGCAGAGGGCAAGAAAACCGACGCCGCTGCATTGTTTGCCGCTCTTAGTAGAGATGGAAACCAGGGATATGCTGTTTTGTCGCGGTTCCATCAAGCGTCGATCAAAGCAGAAACCGGTGATTTAGACGGTGCGTTGACGCTATATGACGAAATTGCGGCTGACAATGATGTCGATAAATCGCTGCGCGACGCGGCCGTAATTTTTAGTGTTTCCCGACAGGTTGACGGCGGCGCCTCAGAACGTGCCAAGTTGGATGCGAGGCTGAAACCGTTAATGGAGGAAAAAGGACCCTGGCGACATTCGGCAAATGAATTGAGCGGGTTACTGGCGCTGCAGGCGGGAGATAATGTTGTAGCTCGTGAAATGTTTACCAAAATTGCCGACGACCCTGACGCCCCACAGAATTTGCGAACGAGAGCTTCACAAATTCTTGCTGTGATACCGAAGTAACAAAAGACATTGCAGGTTACTATGTTCCGCGTTTTTCTGGTTATTTTGACGTCAACTCTTTTAGTCAACTGTGGCGGCTGGTTTGGCTCTAAACCACAGAAACCGTTGCCGGGGAAAAGAATTTCTGTTTTGTCCCTGGAGCGGTCGCTTGAGCCCGATCCAAAACTTTCTGACTTGGCTGTACGTCTGCCACGCCCCTTCAAGAACCAGAATTGGGCGCAGGCGGGCGGCACCCCCAGCCACGCGATGCATCATCTATCGGCTGCTGGCGGACTAGGAAGGCTATGGGAAGTTGACATTGGTGATGGCAGCGACGGTGATGCGCAGCTAATCACCGCACCTGTTATCTCCAATGGTCGTGTCTACACAATGGATGTTGAAGCCACGGTCCAGGCGTTGGATGCGGCTTCGGGGAGGACAATTTGGCGCGTAAATGTTGCTCCCAAAGACGAAGATGACGGTACTTTGGGTGGCGGGCTTGCTGTTGCAAACGGCAAACTTTTTATAACGACGGGTTTTGCTCAGGTGATCGCGCTGAATGCAGCAAACGGCCGCCTAGTGTGGCGCCGTGTTCTGAACGGTCCGCTGCGGGCGCCGCCAACCGTATTTAAAGGTCGTGTCTTTGCCGTCACGATTGCAAACGAACTTCACGCTTTGGACGAGACCAACGGTAAGACGCTGTGGTCACATATTGGTATTACCGAGTCTGCTGGATTATTGGGTGGTGCAGCACCGGCGGCGGCGGGATCTGTGGTCGTAAGTTCATTTTCATCAGGCGAGGTATTTGCGCTGCGAGTTGAGAATGGCAGGGTTATTTGGTCAGATACTTTGACAGCAATCCGCAGGTCGAGTCCTCTTTCCACTTTGGCGCACATTCGCGGAAGGCCGGTGATCGACCGCGGACAGGTCATTGTTACAGCGAATAGCGGCCGGACGGTTTCCATTAACCTGCGGACAGGTGCACGTGTATGGGAAAAACGGGTGGGTGCCGGTAATGGCCCCTGGGTCGCGGGCGAGTTTGTTTACGTATTGTCGGCATTTGGCGAGCTACTGTGTCTATCGCGGCGAACTGGGGGCGTCCGCTGGGTGACGCAACTTCAGAGATATGAAGATGAAAAAGATCAGGAAGACCCCATCTTTTGGACCGGTCCCGTGCTTGCGGGAGATCGCTTGTTGATTGGTGGCAGCCATGAGGAAGTTTGGTCGATTTCACCCTATACCGGTAAAATTTTGGGCAGAGTAAAGTTGTCGGGACCCGTTTTTATTCCGCCGGTAATCGCGAATGATACCGTTTTTATCCTGTCCGATGACGCGCGGCTGATAGCCCTCCGTTAGCAAAATGAACTTTAGGTTGGTTATTCTCGGCCGGCCGAACGTCGGAAAGTCGACACTCTTTAACAGGTTGTGTGGCGTTCGAGCGGCGCTGGTTGATCCGACACCGGGTGTCACCAGGGATCGGCGGACCGGTGAAGCAACTTTGGGTGATTTGCAGTTCGAAGTGATCGATACGGCTGGCCTCGAAGAGGGCCCTGAAGGGGTTCTGGAGGGTGCCATGCAAGACCAGACCCAAGCCGCAATCATGGATGCCGATGCTGCTTTGCTTGTAATTGATGCGCGCAGTGGCATCACTCCGGTCGATAGACATTTCGCCGATGTGCTTAGGAAAATCGATATCCCCGTTCTGTTGGTCGCAAACAAATGCGAAGGACAGGCAGGAACACCCGGTCTCTATGAAGCTTTTGAGTTAGGGCTGGGAGAGCCGACGGGTATATCGGCTGAACATGGTGAAGGGTTGGTCGATCTCTATGAAGTCATCGCGCCGCTTGTCGATGAAACACGGTCTGCGTCTGACGAAGTTGACGATAAATCGGGGGATCAACTTGAAGAAATCGACGGACCATTGCAAATGGCGATCGTCGGCAGACCCAATGTCGGCAAATCAACGCTATTAAACTGTTTGCTTGGGGAAAGCCGGGTCATCACGGGTCCAGAACCAGGCGTAACACGTGACGCAATTTCGGTAGACTGGAGTTGGCAGGGTAATCAAATCAAACTCTTTGACACAGCCGGCCTACGACGTCGTTCGCGGGTTCACGAAAAACTTGAAAAATTGTCCGCGGCGGACACATTGCGTGCGATTAAATTTGCGCATGTCGCTGTTTTGGTACTTGACGGAACTGTAATGGCCGAACGTCAGGACCTTTCGATCGCCGAACACGTTGTCGAAGAGGGCAGGGCATTGGTGATCGCGGTTAACAAGTGGGACCTGGTTGATGACCGAGCTTCCGCTTTGAGAAAGCTAAATGATCGCCTTGAAAGGTCTCTTCCGCAGGTGAGAGGTATCCCAATCGTGACATTGTCGGCTTTGACTGATCGTGGAACCGAACGATTGATGCCAGCGGTAAAAGAAGCCTACGATATTTGGACAATCAGATTGCCGACCGGTCCATTAAACCGCTGGTTGGAAGATATCCTTGATTATCATCCGCCTCCCTTGGCAAAGGGACGCCGATTGCGCCTTCGATACATCACACAGGTTAAAGGTCGTCCGCCGACATTTGTGGTTTTTTCGAGCCGACCCGCAGAATTCCCCGAATCTTATCGCCGCTATCTAATAAATAGCCTAAGAGAAACATTTGGTATTGAAGGCGTCCCCATCCGGTTAAATCTACGCGGTGGAAAAAATCCCTATGTTAAAGATGGTTGATCATGAACCGCTAATTACGGAGTTAATAGTTGCGCGCTGTGTTTGCAGTTCACGTCGGCTAGGTCCACGAAAATATCGGTAATTTCTTCGGGAGCGGGAAGGGACATCGGGTCTTCTCCGGGATATGCGGATGCCCTCATGGATGTTCTAACCGCTCCCGGATTGATCAAATTGACCTTCAGTGCCGTTTCCGCCATTTCCTGAGCCCAGGTTATGACCATCGCCTCGAGGGCGGTTTTCGATATGGCGTAACCGCCCCAATATGCGCGTCCTCCTGCGACACCCGTTGTAAGAAACATCGCCCGTCCTGCTTTTGAGGCAAGTAGAAGAGGTTGCAACGCTCGTATGAGACGCCAATTGGCGGTTAAATTTATGTCGATAATCTGCTGCCAGCTTTCCGGTTCGATCTGGACAAGAGGTGTCATTTCACCAAGTAGACCGGCATTTCCAACTAGAATGTCCAATTTACCGAACCGACCCGCTATGGCCGGGGTAAGTTTGTCTATCTCTTCAAAATTTTCGAGGTCCAGTGGCACCAGCGTTGCCTGGGCATCCTGTCCTAATTCAGCACGGATGTCATCGTCGACCTCTTCCAGCCCCGCGACAGTACGTGCCGTCAAAATGACTTTGGCGCCTTCTGCGGCGTACCGTTTTGCAACAGCGGCGCCTATACCTCGGGAGGCACCAGTTATTAGAGCGACACGTCCGGAAAGTCGCTGCTCGGTACCAGTCATTTACGCGAGATTGGAGAGGAGGGACAGTTGCGGTGCCGTTTCGCCATCTTCACGGTCAGTCAAGCTAACGGGGTATTCCCCTGTAAAGCAGGCATCGCAATATTGAGGGTCCTGATTGTCCCGACTGTCCAAATTCATCGCCCGGTAAAGCCCGTCAATCGATACAAATGCAAGAGAATCCGCATTCATAAATTCGCACATCTCGTCAACTGAATGTCGCGCAGCAAGAAGTTGTTCGCGTTCCGGCGTGTCAACACCATAAAAACAGGAATGCGTTGTCGGGGGACTTGCGATACGCATGTGCACCTCTTTGGCACCCGCATTCCGCATCATTTCGACGATTTTTACCGAGGTCGTACCGCGCACAATACTGTCGTCGACAAGAACGACACGTTTTCCTTCGATCACCGCACGACTGGCATTATGTTTGAGTTTGACTCCCAGATGTCTGATGTTGTCAGTCGGTTCAATAAAGGTCCGGCCAACGTAATGGTTTCGGATGATGCCCAACTCATAAGGTAATCCAGTTTCATTGGCGTAACCCATCGCGCTTGGCACACCAGAGTCCGGAACAGGTATGACGACGTCTGCGGGGGCATGGCTTTCACGCGCGAGTTCAGCCCCAATACGTTTTCGCGCTTCATAAACGCCGGCCCCGTCAACGATGCTGTCTGGCCGGGCAAAGTAAATATATTCGAACACGCACAGGCGTGAAGGGGTCCAGCCGAATGGTTTCAAGCTTGTCAGACCTTCTCGATCAATTACGACAACCTCGCCTGGAGCGACATCGCGAACGAAGTCTGCGCCAATAATGTCCAATGCGCAGCTTTCAGATGCCAGGACATGAGCACCGTCTAAGGACCCAAGTACGAGAGGGCGGACGCCCATCGGGTCTCTGACTCCGATCATTTGATTATCCGTCATCGCGACAAGGGAATAAGCACCTACAATGCGTTTCAATGCGTCGATAAGGCGCTGAACCACAGAATCCTGATCGCTAATAGCAATCAAGTGGATGATAACTTCGGTGTCTGTCGTCGATTGAAACAGGCAACCGCGCTTGACCAGATCGCGGTGAAGCATAGATGCGTTTGTAAGATTTCCGTTGTGTGCCAAAGCAAATCCGCCAGACTCGTATTCCGCAAATAGAGGCTGGATATTTCTCTGCGCTGTTTCCCCCGTCGTTGAATAGCGATTGTGCCCGACAGCCAGTTTGCCCGGTAGACGTTTCATTACCGCTTCGCTGCTAAAGATATCGCCTACATGTCCGGGGGCCCGATGGCTGTGAAATTGCTTTCCGTCGTAGGTAACAATACCCGCAGCTTCCTGACCTCGGTGTTGTAAGGCATGTAAGCCAAGAGCTGTCAGTGCAGCAGAGTCCTCATGCCCGAAGACGCCGAAGACGCCACACTCTTCGCGCAATTTGTCGTCATCAAATGGATGCGTCGTCGTATTATTGACCGACATTATTGCTGCCCTTTGAAAAGGCGGTCCATTTCCCGTCTTTCCTGTTTGTTATAGCCATCTCGCTCCGTATTTGTCGGTTTCTTGGTCTCTGGAGTCACAAGCTTTTCGAATTCTTGTTTTAGGTTCAGATCTGAATTGCCACTGGTTAACGGCGACGAGACCCACCCGTCGGGAGCAAGTCTTTGCAGTTGGCCAGCACTCCATTGCAAAAGGGGACGGGATTTTGATTCTTGCAGCCATTGCGGTTGTTTCTCTGTTTCACTGGGTACGTCCATGGCCCAGACCATTCCAATATACCCTAATGAAACGATTACCGCACCAAGACCGAGTCCAAAAACAAGACCAATTGAACGATCTAATGCGCTGAGACCACTTGCGCGAACCTGCTTTCCGATTGCATGGCTGATCATTGTGAAAATTATAAGTGAACCAAGAAAAACAGCGAGGCCGGCTGCACCATCGGCAAGGATTTCCATCGAAATCCAATTTCTCGCAAATGGTTGGACGTAATGGAAAAGATACATTGTGGAGAAAATTGCACCGACCCAGCCTAGTAAAGCCAATACGACGCGGACAAAACCCATCGAAAAAGCAGCTAATCCAGCAAGGGTGATAATGCTGATTACAGTGATATCTAAAAGATTCATACTGCACCCAAACGCTTGCTGGATTGATCAGTGTTGTCAGATAGCAGATCGATGAGTCCCCGCAAATGTTCAATCGCGTTGGATTGGAATCCAATATCAATTTGTTGCTTTTTCTTTCCCTCCTGTCCAGGCGTGTAGCACCGGCTAAAACCCAGCTTTTGAGCCTCTTTCAAGCGAAGATCGGCCTGTCCAACTGGGCGTACCTCGCCAGAGAGTCCAACTTCACCAAATACAACAGAATCGGATGGTAAAGGTTCGTCGTTTAAGGCGGAAATTAGAGCGGCGGCAACAGCCAGATCGGCAGCCGGCTCCGACACTCTCAAACCACCGGCTACATTCAAATAGACATCCTTCCCGGCGAATGAAATACCGCAACGGGCTTCCAGTACCGCGAGGACCATGGAAAGCCGGCCAGTGTCCCAACCAACAACCGCACGCCGCGGTGTTCCCAATGAGCTTGGTGCGACCAAAGCCTGAATTTCCACAAGGACCGGACGGCTTCCCTCGATGCCGGCAAAAACCGTGGCACCGCTAATGTCACCGCGTCTCTGTGCGAGAAAGAGAGCTGATGGATTCTCAACTTCCATAAGTCCCGTTTCCGTCATCTCAAAGACCCCGATTTCGTCTGTTGGGCCGAATCGATTCTTGATTGCGCGGAGTATTCGGAACTGGTGACCGCGATCACCCTCAAAATACAAGACGGTATCGACCATATGTTCAAGAACTCTGGGGCCGGCAATAGTTCCCTCTTTCGTTACATGGCCGACAATCAGGAGGCTAAAACCACGACGCTTGGCAATACGAATGAGTTCTTGTGCGCTTGTCCGAACCTGGGCAACTGTTCCAGGTGCAGAATCAAGCGAATCAATAAACATTGTCTGGATGGAATCGATAACGACGACACCCACCTTACTACTCTTTTCCAATGTGGTGATAAGATCACGGACGCTGGTTGCTGCAGCCAGGGAAACATCTTTTTCCTCCAAACCTAAGCGACGAGCGCGCATTCGGATCTGATCAACGGATTCTTCGCCAGAAACATAGATGCAGCTGTTTTTCGCCGACAACATACCGACAACCTGAAGCAATAATGTTGACTTTCCGATCCCCGGGTCGCCGCCCACTAGAATGGCGGACCCTGGGACGAGACCACCACCGCACACCCTGTCAAACTCTTTGACGGTGCTGACAAGGCGTGGTGCCTCTTCAGATGCGCCTTGGAGTCCGACAAACTCGATTGCATTTCCTTTACCTTTACCGAGGCCTTTCGGGACGGCTTCAACGCCTTTTTCTTCGATGATGGTATTCCATTCACCGCAGCTGTCACATTGCCCCGCCCATTTTCCATAGGACGTACCACAGTTTTGACAGGTGTAACTCGTGTTGCGTTTAGCCAACCAATTGGCCCTTCGTAATTGGTTCAAGAAACGATATCCGCATTAGCCTGCGCGGACATCCATCTGTATTGGACCCTCTGCTCTTCCGTGAATAAATTGATCCACGAACTCGTTGCCGCTGTCGTCAATCTCGTCTACCCGACCAGCCCAGATAATTTTCCCCTTATAAATCATCGCAATTCGATCGGCGATTTTTCGGGCACTTGCCATGTCATGCGTAATGGAAAGGGCAGTAGCCCCCAGTTGTTTCACGCGTTCGACAATTAAGTCATTGATAACATCGCCCATTATTGGGTCCAGACCAGTCGTTGGTTCATCGAAAAAAATGATTTCAGGCTCAGTAGCGATTGCCCGTGCTAGTCCAACGCGTTTGCGCATGCCGCCGGAGAGCTCAGCAGGAGACAATTTCCCAATGTCCGGTGCGAGCCCTACATCGGACAGCTTGGCGACTGCGATTTCCCTGGCCTCATTCCGTTTCATGCCACCGCCTTCAATCAAACCGAAAGCGACATTTTCCCATACTGAAAGGCTGTCAAATAGTGCTGCGTTTTGAAAAAGCATGCCGATTTTATTCAGAACGGTCTCTCGGTCAGGCCAACTCATGCCAACCGTTTCTTCACCATCGACCTTAATGCTGCCATTTTCAGGCGTCAGAAGCCCGAGGATGTTTTTAAGTAAAACTGATTTTCCTGTTCCCGACCCTCCAATGACGACAACGGACTCTCCCTCAGCAATTTCAAGATTGAGGCCGTCGAGAACTGTTTTTTGACCGAAGCCCTTGTGGAGCTCGGAAATCTCAATTTTTGGGATTGGATTCGCCATATTCAGATCGCAAAAAAGAGTTCAGTAATCATGTAATTAAAGGCCAGGATCAACACCGAGGCCGATACAACGGCATTGGTCGTTGCAGCACCAACGCCCTGGGCGCCACCTCGAGAATGATACCCGTGGTAACAGCCCATTAATGAAATCAAAAAGCCAAATACGGCTGCTTTTACCAGTCCCGAAATAACGTCCAATGGCTCGAGAATATCCCAGGTTCTTTCAAGATATACCGTCGGGTTAAAGCCGAGTTTGTAGATGCTAACCAGGTATCCGCCAAAAACGCCGATGATGTCAGCGACAAGAACGAGTACGGGCAACATCAGAACGCCTGCAATAAGACGCGGTGCTACCAAATACTTGAAGGGGTTAGTTGAAAGTGTCGTAAGTGCATCGATTTGTTCAGTGACACTCATTGTGCCGATTTCTGCTGCCATCGCGGCGCCGATGCGGCCTGAAACCATCAACCCCGCCAACACTGGTGCAAGTTCGCGGGTAATCGATAGGACGACCACACTCGCAATTGCGCCTTCTGCATTGAATCGGGCGAATCCGGTGTAGCTCTGAAGTGCTAGCACCATGCCGGTAAAAATTGCGGTTAGTCCGACGACCGGCAGAGAGTAATAACCAATCTCGATCAATTGCCGGCCAAGTAAGCGTCCATAAAACGGAGGTACGAAACAATGAAAGACAGCGCGTCCTGTAAACATGGAAAGGCGCCCTATCGTCGCAAAGAACGCTATTGTTGTCCGGCCGATCGATGCTAAAGGGTTCATTATCTAGGTTTAACCAATGTAATTGCGGGAATATCGAGCGCCCAAAGCTGTCAGAATTTCGTACCCGATGGTGCCGGCGTCGGTAGCAACGTCATCGACTGAATTGTTAGGTCCGATTATATCGATATACGTGCCGGGTCCACATTGCGCATCCGGTACATCCGTAATGTCGAAGGTTACGAGGTCCATAGATATTCTTCCGACAATTGGAACACGCGTCGTCCCAATATAGCCGCATCCACTATTGCCAAGCGTCCGGAAATATCCGTCTCCATAGCCTAATGCTACCGTTGCCAATCTGGATTTGCGCGCTGTTTTATACGTGGCACCATAGCCAACGGTCGAATTAGTGTCAACGACACGAGTTTGTATGATTTTCCCTTTTAAATTAATGACTTGCCCAATGTTATTCGACTCGTTTTTAATCGGTTGGAGGCCGTATATCGCCGCTCCGGGCCGTACCAAATCATAATGAAAATCGGACCCCAGAAATATGCCTGCAGAATTCGCGAGGCTTGATCTCGCTCTGGGTAAACGCTGCCGAATTTTATCGAATAATTGGCGCTGTTCTTGGTTCATTTTATCGGAACGCTCATCAGCACAGGCGAGGTGGCTCATAAAATGGGATACTGCAATTCCTGTTGCCGTTTCCGGATTTTCCACGAGAAAATCCAGTTCGTTGCTATCCAATCCTAGCCGGGACATGCCGGTATCGATATTTATGATTGCTTCGCAAGGGTCGCTGCTGTTTTTTCCAAATATTGACCAGCGTTCGATCTCGGAAATGCTATTCAGCACCGGGGTAATTTTGTACCGGCCGAGATCATTCTCTGAACCTTCAGAGATTCCGTTGAATACATAAATTTTCGGATAAATGTCGCGTTCCTCAAGTGTAGAACGAAGGCCGATTGCTTCGTCCAAAAGAGCAACAAAAAAGACCTCGCACCCTGCCTCCGCAAGTCGGCCAGCTACCGGCGCCATTCCCAATCCGTAGGCGTCAGACTTTACGACTGCGCTACAAACGCACCCGTCGGCCAGCTGACTTTTAAGATACGCGTAGTTTTCCGCCAACACGTTCAGATCTACCGTAAGGACAGCTCCGGCGCGCTCGGCTGAATCCATGACTAGGCGTAATCGTCTTCTGGCATATAATCGGATCTGGCCAAATCGCCAAATTTGGTGAGCAACCCGTTGAAGTGGAGCAAGGCGCGGCCCGTTGGGCCATGACGCTGTTTGGCAACGATAACTTCAGCAATATTATGAACTTTATCTATTTCTTCCATCCACAAAGCATGTTCCGGCGTCCCTTCGCGAGGTTCTCGCCGAGCTACATAATATTCTTCGCGGAAGATAAACATCACGACATCCGCATCTTGCTCAATTGATCCCGATTCCCTCAGGTCGGATAATTGGGGACGTTTGTCGTCGCGTTGTTCTACCTGGCGAGATAATTGTGAGAGCGCCAGTACAGGCACATCTAGCTCTTTAGCCAGTGTTTTTAAGCCACGTGTGATTTCAGAAATTTCCTGGACACGATTGTCCTGACGGGAATTGCTGCCATTTAACAGCTGAAGATAGTCCACCACGATCATTCCCAGCCCATGTTGCCTTTTTAGCCGGCGGGCTCTTGTCCGGAGCGCGGAGACAGTGAGGGCAGGGGTGTCATCGATAAAAATGGGCGCCCGCTGCAATTCGTGCGATGCCTGAACCAGCTGTCCAAACTCAGTGTTGCCCAACTTACCACGCCTAATGAGATCTGAACCGACGCCAGATTCCTCAGCCAGGATCCTGGTAGCGAGCTGCTCAGCGGACATTTCCAATGAAAAGAACCCAACGACCGCACCGTCAACGATGCTCTCATTGCCGAAATCGTCCGTCTCCCGTTTGACGTTCTTTGCCGCATGAAAGGCAATATTGGTTGCAAGAGCAGTTTTGCCCATCGATGGGCGTCCCGCCACTATAATTAGATCCGACGAATGAAGGCCACCGAGCAGGTTGTCCAAATCGGTTAGCCCGGTACCGACGCCGGTTAATTTGCCGTCCCTTTTATACGCCGCTTCAGCCTGTTGAACGGCAACGGTCAAAACCGAGGCAAAATCCTTGAAGCCACCTTGATAATCCCCAGCAGTAGCCAGGTCATAGAGACGCTGTTCAGTACGTTCAATTTGGTTGAGTGCGGCGTCGTCAATCTCAGGATCATACGCTTCGTTGACGGTGTCCTCACCAAGTCCGATTAATTGTCTGCGGAGGTATAGATCGTGAATGGTTTGTCCATAATCGCGGGCGTTTATAACGGTAACCGCACTGGCCGCCAGGCGCGCTAGATAGGCGTGCCCCCCCAAATCCGCGAGGCCTTCGTCACCTTCGAAGAAAAATTGCAGGGTTGTCGGGTTCGCCTCTTGGCCGCGTTCGATCTGCTTACCAATTGTTTCAAAAATACGCCCATGCGCCAGATTTACGAAATGTTCGGGGCGAACGAAATCTGAAACCTGTTCGAAGGCCCGGTTGTTCACAAGGATCGCGCCCAGCAATGCCTGCTCAGCCTCAAGGTTTGATGGCGGACTGCGCCAGCCTAGCTGCCCATCTTCATTGCTATGCAGCGTTGCGACGGTGCCGGGTTGAGCGCTTGGTTCCATAATCTAGCCTGTCTGTAAATGTGAAGGGCTGAGACTATCCGAAGCCTTTCTGACATTCTTCCAGAATTATAATGGCTCCGTGAAATAATTTTCCGAATCAGGTGAATGTTGGGGACAAGCCAACCTGATCGCGATTTAGCTGTGCATAACCCAAAACTTTAAAAAGAAACCGGTTGCAAACAGTGCTTGCTATGCGGCATGGCGCCGTTTCTTGTTCTCGCGTTCGGCCTGTTGCCTTTCCCAATCCACCATATAGTCGCGGGTCAGGGGTACCGCATCAATATTTTTGGTGAGCTGAATTTGGAAAACCATGAGATCCAGGTGGCGAAAGCCGACCTCGCATAAAACAAAATATGCCTCCCACATTCGACAGAATCGATCGTCATATATCTTCGCTGCTTTATCCCACTGTTCCATAAATCTCTCGCGCCACAGCTTGAGGGTTTCCGCGTAATGAAGCCGTAAAATTTCAATATCGGTAATTCGCAAACCGGTAGGTTCTATTGCGCGCGTGACCTCGGACAACGCGGGCAGGTCTGCGCCGGGAAAAATATACTTTCTTATAAACGGATTGATGGCGTGGGGGGTATCGAAACGTCCTATCGAATGCAGGACCATTACGCCGTCATCTGAAAGTAGTTTTGCAACGTTTGTGAAGAATTCCGCGTAATTCATTTTGCCGACATGTTCGAACATGCCGACAGACACAATTCTGTCATAAACTTTCTGTTCATGCCGGTAATCCTGTAGCTTGAAGCGGACCCTGTCAGTAATGCCTGCGTTACTAGCTCTTTCTGAAGCGACCTTTTGCTGTTTGGTCGACAACGTAATGCCCGTGATATCGACATTTTCCACCTGGGATAGATAGAGCGCCAAACCACCCCAGCCACAACCTATATCGAGTACTGACTGTCCTTCTTCTAACCCTAATTTCGCAGCGAGATGACGTTTCTTTGCGTGTTGCGCGGTTTCAAGGTCGGTATCAGTCTCAGGAAAATAGGCGCAGGAATATTGGCGGTCATGATCAAGAAATAGTTGATATAGCTCGTCAGAAAGATCGTAGTGGTGTGCGACGTTTCGCCGGGCTCTCTTAATAGGATTGTATTGCCCAAACATGGCAAAATCGAAGCATTTCATAAGGCGATGAAACTTCGTTCGTTCGAGCCGACGGAAATTTCTCGCGGCAACATCGATAAAGTCATAGAGCGAGCCGTCTTCAATTGTTAGCGAGCCTTCCATATAGGCCTCCGGCACGGTCAATGCCGGGTCGAACGCCAACGTATAATCAAGTGCCCGGTTGTGAAGCCGGACAGTACACACAGGCTCGCTTTGATCTCCAAATATGTTTGTCTTGCCCGTGCAGTCAATCAGGCGAATTGATCCATCCTGAATGACTTTTCTAAGAAGGCTGGCGAAAAGCATGGCGCTCACACCTCCATTCGTCGTCCCCGTTTCGCTGTTTTGTCACAGCTTTAATGTGGTTATTTTACAAAATCAGTTAAAAATTTGAAGACTCTGTTTTTTAAATTGGTAAAAAAGTTACGGGCTTTAATTGTTGGAAGAATTAAAAACTCCTAAACAACTAAAGGTATAAAATCATATTATTTCCACAATTGTAACCGATCTCAAAATTATCCCCATATTTTTGCACAGGTTGATCCACAAGAAATACGGGAAAACCCGCAGTTTTCCTTGATTATTCCGATTTCACGTATCTTAATCGCCGAAAGGCAGTCGTAACGAATCGCTCGTTGCGGTAAACGAGAAAAACTGTCCAATTTGGGGTGGCCATGTCGGATGAAGATATCGATTTAGATCGCGTGATTGTTGATCCCGCGTACCGGCGCGAGGTGATAGACTTTCTGAAGAAAGAAGCGATAACGCCTCGGGAACGTACCGAAGCAGTTCTAGTAGACGCACATCATTCCTAAAGTTTAAGAATTCTATTTTTTAGGAATCGTTCAAATTCGAATTTGAACAAAAGGCAGCTTCATTCTTGAATTAACGGATATCGACTATTAAAGGCATATCCAAGAGATCTCATTTAGACGATCTTAAAAAGAATATTCAGCACTGGAATGGATCAGAAAATTTCAACGCGTGCGCGATTAACGGCGTTAGAGAGTCAGAGCGTATTCATTTTGCGCGAGGCTTTCAGCCAGCTTGAAAATATTGCAATGCTTTGGTCCTTGGGCAAGGACAGCAATGTAATGGTGTGGCTCGCGCGCAAGGCTTTTTTTGGCCATATTCCGTTCCCTCTCGTGCACGTCGATACAGGAAAGAAATTTCCCGAAATGTACGAATTCCGTGACAGATACTCCGATGAATGGGGGGCAAAACTGATTACGGGCACTTGTCCGCCCGTGGAAGAAATGGACCAGGATTTACCACCTGCCGCCCGTTCCGCTGCACGTAAAACAGCTGGCCTGAATAATTTGATTGCGGAGCATGGCTTTCAAGGCGTTATCGCCGGTATTCGAAGAGATGAAGAAGGAACCCGCGCAAAAGAACGGGTTTTCAGCCCGCGCGGTGAGGGAAATGCCTGGGATGTTCGCAATCAACCCCCGGAATTCTGGGACCAGTTCCGAACGAAAGTTGCCGAGGGAACCCATTTACGTATTCATCCGCTACTTCACTGGTCTGAAATAGATATATGGCGCTATATCGGGCAGGAAAAAATACCGGTTGTGGATTTGTATTTTTCCAAGAACGGCAAACGATATCGGTCCCTTGGAGATCAAGATATCACGCACCCCGTTGAGAGCGACGCAAGAACCGTTGAAGAAATTATCGCTGAACTTAACGAAACTGATACTGCAGAGCGATCCGGCCGTCTGATGGATCATGAGCGCGAAGATGCTTTTGAGGCATTGAGGTCGCGGGGATACATGTAGACGTGCCTGTGTCAGCCAACAAATCCGAAGCCAAGCCAATCCTCCGCATTGCGATGGTTGGTCATGTCGATCACGGCAAATCGACTCTGGTCGGGAGGTTGTTGAATGACGTCGGCGCTTTGCCAGCGGGAAAAGTCGACGCTGTCGCCGAGATGTGTAAACGGCGCGGAATGAAATTTGAATGGGCTTTTGTAACCGATGCGCTTCAGGCTGAGAAAGATCAGGGAATAACAATTGATGCGAGCCACATCAATTTCTCAAGTGATCGAAGAGATTACATTTTGATTGATGCACCGGGGCACCGGGAATTTATCAAAAACATGATTAGTGGCTCTTCCGACTGCGATGGTGCTGTTGTCGTGATCGATGCCGAGGAAGGTGTTTGTGAGCAATCCCGTCGCCATGCGCTTTTGCTCCATTTATTGGGAGTAACTCAAATCGTGGTGGCCGTCAGTAAAATGGATATCGTTTCATATGACGAAAACATTTTCCGTCAGATAGAAAAGGATTTTACGGAGTGCCTTGAACGATTTGAGATGGAGGCGATACGGATTATCCCGGCGGCCGGCCTTGAAGGAGAAAATGTAAAAAGCACCACGGGGAAGTTGCCATGGTATGACGGTCCATCGTTGTTTGATGCCCTTGAAGAAATTGAGGGCGCTATACCTTTGAATGCGGGTCCTCTAAGGATTTCGATTCAGGATGTATATCGATTTGACGAGCGCCGAGTGATCGCTGGTCGCGTTGATAGCGGTGAGATTTCAGTTGGTGACCAGGTCATGTTTTCGCCTTCAAATCATGTCGGAGTAGTCAACTCGATAGAGAGTTGGCCAATCAATTCCTCAAAGTCAGTTGCGAAAGCTGGAGAGCCCGTTGGATTTACTTTAAAGGAACAAGTTTTTGTCGAACGGGGTGAGGTTGTTAGTCACAACGACAATATGCCCTCGGAGACTAATGTTTTTCATGCGAAAGTCTTTTGGCTTGGCAAAACCCCACTTAGATCTGGCGCCTTATATACGCTCAGACATAAAACCTCCGAATGTAGTGTCGAAGTGGAAGCGATCGAAAGCGTAATTGATGTCGCAGAAATGGACGAGGTCGAATTCAAGCATGTCCCAAGCGATTGCGTCGGCGAGATTATTTTGCGCACTGATAAATTGTTGGCGCTGGATTCTGGTTCTCGAATCGTAATTGCCGACGAATATAACATAGTCGCGGGTGGACTTGTAAGTACGGAAGGGTACCCTGATCAACGTGACGCGCTAACCCGAAAAGCAACCAATATTACCGCTGTAGAACACGCTGTTTCACGTCGATCCAGGGCAGAGCGAAATGGTCATGCAGGTGGTGTATTGTGGATGACCGGATTGTCGGGTTCTGGCAAGTCAACACTTTCAGTTGAATTGGAACGCCAACTATTTGCATTGGGATATCAGGTGGTTGTGCTTGACGGCGACAATCTACGGCATGGGCTCAATGCAAATCTAGGATTTTCGCCGGAGGATAGATCCGAAAATATTCGTCGCGCTGGCGAGGTGGCCGCACTATTCGCAGAGTCTGGCTTTATCGTCGTGACGGCATTTATTTCACCATATAGGGAAGACCGTTCCCGTGCCCGTGACGCGGCGAAAGAGAATTTTCACGAAGTATTTGTTAGCGCTGATCTCGAAGTTTGTGAGGGAAGGGATCCGAAGGGTCTTTACCAGAAAGCGCGAGCTGGCGAGATATCAGAATTTACAGGTGTCTCTGCACCTTATGAAATTCCCGAAAAGTACGAATTTGAGGTTGATACCGGTGCGCTCACGGTTTCGGAGTCTGTCGACGCCCTGGTTAGATATATAAAAGTTAACTTTCCGCTCAGATCGAACTAGGAATCCTTATCCCGTCCATAATCGTCTTCAAACCTTTCGATATCATCCTCTCCGAGGTAGCTGCCTGACTGGACTTCAATGAGATTGAGCGGAACTTTTCCGGGGTTTGAAAGTCGATGCACCGTGTTAATCGGGATATAGGTCGATTCATTTTCATTTAACACGAACTCATCGTCGCCCTTTCGAACTGTTGCCGTGCCGTTGACCACAACCCAATGTTCCGCCCGATGATGATGCAGTTGAAGCGATAAGCTCGCTCCAGTATTTACCGTAATTCGTTTGACCTGAAACCGGTCGCCGTCATGAACTGTTTGGTAATATCCCCAGGGACGATAAACCCTTGGGTGCGTTGTAGCTTCTTCGCGACCTTTTGACTTTATGGATTCAACAACGGTTCGAACGTCCTGCGCTCGATCTCTGGTCGTCACCAGGACAGCATCATCCGTAGCGACTATGACGAGGTCTTCGACACCGAGTGCAGTTACGAGCGGGCCTTCGCTTCGAATGTAAGAACCTTGTGCGTCGTACACAGAGACATCGCCTGATAATACATTTTCCGCACCGTCTTTGGTTCCGATATCCCAAAGCGCACTCCAGGACCCGACATCATTCCAACCGAAGTCGACAGGAACGACGGCGGCACGTTCTGTATGTTCCATTACGGCGTAATCGATGGATTTTGAAGGACACTGTGCGAATGCTTCTTCACTTAGTCGCACAAAATCCAAATCAATCTCTGCCTCAGCGATAGATGTTTTGCATGCCTCCAGTAAATCAGGCTCGAGTTTTTCAATCTCGTTAAGAAATGTCTGGGCGGAAAATAGAAACATCCCACTGTTCCAGTCGTAACTACCCGTTGCGACGTAGCGAGCTGCGATTGCGCTTTCCGGTTTCTCAACGAATTCACCAACGGCAAAGCATCCTCTAAGATCTTTTAACGGTGCGCCGCGATGGATGTATCCGTACCCTGTTTCGGCTCGATCCGGTTTAACGCCAAAAGTAACAAGAAAATCTTTTGCTGCAGCTCCTGATGCTGTGGCGGCTGCACTTAGGAATGATTTGGTGTCGGCGATGGTGTGATCGGATGGCAACAACAAAATTTGCGCAGTTTGTTCTGTTTCTTGCAGCATAAGGGCGGCAATAGCGGCGGCCGGCGCAGTATTTCTACCTACTGGTTCGAGAACAATCGAACGTGGCGTAATACCCAGCTGGCTTAGTTGTTCGGCAACAACGAAACGGTGTTCAGCGTTACAAACAACCATTGGATCGGTGAATCTGGAGGGGTCATTTACCCGACTGGCAGTTTCCTGGAGCAATGACTTTTCAGAGGAAAGTGGCAGTAGCTGCTTTGGATAGGCCTCTCTCGACATCGGCCAAAGCCGTGTTCCCGAACCCCCCGACAGAATTACTGGGGTAATTTTCGGTGCATCAACCATTCAAAACTCCGTACTCACAGGACTATTTGTTAACGGAAACTTGTTCATGAGCCAAACATTGTTTGGTCGTTGCGTTACCTTAGAACGATCCACATCATTGCGATCCCGATAACGCCGAATAGCGTGGCAATAGCTTTTTCCATTGTTCTTTGGGCTATTCGACCTTGTAGCCATGGGCCAATTTGGCCACCCAGAATTACCGCAGGGATCGTATAACATACTAGATTCCACGGAATTGCGTTGATACCGCCTGCGGCAATAAGTGCGGTTACTTGCGTAAACGATGCAGCGGCGATCGTAATGATTACAGTGAACACAGATGTTGCGGCTGCAACGGCAACTGGAAAGTGATTGCGTTTCACGAGCTGCGGCATAATCACTTCGCCTATGCCGACGCCTAGCAGCCCAGTCAAAAACGCACCACCGCTTGTGGTAGCCCCACCAAGTGCACCGACTTTGGGTGCCCTGAATTTATAGGTTTGCCCGGTGTTGGACGTTACCGTCCGCATCTCTCCTTGATCGTCTGTAGAAATACTCTCCTGGTTGTCAGAGTTAGTGGTATTGCTTGGAGTCGTGTGACGTAAAATTATTGGGCAAAGTACGATCATAAGGATGGCGTAGGCACCTTTAAGAAACGTGTCTTGTTCGTGCAGGTAGCCTAGTAGAACAGCACCAATTATGGCGACAGGCACCGACCAAAAAAGAAAAGGAATAGCGCTTCTAAAATCGATAAGACGCTTTCTGTAATAGCCAATAAATCCTGATGAAAATCCGAAAACTTCCGTCATAAGGGCTGTGCCTATGGCGGCGGCGGTTTGTAGCGGGTATTCCGGCCCCAAGATAGGAAAAATTATTACAAATATTGGTATGAACAGGGCTGCTCCCCCAATCCCACTCAACATCGCAGTCGTAGCGACACATATGGATACCGGGAACATAAACCAGTAAATCGTCCAATCCATAATACTACTCTATTAAATTTTCAGTCTTATTCGGCCTAAGGTCTTGAGGGCACTAATTTCGGACGACATCAAGAACATATTGTCCGTCGTGAAAGCCAGTGAAAAATTGATCCAGCAGGGGATGCGCAATTGGCCTGGCATCTTCGCTGGCGGTGAGATGGCGTTCTGCAACATAGGTTGTGTGAGCAGCGCCATCCACCAGGACGTGGTACCACGGTCTGTCTTTTGGCGGTCGGCTTTTCGCCATTTGCTCATACCATTCGTCGCCATTGCTAAATTCAGCATCGACGTCAAAAATTACACCGCGGTAGCCAAATCTTTGATGTTCTACAACTTGGCCTATATGAAAGTGTGCATTTCTTTCAGCAGCCATTTTTAACTCCCCATCAAAAGTTATGTTCTCATGGAAGCAGGTAATTCCACTTGCGGACAGACTTGGATCAAACGTAACCGTATGGTTACGGATTTCTTATCAGAATCAAAGACCTACTAGCATATGATCAAATTTTGATGTATGGGTAACATCGTTTAATCGGTATGACTTGCCCGGGTGGGCCGAAGCAAGGACCGTCAGGAGGATAAAAGATGAAATTGGGAAAAACGCTTATTGTCGCCGCGCTGCCTCTCGCTCTCGCAGTTGGTTGCGAAACGGCCAATCAAGGAAAGTCTGGCTCGAGTGATAAGGCTGCGATGCAGGCTCAGAGCGACGCCAAGCGCGCTGCCGCCGCTGCCAATGCCGCTGCTGCGAGTGCTGCCGCTGCTGCGCGGGCTGCTGAAGCTGCTGCTGCTGAAGCTAAAGCCGCTGGCGACAAGGCTGATCGCGTCTTCCGCAAAGGCATGCGTAAATAATCAGCCCATCCGCATAGACAGGGGATTGGCGTCAAGATTTTGACGCCGATTCCTTATTTCTATTAGAGGTTGTCTTTAGCACGGGAACCGGCAAACCGCTGCGTTCCCGAGCTATTTTTTTGACTATTTTCCAGTCAATCAGGTGTTTCTTTTCGCCCGCGGCTTGAACGACCCGATAGACCATTTCGGGAATGGGCGCCGGGGTAGGTAACTTACCTTTTTCAATTTCGATGTTTTGCTCAAGATTTGGGTGAGCTTCCATCATAAGCTGATCGCCTACCCAACCTGTTTTCATCTCCTGGCTTACAACGGTCACTGGCGTACCAAGGGGAAGCTGGGGAAATAGGTTTTTGATGTCCTCGGGATACATTCGAATACATCCGTGGCTTACGCGCCGGCCGACGCCCCAGGGATTGTTGGTACCGTGAATTAAATATGCCGCCCAACCCAGGTAGAGGGCGTGACGACCTAATGGATTGTCTGGGCCTGGCCTAACAATGGCCGGAAGTTCCGGGTCTTCCTTTCGGATCGATTCAGGAACATACCATGTCGGATTGCGCTTCTTGCGAACAATTTTAGTTGCGCCTTGCGGGGTATCCCAGGCTTCCTGTCCGGTACCAATTGGATAAGTCTGGATAGGACCACCATCCGCAGGAAAGTAGTACAGTCTTTGATCAACAAGGTTGAGTAAAACACCTTTTCGCGGACCCGCCGGCAATAAATGACCCGTAGGTAATGTTATTTTGGTTCCTTCACCGGGTATCCACGGATCAATTCCCGGGTTGGCCGCCATAAGTTCAACAAAACCCAGTTTGTTGTTTCGCGCGATGTCCAACAGCGTGTCTTTATGTCGCGATTTGGTATAGCGCGTCGTTCCAATCAAAGATGCGTAATTTACAGGAGCCTGGGATTCTGTGGCGGCTTGTGCTGCAATAGGAAATCTGATCGCCGCAGCAAAACCTGCGCCAATGCCAAGGCAAATTGATCGTCGGCTGTAAAATCTTCGATCCATGGAGTCTATTGTCCTTCTTCTTGTAAGACCCAATATATTCAATATCTAAGTTACGGTTGATGAAAAACCTATAACAATTTCGTTAGGAATTGTTTTGATTTTAGCGAATTCTATATTCGCATTGGCCATTAACTTGGGGTTACGTGTTGAGATTGTCGACAAAGTAGAAAACATTCCTTATAATCAATAACTTGTATCCAAGGACTTAACTTTATGAAACGTGTTATCATCGGAATCACGGGCGCTACAGGTACCATTTACGGATGGCGCCTAATGGAAATGTTGCGGGAGGAGGGTGAAACCGAAATTCATCTCGTTATGAGCGCGTCCGCGAAGTTGACGTTGCGGATGGAGCATGATGTAGATTCGGACTACATTAACTCACTGGCCCATGAGGTGCATTCCCCCGGCAATATTGGTGCGTCGATTTCATCTGGCTCTTTTCACAGTGCTGGCATGATAATTGCCCCGTGTTCTATCAAGACCATGTCGAATATTGCGATGGGCAATACAGGCGATCTGATTAGTCGTGCTGCCGACGTCATTTTAAAGGAGCGTCGCAAGCTTGTTGTCGCTATTCGTGAAACGCCACTGCATGCGGGTCACTTGGAGAATTTGATCAAGCTTGCAAATTTAGGATCTGTAATTTTTCCGCCGGTTCCCGCATTTTATAACCGGCCATCGACTTTGCAGGATATTGTAGATCAAAGCTGTATGCGAATGCTTGACCAGCTAGAGATTCACCTCGAAACCGCACCTCGATGGGGTGAAGAAGGGGGCGTACCCGCAGTTGGTCAACAGATCGAGGGCGGCATAGCCTGATCAGACAACCGGCTTTTCATCTTCGAAAGCTTTTAGTTCTGATTGAATTTCAGCATCAACCGCAGCTCGCGCTTCTGCGTCGTAAACGCTCGCGGGGTAAAAATCCATAAAATCAGTTGCGACGCGTTCCAGAGGGAAATCAGACCAGACTCCATGATCCGCATCATATTCCATATGGAGGCGACCTTTTGCATCATAGGGTTGGAAAAGGGCATCGGTTTCGCCGTCGAATTCTGTCGGCAACACGTCAAACTTCTCACAGAGTTCAATATTGAAGGCAGGCGCGGCCTTTACCCAATTTGTTTCAATGAACAAGACTGCGTAACCGTGGTGCCGGAATAGTTCATTGCCGCCCATGATCCGACGTAACCGATCGGTGCAAAGATGATTGTATACGTCAGACAAACCGATTCCGGCTGGAATACCGACGCTACGTGCGCAGGCGATCAATAGGTTTGCTTTGGGCAAGCAATAGCCTCGCTTCTCGGCGAGCACATTGCTGGCTTTGTAGGGTTCGGGCTGGAGGCTGATGCTGTACGGGTCGTACCGGATTGAGTCACGGACGGCGTAAAACAGTTTTACCGCTTTTTCTTTTGCTGTTTCAGTGCCCTCGACGGCCTTGAAGGCAAAGGAGCGAACCGAATCCTGATCGAAATCGAAAAAGGGTGTCGGTTGCAAATATTCCGGGCCGACTTCAGGAAATCCTTCGGAAATATGTTCCATTAGGAAAGTGCTTTCTCAATTGCGAGTCCAATAGACAATAGCTCTCGATCAGCCATCGTTTCACCAACAACCATAAGGCCTGCAGGAGGTTCTCCTTCGGTTTGCATCGGTATCGAAAGGGCACAGCGATCAAGGAAGTTGAAGCAAAATGTATTTCGGAGAGTAAGCATATTTGTTGCAAGATATAGGTCGTCGTCGTCTTCAAGCTCTTTGATAGAGGGCGCGACCGTTGGGGTTGTTGGCAAAAGTACGGCGTCAAAAGGAAGTGTCGCCAAATTGGCGTCCTTGATCAACGCGTCTCGCCTTTGCATTGCAACGAGATAATCGGACGCGCGAATGTCTTTCGTCTTCAATAAACGGCTCCTGACCCGTGGATCATAATCATCTGCGTATTCGTCTATTTGATTTCGGTGCGCAACATACGCTTCTGCATAGATGCCACCGCCTGCATTAATTTTCGGTATTTCACCAAGCTCTTTAAATGGCATGTCGATTATACTGGCACCGGCTTTTGACAATTTGCTGAGTGCCGCTGAAAAACAGGTTGCGACATGGTCATCAAGCTTGTCGAGAACGAGCGTCTGGGGAACAGCCAGGCGCATTCCATCAAGCGGAATTTCCGATGGTAATATTGGTTCCTCACCAGCAAGGATCGCATCAATAATGGCGCAGCAAGAAACAGTCGGTGCTAAAGGTCCTGCGGTATCCAAGGTGGGTACCAGCGGATAAGCCTCTGTCGCAGGCACGCGGCGGGTCGTCGGTTTAAACCCAGTGAGACCACAGAAAGAAGAAGGGATACGGATCGAGCCCCCGGTATCAGATCCGAGAGCAAAGCTTGCCATACCATCTGTAACAGAGACTGCAGCCCCCGCTGAGGAGCCGCCAGGTATTCGCCCGGTCTCCCTATCCCAGGGATTCTTCGCCGTGCCATAATGCGGGTTGATGCCGAGTCCGGAATAAGCGAACTCTGTCATATTGGTTCGACCTACAACGACGGCTCCCGCAGCGCGCAGCCGGGCAACAGATGTTGCATCCTTTTCAGCCGGGGGCGCGCTTTTTAAGATTGTTGAACCAGCTGTCGTGACCTCACCAGCGATATCGAACAGGTCTTTTACTGAAAAGGGCAGGCCGGCGATTGGTGATACGGTAATTCCTGCTTTGCGGAGAGTGTCTTGTGCATCTGCAGCTGCAAGGGCGGCTTCTTCATTGACTTTGATAAAGGCACGCTGACCCTCGCCACTCTCATCTTTGATGTTAGAGAGCGCGATTTCAGTCTGCTCTCGGCTGGAGGTTCGAGACTCTTGAATATCGACAGCAATTTTCGAAATTGGTTTCATATTGCGCGCACATTGCCGCTGGTGAGGAACATCGTCAACCGGGACTGACACGCTGCCGGGTTGCAGCACCTCGTTCGGCGCAGTAGATCATTCCATGGGATTGCCATCCATGCATCCCGAGCATAGGGATACTAGCGTGGTCGAGACCGAACCCCGTCCGGAACATTCAGACATGGCCAGTAAACGAATCTTCGTGACTGTGCTCATACCGTTCGGACTGGGGTACTTTCTTTCCTATCTTTTCAGAACCGTAAACGTCGTAATTGCCCCCGATCTTGCCCGGGATCTCCAACTCACGGCATCAGATTTGGGATTTCTGACAAGCATCTATTTTATTCTGTTTGCGGCGTTCCAGACGCCCCTCGGCGTTATTCTTGATCGTTATGGTCCGCGCCGGGTTCAGATTGTTCTGCTCATAATTGCGGCAGCGGGTAGCGCGCTCTTTGCCATTAGCGATTCAATGGTCTTCCTGACTATCGCGCGGAGCCTCATTGGTTTGGGTGTTTCGGGATGTTTGATGGCAGCACTTAAAGCGAACGCCCAATGGTATCCGAAAGCGCGGCTTCCTTTTTTCAATGCGTGCACTATGACATTCGGCACTTTTGGCGCTTTGACCGCAACAATTCCGGTAGAGGTGCTGGCCGAACTGTATGGCTGGCGGATGGTTTTTTTCGTACTCACCGCGTTTACCATTGTCATTGCGGTCATTACCGCATTCGTGATTCCGGACTTTGAGAACACTTCTGGTCAGGAAAAACCCGACGAGCACATCATCCGCAAACAATTTCGTGATCTTGGATATATTTACCGCGACCGCTTCTTTTGGCAGATCGCTGTCGTGACCACGCTTCACGGCGGTGTCTTCTTATCTTATCAGGCACTGTGGATGGGGCCCTGGCTTGCTGATGTTGCCGGCTATAGCCCAGCACAGGTTGCCAACGCGATGTTGATTTTCAATATCGGAATGTTTGTCGGCGTAATCGGTTTGGGCTTCATTTCGGACCGGCTTCAGAGTTTTGGTATCGGTTTAATCACCATTGTACGGGCGGGAGTCGTTGCTTCACTAATTGTCCAAATCTCGATTGCTGCGGAATTTACTTCAATCGCCGTTCTTTTATGCGCTGGTTTTGGTTTCTTCGGCTCTTCTACGCTCTTGGTATATGCTCTGCTGGCGCAGAACTTTCCGGGACATATGGTCGGAAAGGTAAATACCGCCCAAAATATGTTGATCTTTATTGGGGCGTTTATCATTCAATGGGGAATAGGAGTGATAATCGATTTCTGGCCATCACTTGGCGAGGGCCGATACGATCCGGCCGGTCAGCAGTTTGCGTTGACAACCGTGATAGTTTTAGAGGTCATCGCTTTCATTTGGTTAATGATGCCAACGCGGCGGGACACCTTTGTTGAGGACTGAACCGAAGTATGATCGACGAAAACCCAAGAGCTTATCCGGACCGACCCTATGTGGGTGTCGGTGTCGTTGTCTTCAGGGGTGATGAAGTATTGCTCGCGCAGCGTGGAAAGAAACCCAGCCAACACCACTGGAGCATTCCCGGCGGTGCTCAGGAACTTGGGGAAACAGTCGAAGAGGCGGCGCACCGAGAAATCAAAGAAGAGACGGGATTGGAGATTAGCCTTATCGGCCTGGTAGAGGTCGTTAACAGCATCAATCGGGACGACGAGGACCGCGTTCAGTTCCATTACACATTGGTTGATTTTGTCGCAGAATGGAAAAGTGGAGACATTGTTGCAGGTGACGATGCCACCGACGCCCGTTGGGTACCGATCAATCAAATTGGAGATTACGGTCTGAGGCCCTTAACGCATGATGTAATCCTGCAGGCGGATACGCTTCGTAAATCAGAGAACAAAAGGGCCCAAAAAACGCTCTAATTCGGGTTAAACTGCTTTTTTCGTGATAATCTCGTTTGAGAGTTGGGTTGTTAACAAAATTTCAACCATAGCCACGCTTCACTTGTCTCAACGGAGGACAAAAGGAGCGCGCTATGCAAAACGTTGATGAATTGAAGAGCCGGGTTGAGGAAACAGCCGAAAAGCTGCGTACTCTGCAGGAAGGAAGAAGCGGACAAAGTCAGTCTCTCGTTGAAATGCTTGGACAGCTTCAGGAAAAGTACGCTGCGCAATCAGTGGAACTCGAATATTGCAGGGAGCGTATTGAACCTCTTGAAACAGCAAATCTGGAACTCGCGGCGTTGATGGAAAATTTGCTCGATACGATCGATGCAGGTTTTTCAAAATTAGAAAGTGATCCTCTGCAGAAAGCCGCTGATATTGCCGGTTCGATGTTGGCCGCGGAGAAAACTGAAGTACCTGTTGCAGACGAAATTCCCGAAACTACCGACCAAGTCGAAGAAGTCATTGAAGAGAATGGCCCTGAAGAAGCGCAGCCAGAGGTCGAAATTGACTCTGACACCGCAAAGACCGAAATAGAAATGGTTGTGGAGGAACTTGCAGATGAGATGAGGGAAGAGGTTTCGCCTGCTGCAGAAGACATTGAACCGAATGAAGTTGAAGTCGTTTTCGAAGACGTTTCTGCCGCGACCCTTGAACTTGAATCAGAGGAAGATGTCGTGTCAGAAGATCTCCCCGACGCGTGCTTGCCGCCATACCACTTCGTGAAGATGAAGAGTTATCGATTGAGCCGACAGAAGAACAGGTATTGGCAGATGAAATGATCGAATCGAATGAGATCGAAGAAGCTGATGTGGGCGAAGTAGAAGGAGTCGTCGCGACCACTGCCGCCGATATGTCAGATACCAACGAGACTCTTTCAGAAGAATTTGAGCGGGAGGCTTCAGCAGTCGATGACAAACCGGCAGCTTCGGATATTAAGGCGCTTCTGGAGCGCGTCGAAGCTCTTGCCGCGAAAGCTGGCGCAATAAATATTGATGATCTTCCTGAGCCCACTTCCAATTCAGTGGAAGACGAGATTGAAAAACCACGCGAAGCCGGTGCTGCAGCCTAAATTTACCTGAAAATTTCAATTGGACGGCCAGGCTTTAAGTCTGGCCGCTTATTCTATAGCGTTCCGATTATAAATTGTGGCCGGCGTATAGCGGCGCATACGGAAGATAGAAAATGCTGAAGTCTGGAAATGATTATCTCGAAAGTTTACGGGATGGCCGTCGCGTGTTTATCGGCAATGAACAGGTTGATGACGTCACCGAACACCCGGCGTTTCGAAATGCGGCACAGTCATTCGCCATGATCTATGACTTGAAGTCTGCACCCGAAAACCGCGATGTCATGTCGTTTGAGGAAGATGGTGACCGGTTCAGTACCTATTTCCTTATGCCCAGAACACAAGACGATTTGGAAAAAAGGATGGAAACCCATCGCCGGATCGCCGAATGGTCACATGGCTTGCTTGGGCGGTCGCCTGACCATGTTTCAAGCTTTGTTACAGGGCTTGCCATGAAGCCGGCTATGTTTGAAGAGATCGGCACTGGCTTCGGTACGAATATTGTCAATTATTACAAATACATGCGGGCCAACGATATATTTGCCTGTTATACCGTCCTGCCTCCTCAGGGGGCCAGAAAACCTGAGCTTTATGAACGGGAAGGGATGACCGTTCCTACCTTGCGGGTAACGGACGAAGACGATAACGGTGTGACCCTCAACGGCATGAAGATGCTGGGTACTTCCGCAATCTTTAGTAACGAGACATGGGTTGGCAATTTGCTGCCATTGGCTCCAAACCAGGAGAAAGAATCCATAACCTGCGCTGTCCCGCTCAACGATCCCGGCGTATCAATTTGGTCGCGGAAGCCATTGGAAAAATATGCCGTTTCGGAGTTCGATAATCCGTTGTCGTGGCGGTTCGATGAATCCGACGCCATGGTCATCTTTGAAGATGTCAAAGTTTCCTGGGAGAAGGTGTTTGTACATGATAATGCCGAAATGTCGCGAGGCATCTATGTTCAATCGCCATCCCATTCGATGGGAAACCATCAATCCAATATTAGATTTCTCGAAAAACTAAAGTTAATCGTCGGTATAGCGCACAAGATTGTTGAGGCGAACGGCGTAGGACATATTCCAGCCGTTCAGGGGGTACTCGGTGAACTCGCGGCTCAGCAGGCAGCACTGGAAGCAATTATCCAGGGCCAGCTTCAACAACCGGAAGTGCTGGTTGATGGGTATATCAACATTAATCGTCGATATATGTATGCGGCCCTGCACTGGTGTACGACCAACTATTCCAAAATTTGCGATGTGATCCGCGACTTGATGGGTGGAGGGCCGTTTCAGATGCCTGCGGATATTTCTGTCGTCGACAACCCAGCGATGAAAGAGACATTCGAAAAATACTGGTCGGTGCCGGGCCAGACAGCGACTGATCGCATGAAGCTTTACAAGCTGGCCTGGGACTTGATCGGCTCAGAATTTGCCGGACGTCACCTGCAATATGAGCGGTTCTACGCAGGACCAAGTTTTGTCGTGACGAATTATAGTTTTTTGAATGCGCCTTGGGACGCATTCGATGGTCTCGTCGACGATATTCTCGACGGTTACGAAGCTGGCGAAACATCCTAATTTTTGAGAATGGTGCCGCCGGTGAGATTTGAACTCACGACTTCTCCCTTACCAAGGGAGTACTCTACCCCTGAGTTACGGCGGCCCCGTAAAATGCGGCGGCACAATGCCACGCACCGCATATCCATGCAATAAAACAAGCGCGCCAAGAAACAGGTATAATATTCTCTATTTTAGAACCTGAACGGTCGATATAAATTCCCACTATGACGGACGCGAAAAAACAAGAAACCGCGAAATCGGGATCAAAAGATAGGGCTGAAGACAAAAAACAGCGTCAGGCTGCCGCGTTGCGTGCCAATCTGCGCCGCCGCAAGGAACAATCGCGGCAAAGGTCGAAATCCGACAATTGCTAGCAAAACCAGTCCGTATACTCCTTTTTTCATCTGAATCGGTTGATCGGTGTACAAATCTGGTGTGATGAGGTTGAGCCGGGTATAAAGCCGCCCATAATTGGCCCGAATTTCTGTCACGAATAATGATTAATATGGCCAGTATCAGGATTTAAGCGGTTAATGGATAAGATCAGAATAAGAGGCGGCAAGCCGCTTTCCGGAACAGTGCATATTAGTGGTGCCAAGAACGCGGCCTTACCGCTTATGGCGGCCTGCCTTTTGACAGAAGACGATCTTGTTCTGACCAATTTGCCGCATTTGGCTGACATCAGCACGATGGCGAACCTGCTTACGCAACATGGCGCCGAAATCAGTATGGCGGGAGAAGCCGGTGCGAACGGTCATACGGGACGATCACTCAACCTGAAAGCATCGCGGATATCCGATACAACCGCGCCATACGAATTGGTGCGTCGTATGCGGGCGTCAATTTTGGTATTGGGCCCGCTACTGGCGCGCACAGGTGAAGCGCGTGTTTCATTGCCGGGTGGTTGTGCCATCGGCGCCCGTCCAGTTGATTTGCATATTAAGGGTCTTACACAGCTCGGCGCCGAGTTTGAAATGGCGGAGGGCTACATTAGCGCTTCCGCTCCCAACGGTCTGAAGGGTGCCAACGTTGTATTTCCGACGGTGTCGGTGGGAGCGACTGAGAACCTTCTCATGGCCGCCAGCCTTGCTGAAGGTGAAACAACCCTGAGCAATGTTGCACGGGAACCGGAAATCGGCGATCTGGCAGAGTGTCTGATGTCCATGGGTGCTCAGATCGATGGCGTTGGGACTGATACGTTGGTGGTTCAGGGCAAGGAAAGTTTGCATGGTGCGGAACATGCTGTGGTGGCCGATCGGATCGAAACCGGGACCTATGCCATGGCGGCCGCGTTGACCGGCGGCGATATTGAGCTGTCAGGTGCGCGTATTGAGCTCGTCGAAGCCGTTGTCGACAAGTTACGCGAAGCCGGCGTTACGGTTTCAGAAACTGACAATGGAATCCGGGTAAAGAGGGGGGGGACGCTTCATGGTGTCGACGTCATGACCGAACCGTTTCCCGGGTTTCCGACCGATTTACAGGCTCAGATGACGGCGTTGATGAGTATGGCCGACGGCGCGGCAATGATTACGGAATCCATTTTCGAAAATCGTTTTATGCATATTCCCGAACTTGCGCGGATGGGTGCCAACGTAACCGTTCATGGCTCTTCGTCTCTGGTAAGAGGGGTGGATAGTTTAATTGGTGCGCCTGTCATGGCGACAGATTTGAGGGCATCGGCTTCTCTTGTTTTGGCTGGCCTCGCGGCAAAAGGCGAGACCATGGTAAGCCGCGTCTACCATATCGACCGGGGATACGAACGTATTGAGGAAAAGCTGGCTGCTTGTGGCGCGGATATTGAGAGGCTGGACGAATGACGGAAAAAAACCTTCTCAAACTCCGTGCGACAGATACGGATGACCTCGCAATAATATCCACATTTCTGCAGGATGCGGTCATTGCGGTCAACGAAATGACCTTCCTCAAAAAGGAATCCCGCTTTGCTTTTGTCGCTAATCGGTTCCGCTGGGAAGACGCCGATCGTGAACGTCCAGTGGAAGGAGACCCAATTTACGAACGCGTTCATTGTGGAATTTGTTTTGACACGGTGACTGCAGTCCGGCAGAACGGCCTCGATCAGCAGCGAAAAGCTCAGGTCGTATCACTATTATCCATTGTTGCGGAGGACGGATTTATTGATCTGGCCTTTTCGGCAGGCATAACGGTTCGATTGGAAGTGGAGAAAATATTATGTCATCTCCAGGATCTGAATGAACCCTGGCCAACGCAATGGCGACCGAGCCACCCGCTGGAAGATTAATAGCAGTACAAAAGGGCGTCGGAGACACCTGTGAGTGAAGAATTTGAATTAATGCTGGCTTTGCCGAAGGGCCGCATCCTGAAGGAAGCTGTGCCGTTGTTGGCTCGTGCCGGCATAGAACCTGAGTCCGCCTTCAACGATGATCGTGACCGTCGGCTAACGTTCGCGACCAATGTCGACGGGCTAGGGATTATCCGTGTTCGGAGTTTTGACGTCGCCACTTTCGTCGCTTTTGGTGCCGCACATCTCGGTATTGCGGGTAGCGATGTCCTTATGGAATTCGATTACCCGGAAAACTATTCGCCGCTGGATCTTGGAATTGGCCAATGCCGAATGATGGTGGCTGAACCAGCGGACGTTAGTGCAGAGGATGATCCGAGCCGATGGAGTCATGTTGCCGTCGCGACCAAATATCCTGAAATAACTAAAAGGCATTTCGCGGCGCGCGGCGTACAAGCCGAATGCATCAAGCTAAATGGCGCAATGGAACTCGCGCCGAAGCTCAAACTTGCCGGAAGAATTGTTGACCTGGTCGATACAGGAAGAACTCTTAAAGAAAACGGTCTTGTAGAAGTCGAACACATCGCCGATGTGAGTTCCCGGCTGGTAGTCAATAGAGCTGCCCTGAAAACGCAGCCAGAGATACTCGGCGGTTGGGTCGACCGAATTCGGGAAGCGGTCAATGGCAACTAAAATCAAATTTTCCGATTCCGACTTTGCTGATCGTATTGACCAGCTCGTTAATGCGCGCCGGGACACGCCTGCAGATGTAGACGGCGTTGTCGCTGAAATCCTGGACGATGTTCGTAAGCGCGGTGACGAGGCCTTGCTGGAATATACTAAAAAATTTGATCGACTCTCGCTGGCGACACCTGCGGACATGCTTGTCACCGGTGCTGAGATTGAGCAGGCGCGGTCCAGCTGCAATAACGCAACGATCGCGGCGCTCGAACACGCAGCAGCCCGAATCGAAATTTATCACAAAAAACAGGTGCCCGAGGGCTTTGACTTTACTGACGAAGATGGTGTTCGGTTGGGCTCGCGTTGGACACCGATCTCGGCTGCCGGTTTATACGTTCCTGGCGGAACCGCGGCATATCCCAGCTCTGTCCTCATGAATGCTATTCCGGCAAATGTTGCGGGCGTTGACCGGCTGGTTATGGTCGTTCCGACGCCCGATGGTATTTTGAATCCCCTGGTCCTGGCTGCGGCAGATATCGCTGGCGTTAAAGAGATATATCGGATTGGCGGCGCCCAAGCTGTAGCGGCACTCGCATACGGAACCGATACGATTGCGCCGGTAGACAAAATTGTTGGGCCCGGTAACGCCTATGTGGCCGCGGCAAAAAGGCGGGTGTTTGGCACAGTGGGCATCGATATGATTGCCGGTCCATCCGAAATATTGGTGATTGCAGATTCGAGCAACGATCCAAATTGGATTGCCGCTGATCTTCTGTCGCAAGCAGAGCACGATACTGATGCGCAATCGATTCTAATTTGTGACGACGAGGTCTTCGCGGAATCCGTAATTTCGGCTGTTGACGATCAGCTAGATAAGTTACCTCGTGCCGACATTGCACGCGAAAGCTGGCAAACGCACGGTGCAGTTATTGTCGTTGAGAAATTGGAAAACGCGATACCCATAATTGACCGGTTGGCGGCAGAACATCTTGAATTGGCGATTGCTGACGCGGATGAATTTGCGAAGAAAATTCGTAATGCGGGCGCAATCTTTTTGGGCCGTTATACGCCGGAAGCAATTGGCGACTACATTGCGGGGCCAAGCCACGTATTGCCAACATCACGAAGTGCCAAATTCTCCTCTGGATTAGGCGTACCGGATTTTCTAAAGCGGACTTCAATAATTGAGTGCAATGTCGATTCTGCGTCAAAAATTACTCAAAGTGCTGAAATTTTGGCTGAAGAAGAAGGACTGAATGCCCATGCGCTTTCACTGGCTATACGGCACCTCAAGCCATAGATAGGGCACAGCGTGAGCGCCGACCGTCAACCCGTCGTCGAGGTATCCATCGAAGGTCAGCCATGGTCTTTTTCTTTGACCCGGTTGGAGTGAATGGCCGTTGATTGACAAAGAATCTTCAGCATCACTGGTACTCGCTTCCGCATCTCCTCGCAGATTGGATTTACTGCGACAGATTGGAATTGAGCCCGCATCGATTGATCCCGCCGATATTGACGAAACACCACAAAGAAATGAATTGCCTGATAAGTTGGCCATCCGCCTGGCGCGAGAAAAACTGGATGCTGTTTTGCATCGGCATACTGGGCGGTGGGTTTTGTCGGCGGATACCGTTGTCGCCTGTGGACGACGGATATTGCCAAAGCCGGAAAATGAGAAAGACGCACGGCGGAGTCTTTTGCTTCTTTCAGGTCGCCGCCACCGTGTTGTCGGTGGGATTTGTATCGCGACGCCGATGCTTGAGATTTATAATCGGCTCGTTACAACGTCGGTAACGTTCAAGCGGCTACATGCAAATGAAGTCGAAGATTATATCGCCTGTGGTGAATGGCAGGGTAAGGCTGGAGGATACGCTGTTCAGGGAAAAGCTGCGCAATTTGTTAAGTCCATCAACGGTTCATATTCCAATATTGTGGGATTGCCGTTATTTGAAACATGCGGGATGCTTCAAGGGCTTGGATTTGTTGATTTCGACAATACAAAACAAATGACAGAAGGTGGCAGAGAATAATGGCGCGCGAGCTTTTGATGGAGATGGAAGGCGGCGAAGTGCGTGCCGCAATTATGGAAAATGATTCCTTGGTGGATTTAATAGTCGAGAGGGAAAGTGGCGGTAGTATCGTCGGCAATATCTATCTTGGTCGTGTTGAACGCGTCATCACCGGCATTGGTGCTGCTTTTATAAATATCGGGCTGGATAAATCAGGTTTTCTTCCACTCTCCGAACGTCGGGGAGGAGAACAAATCGGCGAGCCGGTTGTCGAAGGCGGTACAGTATTTGTCCAGGCCAAGCGAGATGCATTTGCCGAGAAAGGTCCACAGCTCGCCAGAGAACTTTCGATACCGGGTCGTTATTTGGTTTATGCACCGACAGGTGGACGGCTGACCGTATCCCGTCAAATTGAGGAAGAGGGTGAAAGGGATAGGCTCCTCGGAATAATTGGCGATATCGCCCAAGGAGAAGAGGGGTTTGTATTACGAACAGTCTCAGACGGCGTAGACCAGGACACGCTTGCGGCGGAAGCCGAATATTTACGGCAGGCATGGCAAAGCGTTTTGCAAAATCGTGACGGTGCTGAAGCGCCAGCTCTTCTGTATAGCGAACTAAGTTCTCTTCAAAAGACCATCCGTGATCACGCGCAGGAAGATGTTGTCTCAATTCGTTTCGATGACAGTGCTGCGTTTAGCGAAGCAAAATCCTATTGCGAGCAGTTTTATCCGTCTTTGACGGAAAAGCTTTCGATGGAACAGGACAAAAGTCCTTTGTTTGACCAATATAAGGTTGAAGAAGCGATTGAAATTGCTTTGAGTCGCAACGCCCCTTTGCCCTCGGGCGGCGGACTTGTGATTGAATCGATGGAAGCGTTGACCGCCATCGACGTAAATTCAGGACGTTACACAGAAGGAAGCAACCCGGACGAAAATGCCCGAAAAACGAATTTGGAAGCCGCAGCTGAAATTTCACGGCAGGTACGGTTGCGCAATCTTGGCGGGTTGATCGTCGTCGACTTTATTCATATGGATGATGCAACCGGTTGGGCGCAGGTTCTAGAGTCTTTGCGTCAGGGGTTTTCGAGAGATCGAGTAAGTTGCCGTGTGGTAGGACGCACGGAAGGCGGTCTTGTAGAACTTATACGTCGTCGCCGAAGTTCACCCCTTGCGGAAACACTTTTGGACCGTTGCCCCGAATGCGGCGGGGACGGACATGTTTGGCGAACAGAAAGCCTGGTTTTCGAAGTTTTACGTTCGCTTCGCCGAGAGGCAGGTAGAGGTTCAGCTGGAAAACTTGTTCTGAACGCCAGCCCCGAAATCCTTGAAGCTGTTGAAGCCGCTGGCAGTAACGGAAGTGCATTTTCGCGGGTGGGAAGGCAGGTGGTAACACACGCGATGCCCGACTTTGGCCCAGAGGAATATGAAATATTTATCGACGGTGAAGGCAATGGTGGTCATTGATTTAGAGTCCAAACGGAAAGCTGGAAAATGTCCGATTTGCGGTGAACCTGGCGAACCGAAATTTCGGCCGTTTTGTTCGCGTCGTTGTGCCGATTTGGATCTCGCAAAGTGGCTCAACGGTACCTATGCCGTTCCGGTTGTTGAAATGGATGAAACTGATTTGGAGGAGCTGGATTCTACGATTGAGGACGACGGTGACCTCCGGGAAAAAGATTATTAACGCAAGGTTTTAGTGCGTTCCTAGTGCTATGGACAGGGGCGACTAATTCTCTTATAAGCACCCCTCACATTTAAGCATGCCCAGGTAGCTCAGTTGGTAGAGCACAGCACTGAAAATGCTGGTGTCGGCTGTTCAATTCAGCCCCTGGGCACCACTTTTTACTCAAATTCGGAACGATTCGATGATAAGATGCCGCCCATCGGCTGTGGATAGGCGACCCGTTTTGGTCGCTTTTTTTGATTTTGGCCTTTGAACGGCCAAAAGCTGGAGATTTCCATAACGAAATTGTATATCAAAATCTTTCCAAGCTTTTAAGAAAACATCGATATCTGAATCATTTCCTGCCATTGCTTGTCCGAGCAGAATAGAAAAATGAGATGCGTTCTAGTTACCGAAAAATTTTTAAAAGTTCGAATTTCGAATCCAAATTGAATAAATCGAGTTTTACGAATGGTTGATCTGGTTAACGAACTAGAAGGTAAAGTCGCAATCGTTTCCGGGAGCGCCAGGAATATTGGGCGTGCAACAGCTGTAGAGTTGGCAAAAGCGGGTGCTTCGCTCGTCGTCAATGCGCGGGAATCCAAAGACCTCTGTGACGAGGTTGTTGCTGAAATTGAAGGAGCTGGCGGCAAGGCAATCGCGTATCTCGCCGATATTACTGACGCAGACGCAGTTAGAAGCATGGTAGATGCGGCAGTAGAAGCCTTTGGCGGCATTGATATCCTGGTCAATAATGCGGCGGTACGTTCAAATATTCCGTTTCTTGAGATCGACCAGGCTGAATGGGCCAGAATTGCGGCGACATGCCTTCAGGGAACACTGAACCTCTCACGAACCTGCATTCCCTATATGATCGAACGCGGTGGCGGGGCAATTGTCTCGCTTGCGGGTTTATCATCCTATAAGGGATCGGCGGGCCGATCTCATGTTATGGCCACTAAAGATGGTCTAATGGGGCTCACCCGTGGGCTGGCAATCGAATTTGGTGAAAAAAATATTCGGGCAAACGCGGCGGTTGTCGGACGGTTCGATACAGTTCGGAGCGCAAATGCGCCTCAATCCGGTTATACCACTGAACCGGATATTCCGCTGGGTCGCATGGGTGTTTCGCAGGATATGGCTGATGTAATTCGATTTCTCGTCGGCCCTGGTTCATCCTATATCAGCGGACAGACCATTCATGTGAATGGCGCGGCCTATTGCCCGCATTAAGGACAATTCGGAAAAACAGCAGAGTACAAAAATCAAGAATTTTGAAGATTTTCGGATTTTGGTAAGTAATATTGGTTGGCAAAACCAGATGGTGGATCGCGTAAAGTGAGTGAAACGGTATTAGTTACTGGTGGTGCCGGGTATATCGGAAGCCAATGTTGCAAACTATTGGCTGCCAATGGTTTTCGTCCCGTTACATATGACAATATGTCTTCCGGTCGTCCCGATTTTGTACGATACGGTCCAATGGTTGAAGGCGACATTCTCGACGGTGTCAGGCTGGATTCTGCATTGCAGGAATATCGACCAAAAACCGTTGTTCATTTCGCCGCGCTTATTGAAGTTGAGGAATCTACAAGAGAGCCAACCCTTTATTATGATGTCAATGCGTGCGGGACCCTTGCGCTTATAGAAAAGTGCAAAGAACACGGTGTCGAACAATTAATATTTTCATCGACGGCGGCGGTATATGGGGAACCTCCCGCCAGTCCGGTAACTCTGGAAACCCCTACACAACCAATTAACCCCTACGGCTGGTCAAAATTGATGAGTGAACGGTTTCTGAGTGACTGCGCAGCAGATGCAGAAATCGGCGTCACGATATTTCGATACTTCAACGCCTGTGGGTCAGATCCCGACACTGAGCTCGGAATGCGTTTTGAAGGAGCGTCACATTTGTTGCCACGTTTGATTACAGCGGCAGCGGAGGGAACGCAGTTTTCGATCTTTGGTACAGACTACGATACGGCGGACGGAAGTTGCGTTCGTGACTACATCCATGTTTGGGATGTTGCAAATGCTCATATCGCAGCAATGCAATCACCGGTGGAGCAGGGCAAGGTCCGGACTTTTAATATCGGCGTTGGACGGGGGTTCTCGGTAAAGGAAGTAATCGATAGTGTTGAACGGGTCACTGGCAGCAAGATTGATGTTCAGGTTGAGGGTAGACGTGCGGGGGATGCATCAGAATTAGTTGCCGGTGATATTGAGAATGCTAAGGATGAGTTGGGCTGGAGGGCAAAATTTGTTGAGATCGATGAAATTGTCGGTCACGGGTGGGATTGGTATTGCGCGTACAACTAATTTGATTGGAAACAGACGTTACGAAATTTCTATCGTGGATAAATAAAAGGTTAACTTCTTCGATTTATGGACAAAATAGTCTTGATGGGTTTTTGAAAGATTAAAGAATTTTTGAGAATGAAAAGCAAAAAATTCGACCGCCAACATAAATCAAAATCTAATAACTTTGATATTGCGGACCTCACAACGTGAAAGAAGAGGTTCTTGTTACAGGGGGCGCCGGTTTTATTGGTAGTCAGTGCTGTAAATTACTAGCCGGGAATGGCTATACACCAATTTGTTTCGATAACCTGTCAACCGGCTCTCGGCGTGCGGTTAGTTATGGTCCTCTTATAGTCGGTGATATTCGTGACCGTGCAGCATTGAACAAAGCGCTCGAATAATTTTGGCCGAAGATCGTTATGCATTTGGCTGCGGTATTGTCAGTAGAAGAATCAACGCAGGATCCATTTCACTATTATGACGTTAATACGGCGGGCACCTTAAACCTCGCCGAAAGTTGTATAAAAAATGGTGTCCAGAAACTAATTTTCTCGTCCAGTTCTACCGTTTATGGCGATCCTAAAGAAGGTCCATTTTTGCTGAATTCGCGGACGGAGCCAATAAATCCCTACGGGCGATCGAAGTTGATGGGAGAATGTATTTTGGCCGATTGTGCCAAAGCCAGCGGTCTCGACGTGACCGCACTGCGCTATTTTAACGCTGCTGGTGCCGATCCTGACGGCGAGATTGAATTGCGCTCATCCAATGCAAGCCAATTGATACCAAAATTAATGTCGGCTATCGCCAATGATACTCCATTTTCAATTTATGGCACTGACTACGATACAGAGGATGGGACTTGTATACGAGATTACATTCACGTTTGGGATGTTGCGAATGCCCATATTGCCGCGCTTAAAAGTCCTTTCCAGCCAGGAACCAATCGATTTTTCAATATTGGTATAGGTAAAGGACGTTCTGTTAGAGAAGTCGTAAATAGTGTGCAAAGAATTACAGGTATTACGTTAAGAATAGTAGAAAGAGAGCGTAGACGGGGAGATGCCTCGGTTGTGATCGCCGGTGATATCGAAGAAATCCAATCCCAATTAGGCTGGGTGGCGAAGTACCGCGAAATTGATGACATCGTCTCGCATAGTTGGCGTTGGCACTGTCAAAAAACTAAATCGGAGTAAGCCGCGAACTACATTGTATTAAACGAGTCCGATGATTTTCTTAAATAGATTCGAGATAGGATGCATAAGTTCGACGCAGACCTTCAGTTAGGTCAAATTCGTTTTTCCAACCTAAGTCACTAATTTTCCGATCATTGAGTAGTTTTCTCGGTGTCCCATCTGGTCTGTCAGTGTTGTAATGAAATTCGCCAGCGTATCCGATGATGTAGGCAATTCGGGTAGCTAGTTTGGCAATCGAAATTTCTTCTCCTGATCCAATATTAACGTGTTCGTCGTCAGAATAATTTTTCATCAGAAACACCAGGGCATCCGCACAATCGTCGACGTACATAAATTCTCTCATTGGAGTTCCTGTACCCCAAATTTCAACAGAATTCGAACCAGAAATTTTGGCTTCGTATATTTTACGAATTAGCGCAGGAACGACGTGGCTGCTCTCGAGATCAAAATTGTCGCCCTGACCATAAAGATTATTCGGCATCGCCGAAATAAAGTCACATCCATACTGTCTTCGAAATGCTTCGCAAAGTTTTATGCCCGCAATTTTTGCAATCGCATACCATTCGTTAGTTGGTTCCAATGGACCTGAAAGCAAAGCGGTCTCTGCCATCGGTTGTTCCGCATCGCGGGGGTAAATACAAGCGGACCCGAGGAACATTAACTTTTCTACATTAGCGAATTTTGATGCGTTGATGACGTTACATTCAACAATTAAGTTGTCGTATAAAAATTCCGCTGGAAAACTATCGTTTGCGGATATTCCTCCCACTTTGGCAGCGGCCAAAAAGACAGCATCTGGCTTGTTTTCGACAACCCAATTATAAACCGCTGTTTGATCGCGTAGTTCGAGTTCGCCCCGATCAATACTTAGGATTTCGCAATTTTCTGTGGCTAGTCTACGGCAAATTGCTGAGCCGACCATGCCACGATGGCCGGCGACCCAGACGCGTTTACCGGCAAACGAAAAAGGATTTGGGCCACGCACTATTTTTTTTGCTCTTTTTGATCAATTAAATTCATGTCCGATAGAACCATATCAGTGACCAGTTCATCAAATTTTATTCGATGTTCCCAACCGAGTATTTCACGAGCTTTGGATGCATCTCCTTGCAGAGTATCGACCTCTGTGGGTCGAAAATACCTATGGTCAACCTCAACCAACACCTCACCCGTTTTTTTATCCATTCCTTGTTCTTCAATACCAGAACCCGTCCATTCAATTTCCCGCCCGATAACAGCAAACGCCTTTTCCGTAAAATCGCGTACTGTATGGTTTTCTTCCGTGGCCAATACATAGTCATCGGGAAATTCTTGCTGAAGCATAAGCCACATTCCGACAACATAATCACGGGCGTGTCCCCAATCACGTTTGGCATCCAGATTTCCTAAATAAAGTTTGTTCTGGATACCATGCTCAATGGAAGCAACACCGCGGGTAATTTTGCGGGTTACAAATGTTTCACCCCGCGTTGGGCCTTCGTGATTGAACAAAATACCATTTGAAGCATGGATCCCATACGCTTCACGGTAGTTAACGGTAATCCAGTAAGCATAGAGTTTGGCAGCGGCATAGGGGCTGCGTGGTTGGAACGGGGTAGTTTCCGATTGGGGAACTTCTACTGCTTTTCCATAAAGCTCGGAAGTAGACGCCTGATAGAACTTTGCTTGCTTTTCTATTCCGAGGATACGAATGGCTTCTAGTATCCGTAACGTTCCTATGGCGTCGGCATTGGCTGTATATTCTGCGGTCTCAAAGCTGACCTGAACATGGCTTTGGGCTGCGAGGTTATATATTTCAGAGGGCTGGGTCTCCTGGACAATTCGAATCAAATTTGTCGCATCGGTCATGTCGCCGTAATGCATAAAAAACCGTGCACCCGTTTCGTGAGGGTCGAAATATAGATGATCCACTCGCTCAGTATTTAACGAGGATGAACGACGCTTGACGCCGTGTACGATATAACCTTTGTTCAATAAAAGTTCGGCAAGATATGCGCCGTCTTGACCCGTAACGCCTGTTATTAATGCGACTTTTTCCAAGGTTATCTCGGATGGCTGAATTTCAGTAAATTATCCAACTGAAATTATCGTCAAATGCGCTTGCATGTCACTATTTCAGAAATATAGAAGCGCCCAATATGCATATCAAATGCACCTTACCAGTATCTAGAATCGCGTTCTAGATACTATTGGGAATGAAGAAATTTTTGGATTTAAACTATCACAAAAGGAGAAAGAATAATGAGCCAGGAAGCCAATGCGCATACCAGCACACAATATAGCCGCTTGTGATACGGCCAATTCAAATCGGTAGCGGATTTATCATTCAAATCGTTTTGGCGACTTTCGATGACTAATTGAGTCTTGAGAGCTACGTGGCTAGACATCTAAAACTCCATAAAACAAAATCTGACACTTATTGTGCATTCTGGAATATAATATTTTATTAAAACCCCCTTGGATTAAGGACATGTAAGAGCAGGCCGTGAGCGCTCAAACAATAAAGTTCCTTCGATTTGTAGAGGGTAAATTCGGCGATGAAATTTATGGGTGCCGAATCATTCATTGGTCTATAGCAGTTTAGCCTCGAACTATCTGCAAATTCACTTAACGAAATCTTCGTTTAGATCAAGATATGTTAATGTCAGCGATGGGTATAAAAAGTCTCAGTTTTGAAAAATATCGTTTTAAATCAGTCGGAAGGGAAGTCGATTGCGGAAATTAAAGCGCAGTATGATGAAGAACTAGAAATGAATACTAGTTCTTCAATGGTATCCCTCAAAGCAGTTGGCATGTTATTGCGGATAACTGACGCACTAGTTGCAATTGTTGCCGCGCTGTTTTGTTACGGGTTTTATCTCTGGGATTACCCCAATATTGAACCTGAGATTTATGTCATGGTGACGATAGTCGCCGTATTTCTTCAAAAAAATTACATTTCATTTCTCGAAAATTTATCGGCCGGATAATTTAACATCTGCTAGTCAACAAATTTTCAGAGTGTTTATGAGCTGGAATATTATTTTCGTCGTATTACTGGCTACTGCATTTTTACTAAAAATCTCTTCTGACTTCTCGCGCTTCTGGGTCCTTAGTTGGTACTTAACTGGTTTTACATTTTTCCTATTGTCGCGAACTGCGCTGTCATTGTGGGTTAAATCTTGCATCAATTCAGGAAGGCTTACACGAAATACGATTATTATTGGCGGAGGGGCACCTGGCGAAAGGATTATTGAACGTCTAATTAGCCGACAAGGTTATCTAAATGTGATCGGATTTTTTGATGATATAGATAAAACGAATTTTCGAATGTCCCTGAGCCATAGCCGAGTATGGGACGATCCACTATGGCGTCAAATGTGGATGCAAAAATTTCGCCTCTTACATCTGTGTCTATGCGCTCCGACACAAGCCGGTCGAAAACGCCTGATCCGGAATTGATGAAGATTCCCATGATGATTGCGATTGCGAAGAACGAAAGTTTGCCGAAATAGGGAATATTTTTTAGATGTGAGACCTTTATCGCAGCAATCAAAGTCACGACCCCCAAGATTGTACAGAAAAGGCCTGCACGCGAGTCGGAAAGGATCAGGGCCGTTAAAACAATGACTATGGGTAAAAGGTGCTTCCAACCGTCTGTCAACAACCATGTAATTACCTGGCGGCGCAGTTCGAATTTGCCCAGACTTTCCTCGCCCAATTTTGAAAATTGTCGGAAAAAGAATCCGAGCGAACAGATGACAACTATTCCAGCGTATGTTGCGAAGGAATTCTTGTAGCGAAAGGTGCTTGTTAGATTGTCTTTGTAGCGCTCTTTCTCAAACCATAGGATCGTATTGGATCCCGTAAATTCGATATAGAGTCCATAAATCGAATAAACTGTTCCGGCACAAATCAGGGCCAATATCATTTTGTTTGCGTCTTGGTGGTTGCGGCCATATTGCATCGCAAGCCAAAAAATGCCGCCAAAGGTCAAAAGACGTAGTAGGCCCGACCCAGTTTCAAAGGGAACAAGGCTGATGCTGCCTTTGATTTCCTTTCCTAATATTTCTGCAGCGTCTTTCCACAAGGGATGATGCCAGCTTTCCGGTGTCCATGGCGCCATCTGTATACCGACCCATCCGCAGACCAGAGCAAATGGAAGAATAAGAAACCACGTTCGGTTTAAGCCGATAGTGGGTCCATTGGAGGAAATGAGTGTCTTGATGCACCAACAGAATAGCAGGATCGCTACGATGACAGCCATTGACGACCAAGCCCAAGGATAGATTGAGCCGAACGGTAACGGTGCTAAAACAACGAGAGCAATCAGAGACCAGAAGATCATTCAAGAAATGATGGCTATAGAAAAAACATCAATATACCAATAATTTAGCACTAAACCCGACGGGAGTGTAGTGTCCTTTATTCCATGCCGGTTCAATAGAATGTTATTTATGGAATGGGTGTCGCGGGGTCAGAAAAGTAATCAATTCGTCGAAGGCTGCCAGTCAATGAGTGTCTGGATTAACGCCCGTAGGACAGTTTTTAATTTTTCTGCGTGCTGCTCGCGGTATCGGAACGGCGGGATCTCTGCCATGTAGTTCCGCCACGTCAACTCCAGCTGCAGTGCATGGATATTTTTATCAGGCGCACCGTGCGCACGGGTGATATGGCCACCCGTAAAACGGCCATTCAGTACCGCGCTGAATGACGAATTCTCCAGAACGTCGAAGGCACGTTTGGTCAGATCTGCGTCAGCGGATTTGCCACCGGCCGTGCCTAAATTAAGATCAAGAATCTCAACATCATGGAATCTAGGAACAACTGATTTGATTGTATGGCCGTCGAATAAAATGGCATATCCGTGTCGTTTCTTGAGATCGGCGAGCTCTTGTTCCAACTTCCTGTGGTACGGTTGCCAATATTCTCTGGTTCTGTTTGCTATTTCGTCCTCATCGGGTTGGTTTCCCGGTTGGTAAATCGGCTCGAACTCGAAGGTCGTCGTCGGAATAAGTTCAGTATTGTCGGCGCCGACATAAAGGGGAACGCCGTCAGGGTCGCGGTTTAGGTCTATTACGTAACGGGAATGTGTCGCACGTATCACGCTGGCGCCCATAGACGCAGCGAAGTCGTAGAGCTTTTCGACATGCCAATCTGTATCTGGAGTACCCAAGGCCGCCGGGGTCATTCGATTGGCAATATCCTCAGGGATATGAGTTCCACCGTGTGGCAGGCTCACTAAAAGCGGTGTAGAACCGGATGTATGTTCGAACGTTTTGCCCATCGAATGAGAACTTTACAGCCCGCCGACGCATATGTCTTTATGGCGCGCTTCCTATCGCGATAAATCCAACCGCATAAACTTTCAATGACGCTGGAATCAATCATTATCATTTTTCTCGCTCTGGCTGCGGGGTCCCTCATAAAAGGCATATCCGGCTTGGGTTTGCCGCTGGTGGCGATTCCAATCATGGCAGGGTTTATGGCGGTCGATCGGGCGGTGGCAATCATGATCCTCCCGGGTCTCGGCATGAATTTTTACCTGATTTGGACGTTTCGAAAACATGCCGTTAATTTTGCATCTCTGCCACTTATGATCGCTGTTGGCGTGGCGGGCATTATTACCGGTGCGTGGATTTTGTCGCGAACGCCTGAGGTTTATCTTTTGAGTTTTCTGGCGATTTGGCTGGGCGGGTACCTGCTAAGCATGTTGGTTAAGTCGGAAGCAAAGTTCCCTGAAGGGTTTACCAAACACGCGCCAGCTCTTGTCGTTGGGTTTGCCGGTATCGTCCAGGGCGCTATAGGCACTGCAGGCCCTGTTCTGGCACCCTATGTCCACTCTCTGAAACTAAAACGACAAGAATTTCATTTCGTCGTATCAGTGCTGTTTCAAATTTTTGCGGTTGCGCAGTTTTTTGCCTTTTTGTGGTTTGGCATGTTTACGCTGGAGCGGGCCTATTTAAGCGCCATGGCCTGCATCCCGGTCGCGATATTTTTGCCGCTTGCGTTGTGGATCGCGAATTTTCAGAGCCAGGCTATGTTTAACAGATGTGTTATTGTGATGTTGGTGGTAATCGAGGCTCGACTCCTGTGGCGTCTTCTTTCATGAAGTATCTGATATTAAAAGAGAAAATTATGTAACAGGGAGACCTTGAGTCACCCACAGTCGCTCAGTATACTCCGCTCGCGAAACGCTACATTATCGTTGTTTCTTCCTCGTCAGGATATCCAACAGACTCTTCAAAGAATGATTGTCTGGGATGGCTGACCGGGCCGGGCTCGGTTATCGGGAAGTGCATATGTATTTGAAAAGGGAGATCACCGTTGGCTGATAACGGTACTGAAGGAATTGGAGTGGACCTGCCTGATACCGAGGTTTCGGTAAAAGAAGTCTTTGGTTTAGACACAGATATGAAGGTGCCGGCATATAGCAAACGTACCGATTATGCTCCTCAAATCGATGACGCTTATTGTTTTGATCACGACACCACGATTGCAATCTTGGCGTCCTTTGCTCACAGCCGAAAGCTCATGGTTCAGGGATATCACGGAACCGGTAAATCGACGCATATCGAACAGGTGGCAGCACGTCTCAATTGGCCGTTAATTCGGGTTAACCTCGATAGCCATATCAGCCGAATTGACCTCATTGGGAAAGACGCGATTGTTCTTCAGGATGGCAAACAAATCACCGAATTCCGGGAAGGCATTTTACCTTGGGCTGTCCAGCACCCGGTAGCGCTGGTCTTTGACGAATATGATGCCGGGCGGCCTGACGTCATGTTTGTTATTCAGCGTGTATTGGAAGCTGATGGCAAAATGACTTTGCTTGATCAAAACAAAGTTATTCATACGCACGGCGGATTTCGCCTCTTCTCGACCGCCAATACGGTGGGACTCGGTGATACGACAGGCCTGTATCATGGAACCCAGCAGATTAACCAAGCGCAAATGGACCGGTGGAATCTTGTGGCAACGCTTAACTATTTGCCGCACGAGAAAGAAGTCGAGATCGTTCTTGCCAAAGCCCCGAGCTACAATAACAAGGCGGGCAAAGAAACCGTGGCATCAATGGTAAGGGTGGCTGATCTTTCAAGAGCGGGTTTTATGGCTGGTGACATCTCGACCGTTATGTCGCCGCGGACGGTAATTACCTGGGCTGAGAATGCTGTGATCTTCGGAGATATTGCTGTCGGATATCGCATGACGTTTTTGAATAAATGCGATGAACTCGAACGGGCAACTGTTGCGGAATACTATCAACGCTGTTTCGGTGAAGAACTTCCTGAGTACAAGGCAGTAGCGAGTACAGCGGCGTAGAGCGATATCAAATTTCTTTGAAATCTAACTGGGGCTGATATGGCGTCAGACGAAAATCGGGTTGAAATTTTCCGCCAAGTGACGGCAGCGACGATGCGAGCCATTGCGGAGAACGAAGAAATCCAGCTCACCTTTGGTTCTGAAGCACGACTCGTTGGCAACAATGCGCGCTTACCAGCGCCCCCCCGCGATATGAAAGAAGAGGATGTTGCGCATCTTCGGGGCGAAGCCGACGCGCTTGCTTTCCGAATGAAGTATCACGATGCGGATGTTCATAAGAAATGGGCGCCTGCGGCCACCGATGCCCGAGCCGTTTTCGAAGCAATGGAACAAGTCCGTGTCGAAACGTTGGGAGCCCAGGAATACAAGGGTTGCAGACAAAATTTAAGCGCCGCGTTCCAGGAGAGATGCGAGGCCGCAAGTTACCATCGGGTGAGTGATCGCGAAGACATATCTCTGGCTGAAGTGGTCGGTATGTTAAGCCGTGAACAATTGATGGGTGAAGAGCTTTCAGGCTCTGCGCAAAACGCACTGGGTTATTGGCGGGAATTTCTGGAATCGCGGATTGGATCGGATTTCAGCGAACTTGAAGAAAATATTCATGATCAGGAAGCTTTCGCCAAAGCCTTGGACAAGGTGCTCGTACATCTTGATCTGCTCGACTTAGAAGATGAGGCAGAAGGCGACGAGCAGATGAGCGAGGAAACGCCGGAAGAACAAGAATCCGACGATTCCGAAGATGACAGCGATGCTTCTGAAGACACCGAAAGCGCCGACGGCGACGATGATATGGACGATCAGGAGCAGGAAGATGGTCCTGAGCAGTCTGAAGATGACTCGATGTCAGGTGAAGAAGATGAGGATTTGCCCGAAACCGATCGCCGTCGCCAGCAACAGGGCGGGGAAGGTGAGCAGGTCAGATATCGCGCCTATTGCAATGAATATGATGAAGAAATTGATGCGCTTGAATTGTGCGAAATGGAAGAACTTGCCAGATTACGTGCGCATCTTGATCAGCAGCTGTCCCATTTACAGGGCATCATTGGTCGATTAGCCAACCGTTTGCAGCGAAAACTGATGGCGAAGCAATCGAGGTCCTGGGAGTTTGACCTTGATGAAGGGCTACTGGATGCAGCACGCCTTACACGCGTGGTCATTAATCCGATGCACGCTTTGTCCTATAAGATCGAACACGAAACCGAATTTCGGGATACCGTTGTTTCCCTTTTGATTGATAATTCGGGCTCTATGCGTGGACGTCCCATAGCCGTTGCTGCTATGAGCGCCGATATCTTGGCAAGGACCCTTGAACGTTGCGGCGTGAAGGTTGAAATCCTTGGGTTTACGACGCGGGCCTGGAAGGGTGGGCAGGCTAGGGAAAAGTGGCTCGCTGACGGCAAGCCCACAAGTCCTGGGCGTCTTAATGATCTCCGGCATATTATTTACAAGTCTGCTGATGCGCCTTACCGCAGAGCACGTAAGAGCCTGGGCCTGATGCTGCGCGAAGGTCTTTTGAAAGAGAATATAGACGGCGAAGCACTTTTGTGGGCGCATAGCAGAATAGTCGCGCGTCCTGAACAGCGAAAAATTTTGATGGTCATTTCGGATGGTGCGCCTGTGGATGACTCCACGCTTTCAGTTAATCCAGGGAACTATCTGGAAAATCATCTTCGCTCTGTCATCGAATGGATTGAGACGAGGTCTGCCGTTGACATTGTCGCCATTGGTATTGGGCATGATGTCACGCGCTATTATCGGCGTGCGGTAACCCTTATGGATGCAGAACAGCTTGGCGGAACAATGATGGATAGCCTGGCTGAACTTTTTGACGACGATGATAAGAAGAAGACGAGCCGCGGCCGAAAAGAAGCCGCATAAATTTTTCCAATTACGATTAAGATTTACGCCCTGGATTTATGAGGGTCAGCATTGCTGTCAGCATTAAGATAGCGGTAATCCAGAATATCCAGTCGGCTTTACCCTGATCGATTATCCAACCATAGGTAACGGGAATAAAAACGCCACCGACCTGATGGCCTGTCGACATGAAACCAAAAACTTTACCGGCATTCCCATCGGGTGTTTCCGCACGAACCATCATGTCTCGAGCGGGACGTACTAGACCAAGTAGCCAACCGATCGCAGCGAAACAGACAAGAATGACATAATGGTGAAGATCATAACTTGCCATAAAAATGGTAACTAGTGCCGCCGAGCTGAAGGCACCAACTGCGACGAGATCGTGCCTTTCGGTTTTGTCCGCAATGACACCTCCGCACAAAACTCCTATTACGCCAGCGGTTGCGAATGTCGTTAGGGCAGCTCCTGCAGCAACCAATGGCGTTCCATATGATTCAATTAAAATAACTACCGTGAAACCGTTTAAACCGATTGAGATCATTGCTGTTGTAAGGAAGAACAAATACAAAAAGAGCATGCTGGGTTTAAGAAGAAGGGTCATGCCGTCGGTGATGCCAAGGCGTGTTTTTGTCTTCTTTTTGTGGCCAATATGATCCTTAATTATGCCGCCTTGCAGGATCATGGCGAGACCGGTGACGATTCCAAGGGCCGCTACAGATAAAACCGCTATTTTCCAATCCCAGAATTCGGCGATAAGAACGGTGACCAATGGTCCAGCAGCAGTTCCCGCGGTACCCGATGCGGTATGAAAACTAAACGCCTTGCCAATTCTTCGTTCGTCAATAGATGACATCAGAATTGAATAGTCGGCGGGATGAAATACAGCGTGTCCCAGACCAGCGATGATCGCTAACACCAAGATGATCTCGTAGGAATTTGTTAGCGCCATCGCGCCAATTGCCAGGGTTTTAATTATCAACCCGGATATGAGGATTGTTCGGGCACCGAAACGATCTACCAGAAACCCGATAGGTGTTTGTGCAATTGCAGCCGATGCGTTGATGAATGTGATAATCAGACCCAACAACGCATAATCGATGCCGAGGTCCTTGTTCATTAGAGCAAAAAGCGGTGGCAGAACCAGTTGCGAGTAGTGGCTCATAAAATGGCCGGTGCAGATAAGGCTGAGAATCCTGGTATCTCTGCCTAGTGTCGAAGAGAGACTTGCCACGTTCCTAATTCCTGATCACAGGTCAGCCACTGCTACTAAACCAACCGCCAAAACGCCGGCTAGGACGTAGAGCATAAAGGAAGATGAAACCTGAATCTCGACAAAACGTATTCCCAAAAATGGAATTTTCCACGATAGAAATCGGTGGACAGCAATACCATCCACCAGCCGGAAAAGACGGTACGATTATAAGATGAGCCAAAAGGCCGATGAGCAAGGAAGGCGTCTCATTCTCTTTCGGTTTCACGTCCGCCATTTACGGATGTACGTCTTCGGTAAACCAGTCCGTTGGCAGTTCGTTACCAAGGCCGGCTTCTTTTGCCTTTCGATATGCAAGACCAGCGGCCGCAGCAAATTGCAGGCCGAGCCCCATATCGTTAATGAAAACTGTAGACTCTTTGTCAGTTTCACGCCCCTTTACTTCACCGACAATCATCTGCGGTAGGCGCGGACAATCATCGTAATTGAATGTGGGATTTACGGCCCATCCCTTTCCTGACCGACGGTCAGGCGGGGTGAGGTTTGCGGCTGTGACTGTTTCTGGCTGACGCTGTCCAAAGTGCAGCCCAACGCGGTCAGCTCTCTTTAGAGCTGCTTCTTCTACTTCGGGCATTTTTATGGAACTGACATGCAGTCCGGGGCGCATCCATTTTTCGAAAAAGATTGCATCAATACTGTTTGATGAACACATGACGATATCGACATCGGACACTACCGCCTCAACATTCGAAACCGGTGCGACTTCACATTTAAGAATATCATTCATCTCTTGCGCAAAATTCACACGATTCTTTTCGTTGGGGCTGAAGACTTTGATCGATTTAATATCGCGGACCGCACAGGCCGCCATCAGCTGTGTACCGGCCTGCCAGCCAGATCCAAGGATGCCTATGGTATCTGCATTTTTGCGTGCCATATATTTGATACCAAGTCCGTTTGTAGCCCCAACACGTGTTCTTTGAACGACACCGTCAGGCATTATCGCTAACGGTTCGCCGGTATTGGTGCTGAACAAAAGAACGAGGCCAACCCACCGGTCATTGGGCGCCGCCGGTACCTTCACCCGGCGCATGGAACCCTCGATCGTAGGCCATGTCACGATATCTGAATTAAGCCTGACAGCGCTTACCCCCTGACTCGGGATGACACCATCCATCGTTTTAAATCCGTAGATCGCGTCTTCTCTTTCGGTTGGCGTAAGGCAGTCCGAGCGCCGACGGGTGACGGCGGTGCCGGCGTGAAGGCCGCGATAGGCGTCCTCCAAAATGTCGAGGCAATCCGGCATCGTTAAAACCTGGTTTACGTCGTCATTTGATAGGATGAGGGTCATTTTAGTCTCCCTGGTTGAACCGGTGACCGGTCCTAATCGTAATTTCCCGTTTCCAATAAAAACGCCGGGGCGCAGAATTACACCCCGGCGTAATGGATAAGAGTGTCTCCACTGAAAGTATCGGCGGAGAAATCTGGCTATTTAGCCGCGCATTCCGTGACGTTCCAATATTTCAATCGGATCTTCGCCTTCGACGTAGCCTTCGTAAGGCTCCAACTGTTCATACCAGGCGGCACCCATGGCTTTTAAAACACGATTATGAATGCAAATGATGCGGGCCGGGTTTTCCGGGTCGGCGTTGTGGTGTTTGTGGGCCACGTAGGGCGGGATATACACGAAATCTCCGCGTTTCCATTCGAATTTTTTGGGTTCCTCTTCCCATTCCCACGTAAATTTAATATCCACGGAGAAGTTTACATCCCAGTGCAGGTCATAGCCTTCGCCTTCGGCCACAAAGAAAACTTCTTCCGCCAGGTGACGGTGTTTGCCCGATGCCCAACCGCCTGGAAGAAACTGCATGTAAATGTCTACGCAGTTCTCAACGGTATTCATTTTTTCGTGGATCATGTGCTTGAGAATGCCGTGAGGCGAGTTCTCAAACGGCATATCCTTGGCCTTAACAACCTTGAGCTTATTTGAATAGTAGTCTTCTACATAAGCGGCTGTTTCGGCGAGATTCTCGCTGTAAAAATTACAGGTCTCGTTGCCTTGAATAATTGCTTCGCGTTCGTCCACCGTAATCCTCCCTAAACTTACTTTTTTCTATATTCCGTCACGTCTTAATAGTCAGACGGTGGAGAATAATCTTCCTGCCCTGGCTGGATGTCAGATGGCGGCATTTTTACGTTCTTCTGAAACACCATGTGCATGAAGAGGAAAAGCGGCTTGGCTTTCATCACAAGCACAATGTATTCCTCATCGGGGCTTGAGTTGAAATGTTGATGAACGCAGCCGTTTTCGACGATCATAACATCGCCTGCCTCTGAATCGAGACGTTCACCATCGTGAACGTCATACCCTTCGCCACGTAAAATATAGAATACCGCACTGTTCATATGTCCGTGGCGCTGTCCGTATCCGCCAGGAGCGAACGAACCAAGATGGGTCTCGATAGATTGGGCGATTTCCATCCGCTGCGGATTAACCATTGGCTTGTCGAAAAATTGCGGTCCACCTGTCCACTTGTAGTCATGAACGCTGTAAACACGTTGTTTCTCATACAGACCTTGCTGCATTTCACCATAGGTGCCTTCTAATGCACGTACAAAGGTGCGTTTCTTAACCCATCTGTCCCAAACGACTTCTGGTCGGTTATGCCCGACTCCTACGTCGTCGGCAGTCGTTTCTTCCCTGCTACCTTCGGCCATATTCATACCCTTTTCTAAAAGGTTGGATGTCCAGACTATTCGCCTGAAATATCCAGTTGAAAATGAGGCGTAAACTGACGTAACACCCCGAAAAACCAATGGTTTGAAGGTATATGATGGTCTTATTGGGGTGTCAAGGCGAGGCGTGACGGATGTTAGGGATTGCCGATGTTTCGGGAACTTTTTACTTAGCCGATTTGGGTGGACCCGCGGAGTCCCTGATAATGAGAGATGGTGGAAATTTTACCCACCGAGGAGGGATTTCTCGATTATTTAACCGCTCAATCATCATTTTCGCGGCTTCGGCACCGGTTTCGTAACGTGGCGTTCGAATTGTCGTTAGTGCAGGATAAAGATGGGTGGCAAGAGGAACGTCATTATATCCAGTTATCGAAATATCATCGGGACAACGAAGGCCATGTTCTCTTAACGCCGCATAACAACCGGCGGCGATCAAATCGCTCCCAGTAATAATGGCGGTAAATTCTTTGCCTTTAGAAAGCAATTCGTTGCAGCATATGCGGCTTTCTTCCTCGTCAAAACTATCTACGACGGCAAAAAGGTCCTGATCGACTCTAACACCAAATTCCCGCATCGCATTAATCGTACCAAAGTGCCGATCGCGGCCAGTGGTCAGGTCTAGCGGTCCTGCAATATAGGCAAATTTCTCATGCCCCATACTGGACAGATGCTGCACAATTAGATTTGTTCCGAGAGCATCATCAAAGCCGACGCAGGATATTTCCGGATCGTCCCATGTCCGGTGAATGACGACGAGGGGCAACCTGTCTTCTTTGCAGGCAAGAATTACAGGCGTGTTTGGCGATGATGTCGTCAAAATCAGCCCATCCACGCGCCGATTTCGCATTAAATCGACAATGAGCTGTTCACGATCTTGATCACCCTCGGAATTCGCCAGAAGCGGAACGTAACCGGAGGCAACAAGCGTATCTTCGATACCCCGAATCGTAGGCGGAAAAACCGGGTTTGTTAAATCCGGAACGACTACGCCTACGGTCATAGATTGATTGGTTCGTAAACCATAAGCAATTGGGTTGGGTCGGTAACCGAGTTCCGCGGCTATATCCTGAACCTGCGCAATAACTTCAGGAGACACCATGTTTCGCGTCTCAGGGTTTAGGACACGCGAAACAGTCGATGGATGAACACCGATACGTTCCGCAATATCGCGAATTGTTACTCTTCCAGATGCCATGAACTACAACCTATTCTGGTAAGTATGATAGGGCAATATGTTCGAATTGTGTTCAAAATTGGGTTTTTAATTTTACCGTGATAAGTATGCTCGAACCCACGATTGAGACGGTTATGGCGAGGTACAAGATGTTTTGTGTGGTTAGGCGTTTTATATTTGTTTGTGTTCTATCCTTCATGCCGTTCAGTGTTGCCCTTGGGGCACCGGATAGCGCGGTAAATGTGGTGAAAGATTTCCAAACCGGAATTATTGATGTTTTGAAGAAACTCAAAACGTTGGATGTAAACGGCCGTTATAACCTCGTAAGAAAGGTCACTAAGGAAAACATGCATTTACCGTTGATGATAGCGACAGCGTCATCACCATATTGGCGCGCCGGTACGAAAGCGCAGCGGGAAAAACTGGTAAATGCATTTCATCGGATGGGAGCGAGTTCAATCGTTACTTTATTCGATAGCTACGACGGTGAGGTGTTTAGAATTTGGCGCTCCCGCAAGACATCGGGTCGTACTGTTCTCGTCGATACAAAAATCGGGAATCCAAAAGATCCTGATCCAACTGAGGTTACGTATGTGACAGCAAAAATTAAGGGACGTTGGTGGATAATTGACGTGATTGTCGCGGGAGGAATCAGCGAAGTTCGTGTTCGAAGAAACGAATTTGCGGCGGTTCTCAAGAAAGGTGGGCTCGATCAATTAATTGCGGTTCTCAATACCAAAGCTGATAGACTGCTTTCAGGGAAAGAAAAGGCGGCGGTTGGCGGCAAATAGAATAAATTTTTCAGTCAGCATATGGGCAGTCCTTGCACCATGGAAGACAGTGCGCTAAGTACGCCATGCCCTATAACAAAATGTGAGAAAGCGGTATAAATGGGCGAAGAAAATAGTACTGGCGGGAAAAACCCAACAGTGATGCTTAGTGAGAGGTAGGGATGAAGCCACCACCCTTTTCGTACCATGACCCCAGCAGTGTTGGAGAGGTGATTTCACTGTTGGGTGAATTGGAAAACCCAAAATTATTGGCTGGCGGACAGTCGTTGATGCCAATGCTCAATATGCGATACGTGATGCCAGATCACGTAATAGATCTCAATAAAGTAGAGGGGCTTTCGTATATTGAAGAAAATGGTGGAACCATTTCCATTGGCGGCATGACGCGTCAACGTGAATTGGAGTATTCGGACGTCATCCGGGCAAAATGTCCATTAATGTATGATGCACTTCTGCAGGTCGGTCATCGTCAAACGCGAAATCGGGGAACAATTGGCGGTTCGCTGTCGCATCTCGACCCAGCGGCAGAGTTGCCCACCGTTTGTGCAGCACATGATGCAACAATTCTCGTCCAGGGCCCTAATGGGGAACGAGAAATACCATTTCCCGATTTTCCCGTTGCCTACATGACCCCGGCAACAGAAATGGATGAATTACTTACGGGCGTTAAAATTCAGGCCTGGTCTGATGGGCATGGATATGCCTTTGTCGAGTTTGCCAGACGCCATGGCGATTTTGCGATCACTTCTGCTGCGGCAATGCTGGAAGTCGGTGGTGATGGCGGAATTACCCGCGCATCGCTAACTGTCGGTGGCGTCAGTGCGGCGCCCATTCGAATGAACGAAATTGAACAAGCGTTGATCGGTCAAGCCGGTGACGAAGAGAAATTCCGTGAACTTTGCGAATCCTGCCGTGAAATTGATGCTCTGGGTGATGTATATGCGTCATCTGAATATCGCCAGCATCTGGCGACCGTCATGAGCCGTCGCGCTTTGGTTAAAGCGTATGACCGCGCGACAGGAAAGGCATAGGGGAAGCAATAATGGGTGAATCCAGAAAAATTTCATTGTCGGTTAACGGCAAGACCTATGAAGAAGAGGTGGAAGTTCGTTTTACTCTTGCAGATTTCTTGCGTCAGCAACTCGGTCTGACAGGGACACATCTTGGTTGTGAACATGGTGTTTGTGGAGCATGCACAATCCTCTTGAACGGACGGAGTGCGCGATCGTGTCTAATGTTGGCTGTCCAGGCGGATGGTCAGGAAATTACGACCATCGAGGGCATAGCGCCATCAGAGGACGAAATGCATCCTCTGCAGGAAGCGTTTCGCGATAATCATGGTTTGCAATGCGGGTTCTGTACACCTGGGATGCTGACCACGCTAATTGAATTTCTCGGGGATAACCCGGATCCAACAGAACAAGAAGTACGCGAGGCGATAAGTGGGAACTTATGCCGGTGTACAGGGTATCAAGGAATTGTCGCGGCGGCTCTTGATGCGGCTCAAAGGTTGCGCGAAGCCAATGGCGCCTAGTTCGTGAGCGGCTGGAAGGTTTTTGGCAGCCGGGCAAAACGTCTAGAAGATCCCGCACTCCTTACCGGGCAAGGTCGTTTTGTTGACGACATTATTTTGCCGGAGATGGTTCACGCGGCATTTGTTCGTAGTCCTCATGGACACGCAAAAATTCTGGGAATAGATAAAGAAGCCGCTCTCTCAATCGCCGGCGTGTACGGTGTCTTTACCCTCGAGGATTTGCGGCCTTTCCTCAACAATGAACGTTTGGTGGTCGGGTTACCAAGCCCATCGTACAAGCAGGAGCTTGATCGTCCGGCGCTCGCGGATGATGAGGTGGTCTATGTCGGTGAACCTGTCGCAATTGTCGTGGCGGATACCAGGTATATTGCCGAAGACGCTGCGGCGATGGTTGACGTTGACTACGACATTTTACCTGCCGTGTCAGATTGTAGAGCAGCGTTAGAGGAAGGCGCGCCGCTGGCACATTCTTCTTCACCCCACAACATTTTGGCCCAATTCGATATGGGGTACGGCGCAGTCGATTCAGTTTTTGAATCGGCATCACACAAATTCTCCGAATCGATGTGGCAGCACCGAGGCGGAAGCCAGTCTATAGAATGCCGAGGTGCGGTATCGATCTATGATCCTGTTGAAGAATTGGTGACGCTCTATAGCGCAACCCAGGCAGCTCATACGGCGAAAAATATTTTAATAGATATGCTGGGTCTCAACGAGACTCAGATCAGGGTGATCATTCCGGACGTTGGAGGAGGCTTTGGGCCGAAGCTTGTCTTTTATCAGGAAGATGTTTCCGTTGTTCTGGCCGCGAAAATACTCGGTCGACCGGTGAAATGGGCGGAAGACCGACGAGAACATTTTATTTCGACAACGCAGGAAAGAGATCAATTCTGGGAAGTTGAGATCGCCGTTGATGACGATGGCAAAATTCTCGGGTTACGGGGGTCGATGATTCATGATCATGGCGCGTATACCGCCCGCGGAATTAATTTGGCTTTCAATTCGGCTCTGATTGTCTCCTTACCCTACGATGTACCTTGCTACTACATGGATGTTGTTCTTGCATTGACGAACAAGGTCCCGGTAACGCCCGTCCGTGGTGCAGGGCATCCGCAAGGCATCTTTGTAATGGAAAGGTTGCTGGATCGTGCTGCGCGCGAACTAGGTATTGATCGGGCAGAGATCCGGCGGCGCAACCTTATTCCAAGCGAAGAACTTCCCTATACAAAGGGGCTCAAGACCCGAGGTGATGCTCCGGTGGTACTGGATAGCGGAGACTACCTCGCCTGTATGGAAGATGCGATGGAGCGGATCGATTTTGTCGGATTTCCGGAACGTCAGGAACAAGCGCTAAAAGAAGGCCGGTATATCGGCGTCGGTCTGGCCAATTATGTAAAGGGAACGGGCAGGGGGCCATTCGAGACGGTGACTGTGCGGATTGGTCCTTCAGGGAAGATTATGGTCTATAGCGGCGCGGCGGCTATGGGACAAAGCACCCGTACAATGCTGACGCAGATCGTGGCGGAGCATCTGGGCGGCGACATGAATAACATCGAGGTTGTTACAGGCGATAGCTCGGTCGTTGCGATGGGAATCGGCGGTTCCGCCAGCCGGCAAACGGTTACTGCGGGATCTTCTGCGTTACTCGCAGCGCAGGAGGTTCGTGACAAAGCCCTAAAAGTCGCGGCGCACATATTGGAAGCATCAGAGGAAGACCTCGAGATTGAAGGTGGCGAAATTCGCGTGAAAGGCGTTCCTGACCTGAAAGTCGAGCTTGGAACAGTCGCTCATGCGGTCGCGGGTACACCCGGTTTCGCATTGCCCGGGGGTATAGAACCAGGGATGGAATCAACCCAGAATTTTATGATTGATGACCTGACATTCGTGAATGGCACTGCGGCGGTGGAGGTGGAGGTCGATCCAGAAACCGGAAAGGTATCATTTCTGAAATATGTCATCGTTCATGATTGTGGCACGGTCGTGAATCCGATGATTGTCGATGGCCAGGTTGTTGGTGGAACTGCGCACGGTATAGGAAACACTCTGTTCGAGTGGATGGGGTATGATGAAACCGCTCAACCAATAACAACAAATTTTGCAGAATACTTGTTGGTCAGTGCACCGGAAATGCCTCATGTCGAGTTAGGTCACATGGAAAGCCCAACCCCTCTAAACCCGCTCGGTGTAAAGGGCGTAGGGGAGTGCGGTGTGGTCCCTGCGCCGGCAGCGATCATCTCCGCAGTTGAAAATGCACTATCACCGTTCGAAATTTCTATTGGCCAGGTACCACTACGCCCCCCCGAAATTGTTGAAAAGATTCAGGATTTCAAGGCGGCGAATTCTCAAGCTGGGTGATAACGCGTTTCGGCGGATCATTTTAACCAAATTTTTAACTTGTTCGGCGAGCCTAATCGGTAGGAAGCATATCAAACTTTGTAGGCCGTTCCGGTGAAACAGGTATATCTCGACACAATTCTTCTCATCGAACGCCTTCATCGCCAGTTTCTTGAGGTGGTAAAGGCGGAACTCGATCGCCTGGGCATTGAAGATATCAATAATGTCCAAGCACTCATTCTCTCTCATATTGGAGAAGAAGAGCTAACTGTCGGTGAGTTGACCTATCGTGGCTATTATCAGGGGTCGAACGTTTCCTACAACGTCAAAAAGATGGTTGAAAACGGTTACCTTACGCAGGAACGGTCCGCTCACGACAGGCGTACCGTCCGCGTCAGTGTTTCCGAAAAAGGACTTGAAATCTGTCAGCTAGTTTCGGTTCTTTATGATCGACATATCGAACAATTAGCAGACGGTCCAATCGAAGAAGACGCAATGCAGGCAACAAACGAAGCGCTGCGCCGACTTGAACGTTTCTGGGCACATGAACTCGCATATGGTCCAAAAAGTCCAATGGACGTATCAACCTCCGCGGCCTAAAGCGACCGCGAAAAACCCTCGCTAATTCTCCAACAGTTCCTGAGAAAGTAGGTCGGCGTCGCCGTGCTGCTGTACAAGGGCAGTTTTAAGCTTATTCAACGCCCGGCTTTCAATTTGCCGAATTCGCTCTTTCGTCACACCATAATCGGCACCGATTTCGGCCAGGGTCGATTTGTCATCGTCCAAAAACCGATGCTGGATGATATCCTGTTCGCGTGGTGACAGAATAGCGAGTGCATCCTCTAACCACTTAGATCTGATTTCACTATCATGTCGGTCGAGCACGATCTCTTCAGGCGTTGGACGGTCATCCGCAAGGAAATCTTGTAAATCATCGCCGTCTTCTGGGCCGGCTGACGCATTTAAAGATTTTGTCGGACCGGAAAAATGCCCCTCCATTCGTTCCACTGCAGAGACCGAAACGTTGAGGCGCTCAGCGATATCGGCCCTATTCTGGTCCGTCATCAGGCCACCATTGTAGTCCGCAATTTTTGCCCGCAGACGCCGAAGATTAAAAAAGAGGCTTTTCTGGGCTGGTGTCGATCCGATCCTGACGATAGACGAATTCCGAACGATGTATTCCTGAATTGCAGCTAGAATCCACCAGGAAGCATATGTTGAAAACCGGACGCCTTTCTCGGGGTCGAAACGCTTTGCGGCTGTTAACAGCCCGATATTTCCTTCCTGGATTAAATCGGAAATTTGCATGCCGTAGCCTTTGAAGCCGGACGCCATTTTCACCACCAGCCGTATATGACTTGTGACTAATTCATTTAAAGCAGAATCGTCTGCATGATCCCGCCACTTCCGGCCAAGCTCCGCTTCATACTCTTTTTCAAGCATTGGGGCTTTCATAACAGAGGTGATGTAACGACGATACTCTTTCGAAGCGGTCGTGTTAGCGCTTTTTCCCATTTTTATTTCCCCTCCTACCAGATGTTCAGATCGACAGAACATTGATGGACAATAAATAGTATCGAGTCACTAAGATATGGACTCAATACCACCCGTTCAAGGAAAAATATCGACTCGCTATCATTAATCGTCGCTTTTAGTTAAACTACTCACTAGTCAACTCCGGATGAGGGTTCTAAGTTACGCTCCGATGACGATATCTGATGCCTTTCCTGTGCTCGTGAACCGGCTAAGCCGGGTTGCGCATGCGATGCAGTTTTCCAATGGCTTGAATCCGGCCCAATGGGAAGCGTTGCGTTATCTGGATAGGGCAAACCGATATTCTTCGACTCCGAGTGCTCTGGCTGACTACCTGGGAACCACCAAAGGTACGGTCTCACAGACATTGATCGCGTTAGAATCGAAAGGCCTGGTGAGGAGGGACCGGTGTCCCGATGACCGTCGATCAATTATTTTGACAATTACAGATTTAGGTCGTCAGGTACTGGCAGAGGATCCTTTATGTCAGGTCTATGCTGCAACAGAAAAAGTTCCAGAATCTCAGCGAGAACAGCTTGCAGACGTAATGAGGTCTATCCTGGACGATTTGTGTGTCCGACATAATGCTTCGCAATTTGGCGTCTGCGGAGATTGTTGCCACCTCGATGGCGGAGATTGCGAGGGTGGAGGGACATGCGGCGTTACCGGCGATCCATTGGATGCAAACGACCTTGAACGCATTTGCATCGATTTTTCGTCGGGAAGCAGCGTAACCCGCCCAGTTCCTAAATAACTAATTTTTTCAGCAGTATAGCCTGATTCCTCCGGCTTCTGATATGGTTTATATCAACTAAAGGGAAACGCTTTCCTATTGCCTGAGGGAATAACGTCAATATGGCTCTGCTGATCAACAACGATGTCCAGGAGCGCGTCCTTGATATGAAGGAGGCGGTTCACGCTATGGAGGCGGTCCTTAAGCAATATGCACAGGGCTTGGCTTGTTTCCAGCCTCGAACGGATTTGTGGGCACCGACTGCGACGAACGGGGATTATTACCGCTGGGGTTCGTTGCTTGGGGCTATGTATGACCCACCGACCCTGGCTCTACGGTTTAAATCAGACATTTTGACCTGGACCGAATATGACGGCGCCGTTACGGAAGAGTGGCACAATATGGAGCCGGGTACGTATTGCGGATTTGTCATTCTGATCGATATGACAAATGGTGAAATCATCGCGTTAATGAATGATGGATTCATTCAGCATGCACGTGTCGGTGCGACCGCTGCGGTAGGCGCTAAATATCTGTCTCGCGAGGACGCGAGCATATTGGGCGTCGTTGGGTCTGGAGGAATGGCCTACGCATATACAGAAGCGATTTGCACTGTCCGAGACATTCAGGAAGTTCGAGTCTGGAGCCCGACCAAGGCTAATCGTGAAAAATTTGCTACCGAAATGACGGAAAAGCTTGGAATTCCGGTAAATGTCGTTTCTGACAATTTTGCCGTTGCCGAGGGTGCCGACATTGTCTCGTTATGTACTGACTCCCGTGAACCTGTTTATACGAAAGAAATGTTGGAAGCCCAGAAACCTGGTGCCATGTTTATCCGTTGCCGGATTGACGAGATTGACGAGCCGGTATTCGACGCAGTTAATAAAATCATTGGGATGTCTCAGGATTCATATGACGACCTTATTATCGGCTCAGAGCAGGAAAGGGCGAGGCGACCGTCCGGAGAAGCGTATTTAAAGCGCTACGGGACGAATGATTGGCCGGTACTCGCGAGCGTCATCAACGGGGACGTCCCAGGACGCGAAAACGACGACGAGACAATCTTCTTTGACAACAATTCTGCTGGTTTGCAATTTGCAGCCGTGGGCCGGGTGATTTATGAAAAAGCGAAAGAAGCCAAACTGGGAATGCATATTCCAATGGAATGGTTTCAGCAGGACATTCGCAATTAACAGGCAATGATTTAGTCATGTCTGAAGGCGGCAACGAAGTTCTGATCGAAATTATGCAGGTTGGAAATGCCGTCAAGGTAATCGCTGTGGATCCTAAAACAGGGCTCGAGGTTTCCATCGTCGGATCTCCTTCAATGAGTGAAGAAATGCTCAAGCGAAATGCAGTAAAAAAGCTCACATATATGCTGGAAAAACAGGGTTCCGGCGGGGCCTAAGAAACAGAAAAGCAGGGATCCCAAGTAAGCACCGAATATGGAGTATTTTCTTCAACAATTAATCAACGGTGTGACGCTCGGCGCGATCTATGGCCTGATCGCCATCGGGTACACCATGGTCTACGGCATTATTGGGATGATCAATTTTGCTCATGGTGAAATTTTTATGATTGGTGCCTTTGTTGCCCTGATTTCATTTCTGATTTTGGGTGTGACAGGTGGTATTCCGATCCCTTTGGTATTGTTAATCGTACTCCTGATAGGGATGTGTTTAACCGCTGTGTATGGTTGGGCGTTGGAGCGTGTCGCCTACAGGCCTTTGCGCGGTTCTCCCCGTCTTGCTGCGCTCATTTCCGCGATTGGCATGTCAATCGTTCTGCAGAACTACGTTCAATTGAGTCAGGGGGCGCGTGTCAAAACTCTGCAGCCTGTCATCGAAGGCGGTTTCAAAATTATGCAGTCGGGCAATTTTACCGTTGTTTTGAGCTACATGCAGATCATTATCGTGATCGTTACGGTTTCTCTAATGGCTGCATTTTGGACCATTATAGCGAAAACGGCACTCGGCCGCGCACAACGGGCCTGCGAACAAGACCGAACCATGGCGTCACTGCTTGGAATCGACGTCGATAAGACGATTTCCATAACCTTCATTCTGGGGGCTTCGCTCGCTGCAGTAGCCGGAATGATGGTTACGCTCTACTACGGTGTTATTGATTTTTACGTGGGTTTTTTGGCTGGAATTAAGGCCTTTACGGCGGCCGTACTGGGCGGGATCGGGTCTATTCCCGGCGCAATGCTCGGCGGACTTTTAATTGGTCTTATCGAGGCGTTTTGGTCTGGCTATTTTTCCATCGAATACAAGGATGTCGCGGCGTTTTCGATACTTGTTCTCGTTCTTGTCTTCCGGCCGAGCGGTCTTTTGGGCCGTCCTGAAGTCGAAAAGGTTTAAAGGATAGCGTGGCATCGATGCGACAGGATTGGTTTGCCACGCTAAAAGAAAGTGCCCTCACGGCAGCTGTCGCAGCCGCCCTTATGCTTCCCTTGATAGGCCTCTATACGTCGACGAAAGCGGGCGGGCTTGCCATTGGAACACGATGGACAGAGTTGGCTATCGGAGTTGTCCTCATTTTTTTGGGTCGTTTTGCCCTTCTCCGAATCCAGAATGGGGATCGGCTGATACCTCTGATAGGCGGCGCAATCGTGATGATTGTCGGTTTCCTATTGCCGCTTCCGAACGGTCTTTTGACTGTCTGCTGTATAGCAGGTGGTGCAATTGTTTTTTTACGTTGTTGTTTGGCCTGGATCACCGGGAACCTGGGTTTGGAGGCCGAGAAACAACCCATCGCTGCGCGGACGCAGGCCTTCCTCAAGAAATATGGTCTGTGGCTAGGTTTGGCCGTTCTTGTCTTTGCGATCATATTTCCCTGGCTGCCGTTTGTTGATCGGCGGTTTATTGATTTAGCAACGTTGGTTTTGATTTACGTGATGTTGGGGTGGGGCCTCAATATCGTCGTTGGGTTGGCTGGTCTTCTGGATCTTGGATATGTCGCATTTTATGCGATAGGCGCTTACAGCTTTGCGTTATTATCGAGTAATTACGACATGTCATTTTGGGCCTGTCTGCCTGTTGCAGCTATGTTGGCTGCCTTTCTCGGTATTCTGCTTGGATTTCCCGTACTTCGTCTTAGGGGCGATTATCTTGCAATTGTGACTTTGGGATTCGGGGAAATGATCCGGATCATACTTATTAATTGGGTTGACTTCACCAAGGGGCCAGACGGGATTTCGGGTATCCCAAAACCTACATTTTTTGGCTTATCGTTTAGCCGGCGACCGCCCGAAGATACTGAGTCGTTTCATCAGTTTTTTGACCTGCAGTATGCCTCGGTAGATCGGATCATATTTTTATTCTATGTCGTGCTTGGGCTCGCGCTTCTGACAAATGCCTTTATCTTGCGAATTCGAAAACTGCCTATCGGAAGAGCTTGGGAGGCCTTGAGGGAAGACGAGATTGCCTGCCGCTCACTCGGTCTAAACCCAACAAATATCAAACTGTCTGCATTCGCATTGGGGGCGATGTTTGGTGGTCTGGCTGGCGCGGTATTTGCGGCACGTCAGAGTTTTATTAGCCCCGAAAGTTTTACCTTTATCGAGTCGGCAATCATTCTGGCGATCGTTGTCTTGGGCGGCATGGGCAGCCAGGTGGGCGTCGCCATTGCGGCAGTTCTTTTAATAGGGCTGCCTGAATGGTTCAGAGAGCTTCAAGAATACCGAATGCTGGCATTCGGGGCACTCATGGTCGCCATTATGGTCTGGCGACCGAGGGGACTTCTCTCCTTCAGAGAGCCGACATTGCGACTGCATGATGATAGCGGGTTATCGCGATGACACCGTCTCTATTGACCGTAGAACATTTGTCTATGCGGTTCGGTGGTTTGACTGCCGTGGATGATCTTTCATTTGATGCTGGTGACAAGCAAATTACCGCAATAATTGGTCCAAATGGCGCGGGTAAGACGACAGTGTTTAACTGTCTGACAGGATTCTATCCGCCCACAGTTGGTAGGCTGCTGGTCACGATTGATTCCGAAAAATTTCAACTCGAGAGGATGGAGGGTTTTAGAATTGCCCGGGAGGCGCGCGTCGCACGCACATTCCAGAATATCCGGCTATTTCCTCAAATGTCGGTTTTGGAGAATCTTGTTGTTGCCCAGCATAATCCATTGATGAAGGCATCTCTGTTTTCAGTGGCAGGTTTACTTGGGTTGCCAGTCTACAAAACGGCTGAGGCGTCAGCGGTTGAAAAAGCCAGAAATTGGCTGGACCGGATCGGTCTGACATCCCGTGCGGATTGGGACGCTGGAAACTTGCCGTATGGAGATCAGCGACGGTTGGAGATCGCTAGAGCGATGTGCACGGACCCTGTTTTGTTGTGCCTTGATGAACCGGCTGCCGGCTTAAATCCAAGGGAGTCGGCGGAACTAAACAACCTGCTGCTTTCCATTCGCGATGACGATGGTATCGGCGTCTTGCTTATTGAGCATGATATGAGTGTCGTTATGGGAATCTCCGATAAAATCATCGTTCTCGATTATGGGAGAAAGATTGCTGACGGCAATCCAGAAACTGTCAGAAATGACCCAACAGTTATTAGAGCCTATCTCGGTGATGAAGAAACACCCGTGGATTCCGCCTATGACTGACACAATGTTGGAACTTACAAATATTGAGACCTTTTATGGTCGAATCCAGGCGTTGCGGGGTGTCTCGATGACCGTGGAATCCGGTGAGATTGTTAGCCTGATTGGCGCCAATGGCGCTGGAAAAACGACATTATTGATGACGATCTGCGGCGAACCTCGTGCGACAGCCGGAAAAATATTGTTTGAAGGCGAGGACATCACGCAAAGACCCACCCATCAAATAGCGCGCGCGGGAATTGCCCATTCGCCGGAAGGAAGAAGAATCTTCCCCCGCATGACTGTACTGGAAAATTTGCTGATGGGAGGCGTTGCGAACCCTAACGCCAAACAGGAACAGGCTTTTGACCGCGTTTTCAACCTGTTTCCACGCTTGAAAGAACGCAGTGGACAAAGGGGTGGCACGCTTTCTGGCGGTGAGCAGCAGATGCTGGCAATTGGCCGGGCCCTTATGAGCAATCCAAAACTCCTGCTTTTGGATGAGCCATCTCTTGGTCTGGCACCGATGATTGTCGCGCAAATTTTTGATGCCATACGTCAATTGAATGAGCAGGAAGGGATGACAGTGTTTCTGGTTGAACAAAATGCCTATCACGCCCTCCGCCTGGCAGACCGTGGGTTTGTCATGGTCAATGGCGCAATTTCTTTGTCGGGAACTGGCGCCGAGTTACTCGGAAATAAAGAAGTGCAGGAGGCTTACTTGGAAGGTGCTACATCGAAGGCGACTACTTCGTGACGTTTGATTTGACCGTATTTCTGTTGTTCACCGTCGTTATCATGGGCGGCGCTGGGTATTTGACAGGTCAGGCGATTGCAGGAACCTGGCGACCGATTTGGCAACTTGTCGCTTATTCTTTGCTTCTCGGCGCCTTTGATCGATTTCTTGTTTATGCCTTGTTTAAAGGGCAACTCTTATCATTGAGTGCATTTGCCATTGATAGCCTGGTAATCCTGGCGATAGCGTTCTTGGGTTTTCGCCTTACGCGCGCCAGAATAATGGTCAAACAGTATCCGTGGATTTTTGAGCGCGCCGGCCCATTGAATTGGAAACGGAAAAGCGGCGAATAGTTACAATGGTTGCTGCGCGCCGTCAGTTCAGTAAGATTAACCATGAATTTTCGCGTTGGGAGAAAAAGATGAAAACTCGTTCTATAGGGTTAATGGCGCTTTTGGCGTTGGGGGTATCAATAAATTCTGCAAAAGCGGACATCGTGATCGCCACTGCTGGTCCGATGACCGGCCAATATGCTTCTTTTGGGGAGCAAATGCGTAAGGGCGCCGAATTAGCGGTCAAGGATTTAAACGCGCGCGGCGGCGTACTTGGACAGAAGATCCGTCTTGAAATTGGTGATGACGCCTGCGATCCAAAACAGGCCGTTGCGGTTGCTAACCAGCTCGCCTCCAAAGGCGTTAAATTTGTAGCAGGGCATTTCTGTTCGGGGTCATCGATTCCAGCATCAAACGTCTATGCTGAAGAAGACGTTCTGCAAATTTCGCCGGCGTCTACCAACCCAAAACTTACGGAACGCGGTCTTGCAAATGTATTTCGTGTTTGTGGCCGTGATGATCAGCAGGGTCTGGTTGCAGGAAATTTTCTCGCCAAACAGTTTGGTGGGAAGAAGATAGCGGTAGTTCATGACAAAACCGCATATGGCAAAGGACTCGCTGACGAAACTCATAAAACGCTGAAGAAGAATGGCGTTAAACCGGTGATGTACGAAGCCTATACAGCAGGAGAGAAGGACTACACTGCGCTTGTCACGAAGTTAAAAGCGGCAGCCGTCGATGTACTTTATGTTGGCGGTTATCACACTGAAGCTGGATTAATGGTACGGCAAATGCGCCAGCAAGGCATGAAAACCGTTCTGGTTTCAGGAGATGCACTGGTGACCGATGAGTATTGGTCGATTACCGGTAAGGCTGGTCAAGGCACACTGATGACATTCAGTCCTGATCCGCGGAAAAATCCAAAAGCAGCGTCTGTAGTGGCAAAATCGAGAAAAGCCGGGTATGAGCCGGAGGGATACACGCTTTATACCTATGGCGCCATTCAGGCCTGGGCACAAGCTGTCGAAAAACTTAAAACGACTGATACAGGTAAAATCATTAAAGCATTGAAATCCATGCAGTTTGATACCGTTATCGGAAAGTTCGGATTTGATAAGAAGGGCGATGTAACCGCGCCCGGCTATGTGCTTTATGAATGGAAAAACGGCAAATATGATTACGTAAAATAAAATACGTAATCCTGTTCAAAATTAAGCCCGCCGGAATTACCCGCGCGGGCTTAATTGCTTTTTAAAAGACATAAATATTATTTGCGACGACGTGGAACTTTCTCACCTTTTTTGCGGCCAAGACCGATACGTTTTGCGAAGTTAGACCGTTGTTCCGCATAGTTGGGGGCAACCATTGGATAATCCGGAGGCAAGCCCCATTTTGCGCGATATTCGTCGGGTGTCATTCCGTATGACGCTCGTAAATGACGCTTAAGCATTTTGAGCTTCTTTCCGTCTTCCAGACAGACTATGTAGTCGGGCGTAACCGATCTTCGAATACTAACAGCGGGTTTTGGTGGTTCGGCGCCACTGTCTGCAGATTGATCATTCAAGGAACTCAAAGATGTATAAACAGTATTTATGACTTCAGGGACTTGCGCCGCACCCACGGTGTTGTTGCTAACGTATGCTGAGACAATTTCTACAGCCATTTTAAGGACTTCGCCGTTCGGCACAGTTGGGTTATTTTCTTCGGCCATTTAAAGAATACCTGATTTAAGGAAAGAATAGAGTCGACGAAGCCTACAATTCCTTAATTATCTGTCAATATAAATCATAGAATTGTTTCTATTTTTTCTACCCTTAACTTTACTGACGGTTTGTATTTTCTGTTTTATGAAATATAGAAAAATAAAGAACAAACTTCTTAAAATATATGACTTTGCAAGACATACCTCAGCCATGTTAGTTGGGCAAATGGGCGCTGAGTTTTCGCGTATAACTCGATAATTAGCGCGGGCTGGTCTTTCACCAACAACATATGGTATCATTAGCCGTAATTTCCATTCCCTCTCGGACAGATACGGATGTCTCAGAAAACGATAGCTGTCGGTGCTGATCACGGCGGCTATGAAATGAAAGAAGAATTAGCAAAGCAACTCGACGGGATGGGTTTCAAAGTTCTCAATCTAGGTACTGATAGCTCAGATTCCGTCGATTATCCCGATTTTGCTTTACTCGTTGTAAAAGCAATTGAGGATGGCAATGCCGATCAGGGTGTTCTGGTTTGTGGTAGCGGGATCGGAATGTCAATTGCAGCCAACCGCCATAAAGGAATACGAGCGGCGCTTTGTAACGACGCAATATCCGCTGAACTTGCACGACAACATAATGACGCGAACATTCTCGTGCTTGGTGAGAGGCTAACAGAAATAGTTAAGGCAAAACAATGTGTTGAAAAGTTTTTTTCAACTGATTTCGAAGGTGGTCGACATGAGCGTCGGGTTAAGAAGCTTGGTTGAACCCGAGTCTTTTTGGAGGGGTTTAAATAATGGCGAATAGTGCATCTGGCAATGTTGGTCCGGTCGATAAAGCGTTTTTCACAGACAGTTTGAGTACCCGTGACCCGGACCTTTTCGGAGCTGTTCGTGGTGAGCTGGGCCGGTTGCAAAATCAGATTGAGTTAATCGCCTCTGAAAATGTTGTTTCATCCGCAGTATTGGAAGCTGCAGGTTCGGTGATGACCAACAAGTATGCCGAGGGATATCCAGGAAGACGGTATTACGGCGGCTGTGAATATGTAGATGTAGCGGAGCAGCTTGCCTTGGATCGGGCCAAGAAGCTTTTCAATTGCGCTTTTGCGAATGTTCAACCTCATGCAGGAGCGCAGGCAAATTTGGGGGTATACGTCGCTTTATGTCAGCCCGGCGACACGTTGTTGGGCATGTCACTTGCGGCGGGAGGGCATTTGACGCATGGGGCGAAACCAAATTTTTCCGGGAAATGGTTAAATGCAGTGCAGTACGGTGTTCGTGAAGAGGACCAACTGATTGATTACGATGATGTAGAGGCACTTGCTCAGGAACACAAACCGAAGATTATAATTGCCGGCGGATCCGCCTATCCGCGAATTATTGATTTCGCCCGGTTTCGAGAGATTGCAGACTCCGTTGGGGCATTCCTGATGGTCGATATGGCGCATTTCGCTGGATTGGTCGCTGGCGGTGTGCACCCAAGCCCTCTACCGCATGCTCATGTTGTAACGACAACAACGCATAAGACATTGCGGGGGCCTCGGGGAGGAATGATCCTGTCCAATGATGAAGAGATTAGTAAAAAGATAAATTCATCAATTTTTCCTGGCACTCAGGGCGGTCCGTTGATGCATGTAATTGCGGCTAAAGCTGTTGCGTTTGGCGAAGCATTGCGCCCCGAATTCAGTGGATATGCTGCCCAAGTGGTGGAAAACGCCAAAACATTGGCGGCAACGCTCGCAGGTCAGGGCCTTTATATCGTTTCTGGCGGAACAGATACCCATCTAATGCTGGTTGATCTCCGTCCAAAGGGGCTTACGGGTAAGGATGCAGAGGCCAGCCTCGAGAATGCTGGTATTACCTGCAATAAAAACGGCATTCCGTTTGATCCTGAGAAACCAACCATTACCTCGGGTATTCGGTTAGGGACCCCTGCAGCGACGACACGCGGGTTTGGACCGGAAGAATTTAAGACTGTCGGAAACATGATTGTGGAGGTCCTTGACGGGTTGGCCGCAAGCAATGGTGATAACAGCGCGGTTGAAGAAAAAGTTCGCAAACAGGTAGGCGGACTTTGTGATCAATTTCCGATTTACCAAAATCAATAACTAGTGGGGCTCTGAGACATGCATTGTCCGTTCTGTGGTGTAGAAGATACACAAGTAAAAGATTCCCGACCGACGGAGGAGGGCGCGGCTATTCGCCGTCGGCGTGCTTGCACCGGATGCGGGGCGAGATTTACGACTTTTGAAAGGGTACAGCTTCGTGAGCTGACCGTAGTCAAACAAAATGGTAAGCGCGAGCCGTTTGATCGCGATAAATTGGCGCGATCGCTTAATATCTCGTTACGGAAGCGACAGGTTGAACCCGAGCGAATAGAACGATTGATCAATAGTATCGTCCGTCGTTTGGAAAGCAGCGGTGAAAGCGATGTACCTTCGCAACGTGTCGGCGAATTAGTGATGGATGGGTTATCGACCCTGGACTCAGTTGCCTATGTTCGGTTTGCCTCTGTATATCGAAATTTCCGTGAAGCAAGTGACTTCGAAGATTTTGTAGGAACGCTTGGTGATCACGACAACGACTGATGTCGATAATTCGTTTATGCAGGCCGCAATCGGTCTTGCCGAGCGCGGTTTGGGACGAACCTGGCCTAACCCATCGGTTGGCTGCATTATTGTCAACGACGGGAGAGTTGTCGGCAGAGGATGGACGCAGCCGGGCGGTCGTCCACATGCCGAGACAGAAGCTCTACTGCGTGCTGGCGATGATGCGAAAGGCGGCATTGCCTATGTCACGTTGGAGCCATGCGCCCATCAAGGTGAAACACCCCCATGCGCCCAGTCCTTGATAGATGCTGGCATCGCCCGAGTGGTCATTGGAGTGGAAGATCCGGACCCTCGCGTCAGTGGTGGCGGTATAGAAATGCTTCGTGACGCTGGGGTTGCCGTCGATGTCGGTGTCAAAGCGGCAGAGGTCGCTCAAGTTACAAACGGATTTTTGAAGAGGATGGTAGAGTCGCGACCGCATGTGACCCTAAAAGTCGCGACAACGCTGGACGGACGAATAGCGACAAAATCTGGCGATAGCGAATGGGTTACCTCCGATGGAGCACGGCGATCGGGGCAAATGCTGCGGGCTAATCATGACGCAATTCTTGTAGGGGCACGAACCGCAGCTGAAGACAACCCGTCTCTTACCTGCAGATTGGCGGGATTGGAAGATCGTTCGCCGGTTCGTATCGTTGTTGACGGACGCATGCGTTTACCACTTACCCATGAGCTGGTAACCAGCGCAAACAAACATCCAACCTGGCTGTTTACTTTCGCGAAAACGCCCCAAAACGCTGATCGTCGGCGCGCCTATAATGGGGCTGGGGTGGAAATTTTTGATGTTACACCGGATCCAGCGGGAAATCCGGACTTGAATGAAATTGTAAATTTGATGGCTGAGAAGGGGCTTACACGGGTGCTTGTGGAAGGCGGTGGAATCATTGCCGCTGCATTCCTGAAACAAGGCCTCATTGATGAGGTCTTGTGGTATCGTGCAGCAAAAATAGTTGGCGGCGATGGGTTGCCTGCAATCGCCGGGATCGGTATTGAGCGTCTGATAGATGCAAAACGCATGAATAGGCTTTATGTAGAGGGTATAGGCGACGATGTCGTCGAACGGTATAGTCTGACAGGTTAGAAAATGTTTACCGGCATAATTACAGACGTTGGCGATGTTCGCGCTATTGAAAAGCGTGGCGATACGCGGATTGAAATTGCCACGAAGTACGATACGACAGACATTGAACTGGGTGCGTCAATTGCCTGTTCAGGACCTTGTCTGACGGTCGTCGAAAAAGGGAATGATTGGTTCGCGATCGAAGCCTCTGCGGAAACTCTTGACCGCACAACGATTGGCGATTGGAAGGTTGGCAGCAAAGTAAATCTGGAAAGAGCGCTTAAGCTCGGTGAGGAACTCGGCGGACATATAGTTTCAGGTCATGTTGATGGCATTGCCCGGATTGTTTCGACAAAAGTAGAAGGTGATAGCAAACGTTTCGAGTTTGAAGCGCCTGAAGATTTGAAGAGTTTTATCGCGGAGAAGGGTTCCGTGGCCCTTGAAGGGGTATCTTTGACGGTGAATGAAGTCTCAGGCAACCGATTTGGCGTCAATATTATAAGTCATACGCAAGCCTGCACGACCTTCGGGGAAATGTCTGAGGGCGACAGGATCAATCTGGAAATAGATATGTTGGCGCGGTATGTAAGTCGCCTTCTAGAAAAGGAATAAATGTGGCAGAACAACCAGCCGCCTCACAGGAAAATGTGAATGTAGCTGAAGCAAGCGAATTGCATGCAGCTTTATCCTCGCCAGAGGAGTTAATTGCGGATATAGCCGCCGGAAAAATGGTGGTACTTGTCGATGATGAAGATCGCGAAAACGAGGGCGATTTAATCATCGCGGGGGAAAAATGCGATGCGGACGCCGTCAATTTTATGGCAACCCATGGGCGAGGCTTGGTCTGTCTGTCATTGACGAATGAACGTGTAAATGGTCTCGGCCTGTCTATGATGGTTTCGGAAAACAAGGCGCCGCTTACAACTGCATTCACTGTATCGATTGAAGCGCGTGAAGGCGTTACGACCGGCATATCTGCGGGAGATAGAGCGAAAACCATCGAGGTTGCGATCAGGGATGACAGTGGTCCCATGTCGATTGTTAGCCCTGGTCACGTATTCCCGCTTGTGGCACGCGATGGCGGTGTTCTGGTGAGGGCGGGACATACAGAAGCGGCGGTAGACCTCTCTCGCCTTGCGGGACTCAATCCGTCGGGGGTCATTTGTGAAATCATGAAAGATGATGGAACGATGGCCCGGTTGCCAGACCTCGTCGGATTTTGCCAGGAACATGATCTTAAACTTGGCACTATTGCCGACCTGATCGCTTATCGATTGCGGCACGATGCCACTGTCGAGCGCACGATTGAAACGACCCTTAAAAGAGCAGTCGGCGGCGATTTTGATCTGATGATATATGAGAGCCAGGTGAATGGAACCGAACACGTTGCAGTCGTCAAAGGCGATGTCACTACGGATGATCCGGTTCTGGTTCGTATGCATGCTTTGAATGTTTTGGACGACACTTTACGCGATATTCAGAACCCGCGTGCTGGCGAGTTGGAGATGTCACTGAGAATGATCGCTGAAGAAGGTCGTGGTGCTGCGGTTCTCATACGGGATTCATGGAACGCGCGGTTTTCGAATCAGGTCAATTTGAGAGCCGCTGCATCCGGTGTGCAACCAATTAAACCGCAGGGAGATAAACCGGCGCCGGTGATTAGAGACTATGGAATCGGAGCTCAGATTTTGCGCGACCTCGGTATTTCAGAAATGCGGCTCCTGACTAATACGAAAGAAAGCACGATCAAGGGAATAGATGGATACGGTCTTAGCATCACTGAACGGGTGCCCATTCCGCGTCTGGAAGATTGATCTGTAAGAAGAAGAGGAATTTGAGATGGCTGATGCTCCCCATATTATGATCGTCGAGTCGCGTTATTACGAAGAGGTTGCGCAGGAGCTTATTACAAGTGTCATCAAGGAACTCGATGATGCCGGCGCAACTTATGAACGTTTTGAGGTGCCTGGAGCGTTCGAAATTCCTACTGCCATAAAATATGCCATCCGTTCGATGGATTTTTATTCCGCTCGACAGCGGTTCGACGGCTACATTGCGTTGGGCTGCGTTATTCGCGGTCAAACCACACATTACGACTATGTTTGCGAAGAAAGCGCCCGTGGTCTTCAGGATCTGGCGCTGCAATATTCTTTAGCCTTGGGTTACGGCATCCTGACTGTTGAGAATAAAGATCAGGCACTGGCTCGGGCTAAGCGCAGTGAACAAGATCGGGGCGGGCATGCGGCAAGAGCCTGTCTGAGAATGATTGAGCTTAAGCGCCACTTTCATCTTTACCCGCGATGACCGAGAAGTCCGACGTCTCCGCTGGCAAGAGAAAGACGTCACGGACACGGCGTAGGGCGACAGTCAGACATAGCGCAGCGCGCCTTGCTGCGGTCCAAGCACTCTATCAAATTGACTTTAGTGACTCACCTGTAAACACCGTTATCGAGGAGTTTCGTTTACACCGGTTGGGTGCTGCTGATGCTGAGGTTAGTGGCGGCGCTAAAGCGAACGATGTTCTGTTCCAGGAACTCGTGCGTGGTGCAATTAGTCGCCAGGATGAGATTGATACGCATATCAGCAACGCGCTGGACCCAGCGTGGCCTCTCGAGCGAATTGCCATCGTTATGCAATGCATACTGCGCGTAGGAACTTTCGAATTGATTTCACGATTTGATGTTCCGGCGCGTGTCGTTGTGAAAGAATTTGTAGACCTTGCCCACTCTTTCTTTTCCGGCGGCGAACCTGGCATGGTTAATGGCGTGCTTGACAAGCTTGCACATCAATTAAGGCCTGGGGAACTGGAGACAAGCCTTGAACAACAAGAAAATTCGTCCGAGTGAGTTTGAATTAATTGAAGAATTGTTCGCGCCACTTGCGAAATCGCAGATCGGTGCCGTAGGCCTCTTAGATGATTGCGCAACCTTATCACTTAGCACGGGCAATGAAGCTCTCTATTCCTTGGATACCCTGGTGGCGGGTGTTCATTTTTTTCCCGATGACCCGGCCGACCTGATCGCGAAAAAACTATTGCGCGTAAGTTTGTCTGATCTTGCATCTTCAGGCGGGACACCAAAAGGCTATTTGTTAGCGGCCAATATACCTGAAGATATTTCCTATGATTGGTTAAAGTTGTTTACGGATGGGCTCGCGGAGGACCAAATTGAGTTTGGGATCGCGTTACTCGGTGGCGATACTACCGCGACGACAGGACCGCTTTCTTTATCTTTAACAGCGATTGGTGAAGTTCCTGCCGGTAAAGCAATCCGGCGCAGTGGCGCCGTCATTGGTGACGAAATTTTTGTCACCGGAACAGTTGGCGATGCAGCACTGGCATTAAGGAAACTTGATGAAATCGGACGGGAGGCAACCGCCGGTGAATTCCCCGAGCTTTATAATCGGTACGTCTTGCCTCAGCCGCGATCTGTACTCGGTTCAATGCTTCTCGATATTGCTACAGCGTGTATTGATATTTCCGACGGGATATACGCTGACCTACAACATATTTGTTCAGCATCGGATGTCGGTGCAGAAATTCTCCAGAATGAAATCCCTTTGTCGCAAAGTGCCCAGAAACTGGTTCAGGGAAACGAAGATCTCTGGCAGTTTGTGTATGGCGGTGGGGATGACTATGAACTTCTATTTTCGGCAAATTCGGAAAATAGAACGTTGATTGAGTCTCTCGGAGAAAGAAGCGGAATACAGATTTCCTTTATAGGCAGAGTCATTCCTGATGGCGGAGTGTCAATTCTTGATCCCGCCGGTAAGAAAATTTCCGTTGAAAATGTAGGTTGGCGGCATTTTTAAAAGATAAATTCGTAGGTATTTACGCTCTGTTTGCTTTTAGACGTTCAAATCGGGTTCATAAACAACTTGAGCAGGCCCGATGTTTTTCCGCCTATTTCGAATTTTGCTTGTGTCTTTTTCTTTGGCTGCAGCGACGACGTTGGCAACGAGCCCGATGACTGCCAATGAGGCTGAGGCTGCTAAGTCTAAAGGGAAGAAAAAAAAGAGTGGTAAACGGTTGTCTGCGAACCGTTACTACACAATGCGGCCATTCACACTTCCTTTGATGCAAAACGGTCAGGTAATGGAACAGTTTACGATCGTTATTGCGATGGAGCTTGGATATGAGGATGCCCGAAGCGATGTTCATAGGATGATTCCCAGATTTCGCAATGAAATGTACAAAACGCTTTATAGCCTGGTCACGTTCAGACGGCGCGGGTCGGCTCTTCCAGAAATTGAAATATTCAAAAAGCGATTGTTAAAAGTTGCTCAGCGCGTGAGTTCAAAAAGGATGATCAAGAACCTGCTCATTCAGCAGGCTTTTAAACGAGATATTCGCTAGACACATATGCCGCGGTGATTCGGCGGGGGTGTTGCTTCACAAGGTCTATTCTGGCATGTTCCGCGCGGTTTTCCGCGTATCTGGTGCCTTGATTTTTATAGGCGTAGCTACGTAGATTTTACGACCTGATAAAACAAGGACCTAACTCCATGTCAGTAGCATATTGGATTATACTTATTTGCGGCGCATTAGCCGTAATTTATGGCGCTTATGCAATTCGTGCCGTTAACGCCGTCAGTGCAGGAAACGAACGAATGCAAGAGATCGCAACAGCGATTCAAGAAGGCGCTAGTGCTTATTTGAACCGTCAGTATACGACAATTGCTGTTGTCGGTGTCCTAATGGGCATTGTTTTGGGTATTGGGCTGAACTGGTTTGTCGCTATTGGATACTTCATCGGCGCTATACTTTCAGGTGTGACCGGGTATATCGGCATGAATGTCTCGGTCCGCGCAAATGTTCGTACCGCAGATGCTGCACGAACCGGTGGTTTGGCACCAGCCTTGGATGTTGCCTTTAAGTCGGGGGCTGTGACTGGAATATTGGTCGTTGGTCTGGGTCTGCTTGGTGTCGCAGGTTATTACTTTATTTTGCGTGGTGTATTCGATGCCGGAACACCAGATGGCATGCGGCATATCCTGGAAGCCATGGTTGCGCTGGGCTTCGGTGCGTCGCTCATTTCGATCTTTGCCCGACTTGGCGGCGGTATCTTCACGAAAGGTGCGGATGTTGGCGCTGACCTTGTCGGCAAAATTGAAGCCGGTATTCCTGAAGATGATCCGCGAAATGCTGCGGTAATTGCAGACAACGTTGGAGACAATGTTGGCGATTGCGCAGGTATGGCAGCTGATCTGTTTGAGACATATGCCGTGACGATGGTCGCTACGATGCTCCTCGCCGTTATTTATTTCTCAGGCGCAATGCAAGATTTGCTTATAACGCTCCCGCTTTTAATCGGCGGTGTTTGCATCGTTGGTTCTCTAATAGGGTTTTTCTTTGTTCGACTGGGCAGCGGGAATAATATTATGGGTGCCCTTTACAAAGGGCTCATCGTTTCTGTTATTGCTTCCGCCATCCTCATTGGTGCAGCGATTTATTGGATGTTCGGTTCGCTAATGGCGGAAATTTCATCCGGTGTTCAAGCGGTCCACATGCTTTATTGCGCTCTCGTTGGTCTTGCGGTTACCGGTCTCCTGGTTTGGATTACCGAATACTACACCGGGACAAATCATCGACCGGTCAAGATGGTTGCGAAGGCCTCTGAAACGGGTCATGGAACCAATGTTATTCAGGGTCTTGCCATTTCGATGGAATCCACGGCATTGCCGGTATTGGTAATCTGTGCGGGGATCGTGGTTTCCTTCTTCTCTGGCGGCCTGTATGGCATCGCTATCGCCGCAACGACAATGCTGGCGCTAGGCGGTGTGATTGTTGCGCTCGACGCTTACGGTCCGGTCACGGATAACGCCGGCGGCATCGCCGAAATGGCAGAGCTTCCTGATGAAGTGCGCAATTATACCGATGCACTTGATGCGGTTGGAAACACCACGAAGGCAGTTACCAAGGGCTATGCAATTGGATCTGCGGCTCTCGCTGCTCTAGTTCTGTTTGCCGCCTACACTGCAGATATTGCCCATTATTTTCCGGATCTGGCTGGCAAAATTAAATTTGAACTGCAGGATCCGTTTGTCGTAATCGGACTGTTCTTGGGAGGGCTGCTTCCATATCTGTTCGGTGCTCTAGGTATGCAGGCTGTTGGCCGTGCCGCGGGCTCCGTGGTGATCGAAGTACGTCGCCAGTTCAAGGAAATACCCGGAATTATGGAAGGTACTGCAAAGCCTGAATATGGGCGCGCAGTTGATCTGCTTACGAAATCAGCGATCAAGGAAATGATTATACCGTCGCTGCTTCCCGTTTTGGCACCGATCATTATTTTCTTCGTGTTCCGTGCGATTGGCGGGATTGAAGCAGCATTGACGACTTTGGGCGCCTTGCTTCTTGGTACAATTGTTACCGGAATATTCGTTGCAATTTCGATGACGTCCGGCGGTGGCGCCTGGGACAACGCCAAGAAACTGATCGAAGATGGCCATCACGGTGGCAAGGGTTCAGAAGCCCACCACGCCGCGGTCACTGGCGATACGGTCGGTGATCCCTACAAGGACACGGCAGGACCGGCAATTAATCCGATGATTAAAATCATTAACATTGTCGCGATCTTACTTTTGGCAATGGTTGCCTAATCGAGCTGGATTTCAATTAAAAAGCCCCGATGTTTCCATCGGGGCTTTTTTCTGACTCAATAACCCTAGCGATCAGGGTCGCTAGCTGCATTTCCAAACTTCCCGATATTACCAATAATTTGCTGGATAAAAGTAAGCTCTTTGCCTTTGGTTGGCGTTTCCCGTTTTACGAATTCTACTTCTTTCAGCTTTGTAGCGTCGATCTGCTGAATTTTTTGAACGATGCCCTTTTTATCGAACCGCACCGTGAGAACTCTTCTCTCCAATAATTCAGGTTTGAAAAACGATACGTTTTTGACGCGACCGTGGATGTAGAACCAGACTTCATTATCGAAAGTAGCGATGGTCGAAGGCGCTCCCAGGCGCTTCTCGACGTCCCGTCGTTTATGAACGCCGGGTTTTAACTCCGCGACCAGTTTGGGATCAGGGGCATTACCGCGGACATCTATACGTTCCTCGCACCCGGTCGTGATTAAGAGTGCCGCAGCGCCGGCGAATATCAATGGGACTAAGTTTCGTCGAAACTGCATTTGGTTGACCGTCATTACAATTTTCTGTCAATACATATAATCATTCAGGTGACACAAGAAAAGCCGCCTAATAGTTCATTGGAGAAAAACGGAGATGGGGATATTTAGGCGGAAGAAACCGGTAGATGAAGCGCATGCGCTGTATGTAGAGATCGTCAGGCAAGCTCGACAGCCCTTTTTGTTTGAGAAGTATGGCGCTCCCGACTCGGTAGATGGGCGGTTCGACATGATTTCGCTGCATTTGTTTTTGATATTGCGGCGGTTAAAGGCTGATGCGGATAGGACGAGTGATCTGTCCCAATGTCTTTTCGATACCATGTTCGCCGACATGGACCGCTCATTGCGCGAAATGGGGGCAGGCGATCTTGGTGTTGGAAGACGTGTGAAAGCGATGGCAACCGCCTTTTACGGACGATTGTCCGCCTATGAAAAGGCAATCGCCGCCAGTGACGACGCTGCACTAACTGACGCGATTTTAAGAAATATTTTTCGAGAAGACGAAAGCAGAGGAGAGGACGCACAACAAATCGGACGGTATGTTCTCTGGCTGGAAGTAGAACTTGCCAGGTTTCCTCTGGAAGAATTACTCGATGGTGCCATCAGATTTCCGGATATATCCGGCTTGGATAATTCCTAGAATAGGGATTGAAGATTATGATCGAAAATCCTGAACCTGAATTCTCGTATATTGTTCAACCTTCGGAACTCGCTGAGAATGAAATTAAGCATGAATTACTAGTCGAATCAGAGGCTTGTGCAGCCCTGGCAGAACGATTTGGCTTGCAGGCAATTAAGAACTTCTCTGCTCAGGTAAAAATACAACGTTTGGTGCGCGAAAAGGCCATCCGGGTTTCGGGCGAAATAGCGGCTGAAGTTGTTCAGACCTGTGTCGTCTCAATGACGCCCGTGGAGAATATCATCAGTGAGACATTCGAAATCCATTTTCGTGAACAATCTCAAATAGATGAGGGGGAAACCGAAGAGATTGAAGAGTTTGAACCTTTTTCAGATGACACGATAGATATCGGCGAGGTCGTGTCGGAGGAACTTGCGTTGGCTCTGGATCCTTATCCACGGGCTTCCGGTATCGCTGATGATGTGCTGGGTCCATATTTGCCCGAACCGGAGGACCCCGAAACCAAGCCTTTTGCAGCACTGGCGGCTCTCAAGCGAACAAAGTAGAATGCGGAGATGTTTAAAATCTATTTAATGGAATTATTCGGTAACGAAGCGGCTTGCCGTCGAGGTATAACTTCGGTAAGAGAACTGCCGCTTTGCCAAGATCGACTGGAAATTTGAATTATGGCTGTACCCAAGAAGAAGACCTCTAAATCGCGTCGCAATATGCGCCGGTCGCACCATGCTCTGACTGGAGATGCAATTGTTGAATGCCCAGAATGTGGGGAACCTACACGTCCGCACCATATTTGTGCGTCATGTGGAAGTTATCATGATCGTCAAGTCATCGTTGACACGGCTGAAGTTTAAGCCCGCGATAGGCTTGATATAAGCGAACGGCACCCAAATTGAGTCAGAGGCTCACGATCGCACTAGATGCAATGGGTGGAGATGACGCCCCGGAAATTGTAGTGGCGGGCGCAGCTCTGGCGCGAGTCCGGTTTCCTGATGTTCATTTTATGATGTTTGGCGATGAAAAGAAGATTGCACCTCTTGTCGAAAAACATGAAAAACTGAGGGATTCAGTTACGATCCATCACACCGACGACGCAGTAAGTTCTGAGGAACGACCTGCGGTGGCGCTACGGCAGGGCCGTAATTCCAGCATGCAGCTTGCGATTAACGCTGTAAATTCTGGTGAAGCTTCCGGCATCGTATCCGCTGGTAATACCGGTGCATTAATGGCCATGTCTAAAGTATCGCTCAAAATGCTACCCGGAATCGACCGGCCAGCCATTGCAGCGCCTTGTCCGACCAGTGTAGGGGAAAGCGTCATGCTTGATCTCGGCGCGAATGTAGAAGGGGACGCAGAAAACCTAGTTCAATTCGGTATGCTTGGCGCAGCTTTTGCGAGGACCGTATTTGGCATTGAACAACCCACAGTAGGTCTCCTTAACGTTGGTGCTGAAGAAGTGAAGGGACGAGATGCGGTACGTCAGGCGGCGGCATTATTCCGCGAACGCAAAATGCCTTTTACTTTTCACGGGTTTGTGGAAGGGGACGATATTGGCGCCGGTACAGTCGATGTATTTGTTGTAGACGGATTTACCGGCAATATCACATTGAAAACGCTAGAGGGGACTGTTCGTCTATACTCTGAATATATACGTCAAACGTTCAAGAGTTCCATTGTTGCCAAATTCTCCTATCTATTGGCACGTCGGGCTTTTGCAAAGATGCGTGCCCGGATTGATCCAAGACGTTATAATGGTGCAACGTTCTTAGGTTTGAACGGCGTTGTTGTTAAAAGCCACGGCGGTACTGATGCATTTGGCTTTGCTAATGCCATAGGGGTTGCTGTTGATATGGTTGCAAATGATATCAACGATTTTATCATGCGTGAGTTGGCCGAATATGGCGAACAAGAAGTACCACAGGCGCAATTGGGATGAACCGTCGATCAGTCGTAGTAGGTTGCGGAAGTTATTTGCCGGACCGTATTGTCACGAATGAAGAACTGGCGCAACGCGTCGATACTTCTGATGAATGGATCCAGCAGAGAACCGGTATACGTGAAAGACGCATTGCTGCTGACGATCAAAAAACCTCAGATTTAGCTATTAAAGCCGCGCAAACTGCGTTGGAAAATGCCAGCGTTCGGGGAGAGGATGTCGATCTCATTGTCCTGGCGACAGCTACACCCGATGAGACTTTTCCTGCGACAGCGACGCGCGTACAGGCAGCTCTCGAAATGTCTCAGGGAGCAGCATTTGACGTTCAGGCAGTTTGCACGGGATTTATTTATGCTTTGAATGTCGCAGATAATTTTATTCGTCTCGGTCAAGCCAACACCGTTTTGGTTATTGGCGCTGAAACATTCTCGCGAATCCTCGATTGGGAAGACCGGACAACCTGTGTTTTATTTGGCGATGGCGCGGGTGCTATTGTTTTGCAGGGTCAGGATGAAAACGGGTCAGAGCATCCGCGGGGAATTTTAAGCAACCATCTCCATTCTGATGGTCGACACCACGACTGCCTGTATGTCGATGGGGGGCCCTCATCCACGCAAACGGTGGGTCATTTGCGTATGGAAGGCCCAGAAGTATTTCGCCATGCTGTGACAAACATGGCTTCCGTTTTGAGAGAGGCTTTAGCCGCCAATAATATGGAGCCTAAGGATATCGATTGGTTAGTGCCACATCAGGCAAATAAACGCATTCTTGATAGCACGGCGCGGAAATTGAAATTGCCAGCTGAGAAAGTCGTCGTTTCCGTCGATCGTCACGCCAATACTTCCGCTGCTTCGATCCCATTGGCGCTCTCCGAAGCAGTTGAAGATGGACGAATTCAGCAAAACAACATCGTGGCGATGGAGGCGATGGGCGGTGGTTTTACCTGGGGGGCAAGCCTAATCCGCTGGTAGCCGACCCTACTGGCAATTAGTCTCCGGTTCGAACTTTAACTCAATGCGTTATGTTATTGATATTGACGGCAATATCCGCTTTGGGTACCGTTCCGCCAGATGAATTACGGGGGTAACCATGGCAGGATCGACAGTAACGCGAGCCCAGCTCAGCGAAGCAGTCTACCAGGAGGTAGGTTTGTCGCGGAATGAATCCGCGGATTTGGTTGAAGGCGTCCTAAATGAAATCTCTGATACTCTGGTAAGAGGCGAGTCTGTCAAGATTTCGTCGTTTGGCAGTTTCTCTGTTCGGCAAAAAGGTGAAAGAAAAGGCCGCAATCCCAAAACTGGGGAAGAAGTACCAATCAAGCCCCGGCGTGTGCTCGTATTCAGGGCATCAAACGTTCTAAAACAGAGGATTAATACATCTCTTAATCCACCCGCCGGCAATGGTGAGGATAGCTCTGGCACGATATGACTGATGTCCTCGGAGCGGGTCCAATAGCGGAAAGAACTGCTCGTCCTGGACGAAAATCAGCAGCGGCGTTTCGTACGATCAGCGAGGTTGCCTCGGAACTGGATGTCCCGTCTCATGTGCTTCGGTTTTGGGAAACCAAATTTGCTCAAATCCGGCCAATGAAACGCGGTGGTGGGCGCCGCTACTATCGTCCTGAAGATATCGCGCTTTTACAGCGGATAAGATCACTCCTATACGATGACGGGTACACCATCAAAGGTGTTCAAAAATTGCTGCGGGATGGTGGGTTCAAAAAAGCAAGCGCAACGGAAGCCGCGTCACCAAATAACCTGAGCACAACAGAGGCTAACGAGGGACCGGAGATCAGTTCAGCAAAGCGTGCGGAACTTCAGGACGTATTGACGGAGCTGGTTTCCATAAAAAAAATGCTCAGTGGGAATTGAAAATTCGATCGTTGCGTTGATAACGCGACGGACGTAAATTGCCCGCCAATTCGCGGGATTTTTTATGCGGATTCAGTAACGGAGCGTGGCGCAGTCTGGTAGCGCACTTGACTGGGGGTCAAGGGGTCGTAGGTTCAAATCCTATCGCTCCGACCAACATCTAAGGGTTTAGGTTTACCGCCTAAACCCTTATTTCATCCGAGACTGGTGCGTGATCCTAATCCTCTGGTATTTTGTGCGCAGCTCATACTGATTTTTCAGAAGACTCAATGACCCAATCAATTAGCAGTCCCGGGTATACCAGCGCTCAAACTATTTCAGTTCTTACGGGCGCAAGTGTATTGCTTACCATGAGTATGGGTATGCGTCAGAGTTTTGGTCTCTTTGTGTCGCCCGTTACTCAGGATTTAGGTATTTCCGTTGCGGATTTCACGCTTGCGATTGCAATCCAGAATTTTACCTGGGGTTTAAGTCAGCCCTTGATCGGTGCGGTGGCCGACCGGTTCGGTTGCCGGGTGATGACGATCTTGGGTTCTTTGCTCTATGCGGGAGGACTCGGTGTTACCATGGTGGCACAAGGCCCGATCGCTCTCTGGATCGGATTGGGTGTCATGGTGGGTCTGGCGCTGGCCTGCACAGGCCTTAGCCTTGCACTCGCGGCCGCTGCGCGCGCCGTATCCCCCATTAAAAGAAGTGTAACGCTGGGGACGATATCGGCCGCCGGATCGATCGGTACTTTTATTGCGGCGCCTCTCGCGCAAGGCCTCATCGATAGCAATGGTTGGCTCGTTGCGATGGTGGGTTTTTTAGGTCTGTGTGTCGTTATGATTCCCGCAGCGTTTTTTACTGGTGCGGGGGATAAAGCGGGTCTTGATCAAGCAACAAACGCAAACGACAGCGACGCCGGGATGTCCTTGAAAGAAGTCTTGATCGAGGCCTGGCAGCATAAGGGCTACGTTACGATGGCTGTGGCCTATTTCGTCTGCGGGTTACAGCTGATTTTTATCGCGACGCACTTGCCTGCTTATCTGGAGATTTGTGGCCAGTCGCCGATACTCGGGGCGCAGGCCCTTGGTGTAATAGGAGGGTTTAACGCTATCGGGTGTTATATTCTCGGATGGTTGGGTGGCAAATATCCCAAACATTACCTGCTCGGCGGCGTCTATCTTTTGCGTTCTGGTTTTATCGTCGTCTACTTCCTTTTACCTGCGACGCCTACGACGACGCTTGTGTTTGCGGCAGTAATGGGTCTCCTTTGGCTCGGTGTCGCGCCATTGGTGACCGGGCTCGTAGGACAGATTTTTGGATTACGCAACATGGCAACGCTGACCGGTGTGGCATTTTTCTGTCACCAGACCGGCTCCTTCGTTGGCGCATGGGGTGCCGGTCTTTTGTTTGATGCAATGCAAAACTATGACTTGGCCTGGCAAATCGGTGTTGCGATCGGTGTAACAGCAGGTCTCGCGCAAATGTGTATGAACGACAAACCAACCGACCGTATGCAAGGCGCCGTACCAGCCTGATGACAGGCCGGATTTAGACCCTTATCATCTTCTGAAAATAACTTAAATAAATTCGGGTTGATGTCATGACGTTGTCAATTACGAAGAGATCAGAGGCGTTGGGGGCGGAAATTGGAGGCGTCGATTTATCTCGACCTGTTTCCAAAGATGATTTTGAGGAAATCCTCGCTGCCTGGTACGAAAATATCGTGGTCGTATTTCCTGACCAGAATCTGACGAACGAACAACACATTGCGTTCAGCGAGCGATTTGGACCTTTGGAGGTCCATCCCAGCGGCAAATATGTTCTGAAGGATTATCCAGCGCTTTTGCTTCTGACGAACAAACGGGACGACCAGGGCAAATATGTAAGCCTCAGAGATGGCGGTTCTGTCTGGCACTCCGACCTCTCCTATATGGGGGAACCAAGTCTTGGGTCGCTGCTCTATAGCCTTGAGGTCCCTGAGACGGGCGGCGATACCGAATGGGCAAATATGTATCTGGCCTATGATGCTCTTCCTGATGATTTGAAGAACCGTATCGATGGGCTAAAAGCCATTCATCAGTTTGATCAAAACGACAATCCGAGACTGGGGCCGCCTCCTGGAATGACCGCTGAAGAAATGAAAGGGTCAATCTGGGAGAAAAAATCAGCAGAAGTTAAGGCACGGACGCCTGATGTTATTCACCCAATCGTGCGAACCCACCCTGTTACCGGTCGCAAAGCGTTGTTTGTGAACCGGCGCTTCACGACATACGTCGTGGATATGGACCCAGATGAAGGGGAATCTCTCCTATTGGATTTATTCGAGTATGCCGAAAGGCGGGAGAATATTTATCGCCATAAATGGCGCAAAAACGAGCTCGTTTTATGGGACAACCGTTGCACAATTCATTTAGCGTGCGGTGGTTTTCCCGATGAACAAATTAGAACGATGCAGCGGACGACGGTACGCGGAGAAGTTCCGGTCTAGCTGTTTCATTGGAGAGAGAATTGAAATGCTACGCGACAGAATGATTGGGACATGGCGACTGGTCGGCTTCAGGTTTACCGATGCGGAGGGCAACGCCGGTCGTGAAGAAGATGCACCGAAGGGTGGGCGGATGGAATATACGCCGGACGGACATATGGCGACAGCTACGCGGCAGGCAAACGGCGATTATTTCAGTTATTTCGGAGAATTCGAGCTAAAGGACGAACAGGTCTTCCATCATATTGAGCTTTCAGCGCATCCCAATCTCGAAGGGACGACGACGGTTCGCGATGTATCTTTTGAGGGTGAAAACCTTATTTTGACTGCCTCACCCCCCGTGATGGGCGGCCCGGGTAGCAAAGCATCTTTGGTTTGGGAAAAAATTTAAACTACGCGGCGAGTTTTCCGAGGCCGGGTAGCGGCTCGTTTATTCCAGCCATACGAAGCGCCTGCCAAATGACCAATTGATTGCTGGTCACAACCGGAGCGTCCAACACCTCTTCCATTTCCTCGAGTGCATCAAGCGCCTGAATATTAGCGCAACTTACAAAGTATATATCGGCATCTTTGTTTTTCATTGAAACTAACGTTTCGGTCCATTCTGAAGCAGGCATGTCGCTGTATGCGTTTGAACCGTTCAATCCCAGGTTTTTCTCACCGACAATTTCACAGCCGGATTCCTCCAGAAATTCCAGTTCATGTTCATGGGATGCGCGCGGGTAGGGCGAAAGCAGAACAACGCGTTTTGCCTGGAAATGTTCGAAGGCCGCCATCGTGGCAGATGCCGTCGTGACAGCCGGGCGGCCCGACGCATCCTCAATGGCACCCTTAATGCGTTTCTCGCCATCAACGCCGTCGGACATGGAGTTTGCGGTGCAATGGAAAACGATAGGATCGCAACCGGCATCCGCGAGCAATTCCGCGGCCTCGGTAACTTTCGGCAATAAATCATCAAGCGGCATGAAGTAGGGGCCTGTCATGCGGAGGCGCGTAACATGGCACGCGACGTCCCGCGGTGTGTATTGACTAGCATGGGGTTCCGCCATCCTGTTGGACGATGGCACAATCAGCCCATATCGAGCACGTGGATTTTCATTTTTCATTGTTTGATCTCCCTATCCCGCCTTTTGGCTGTGCGTATACGCAAAGTACAGGAGTCCAATTCGATTTGAACATTTCTGGATGCCTCCTGAAAGATCAGTTCCAGGCTTCGCGAAGCCGTGCCAATTCGTCCATCTGTTTTTGGTCTTCGCTTCCGGTGAACCTGACGCAAATATGGCTTGCACCACCTTCAACAAACTCGTTGAGCCAATCTGTTACGGCATTTCGATCGCCCGCGACGCAATATTGCTGATCGCGAATTTCTTCTCCCGGTCGAAGGTAGTAGCTGGTGAGATACTCAATGAGCTCAGCCTCCGCTTTGGCAACATCGTCATTGATGGCCACTGTCACGTAGGCTGCGCCAACAATATCTGCGGGATCGCGATTGGCCTCTCTGGCATACCCTTGCAGTTCGTTCCAGCTTTCGCTCCAGTTTTTGCCGTTGCCAGGACCAGAAGGGAACCATCCGTCGAAATACCTGGCTGAACGTTTTAGGGCAGCGGGGACGCCGCCGCCACTCCATATAGGAGGGCCTCCCTTGGTATATGGGACAGGGGCGAGTTCGGCACCCTTTACGGTCCAGCGGCCTTCCCAGTCGGTTTTCTCGCCAGTCCATAGCGCACGACAAAGACGCATCTGTTCAAGCATCGTGCCTATGCGTTTTTCAAACGGAACACCGGCCGCTTCAAATTCGTTGCGAATGGCAGGAACATCTCGCGCTGTCCCGATACCCAGGATAATCCGGCCCTCACTGATGTGATCCATCGTCGAGACCTGATGTGCCAGCAAAACCGGATTACGCAGCATGGGCAGAAGGACTGCTGTTCCCATTTGGATCTTTTCGGTCCGGCCAGCAATTGCCGATATCAGCGAAAGAGGATCATGGCGCGGTTTCGCCAATAACGAGTCGCCGATCCAGACAGAGTCGAGACCAATATTATCCGCGTGGTCACCGAGTTTAAGTATTTGTCCTGTTTCATGGACTCCCACCATTATGCGTTCGCGGGTGGGCAATAAGTATCCAAGACTTAAGGTCATGATTTGTGCTTTTTAATAGAGTTAGGGTGACAAAAAATTAAAGTTCGTATGTTGGCATTGTCAACTGAGCGCCGTTGCGATTTAGGGCTCGCTAATCACTTAAACATCCGTAATATTGGCTTACAACCAAATTGCTGGGAAATTCTCAATGGCTACTGATTATTGGCTCAACAAACTAATTTTCGATTTGCAAGGACCCGATGGCAAAGATCAATGGTCTAATCATAGAGAAGAGACTATCGACAAATACCCCGTATCGGCAGAAATTCGTCAGGCGCTGATCGATGACAATTATGCGTATTTATATCCGCTTACAAATCCGTATTTGATGCGTTTTTTCCTTCTGATATCCGGTAATGACGATCAAAAATCGATTGAAATCTTGTCCGCAATAGAGGTGAACGAGGAGACAGCGCATGGCTAAATTGGTTGGTAGCTTTGCAGCAGGGCATGCCCCAAATGTCGCTCGGCTTTGGGATACCATGTCTCAGGAATCACGTGATTGGCTGACGACACATTACGATGAGATGGGCCGAAGGCTTAAGGCCCTGAAACCTGACGTTCTAATTATTCATTCGACCGACCATTGGGTGAATTTCTTTCTCGACAACATGCCAGCCTTCTGTGTTGGTATTGGTGACGAACATCAGGGACCTCCAGAACCATTTATGAAGCCTGTTTTTCCGCATGACTCACTTGCCGGTCATGCCAAATTGGGTCGGCATATCATGGAATTTGCCCTAAATGACGATTTCGATCCGTCTTATTCGCGTCAGCTGATGCTTGATCATGGCATGTGTGTACCTGTTTGGCGCATGGGCCTTGAAAAAATACCGGCAATTATTCCGGTTTACATGAACCTCGTAGAGAAACCGTTTCCGACACCGAAACGATGCCTGGCTTGGGGGCATATGCTACGGAACGCCATCGAGTCCTATCCTGAAGATTTGCGGGTGGTTGTTATGGGGACCGGTGGACTAAGTCATTCCATCGGTGAGACAACGATGGGCTGGGTGGATGAGCCCTTTGATTATGCCTGTATAGAACTGTTTAAATCAGCATCGGATGAAAAATTTGCCGCTGATCTAAGCGAGATGCTGGAAAAAACCGGCAATGGTGGCGCAGAACTCCGCGCATGGATCGTCGCGCACGCAGCAGCAGGTAGTCAGGGTTTCGATTTGATTGGCTACGCGCCGATGCCCGACATGCTGATTGGTTGCGGCGTTGCAGAGTGGAAAGTAGCCGCCTAACACTTTTCTTTGAATATTCTGCCCAAAACGGGAAATCGTCGTTTTCAGCTTTAAAAAAGCGAACGGCGGCCCCAGTACGCTGGGCCGCCGTCCTAAGGTCAGGCTGTCCGGGGTTGGCGTCAAACAGCCCGCCTGCACCTGACGTAACCGCTTCCGGTTACGTGTAGTTTTGACAGCGCCGTCAACTCGGGGGAGTAGGGCAGTGTCAAACTCTTATCCATCCCAGTATGTGCAAGAAATGTGCCAAATTAATTATTTATTAATTATCAGTGCGTTGCTTGCCTACTATGTAATTAGGCAACACCAACTGTAAAATAAACCGACAGTTTGTCCCATTTTGCGCCAAAAACCTCAGGTTTTTAGATAATTATGGTACGTGTTTCCTTAAGGATTGCGTGCGCCAACGATAAGGCGGTTGTTGCGGAAGTCTTAGGGTTGTCGGGTGCCGGCATACCACGACATTCTACTGTGAGGGTGCCGAATTCGCCTTCGGCATCAATGCGGCCAACATTGTTCGGCGCAACCTCCGGGTCGGCGACGAGTTGAATTTCCGTGGCATCCATTCCGAGGCCTGCCAGTGCGACCGTTGCCGCTAGATTTGCATTTTTTGGGTAAAGTTTTGCTGCTTCGCGGGCCGGGCCTGTGAATAGTTCCGTCCGACTTGAAATCGATTCCAGCTCAAACTCTTCATCGGCAGGCGTGCCTTTCCATGCCAAAGGTGGCTTTGTTGATGTATAGCGAACCGATTTCAGGCCGCCGATGTGCAGTGAATTCATCCCGTCTATGCCCGCGATCGCTCCCGATGGCATCAAGAATCGCGAGCCATTTCGGGCGCAAATTCCGATGAGGTGATTGCGCAGCTCATCATTTGCAAGCGCCCCGGTCGAAATGACGATAAAATTAATCCCAGCCAATAAGACGGATTCAGCATATTCAGCGACCGCTCCTTGACCAGCGCATTCCGCGACAACGTTGGGTGAAAGTCGAATTAAATCCTCTATTGAAGTTACAACCTTAATCGACCCATTCAACGCTGCATTTGCTTCCTCTTCGCGATTTTCCCGAACCAGTACGCCAACAATCTTTATTTGTTGACCCTTATCGTGTTCAGCAATTTTATCGAGTGCAATGCGGGCGATGGCACCATATCCAATCAGGGCTACTTTTTTCATCAATACCTCATATCGAAAACTTCGTATGATGGTATCGGAGACAGGACTTTGATGCCAACGGGTGACTTATGCGTTTATGCAAACTAGATTCCGATACTTGCTCATGCTGATTGCATTGGCGGAGGATAAAAATGGGTAAAGCGCTTACAACAGAACAGGTGAATCAGTATCACAATGACGGATTCTTGTTTCCGTTCGATGTATTTACCGAGAGTGAAGCGGCGGGAATTGCTGATCGATTTGCTGAAATGGAACGCAATCTCGGTGAAGAGATGCAGAGTCGTTTTCGTAATAAAGCGCAGCTTCCGTTTCCATGGTTGTGTGATTTAGTTGCCAATGAGCGATTGCTCGACGCTGTCGAGGACCTGATCGGTCCTGACATTCTTTGTTGGGGTTCGTCCTTTTTTACCAAGAAAGCCCGAGATCCAAGATTTATTTCCTGGCACGCAGATGACTTCGTCTACGGATTCGAACCGGCGGAGACTGTTACGGCGTGGCTCGCCTTTCACCCGTCGACGGTCGAGTCGGGTTGCGTGCAATATATTCCGGGATCTCACCACGATGATCCGACATACGAATTTATACCCGATCCAAACAACCTAGCCCGGAATGGGCAACACGCGATCGGAATCAATGAGGACGATGCAGTTTTTGCCGTCTTAAAAGCGGGCGAAGTCGTGTTTCATCATCAAAGTGTGGTTCATAGTTCTGGACCCAATAATGCGGACCATCCACGAGTCGGTCTCGCGATCCATTATACGGCACCGAATGTAAGAGAGACCCGGTTTAATGGCGCCACAGCGACCCTGTTACGTGGCGAAGATAAATACGGATTCTGGGGAAAAGACCCTGTGCCCGAAGTAGACTTCGACAAAAATTGTATCGAACATATGGAGCAAACTCGGGCGATTTTTGCGCAACTAAACAATAAAAAAATAGAGAGCGTCAAATAGACGAATGACTGATCCGACCGGATTGAATGATGATTTCAACAAACGGGTTGTGATCGATACCAATTTAATGGATTGGCAAGCCAGTCCGAGTCCGAATGTTTGGCGAAAACGACTTCATCATTCCGGCCCAGCGGAGGCCGGTGTTGTGACGTCAATTGTGCGTTACGAACCCGGCAGCGAATTCCCGGCTCATCCGCATCCTGATGGAGAAGAAATTTTCGTTTTAGACGGAATTTTTTCAGATGACTCCGGGGATTATCCGGCAGGAACATATATTCTAAATCCGGAAGGTTTTTCCCACGCGCCGTCCTCTGGGCCGGGGTGCACACTTTTTGTGAAATTGCGTCAATACACGGGTGCCCGGTTGCAAGTTCGTAAAAATTCCAAGGTGCTGGATTGGCGCGAAAGTCCAGACGGACAATTCAAAACACTTTTGCTGGATGATCAGGAAGGTTTTCTAGGTCGCACGGAGTTAATTCGAATTTTGCCTGACGCCAAAATGGTGGCTGGCAAATATCAAAATGGAACAAAAATCTTTGTTCTCGAAGGGGCGTTCGGGGATGAGAGCGGGGACTATTCCAGAGGATTCTGGATAAGGAATCCGCCAGCAAATGAGAACAACATATTACGCACTAGGGATGGATGCACATTGCTGCTGAAATCGGATTGTTTTTCTTAGTCTACTTAAATCCAACCGGCGTCCTTTAATCCAGCATACAGCAATCGTAACGCAAGCGCGGTAAGCGTGACCTGAAATATGATTTTGAAGAGTTTTTCCGGCATCACTTTCAGCAACATTTTTCCGAGATAGCTGCCAAGAAAAGCCGTCGCAATCATGGCGAGGATAAGGGGGAGGTAGCCCGCGAGCGTAAATCCGAGGAAACCGAATACGAGGATTTTGAGGCCGTGGATTAGCGACATATATGTGTATTGGGTGCCGACATATTCGTGCCGGTCGTTACAGACTTTTGCAACAAATGGAGCAATTACGACGCCGCTGGAGCCGATAAAGAGGGCAAGGATGGTACCACCAAATCCAAGACCAAAGAATTTTTTGTGGGAATAGGCCGATGAGGCAGGTGCCGGTGCCCAGCAGACATAAAGAATAAAGCATCCGAGGACCACTTGAAGGATAGCGGTGGGCAAGTTGATAACGATGTTGGCACCAACCGCTGCACCTAAAATTGCACCAATACCGAAAGCCGGTAGGAGATCCCGTCGTATAAATTTGAACATTAAAATGGCGCGACCAATGTTTGTGCCTAGAAGAACCGCTCCATGCAGCGGGATCAAAATTGCGGGTGAAAATATTGTCGTCATAAACGCCAGCAGCATGACGCCACCGCCCAATCCAGCACCAACACCCATCGCGCCCGAAAGGCAGCTGAGTACGCAAAGTAAAAGAAATGTTGCTGTTGAGATGTCGGCGGCTGAGGTTAGAAATTCCATTATGAGATAATCATCGTTGTGACTCTTGCTGGTCCCTCAATAGCAGGGCAATTACCGTTCCAATTGCCATTGCGGCGCTGCCAGCAAGGAAAATCGGGACATAGCTCCCACTGACGTCGAACAACGTTACATAGCCGTATGCGGCAAACGCTTGCAGGACTGTCGATACGAGAGCTGACATGCGCCAGACCGGTGCCATGCCGTCTGAGCCCATCAACTGATGAAAGCGGCCAGACATAATCGCGGTGAGACCGGGTTGGGCACCAACGACCAAAGATGAAAAAATTAGCGCCCAGCCGGCCGAGTTTATGACGGGCAACGCAATACCGCTGGCAACAGCGGCGAATGCGAGGGCCAGGCCGACGCGGAAGCCTACTCTGTCAGCGAAGCGTCCCCACAGGTACGTTCCCCCAATAGCACCGAGCCCAAAAAGTGCCCAGTGCAGCCCACCAAATTCGATGGGGTTGCCGAGTCCACGTACCAAATAGTCGACCCAGTAAATGGAGTGTGGAATTAGGCCAAGTGAAAACAGCACACGTGTTGAGATCAACCCAACGACAGTTAAATTCCAATCTATTTTCGGATGAGGTGTGGGGTTAGCGGCATTTCCTGTTGTTTCTTCGTGTTTTGACAGGCTCTGCCAGCCCCAAAGCGCAATTATGCCTGCAATAATGCCGATACATCCTATTCCGGTCCAAGCCGTTGCAAGGCTGTGCGAAAGCAGCCAGGGGACCAAGGAACCGGATAGCAATATCCCGATACCGACACCCGTATAGACTATACCGGTAGCGGCACCGAGTTTGCCGGTAGGCGCAAAACGTGTAGCGATCGCGAGGCAGTAAATCATCATGGCGCCGACAATGGCACCAAGCAGGCCGCGCCAGAATATAAGCCAAAGAAATCCCCATGGAAGTACGCAAGCGAATAGGGAGATCAATGCCGCAATAAGGCAGATCCGCATTGTGTTGGCTTCTCCCCAGTGTTGACGCATCCAGGGTGCTGCGAGTGCTCCAGCGAGGTATCCGGTAAAGTTTGAAGCAGCAATAGCACCGGCTTCCCATTCTGTGAGGTGTCCGGCCTCAATTAGGGAAGGAATCAAGGGTGAGTAGGAAAACCGTCCAAGCCCCATACCAATGAGAAGCGTCGCGCCACCTGCAATTGACAGTTTAAGCCAGACGTTTTGCGAGATTACGGAGGATATATGATTAGTCACGTTTCTAAGATTGACTGTTCGGACGAATTCCGTCCAGCCAAAGCGCAATTTATCAGATCATGATACACTGTTTGTAGTATCGCGTTAGCCGCGTTCCACAGCGCTCCACAGGAATTTTATGAGTGACGAAGTAGAGAAATCACTGCCGGTGAAAGTACAGCTGCCGGTCTATGGCGTTGCTTTGTTCAGCAACTCTGTTCCCGATCTCGTTTTGGTAGTGATGGGTCTTTGGCTCGTTGAATTGGAAACGCCGCTCATCCTGATCGGCTTGCTGATCGGGCTACGATATGCAGGACCACTGCTGTTCGCTATTCATGGCGGAGCGATGATGGATCGAATTGGTACTCGCCGTGTCCTGAAATTCGTCGCAATGGTTATGCTGATATTTCCGTTTTTGTATCCGGTATCGCCATGGATTCCGGCGATTATGGCCCTGCAGCTAATTTGCGGTCTGGCAGATTCCTTGGGTTGGGTTGGCGCACAGACATTGACCGGGCAAGTCTTGCGTGGAAACCCGACCTACACGGGAAGACTGGTATTTGCGACGCGCATCGGGACTTTCGCAGGTCCTCCACTCGCTGGCATCGCATGGGACCTTTTTCTGCCTTGGGGCGGTTTTGCAGCTCTTGGTGTTTGGGGGGCAGGGTTACTTATTTCTGTTCTGGCGCTTCCTGAAAAAGCATTGTCGCCACCGACGGAACATCGCCAGTCGATTTTCAAGTCGGTCATGCCGCGTTTGGTAGATTACATCGAGGCCATTAAGCTTTTTGCCATCCCGTTAATGGCGCTTGTTCTGGCGATGACGATCATTCGCCAGTTGGGCAGCGGTATGCAAAGTGCGTTTTACGCGGTGTACCTCGAAGGTATTGGGATGTCCGGTTTTTTAATTGGCATTTTGGTATCAGCAAACGGTTTGATGGGGATTGCTGCACTAGGGAGTGGTCCCCTTGTGAAGAAAATAAGCGAATTTAAGCTCCTCGTTTGGTGCATCGTAATTTCTATTATTTCGATCGCCATTGTTCCGTTGTTTACGAATTTTATTCCGCTTTTCGTTTCGTCGAGCGTTAGGGGTGCCGTGATGGCTATAAGTGTCGTTATTATCGTGTCGTTAATCGCCCGGACCGTCGGGTCGACGGTGCAGGGTAGGGCCATGGGACTTCGCACAACCTGTAATCAAGCAGCGAATGTCATGATTCCAATCATAATGGGTGGTTTGGCCGATTTCTTCGGATTGGAAATGGCCTTCTATATAGTAGGCATTATGGGTGTCGGGATAACTCTTATCGTCGCATTTGCTGCGCGAAATGTCGAAACACCGCCAATTTGACTAGTTTTCTTCGGCGACCACCCGTCCAAGATGGGTCAATTTACAAACCATCCAGTCTTTTTTGAGCGGATTGTTGAACCAGGGTTCAGCCCAGCCGAGACGTATGCAGCTTTGTACAGTTCGGTCGGAGATCCGTTGCCCATCTTCATCAAAAAGTGGCAGTTTTCCACCGGGTTGCGTTAGCCCACGTTTTAGCCAACGGCTCTGTACAGATGACGGTTTCGTTATCACGCCGGGTTTGGACGCGGCGCTCGCTAACGCAGTTTGTGGCATGATCTTTCCCCCGAAAGATGCAGGTCGGTCCCCCCGGATCGCCCGCGTATACCCTGTCGAATCGGGTCAAGTGTTAAACTAACTGAATCCGTAAATCAATTTTTCTCTATATCGGTTAAATTTTGCCTGGGTGTTCATCAAATGGAGAATAGGGCTCAAATTGTTTATATGACTGCCTCTTCGAAGGAAGAAGCTACACAAATTGGTCAGTGTTTGGTCGATGAAAATCTTGCCGCCTGTGTCAATATTATTGACGGTATGACGTCTATTTTTCGATGGGAAGGCGAAGTAAATAGCTCAACAGAAATAATATTAATCGCGAAATCGACATCGTCTAACATCGATGCACTAACAAAGCGGGTAAAGCTGCTTCACTCCTATGATTGCCCATGCATCGTCTCATTGCCGATTGTCGGTGGAAACCCTGAATTTCTTGATTGGATAGAAGGTCAAGTTAATTAATAATTACAATGTGTTAACGGATTGTCTTAATGCGGACGGGAACAAGATGGGGCCATTGCGTATGATCGGCGGGCGTGTCATCTTTAAATATTACAGCAGAAATTCCGTTTTATGACTTCGACATTAACTCCACGGCCCAATCGGGCACTAATGTTCGTGAATTTCGGTCATTTTCTGAACCACGTCATAATGTTGATTTATCCAACTGTGGCACTGACGTTAGTCGATGTCTGGTCCATGTCATACGGGGAATTGTTCAAACTATTCTTTTTTTCTTCATTGCTGTACGGCGTGGCCGCGTTACCAGCCGGCTGGCTTGGGGATAGATGGAGCAGTTGGGGAATGCTCGCCATTTATATGATCGGCACCGGCATCACGACGTTTCTCACTGGTTTTGCGAATTCTCCGACGCAAATTGCCTTAGGGTTAGCGACAATCGGTGTATTTGCCTCAATTTATCATCCTGTCGGAACAAATTTTGTCGTTCAACATGCTGTAAACCGTGCAAAAGACCTTGGTTTTAATGGTGCATTCGGAACGGTGGGCCTGGCGGCCGCGGCGTTTATTGCTGCCGGATTGACACAGTTATGGGGCTGGAGGGCTGCATTTTTCGTTCCTGGCGCCGCATGCTTTCTCCTGGGAATCGGATTTGTTTTATTTACCCGAAATGCAGCCAAAGACGATGATCAATCTCATCAAGCCGTGGTGGATACGCCAGTTACGATCAATACAACGCGTCTTGCTCTCGGTTTGATGGCGATAACAGCGCTTTCGGTAGGTCTTATTACACAGGCGTATACATCGGGCCTGCCAAAGGTCTTCGATGACACGATGCGCTCACTGGTAGCTGCTTTCACGCTGGATAGAGAGGGTGGCCTGACTTTAAGCTCCGGCCTCGTTACTTTGGTGATTTTAGCGGGTGCAGCGGGTCAAATCGTCGGTGGCAGCCTCGCATCAAGGTTCTCACCCAAAGCGGTTTACATTGCTATGTTTGTAATTATGATTCCGTTGGCGGTACTCGCTTCCCAACTTGACGGATTTTCTCTTGTAATCGTTGCGGCGGTAATGATGTTGGTGATCACCGGATGCTTACCTGCAGAAAACTGCATCATTGTCCGATTTTGTCCCGAACATTGGCGTGCACGCGTATTTAGCGCGAAATTTGTCATGGCGCTTGGAGGAGGATCCTTTGCTGTGCTTGTCGTCGGCGAGATTTTTGATCGCACAACCACCTTCATCATGTTCTACGGGTTTTTAATTGCCCTGGCTTTGATTGTCGTGATTTTCGCAGCCTTCGTTCCATCGATGAAAGATTCAGCGCAAACGCCCGCACCTGTAGCTGGGCCCGCTGAGTAATGATGGCACCTACAATCTCATCACTCGATCATATCGTTCTCACCGTAGCGGATATCGAAATTACCTGTGAATTTTATAAACGTACTCTTGGTTTCGTAGCCGAAACTTTTGCTTCGGGACGAAAAGCGCTCAAATTCGGCAATCAGAAAATCAATCTCCATGAAAAGGGGAGGGAATTCGAGCCGAAGGCAGGTTATGCCACGCCCGGGTCAGCGGATTTGTGTTTCCTCACCGATGACCCGGTTCAGGAGGTCGTAGCTCACTTGGCTAGTGCGGGGGTATTCGTTATCGACGGTCCGATAAAAAGAACCGGGGCGGCAGGGCCGATTATGTCAATTTACTTTCGCGATCCCGACGAAAATTTAATTGAAGTTGCCAATCAGCTTTAAGCGTCGGCCTTAATTTTTTCCTGAACATCCGCGGAAAACCCAACCATCCGGGCATTTCCGAGATCGAAAACCGGCCGTTTGATCAAAGTTGGGCTTTCAGTGAGAAGACTGGTTGCGTTCCCCGATTCTGCCTTGTTCTTGTCTGTCTTCGATAGCTGTCGCCAGCTCGTTCCACGCTTGTTGAGAAGTGTTTCGATACCGATTTCGTTGAGCCAGTTCGCTACTGTGTTTTGATCCAGGCCGTCTTTTCGAAAGTCGTGAAATTCGTGTTCGATGCCTTCGCTCTCCAACCATTTCAGAGCTTTTCGACAGGTATCGCAATTTTTAATTCCGTAAACTGTTACCATCGATTTTTTACACTCCCTATACTACGCCATTCCCAAACGGCGATATTCGATTACCGGACACCGGTCCATTATTACTCTGAGCCCCGCTTTCTGAGCCCGCTCCGCCGCCGCTCGGTCGATCACATCGAGCTGCATCCAAACCGTGTTTGCCTTAACCCTGATTGCATCGTCCACTGCTGCACCCGCAAATTCAGATCTACGGAATATATCGACCATATCGATCTTGCCAGGGATCTCATCAATGGCCTCGAATACTGTTTCGCCGTGAATTTTATCACCACCACATGTCGGGTTGACTGGAAATACCTTGTGACCCTTGCTCTGTAAAAAACGCATAACCCTGTTTGATGCCCTTTCGGGGCGGGGACTTGCTCCGACGAGCGCAACAACCGGACTGGTAGAAAGGATATCTCGGATGAGATCGTCTGAATATTCCACGCTTAATTATGCCTGTTCACGTTTAGCAGCATCGGCGGCTTGCGCGTTTAGCCTTGCGTGGGCGGCCTTCATGACTTTTCCCAAATAGTGTTCTGCAAACGTTATCGGTTCGTACTTTGGCCCCTTCGCACCGACACAGCTGGGTATGCATTCAATTAAGGCATCATGATTTGGACTATGAAAATAAACGAGTGAAATCCGGTCCATTCTTTTGGCATCGGCGGGCGGGTTACCGACACGATGAAGGGTCGACCTCCAACGGTCGTTTGTCCATCGCGCCAAAGCATCGCCAATATTGCAAACAAATCCGCCCGGGGGACAGGTAACCTCAATCCAATCGCCGTCTCGGGTCATTACCTCTGTACCACCCGGAACCGCATCGCCTCTGAGGAAGGTGACCGTTCCATAGTCGGTGTGTTCACCGGCGCGAAGTTGCCCATCGTCGGCGGGTCCGGCCGGGGCAGGGTAACGAATGACACGACCAACACTGGATTGATGGTCAAACTTATCATTGAAATATCGCCGGTCGACTTCGAGAGTGGCTGCAATAATGTCCAGAATTCGATCGCCAAGCCACCGCATTGCCTGATCGAACTCTTGAATCGTATCGTAAAAATCAGGTGGATTTTGGGGCCATCGGTTTGGTGCAAGCATCGCAGTACTAGGATCGTCTTTTACCCAATCTTCGCCGGTGAATTCCTCCGGCCCAAAGGCGAAAGCTTCCTGAAGGTCTGGCGGTGCTTCTTTTCCGATTGAATAGGACAACGAACGATCCATAAATCGGTTATAGCCACGGCTTACCTTTTCGGGTGGCCTTTCCACTTTTAGTTTTTCTTCGAGAGGGAGTGAAAAAAAGTCGACGACAGATTTTCTCGTTCGCGCTAAGAGATCTTCATCAACGCCGTGACCAGTAATGGCAAAAAACCCGGTATCTGAACACGCTCTGTCCAGGTCTTCGGTTATTGCGACTTTATCGGCCGCGTCTCCGTTAAAAAACGGACCAATGTCGATTACGGGTACCGCTGATGACGCCATTTATTACTCCGGTAACAGGCGTAAATGTTACCTTCGCTATTGTTCATGAGCAAGGTGGGGTTTGCTTTGAAAAGATAATTAGGGGTAATATAATACCGTGGTGTTAAGTGGTTGTAAATTAATGAAAACCTTTCATTGACAATCCAATTCTGGCTGGCATAATCCGCGCCTTTCAAAGGTGGCATAAGGCTACCTGTTATTGGGACATAATCTGATGATGCAGGCGATGAAGACCTATTCTGCGACACCATCTGATGTCGACCGCAAATGGTATTTGGTTGATGCCGAGGACGTGGTGTTGGGCCGTTTAGCGGTGGTCATTGCGAATATGCTGCGTGGTAAACATAAGCCGATGTATACGCCCAACATTGATTGTGGGGACAACATTGTCGTTATCAACGCGGAAAAAGTTTTGCTAACGGGTAATAAACGGGCAAATAAGACTTATTACTGGCATACGGGATATCCTGGAGGTATCAAAAGCCGAACAGCTGAGAAGATACTCGATGGTAACCATCCAGAGCGGGTTATTTCAAAAGCTGTCGAGCGTATGTTGCCGAAAACGGTTATGGGCCGTCAGCAAATCCGTAAATTGAAAATTTATACCGGTTCCGAACATCCACATGAAGCCCAGGCTCCGGAGGTTTTGGATGTTGCTTCTATGAACCCGAAGAATAAGAGGAGCGCCTGACAATGGCTGATGATAGTGGTGCCACGCTTGCAGATGTAATGCCGGAGGAAGCTACCGGAACAGCGCCTCCTGCCGAAATTGTTGAAGCGCCGGTCTACGAAAAGGTTGTGGATGACCAGGGTCGTTCTTATGCCACGGGGAAACGGAAAAACGCTGTCGCCCGTGTATGGGTAAAGCCCGGAAATGGTCAAATAGAGGTCAACGGACGTGACGGTAACATTTACTTCAGTCGTCCGACATTGCAGATGATTATCCGTCAGCCGTTCGATGTCGCTGAACGTAAAGATCAGTTCGACGTGTATTGCACGGTTAAGGGTGGTGGTTTGTCAGGACAGGCTGGCGCCGTTCGGCACGGAATTTCAAAGGCGCTGACATTGCAGGAGCCTGAGTTAAGAGGGGCGTTGAAAAAGGGCGGTTTCTTGACTCGTGACTCACGTGTTGTTGAACGGAAAAAATACGGTAAACCAAAAGCCCGCCGTAGCTTCCAATTCTCGAAACGGTAAACTAAAGAAACATACACAAAGAATTATAGAACTCGAACGCCTTTCGGGGTGGAGAATACTGTAGTTTAAGGACGTGTGAGGTCAGGTATCGGCCTTAGCCAAGTGAGAGTTGTCCTTTTTTCTGTTTCCTGAAATTGACTTTTTACTATGGAAAATCGGTTCATTCGGAGGCCCCCTACCTTTTTCAAAAAGTTATGTTATAACATAACATCATTTTCTAGATGGGCAATGTGAGCCCGTTTGCAATGAAGGGCGTGGCCATAAAACATCGGCAGTATTAACAGCCTAGGAATAGGACAAGGAGGCAGAAATATATTGGGTAGCTACAAACTTTGGTTGCCGTGTTTCAAAGCACAATTCCGATCGCCTGTTGAGGCACATTCCGCTAAGAGATCCAATCTGTACCTTAACGATACGATGGAACAGCGGATAAAAAGTTCTCAAAAATTTTGGGTGATGAAACCTCCCTGTTTTTGCCCAAGCGATTCTAATAAACGAAGAGAAACCGCGGTAAATGGATAAACACCCTGTGATCATTGTTGGGTCTGGGCCGGCAGGTGTTGGTGTCGCGGCACTGCTTTCGCAATGTGCAATACCGGCTGTTATTTTAGAGCGCGGCCGGATCGGTGAGAGTTTTTACCGCTGGCCAAAAGAAACACGGTTTATCTCACCGTCATTCACCGGAAATTTTTTTGGCGCGGTAGACTTAAACGCGATTACGCCAAAAAGTTCTCCCGCTTTTGGTTTGCAAAGGGAGCATCCTTCAGGCCGCCAGTTCACACAATATCTGCGAGATGTCGTGAATTTCCACGCACTCGAAATAAAAGAGAACGTCGACGTCAAGGATTTTAGGGTCACCGATGATGGGTCAATCGCGCTGATAACCAGTAAAGGGAGATTTTTTTGCCGCGCCTTGATTTGGGCTGGTGGTGAGGCTCAATATCCAAAGAAAATTCCGCATACGGTGCGCGTGGGTTCAACCTATAAAACATTCCCCGAAGGCCATCATGTCATAATTGGTGGCGCGGAAAGCGGCATGGAGGCAGCTTATAATCTGATTAGAAACGGTTCTACTGTAAGCGTAATTGACCCATCTGCGCCTTGGGAAAAGTGGTACAGCGATTCAAGTTATGGCCTAAGCCCCTACACCTTTGCGCGTGTTCGGTTTATGGAAAAATCCGGCAAAGTAGAATTCATCCCCGAATGCGCCGAAGACATTTCTGAAAACACGGTCCGCACAGAAAGCAATTTTATTCAATTGCAGTATCCGGCCATCGATTCTACAGGATTCGATACCAAGCAAAGCCTCGCTGGCAAACTGTTTCACTTTGTCGATGGCCATGCAGAACTCACCGAACATGACGAAAGCACGAAGCACAGAAACGTTTATTTGGTTGGGCCGACAGTCCAACACGACAAGGCCATATTTTGTTTTATTTATAAATACCGTCAGAGATTTGCAGTCGTCGTCGACAATATATTGAACCGGTGGGGAGAATATAGTCCGGTAATTGCCGAGTATGCTGACCAGGGATTTCTTCTCGATGATTTGAGTTGCTGTGATGGGGAATGCGCTTGCTGAGAGATTCTAGAGTTGGGCTACCACAAACATGACCGATCGGCTCACAATCGTCATTCTAATCATTGCTATACTTTCCGGGTCGACGGTTGGATTAGTATATCCCCAAACCACTGCTCTACTCGCCAGTCAATTAGATAACATGATTTTGTTGTTGGTATTTCTAATTTTCTTTGAGGTGCGGGTCCAAGACTTTTTCACAAGCTTACATCGTGTTCACTTTATCATTGTGGCTTTGATCGTAAATTTTGTTGTCATACCCGGAATTGGGTTTGCCATATCCACTGCTTTTCTATCGAGCCATCCGCTGATTGTATTCGGGCTAACTATTTATTTCATGGCACCTTGTACCGACTGGTTTTTGGGCTTCACGCATTTGGCGAAAGGCAACACCGCACTGGGCGCGGCACTTTTACCGGCGAATTTGGTTATCCAGTTATTGCTTTATCCGGTGTATCTGAATCTTTTTGGCATAGGTGAGTTAGAAGGCGATGTAAGTAAAATCCCTGATACTCTTCTGCAATGGTTTCTAATTCCACTACTATCGGCTTTCATCCTACGTATTGTTGTGGAGAGGCTCGCAAATAAAATACAGGTCAGTCGCTTCAGTTCTTTCCTCTCATGTGTGATACCGATTTTATTGGCTATACTGGTAGGGCAAATATTTGCGAGCAATATTAGTAAGTTAATTACTTACGCCGATATTCTGCCGCTGGTCTTATGTGCGATTTTAGTCTTTTTCCTTTTGACCCTCTCTTTGAGCGAATTGTTGGCCAGGCTGTTGAGACTGAATTACGGTGATCATGTACTGCTGACTATGACGACGTCGGCCAGGAACGCGCCTCTCATGCTCGCGGTTACCATTGCTGTTTTGCCGCACCAATCTCTTATGCATGCTGCAATTATTCTCGGTATGATAATCGAACTCCCTTATTTGGTCGCTTTAAACGTAGTCTTCCAACGAAGACTGGCTAAGAAAAGAATGATGTCAGTCCAATTTTGACGCGACTTCAATAGATCGTAGGGATAAAAAGCAAACTTTATTTTGGAATAAAATTTCGTTAGATGCATTAGGTTGCCCAGATTGTGGTTAGTGAAGCGTCAACCCATTTTTGTTCTGTATGATATTGTCTGCACCGAAAAGGGTCGGATTTAGAATGACATACAAAATTTTTATAGACGGCGAAGAAGGAACGACGGGTCTCCAAATAAAGGAACGGCTCGAGAGTCGCTCCGAATTATCGCTCATTCATCTGGAAGACGCTCAACGGAAAGATACCGAAGCTCGTCGTCAGGCATTGATCGAAGCGGATGTTGCAATCCTCTGTCTGCCTGACGACGCGGCGCGCGAAGCAGTCTCTCTTGTTGAGGGTGAAAAAACGAGGTTAATCGATGCGTCGACCGCGCACCGAACCGCAGAGGACTGGATTTACGGGTTTCCTGAAATGTCCGCCGAACAAAAACAACTCATCGCCAATGCGTCGCGTGTGACAAATCCGGGATGCTATCCAACGGGTGCAATTGCGTTACTCCAGCCACTCATAAGTGCGGAAATAATTCCGGCCGAATATCCAATCACAATAAATGCGGTTTCAGGATATAGCGGCGGCGGAAAACCCCTAATCGCTCGAATGGAAAACGATGATAGCCAGGACGCTATTTTGAGCGAATATTTTGTTTATGGCCTGGGGTTGGAACACAAACACGTCCCCGAAATTCTATTGTATAGCGGTCTGGTAAATCGGCCCATTTTCGTTCCGAGTGTAGGCAAATTCAGTCAGGGAATGATTGTTCAGATTCCGCTTCATCTATGGTCGCTTCCGGGGATGCCATCTGTTGACCAAATTCTCGGCGCTCTCAAGGATTATTATGAAGATCAACTATTTGTTTCAGTGGCCGACACAGATGAAACAAGTTCCCGGTTGGCACTTTTCGATCCGGAAGAACTCAATAGTACCAATAAGTTACGACTATTTGGTTTCGGTAATTCTGAACAGGGACATTTGGTTTTGGCGGCGCAACTCGATAATCTTGGAAAAGGAGCGTCGGGACAGGCGGTACAAAATCTAAATTTGATGCTTGGACTGCCCGAAAATGAGGGACTTTAAAAGCATGAATTTATTTGCAATCAGCGCCGTAGACCGTTAATCACCGGTTTGCAGTTATTTGATAATTTGATCCACTTTATTACTAAGGTAAATCATTGGTTCTAAATGCGTTAGGCGTTTAAGTCGGATTATGGGGGCACTGGCTATTATGTTTGAAGCGACCAAAAAAAGTTCTACCTCAAAAATTAACAGGCAAATCATTGTGGTTTGTGCTGCTGCGTTCCTGGCCACAGGTTGTTCATCCGTCCCCGATTGGGCAAATCCGGCGGAATGGTACCGGGATACAAAAGACTGGGTAACGGGTTCCTCACGTGATAGCGCACAACCGCCTCAGGCGGCCACTCCTATCCCCAATGCCGATAAGAATTTCCCTAAACTTTCGAGCGTCCCAGCCCGGCCTGCTGCCCCGAGCGAAGCCGATCGCAAGAAAATGGCAAAGAGTCTGACCGCGGACCGTCAGGCTGCACGTTATTCGGATGATCAAATTCGTAGGCAGGGAGATGCTGTTACAAGGGCACCTGCGCCTGCTCCCGTGGCAAAAACCCCGCCTGCTGTAGTTCCGAAACCCGTAGTTCGTGCGACGCCGCCAGCGCAAGTCGCCCGGTCAGTGCCAAGACCGGCACCAGTACCTCAGCGCGCCCCTGTTGCGAAACCTGTAGAGAGAATGGCGCAGCCAGTTTTCAGACAGGCACCAGCAGATATTATTCGACGTGCTCAGCCGGTTGCGATTGGTGGTGGTTTAACAGCGCCGCTTGCAGCGCCATCCGCAACGTCGCGTCAGGTATTTGTTCAAGCCAAACCGTTTTCGACGCGGTTTCCCGCAGGAGCCGGTACAGTAGCTTCACCAGTCTTGACTGGTGCGGGGAACAAGATTGCGACCGTGTTGTTTAAGGTGGGATCCTCGAAACTGTCGAGTGCTGCCCGACAGGACATCCGCAAAGCAGCGGCTCTATATAAACAGCGTGGCGGAAATGTTCACGTAATCGGTCACGCCAGCAGCAGAACCCGCAATTTAGATCCGCGGCGCCATCAATTGGCCAATTTTAGGGTTTCTTATGACCGTGCGAATGCCGTTGCACGTGAGCTAAGACGACTCGGTGTCGCTGCGACGGCAATTCGTGTAAGTGCGCTATCCGACTCCCAGCCGGTATTTTTGGAAGTTATGCCGGCAGGCGAAGCCGGAAATCGGCGCGCAGAGATAGTGTTAGAAAATTAACCCCAGCACATTTTCAGTGCACGACGAGTTCGGGCCTGAGAATAGGCAACAGGACTCTAGTTAGATGAATCAGGAATTTCACAGAGTGCGGCGATTGCCGCCTTACGTCTTCGCAGAAGTTAATCAAATGAAGGCGGAGGCCCGCGCCGCCGGAGAGGACGTACTGGATTTTGGGATGGGTAATCCCGATTTGCCTTCGCCTCCGCATGTTGTTGAAAAACTTGTTGAAGCCGTTCAAAACCCGCGCACCCATCGATATTCGGTTTCGCGGGGTATCACCGGCTTGCGACGCGCCAACGCGGAATATTATGGCCGTCGCTTCGATGTGGATATCGATCCGGAAACTGAAACCATCGTTACCTTGGGTTCAAAAGAAGGGTTTGCAAACCTCGCAATGGCGATTACCAGCCCAGGCGACGTCGTTCTGGTGCCGAACCCGAGCTATCCCATCCATGCCTATGGATTTATTATCGCGGGTGGCGCTCTGAGGCATATGCCCGTCGGGCCAAACGTTGATCTTCGGACAGAATTGGAACGAGCGGTACGACATAGCGTTCCGCCACCGCTGGCACTGGTTTTGAACTTTCCGTCAAATCCGACAGCGCAGGTTGTTGGTCTGAATTTTTATAAGGAGGTAGTGGATTTCTGTAAGGAACACGGGATCTATATCCTTTCCGATCTTGCCTATGCTGAAATCTATTTTGATGGCGAGCCACCGCCATCGATTTTCCAGGTGCCTGGTGCCAAGGATATCGCAGTTGAATTTACGTCGTTGAGTAAAACCTATTCCATGCCGGGTTGGCGAATGGGGTTTGCGACGGGTAACCAAAAGCTGATTGCGGCGTTGGCCAGGATAAAATCATACCTGGATTATGGGGCATTTACGCCAATTCAGGTCGCTGCAACCGCGGCATTGAATGGGCCCCAGGAATGTATCGACGAAGTACGCGATATTTACAGGCGTCGTAGAGACGTTTTGGTCGAAAGTTTTGCGCGTTCGGGTTGGGAAATTCCATCGCCGAGCGCAACAATGTTTGCGTGGGCGCCGATTCCCGAGCCGTTTCGTGAACTGGGGTCACTAGAGTTTTCAAAACTTCTGCTCGAGAAAGCGCAGGTCGCCGTTTCGCCTGGCATTGGCTTTGGAGAACATGGCGAAGGATATGTTCGCGTTGCATTGGTTGAAAACCGGCAACGTATATTGCAGGCCGCCCGTAATATTAAAGGGTTTATGTCCGATAGCTCGGAAATTGTCGAAGCGGCCCAGAAGCAGGCGGTAGCAAGTTGAGTGAACCCCTAAAAATAGCCATCGCCGGTCTTGGGACCGTCGGTGTCGGTGTTGTGCGTGTTCTGCATGAAAATGGTGAGGAGATTTCGCGCCGATGCGGACGGGAAATAATCATATCCGCTATTTCGGCACGGGACGAAAAACGGGACCGCGGAATAGATCTTTCGAACTACACGTGGTTTGACGATCCAGTCGATATGGCCCGCGACGCTGAAGCTGATGTATTTGTTGAACTAATTGGCGGCGAAGACGGCGTGGCTAAGACCTCTTGCGAAGCAGCGATCAGCGCTCAAAAGTCAGTTGTGACAGCGAATAAGGCACTGATCGCGCATCACGGTACCGATCTGGCCGTAGAGGCGGAGAAGAATGACTTAGGACTTGCCTATGAAGCGGCTGTTGCAGGCGGAATTCCCGTAGTCAAATCTCTGCGGGAAGGTCTTGCAGGTAACCGTGTAACCGGGCTCTACGGAATTTTGAACGGAACATGCAACTATATTCTGACGACTATGCGGGAAACCGGACGAGAATTCGATGATGTCCTCTCCGAAGCGCAAGACCTCGGTTATGCCGAAGCAGATCCCAGTTTCGATGTGGATGGCGTTGACGCTGCCCATAAGCTTGCCATCCTTGCGAGTCTGGCATTCGGATGTCAGGTAAATTTTGATGATACCTATGTTGAAGGTATTCGCCATATTTCGGCTTTAGATATCCAATATGCAGGTGAACTTGGATACCGGATCAAGCTCCTGGGAATTGCCAGTTCATCTGAGGATGGCATCGTTCAACGGGTTCACCCCTGTTTGGTTAAATTGGACTCACCTGTGGCTCATGTCGAGGGCGTTTATAACGCTGTCGTGGCGCAGGGCGATTTCGTCGGTTCAACTGTTTATGAAGGTAAGGGGGCTGGCGAAGGACCGACAGCTTCTGCTGTTGTCGCTGACTTGGTAGACATTGCCCGCGGTATGAAATCTACAGCATTTGGAATACCTGCATCACAGTTGGGACCTTTATCCACTGTCCCCATGGACCGTCACGTTGGCTCATATTACATTCGGCTGATGGTGCGTGACCGTCCGGGTGTTTTCGCTGATGTCGCGGGTGTCTTGAGGGATGAAGAAGTGTCGATGGAAGCCATTTTGCAGCGAACTCACTCTCCGGACGAATCCGTTCCTGTGGTAATGACTACCCACGATGTAGAAGAAGCTTCAATGATGCGGGCGCTTGAACGGTTTGCTCAATACGATACTGTCGTTGAACAGCCGCGAATGATTAGAATTGAGCCATTATCGTTGTAACAAATATGAATTAGGGAATTTCTATTTTAAAGGAAATCGCCCTAAAAATGAGACCGAATAGTACCTAGGAGGATGGGAGATATGCCGGAATCCATTCCGATGGATAGAAACCTGGCCTTGGAGGCCGTACGGGTCACTGAAGCGGCGGCACTTGCGGCTTCACGACAGATGGGTCGTGGTGATGAGAAGGCAGCGGACCAGGTTGCCGTTGACGCGATGAGAACGGCGCTAAACAGCCTTGCGATCAAGGGAACTGTCGTGATTGGCGAAGGCGAACGCGATGAAGCGCCGATGCTCTATATTGGCGAGGAAGTTGGGTTGGGCGAGGGACCGGAAATCGATATCGCTCTGGACCCGCTGGAGGGAACGACAATTACTGCTAAAGGCCTGACTAACGCCTTGGCTGTTGTTGCAATGGCGGAACATGGCGGTTTTTTAAACGCGCCTGATGTTTATATGGACAAGATTGCAGTTGGTGGCGGGTTGCCAGACGGTGTCGTTGATCTCGATCAAACACCGGAAGAGAATCTGAAAAGCCTTGCGAAAGCTAAGAACGTCGATGTTTCTGACCTTGTTGTTTGCATTTTGGACCGGCCGCGCCACGAAGAGCTGATTGCCAAAGTACGGGAAGCCAAAGCAAGGATCATGCTGATTTCCGACGGCGATATCAGTGGTGTCATGGCAACCTCCGAAGAAGCAAGTGGTGTCGACCTATATCTCGGGTCAGGTGGTTCACCTGAAGGCGTGTTGGCGGCATCTGCTCTGCGCTGTATCGGTGGCCAAATGCAAGGTCGTCTGTTGTTCCGAAACGACGATGAACGCGACCGAGCCCGCAAATGGGGTATCGAAGACCTTGATCGAAAATACAGCATGGAGGACCTGGCGAGCGGTGATGTGATGTTTGCCGCTACCGGGGTTACCAATGGCACTATGCTTAAAGGCGTACGCCGGTTTTCCGGTGGCGCCATGACCCATTCGATGGTTATGCGCTCTCGGTCCGGCACCGTGCGGTATATTGAAGCCGTTCATAATTTTGATCGTAAAACCGGCTTTGATGCCGTCGATTCCTGATTGGTACGCTAGATGCCAGAAGACCCTGAAGCGCCATACCTGGGCGTTGAGCGGTCGGTAACCGGCAAAAGATGGCAGGCACGCCTAAAGGATGAGCGGTTAGCAACCGCCATTGCCCAACGTTTTGAATTGCACGAAGTCGTTGCACGTGTTCTTGCCGCACGTGATGTGCAGCTCGATGACGTCCATTCGTTTCTCAACCCCACATTAAAATCGATGCTTCCTGATCCGGCTCATCTGCTGGATATGCAGCCCGCCGTTGACAGAATTACGCGCGCAATCAATGACGGCGAGACCATAGGAGTCCTTGGGGACTATGATGTTGATGGTGCGACATCTTCGTCATTGCTCGTCCGTTTCTTTGCTTCTCTGGGATTGAGTGTTCCGGTCTATATCCCTGACCGGCAAAAGGAAGGGTATGGTCCCAATCTACCGGCGCTGTTGAAGTTAAAAGAACAAGGCGCCTCTATCGTAATCACTGTCGATTGCGGAACGACGGCCTATGAGCCACTGGAGGCCGCAGCCGATGCCGGTCTGGAAGTCATCGTTGTGGATCATCATGTCGCGGAACCTCGGCTGCCGGCAGGCGCTTTGGTTATTAATCCTAATCGCGCTGATGAAGCATCGGACTGCGGTCAACTTGCCGCGGTTGGCGTCACATTCCTTCTGCTGGTCGCGGTTAACAGAGCGTTGCGGGAAGCGTTTTGGTATGGAGAAGGTCATCCCGAACCTAATTTGCTATCACTGCTTGATCTCGTGGCTCTTGGAACAATTTGCGATGTTGTGCCGTTAACAGGGGTCAACAGAGCCTTTGTAAGTCAGGGACTTAAGGTCCTCGCCAACCGCGGTAATCCCGGGGTTGCGGCCTTGGCGGAGGTCGCAAATGTCGACAAACGTCTGGATGCCTATCATGCAGGGTTTGTCCTTGGCCCAAGGGTGAATGCTGGCGGCAGGGTAGGAGACTCCGGATTGGGTGTAAGGCTGCTCACGACGCAGGATACAAACGAGGCCAAGGCAGTTGCCCAAATGCTGGATGGATACAATACCGAACGGCGGGAGATTGAACAGGCGGTTCTCGATGCTGCGATTACACAGGCGGAAGATCAGGCAAGGCAAGACAAACCATTGATACTGGTTGCCGCGAATGGGTGGCATCCAGGGGTAATCGGAATTGTCGCAGGTCGGTTACGCGAACGGTTTGATAAACCCTCCTGTGTTGTCGCCTTATCCGAAGGTATCGGAAAGGGATCAGGTCGTTCAATTAAAGGCGTAGCTCTGGGACCGGCAATAATCGCGGCACATCAGGCCGGAATTCTCGTAAATGGCGGCGGGCACAATATGGCCGGCGGTTTTACGGTAGAACAGGACAAGTTGCAGGAACTCGATACCTATCTGTCTGAGCACATTTCAAGACAGATAGATGGGACTGAATTGACGCCCACATTATCGCTTGATGGAGCATTGTCGCCTTCCGGAGCCTCACCTGAAATTGTTGAGATGCTTGAAGAGGCTGGCCCATTTGGTAGTGGTAATCCCAGGCCGCGCTTTGCCATTCCCCAGGCGCATATCGTGGATTCAGGAATCGTTGGCAAGGATCATGTGCGGTGTGTTCTCACCGGGGCGGATGGAACCGGACGCCTCAAGGCAATCGCGTTTCGATCAGCGGATACAGCATTGGGACAGGCAATTCTCGATGCGCGAGGATTGCCGCTTCATATCGCGGGCAACCTGAGACTGGATGAATGGCAGGGTCGGGTGTCAGGGCAGCTATTTATTGACGACGCCGCAGCAACTTAATCGATCACGAAACTGTCACATTGTTATCACGGGTTGAGCGTTGCGATGCCTTAATTTGACGTCATGGTTTCATCATGGGTGGAACGCATGGGAGTTATGCCGTGATGGAAATTTTGGTGGTCGAAGTCGTTCAGATAACAGTGTTATTGATTGTTGGGCTGGGAGTGGTTTTGACGATGAAATATTGAATTTCGAACGGAAAATAATTTCTTCAAAAGCCCTCGAAGACCCGTTCGGGTCTGTGTAAAATCCCCGCACCTTTGTACAAATTTGTTGGTTTGCGGCAATTCAATGACGGAAGCGGATCAGTTTGAGCGACCGCAGCGTGGGCAGAACATTTCCCGCTGGGAAAATTTTAAGCGCGCTTGCCGGTATCGACTCGTTGTCCCTTTAAAACGGAGCGTACATTCGCCGGAACACGTTGCGCGCGGTGTGGCTGTCGGAGTGGCATGGGCGCTAACGCCAACCGTCGGGATTCAAATGATCTTTTGCCTGGCCACCTGGGTGGTTGCCAAGCGGTTATTCAACTGGGATTTCCATCTGATTATTTCGCTGGCCTGGACGTGGATAACCAATGTGGCCACGTTATTGCCGTCCTACTATTTGTTTTTTCTGACCGGTCAACTGATGCTCGGAAGATTCGATGATCTCTCGGGCTACAACGAATTCATTTCTTCCTATGAGAAGAATGTCGCCGCTGAGGGGTCCGTTGGCTATTGGGAAGAAATCTGGCTGTTTGTCGTGCTGCTGTTCAAAGGGTGGGGCGTGCCAATGCTGATTGGGTGCGTGCCTTGGGCGGCATTGGGTGGCTGGGCAGGCTATGTGTGGAGTTTGAAATTTATCAAACATCACCGAGAGTCCAAGCAACGCCGTGCTGAGCGACGTCGCGAGAAACTGGAAGCGATGACAAAGTCGTCACCACCAAACGACTGAATATTGACCGCTAATTGCTATTGATTTTCTGCCCGCGTCCCTATAGGTACAGGGCCGTAGCGACCCCATCGTCTAGAGGCCTAGGACACCGGCCTTTCACGCCGGCAACACGGGTTCAAATCCCGTTGGGGTCGCCATTTTTTTAGACTCTAGATGATCTTCTTTCGGGCTTTCGCTCACTTTTATTCTGACAGGCCTTGTTATGCTGTCCCTTCGACGTAATTGACGGCCAACACCGATATTAACCGCGCATAACTAGGAATTGCTCAATTTGGGTCTCGTTAGGTCGAAACTCATCAAAACATTATAGGGCCTCAAACCGAAATTCATCCATCGCAATCCGTCCCTAATTGCCGGTTTGATGTCATGCATATCTCGGATTAGGCGGTAGTTAATCCGTGATGCCTGGAGCCAAGGTTCCGTCATATCGCCGGAGTCACCGAAAAATTCCGTTTCGCCGGCATCGCCGCGATATTCCGCAACCAAAAGCAGCGGGATGCCAAATGTGTAATGTCCCCGCATGAGTTGATAGGTTGACGCATAGAGGCCGAGATTTTCCATTATAGCTGCCGGTGTCAGGCCACCGAGCCATGCACCTGCACAGATTCCAACCCCGGTTCCTTCATTTGCCACAGGAACGTATTGTATCGATTGGTCTTCCATACATCGTCGTATGGTGTCTGCAAATCCACTGCATGGGAGTCCGACAACAAAATCGACCATGTTTTCACGCAAGCCATCAAATAGGACTTCGCCAACGGGATCTGTCTCCGTGACGGGTGAAAATACAGGGTCAGGTTTCGGTGGTTCGCCATGCTCGCGGGCTGACGGTTTGAGAATGGTTTTTTGTTCGGATTGCTCAATATGACGGGCAAAACGATATTTGTTTTCCTTTCCATCCATCAAGGATGTCCCAACAAAAGCCTGTTCGTCGTTTATTTTGGCGACGATGATTGTAGGCCCCGTTTGACTTGTGATTGAGTCCAGCACCGCATCTCTAAAGCTCTCGACCGTTTGAACTTCATGAACATTATTTAGCCCTGATGCACGGGCCACTGCCGCGATATCAACGGTTCCGGCGGATAAGGAGGCGGTATGACCACCTCTACCTGTTGAGATGTAGCCTTCGTTATCCAAGATAACGATACATAAATTGGAGGGTGCCGTTTGAGCGATTACGCCAAACACCGACATATCGAATAATATTCCGCCGTCACCATCGAATGCGACAACGGGACGGTTGGGGAGAGCCATTGCCAGGCCCAGCGCATAGGGGCACACCATTCCCATACCGACAAAGAAAAGATTGCTGTCGTGTTCTCTTACCGAACGCCATTCAGTGGCGGTGTTTGCCAAGTTTGCGACAACTATCTCGTCTGTAAATTTGTCCGCGATAGCCGTAAAACAGTCATATCTTTTCATTTATTCCTCGAAGCTTTCTGTCGACCCGGTATGAAGCGGATCGTTTTGGATAGTGTATCTGGTGTATTCGAGATTGAGATTGCTATAAATGTCGAAGCGACGCAAATAGGCATATTTGCGATAAAGTCAGTCGAATTGTTTGCCTTTTTAAACGGCTGATGTGATCTGTTTTTCTGAGTTTAATATTCTCTGCATGTAACCCTTCGCATATCGCGGACATGATTTTGATCGTCAAAATCTGTGCCACGATGCATCGTCGCCAGATTGTCCCAAATCAAAACGTCACCAACTGTCCACTCATAGGACAAAATATATTTCGGTTGGACAGCGATGTCTCTTAGCTCTTGCAGCAGGTCCATCGCTTCATCGTCAGGCATACCTATAATGCAGCGGACATGCGAGGCGATATAGAGAACCTTACGGCCTGATCTTGGATGATCATGGACGAGCGCATGCTGTGCAGGAGGACGCGTAGCGCGTTCTTCGGGAGTCGGTTCGGGGCCGCCACCCAGCACGCGCGAATGCCAATAGCAATGTTCGGCTTCAAGACCATTGAGGCGCGTTTTCATCTTTTCGGGCAGGTCGTCGTAAACAGTGCGCATGTCAATGACTTCAGTTTCGCCCCCTTTGGGAGGAACGATATGTGCCGAGAGTAGGGACCAGGTCGCGCGGTTGCTCCGAAAACTCATATCGGTGTGCCATTGCCTATTAGCGCGTTTATAGGCCAGGCGTTTGTCCTGATCGGGATAGATTTTGCCCTTACCATCCAAATTGCTTTGATCGACAATTTCGTTGAAAGGTAAACGGACACCGGTGCCAGAGATATTCGGGCTGCTTTTGCGTGCTACCGGACCGAGAAGAGCGCTAAAGGCGATATGCTCTTCATTCGTAAGAGGTATGTCATGGGGCACAGCGCAGACGGCGTATTTATCGAGCAGAGATTTGAGTGCGGCAATTGATTCCGGGTCAGTGTCGTGACGCATATCAAAACCAGTAATTTTGGCGCTGTAGAGCGGGTGCAGCTGTTCAACTTGAAGAGTCATGTGGCGCTTGTACAAATCCGATTAAATTCATGTGACCGTAGGCCGTTTTTGTAGGATCAGGCCAATAATAACGATCGCAACTGTAATCCAGTATATATCGCTTAGGGACATTAGTGTCAGAATGCTCCCGACAATTAGCGGGCCGATTGCTGCACCGACATCGCGCCAGGTCTGACCGACGGCCAAACGGTGCATTGTGTCTTCCCGTGAATTTCGGATCGCTGTTTCAGCCGGCCACAAAGCGGCAATAAAGGCTCTGCCGACAACGACCAGCGTGCCACCGGTATAGGCGGAACCCAGGGCGAGTAGGATAAATCCGACAGCCATAACAATCGTCGCCATCCAAAGTAATCTGTGGGCTCCATAACGATCGCCAAGAATTCCGCCAACCGGAGACAAAAAAGCTTCCATGGCACGACGAATGCCGATAAGGACGCCACCGGTAATCATTGCTGTTCCGATAGAACTGGTTTCGGCGACTGTGAGCGTAATGGCTACAGCGAATACGCCGTCAACTGTGAGCCCTACCGTAAAGAGAAAGAGATCGAATTTCTTTGGTTTGGGGATCAAACGCGCTTTAGGTGGATTGGTCCGTCTTGCCTCTTTCGGCAGGAAAAACGCGATAGGGATACTGACGGCGGTGGCGACCCCAAGAATCACAAAGACGAATTTGGCCCCGAATTCGATAGCCAGAAATGGCCCAATGAGAGCAACTAATGCTGGTCCGATTGAGTGGATTGCTCGGCCAAGACCCACCCGCGTCCCAGCCTTACTGCGATCGGCAACGGCGTAAGAGAATATCACCAATGTTAGAGAGGCGAAGCTCAATCCCCAGAGGAGACGCCCAATTAACAATATAGTTGGGCCAGTCGCCAACCCATAGATAAGCGTCGAAACAGTTGAGGTTACAGCGGCCGCGATAGCAAGATTACGCGGACCAACTCGTTCCGCCAGTGATGCAATGGCGCCAAGGGTGAAAATGCGGATGATACGGTTGGCGGCCAGCAACACACCGACCCAAAATAAACTGACGCCAAAGAGCGGGGCGTTGACGGGTAATATGACATATATCAACACATCGCCTAGGAGAGCCAAAGACAGGACGCTTCCGGACAACAGGGTAGGACCGACCCCGTAACTAGGTCGAGGATTGGTCATTGCGGTACATTGGAGTTGTCGATCATGGCGTTTGTACACTGTTTGATTTGCATGGGATCACAATCGAGAGGAGGAGCTGGTTTTCCCCTGCTCGATGTAGTGACAAGAATCTAGGTTAGGGTATGGTTCATTCACGTGGAATAGGCATTTCAAACATATGTTACGAAATATTTCTAAGAATTGCTGTCTAATCCTTGGCAGCCTCTTTGTTGGCTTTTTGATCATCGAATTTGTCCTGAGGCTTTTCGTACCGCTGCCGTCGTTGTTTATGCTGCCGGATTCGCGCCTGATCAAAGACGAACGGGGATTCTGGCTAAATCTTCCGGCGCAGAAACAAGTATTTTCCAATAACGTTGATTTTAATGGAGAGGACGTTTCCACTTATGATAACGGATTGCGTCAAGTTCCTTGCAGGCCAGATAAATTGGCGGACGAAACGCCGCGAATTTATATTTTCGGCGATAGCCAGACTTATGGGTGGGGATTATCGGATAGCGATACCTGGCCCAATCAACTGCAGTGCCTTTTGAATAAATCAGGTGAGCAATTTGCGGTGGTCAACCTGGGTGTACCGGGAACAAATCTTGATCAATACTATTATCGTACGCGAATGGTTTATGATTTTGTGCGCCCCAAGGACATTCTTATCTACATGATTACCTGGAATGACTGGCATAGCGATCAGTCGAATATTCGTCCGATTTCCTTGAATGGAAAGTGCGGAGATGTAGCAGTAGTGGATATGAAGCCGATGTTTTGCCCGCTGAAGCCGACTACTTACTACGGTAAAAAAAGTAGTTGGCGTCAGTCTCTCTATGACAAGACGGGATTATTGATTCCGGCCTTTGACAGTCTAAAGGCATTTTCCGACACAGTTGTTTTCAGCTCTGCCGTGGCTCATCTGATGATACCCCCGATGAAAGCATTGTATTTAAGGTACCGAAAATCCGACACCATTCAGAGGATTGGCACAAAAACATTGAAATCCAACGACGCATTGGTCCAGCAAATCGCCAAGGATACAGCCAAAACAGAACATGTTTATTTTGCGTTCCTGCCTTCCCGCATTTCCTATGCTGACAAAACTTACAATGTGTATTCCAAAAACCGGACGGTTTTTAAAAACCAGGATTTTCTGTTCGGATTTGCTAAAGAAGGTTGCGAACAAAATGGTTTGAATTGTTTTTCGTTATTTGCTGCGCTGCACGCCCCCGATATCGGAATAAAAGACTTTAAATTCGACGGGCATTTAAATGTTATCGGTGCAAAAGCCGTTGCCCGGAGTGTGTTTGGAAATGTAGTCCGGCCAACCAGCGGTAAAACGCATTGAGGAAGGGATTGATCAATAGTACAGATGTATTGCCTCGCCGCGGACAGAAACGGTGGAATAAAGCAATTCTTGGCTGATCGGGATGGATGTTTTTATACACCGTGCCTTTCTATCTTTTCCTTTAAGGTCAGGATCGATGTCACTAATAAAAGAGCGGATGCAACTTGTTTTGGTGGGTTGCGACCGACTACGACATAAGCTTGATCGAACCATTCACTCGTTAGGTCGTGGAAGACCGCCGTTCTTTCCATAATTCGACCGCCACAAATTCCAAGTGTGCCACCTTCGTTGTAGAGTTTCATATAGTAAACAGAAGTAGAGTCTTCGAAGGTACCGCGCCATTTGATAATCTTTTTATCATAGGAATAGTCAATAGATTGCTTAGACAATAAGGAGTAATCATCTGTGGTTTTGCATCCTGTGAGGAGGCAAAAGACGATGACGGTAAAGAGAGTTGGTTTGAACAGCATTAGTATCTATTTCTGATTGTACGAAAGTAGTCTCACTCGCCAAATTAGCACTTTACGAAACAATTACGAACTTCTTGGCATTGAAAAATTTGCCATGCTATACGCACGCCAGAAATACGCCGATAGATGATAATATGAGCAAGATCGACGATACTACAGAAGAGACGCCTCGGGATTTTATCCGCGAGCAAATTCAGGCTGATTTGGATTCCGGTAAACACAGTGAAATTGTTACCCGTTTTCCACCAGAACCGAACGGTTATTTACATATCGGTCACGCAAAATCTATTTGCCTGAACTTTGGTGTGGCGCAGGAGTTTGGCGGTGTGTGTCATTTGCGGTTTGATGATACGAACCCCGCGAAAGAAGATCAGGAATTTATTGATGCCATTCAAAAAGATGTCGAATGGCTTGGGTGCGATTGGGGCGACCAGGTGTATTTCGCGTCTGATAATTTCAAACAACTTTATGGATATGCCGAGGATTTGATCCGGGCGGGCAAAGCATACGTCGATGACTTAACCGCTGACGAGATACGTGATTATCGTGGAACGCTGACGGAACCGGGCAAAAATAGTCCTTTCCGGGATAGAACCGTTGAGGAAAACCTTGATTTGTTTCGAAAGATGAAAGCCGGTGAATTCGCCGATGGCGAACGGGTTCTGCGAGCGAAAATCGATATGGCTTCGGGCAATATTAATCTTCGGGACCCGGTGCTCTATCGAATATTAAAAATGCCACATCCTCGGACGGGTGATAGCTGGAAAATTTATCCCACGTATGACTTTGCGCATGGACAAACGGATGCCATTGAGAGAATTACACATTCGCTGTGTACTCTCGAGTTTGAGGATCATCGACCGCTTTACGACTGGCTGATTGAAAACCTGCCTGTCCCGTCCCAACCTAAACAGTATGAATTTTCCAGGCTCAACATTACGAATACGGCACTGTCGAAACGACGATTGACGCAGCTGGTTGAGCAAAAACTTGTTTCGGGCTGGGACGACCCCAGGATGCCAACGGTTTCAGGCTTGCGACGTCGCGGAGTACCGCCGGAGGCTATCCGTGATTTTGTATCGCGCCTGGCGATCACGAAATCGGAAGGCGTAGTTGAAGCTGCGATGCTGGATCACTGCATTCGGGATTATTTAAACCAGCATGCCGAACGACGGATGGCTGTTTTGCGGCCTCTAAAACTCGTCATTGAGAATTACCCCGAAGGGCAAACCGAACAGTTGGTAGCGGCCAATCATCCTGGTAATGAAGCGGCGGGTACAAGAGAGGTGCCTTTTTCGAGAGTGCTCTATGTTGAACGCGACGATTTCATGGAAGACCCGCCCAAGAAGTTTTTCAGGCTTGGCCCGGGGAGAGAGGTGCGCCTGCGATTTGCATATTTCGTAACCTGTAACGAAGTTATCAAAGATGCTTCGGGCAACGTGGAAGAGTTGCGCTGTACTTATGACCCTGAAACCAAGGGTGGGAATGCGCCTGACGGGCGGAAGGTTCGCGGTACGATTCACTGGGTTTCGGCGGAACATGCGATTCCGGCTGAAGTGAACCTTTATGAACCACTTTTTGAAGATCCTGAAGGAGGGAATTCGGAAGAATTCCTGAAAAATCTGAATCCCAATTCAATGAACAGGTTGCCTGATTGTATGGTTGAACCATCCCTTTCTGAAGGCACTGTTGGAACCGCTATTCAGTTCGAGAGAACCGGCTATTTCTGCCTGGATACGAATTCAGAATACGGTCGAATGCTATTTAATCGCACCGTTGGACTGCGCGATACATGGGCAAAAGTTAAACAAAAAGCATAAAAATTTTCCTTAAGAACTATCTCGCGTAATCAGAATATTTTTGAGTTTTGGAATTTGAGTGAAATTTTAGGCGTTCTTTAGGGTTAAAGAACGATTTACCGTTGTCTGGCAAAATTACGCCGATGACGCGAATATCGAGCAGCTTTTCACATTCGACCGTCGGCACGAGCGGCGCAGACGAAGTGCGCGACTTTGGTGCCCAGCAGTATCCGGGGTCAGAATCAATAGGTTTTGAGACCGGGACGAGTACAGTACTTGAGCTGTTGCCCGACGCGGTGATGATCAATAGGGCCGCGGAGATTGTTCATGTGAACAATCTTCTTGTTCGTTTGCTTGGCGCAAATGATTATTCCGAGGTGATCGGGCGCCGCGTCGAAGAAATTGTTATACCCCTTCCGGATTGGTCGCTTGCCCCAGAGCAGGGCACGCGGTTCCTTGGCCAAACCAAGCTCTTATGCTGTGATGGTAAATTGGTTGAAGTCGACCTATTTGGCGGCTTCATAAAATGGAATGACGATTCTGCCGCCTTCCTAATATTGCGGGATATTACCGATCGTCGCGATGCCGAACGTAAACTGCAAGCCCACATAAATGATCTCGAACGAACGCTTGAAACCAGCACAACGCGGTATGCCGAGATTACAAGCGAAATCCATCAGGCGAAGGAAGCAGCGGATTCTGCAAACAGAACCAAAAGCGAATTCCTGGCCAATATGAGCCACGAGTTGAGGACACCCTTGAACGCCATTATGGGTTTTTCTGAAGTTAACAAAGACGAAATGTTTGGCACGCTGGCGGTGCCGCAATATCTTGAATACGCCCGCGATATTTACAATAGCGGTTCGCACCTATTGGAAATCATTAATGACATTCTGGATCTTTCGAAAGTGGAAGCGGGCAGGTTTGAACTCGTTGAAGAAGAGGTCGACCTTGGTAAAATTTTGAACGCTGTACGTAATTTGACCAAAGGCAGAGCCGAGGAAAAAGGGCTCGAGATTGAAATCCGTTTACCTGAAGGTTTTCCAAAGATATTCGCGGATCAGCGCAGTGTTAAACAAATGCTTCTTAACCTGACATCCAACGCAATTAAATTTACGCCGGGAGGCGGTGCCGTTTCCGTGCACGCCGAAGTCCTCCAAGAAGGCGATTTTAAAATTTCCGTTCAGGATAGCGGCATCGGTATTGCTTCTGACGATATGGAAAAGGTGATGACACCCTTTGGTCAGGTAGACAGCGCTCTTGCGCGGGAGAATCAGGGTACGGGGTTGGGGTTGCCGCTCGTTCGGGCAATGGTCGAGCTCCACGGTGGCACTTTGGCCCTCGACAGTGCGCTGGGGAAAGGGACCACCGCAACACTTCATTTTCCGGCAAACCGTGATCTCAGCAACGTGTCAGGATAACCAGTAAAAGCTTTACCCTTTTCGTGTCCTAAGTGGTCCGTTACCGTGCTTCCCAAACAGGAATAGGGTGCGCTATGGATATTAAAGGCTGTGCGGCGATTGTTACGGGCTCATCTTCAGTGGTTGGCATTGGTGCTGAAACGGCGAAACTAATTGCCTCTCGCGGATGCAATGTTGTCGTCAACTACGTTACGAACCATGATGGCGCCGAAGAAACTGTAGCAGCGTGCCGAGCATTTGGTGTTGATAGCTTTGCCGTCAAAGGTGATGTAGCGGAGGATGATGACTGTCGCCGTATGGTCAAGGAGGCGGTTGATCGCTGGGGACAGTTGGATGTGCTGGTCAATAATGCCGCCGTAACGAAGACAGTACCGCAAGCCGATCTGGCAGGTCTAACCGCACAGGATTTTCACGATATTTTTTCTGTGAATGTCGTGGGAAATTTTCAAATGACCCGTGCTGCAGCACCGCATCTGCGTGCATCTGGCGATGCGTCAGTTGTAAATATTTCGTCGATTGGTGCTTTTCGCGGAAACGGCAGTTGTATGGCCTATTCAGCATCAAAGGGCGCATTAAATACGTTGACGATTTCTCTGGCACGCCAGCTTGCGCCGGAAGTACGGGTCAATGCAATTTGCCCCGGCGGGTTATTGGGTAATTGGACCAGAAAGATAATGGACGACGAGGCCTATCAAAGACGGGTGCAAGAAGCCGAAACGAATTTTCCGCTACGTAAACCGGTAATGCCGACAGATGTTGCAAAGGTTGCGTTATGGCTTATAGAAGAGGCTGCCGTTATGACTGGTGAAGCCTTTAGAATGGATGCCGGTCAACATTTAAGTTAGCGGAAGGTAATTCGAGTTGGCATCCATAGCCGGAACGAGCCAGTCCACCCAAAATTGGGTATTGTCCTTAATTAGCGTTGGGCATTTCTTCAGCCATTTCGTAATGCTGTCGTTGCCCCCGCTGTTTCTGCTTATGAAACCAGAGCTGAATGTAAGTTATGCAGCACTTGGCGGCGTCGTATCCGCATTTGCGATTTCAACAGCAGTTGGACAAATTCCCGCCGGGATACTGGTTGATCGTTACGGTGCCAAATGGGTATTGGTCGGTGGTATCGGGTTAATGAGTAGCTGTCTATTCGTAGCAGGGTTCACTGATACCTACTGGGCATTGTTTTTTCTTTTCACTGTCGGCGGGGTCGGGAATAGCGTTTTTCATCCCGCAGACTTTTCAATTTTGGCGGCTAAATTGGACCGAAGCCGGTTCGGTCGTGCGGTCAGTATACATTCTTTTATGGGGTATCTGGGATGGGCCGGAGCCTCTCTCATCATGTTACCTCTGGCCAATTTGACGAATTGGCATACTGCTCTCTCGATAATTGGCGTTTCCGGTTTGGTTATTTCGGGTTTTATGTTGTGGCGATCCGATTATTTTGGTGATGGTGCTTCTTCACAAGAGGCCTCCGATAATAAAATTCCGCAAAAATTGAGCATGCGCGAAAACCTTGCTCTGATGTGTTCGTTACCCCTTGTCATGATGTTCATGTTTTATCTGCTTACTGCCATGTCGACGGCGGGCATTATGTCATTTTCGATCGTAGCAAATGTTTCGTTTTACGAAGTTCATTCGGATTTTGCAGGAAATGTACTGACGGCGCATCTGGTAGCGCTTGCGGCCGGTGTTCTTATCGGTGGCTGGCTTGCGGACCAAACCGACCGGCATAATCTCGTCGCATCAATTGGTGTACTGGCGATGTCAGCGTCGGTTCTTGTTTTGGCTTTTGGCGCGGGACTAATTGTTGTGATGGTCGGGGGTATGCTGTTTAGCGGTTTGTTTTATGGCATTAGCAGTCCATCCCGCGACTTACTCACCCGTAAATCGGCACCTGAAGGCTCAGCGGGCGTTGCATTCGGCTTTACATCAACCGGTATGAGCATTGGTAACTCGATAGGGCCGGTGCTGTTTGGCTGGATCATGGATTTGGGAGAGCCGAAGCTATACTTCATTCTTTTGTCGGTAGCGATTGCGATTTCTGTCATCACTGTGGTGTTTACCCGCCAGCGCAGTGTATCGTCTTCGTGAATACATGAATGAGGTGCTTTGATGTCGGACGATCTGGAAATTTATGAAAAACAGGGTCTTGGAGCCCGCATGGGATTTGGCAAAAACCCCGCGTTAATTATCGTCGATTTTATTAATGGTTTTAACGACCCAGATGCCTTTGGCGGCGGTAACATCCAGGATGCAATTGATAATACCGAAACCTTGTTGGCAACTGCCCGACACCTCGGATTACCGGTAGCCTATACCGTACATTGTTATTCTGATGACGGCGCGGAGGATGGCATTTTCAATCTGAAAATGCCCCGGCTGCGGGAAGGTTTAATTCGAGGGTCTCATGCAACTCAGGTTGTCGATCAACTCGAACCGAGAGCTGGCGAGAGAATTGTTGAGAAGCACTTTCCATCTGCGTTCTCCGGAACCGATCTTGCGAGTTGGCTTGCAATGAAACAGGTTGATACCGCTATCGTGACGGGTTGTACAACGTCTGGCTGTGTGCGTGCCACGGTCGTTGACAGTATGGGAAATGGATTTAGACCAATTGTGCCCAAGGAATGTGTTGGTGACCGTGCGGAAGGACCACATGAAGCCAATTTATTCGATATGGACCAAAAATATGCTGATGTAATGGCATTGTCCGAAGTTCTGGAAGAACTGGATGCGCTTTATCCCGGTCAGGCGCAAAGCTCCGATAAGGAAGGCTAAGCGATATGGTTGATTCACTTGGTTGGCGTAAAAAGTTTGGTGTAATAGCGCCTTCTACCAACACCTCCGTTCAACCGGAGTTCGAGGACATGCGGGCTCGCGGCGTAACCAATCATTTTTCACGAGTGTGGATTCCAGATGACCCCGTCGAGAGTGATGATGATTTCAACAAGCTGATGGAGAATATTCGGCTTGAAATGGATAATGCCGTCCATCGAATTCTAACCTGTCATCCTGATTACCTTGTCATGGGAATGTCGTCGGAAACATTTTGGGGTGGGCTGCAGACCAGTATTGAGCTTAAGGCAAGAATGGAGGAGCTCTCGGGGCTCAATGTAGCCATGGGATCGGATGCCTGTCAGGCGGCTTTAAAGTGTTACGGCGATATAAAACGGATTGCTGTCATTACGCCTTACTGGCCGGTAGGCGACAAAAACGTTCTTCAATTTTTTACGGATTGTGGTTTTGACGTTGTTCGCCTCAAGGGGTTGAAGTGCAAAAGCCCGGTTTTAATCGCCCACGTAACTGAAGACGAACTCGCCGATGCGATCATGGAAGTTAATGGCGACGATGTGGAAGCAATTGTACAGGTTGGTACCAACCTCGCCATGGCCCGTCTCGCAGGTATGGCAGAGAAGATGCTGCAAAAGCCTGTTTTGGCGATCAACACAGCGACCTATTGGTATGCCCTAAGGGACAACGGGATCGAGGATACAGTTGAGGGTTTTGGAACTCTCCTGACTGACTATACAAAGTTACCAAAGAACTTTGCGGCGACTCCCCCGATGGCGGCTGAATAGTGAAATCAGATTTAGCCAAGAAACCTGCATTTGGTTAGAGCTGCTCTCAAATTTCTAGGCACCGTTGCTGCGATCTACCTGATCATGATCGCAGGACTCTACTTCTTCCAACGTTCACTGATTTATCATCCTTCTTCCGGAACGCCGCCGCCAGAACGTGTTGGCTTGCCGGAAATGGAACAGGTGCGGATCAAGACGGAAGATGGACTTTCTCTCTTAGCCTGGTGGAGGGCGCCATCGGGGCCACGAAAACCGGTTATTACTTTGTTTCACGGCAATGCGGGAACTATTGGCTATCGCGGTTTCAAAGTTCGACCATTATTGAATAGAGGGTTTGGCGTACTTCTCCTAGCTTATCGTGGCTTTAGCGGTAATGAGGGAAGTCCCACAGAGCAGGGGCTTTTTGCTGATGCCCGGGCAACCAAGAAATTTCTTGATGAAAAGAAAATTTCGAACGATCGGCGGGTTCTTTATGGCGAATCATTGGGAACCGGCGTTGCAGTCTATCTTGCTTCGTTAGGTCATGCCGGCGCTGTGATATTGGAAGCACCCTATACCTCTATCACCGATGTTGCTGCCGCACGGTTTCCAATTTTTCCGGTTCGATCACTGGTGAAGGACGAATTCGATTCTCTTTCAAGGATCAGGTCCGTTCGAGTACCGTTGCTCGTTATTCACGGAGAACGGGACAATGTCGTGGCGGCGCGATTTGGCAAAAGGCTTTTTGCGGCAGCGAATGAGCCAAAAGAGGCGGAATTTATTCGGAACGCGGGGCATATCAATTTATATAATTTTGGTGCTGCGAACCGTGTAATAAACTTTATTAGGAAACACCTAATTCTTTAGTCTAAAACCACACGAAACCATCGTGGATCAAAAATAAATACCTGATTTATTTACTAAAAAATCGAATTGATCGGCTTTGACTGTAAACCCCAGAAAATCTAAACAGACATCCTCATTCAAGAGGAGAAAGATATGGTGGTCGCTTCAAGATCTTCCGTTTCGGCGCTTGGCGCGGCGGCGAAAGATATTTCGGTCCGTGCGTCCAACATAGCCAATCAGAGAAATTCTCTGCCGGTTGACCGGGTCGAAATCAGTGCCGCTGCCAGGTCTGCGGCAGCGAACGCTGATGGTGATCATGATTCGATTTATAAACCAGGCAAAGTTACCTACGATTCCGTTGAAGGTGGTGGCGTACGTCTGGTCGTTGACCAGAAATCGCCATCGCACCAAGTTGTTTTCAATCCGAGTGATCCAAACACCGATGAAATGGGAAGGGTCGCTATTCCCAACACCGATACGATCAATGAGCTCGTAGGAGTACGTCAGGCTCGAACTATGTTTGACGCGAATTTGGCATTGATCAGGGCAGAAAATCAGATGGCAGGAACGTTACTAGATTCTATGGGGTAGGTGTATGCTTGTGACCTCAGGGTTGGGAAATGAGGCTCTATGCGTCGTTGGGTTGGCGTGTTGGGAGGTCTCGGCCTCTCGGGAAGGGCTGTATCGAGTTCCATATTTGATAAATGTGGAACCCGTTTCTTTTTAGGGCGGGCTGGTCAAATATTGGATGAATGTTAAATTGGCGTGCCGCCATTTGGCTTGTCGTCAATAAAAGGAGTAACCAATGTTGTATGAAGTTCGGACCTACCGGCTTAAGCCGCGCACACAAAATGAGGCGATGAAACGCTTTGGCGAGGCCTATGAAAGTCGGAAGGATTTTTCCGAGATTTCAGCATTTTTCTATTCTGATATCGGTCCACTCAACGAGATAATCCATATTTGGCCTTACGAGGATCTTCAAGCCCGGACGGAAATACGCGCCAAGGCTGCTGCATCGCCCAACTGGCCTCCGCATATGACCGAATTTTTGGATGAGCAACTTTCGGAAATCTTCATTCCGTTTCCGTTTACGCCAGAGTTTAAGACCGGCAGTATCGGGCCGGTGTTTGAATGGCGGAGTTATACTATCAAGCCGCACTCTCTTGGCGGGATTCAGGAACGCTGGGCTGCTGCGATTGAGGAGCGTGAAAAACTCTCACCCTTGTTGATGGCAATGTCGACGGAATTAGGACCGCTCAACAAGTTTGTTCACATATGGCCCTATGAGAGTCTAAACCATCGCGCAGAAGTGCGTGCGGAAGCGGCTGCCAAAGGTATTTGGCCCCCCAAGGGGGGCGGAGACGAGTTATTGCGACAAGACAATAAAATTATGTATGCGGCACCGTTTTCACCGCTTCAATAACTCCGAGCATTTATGCATCTCTCCTGGCGACAAATCGTAATCTCGCCAGGAGCATAATGAGCAGGCAAGCCACACCGGTCATCATATAAAGTGGTGCCGAGAAGCTACCGGTAGATTGTGCAAGTCCTCCGACTGTCATGGGACCAAGCGCTCCGCCGATTTCTCCTGCTGAAAAATACAGTCCACTGGCCGCACCGACGTGTTTTCCATTTTCGGTATCCATCAGCATCAATATTGCGATACCGGTCATTGAACCGCGGCACACACCCTGCATCAGCAACCCCATTCCAAGAATCAGACCGTCTCCGAATTGAATGAACAGTGTCGCGACTGCCGCTGCCAGGAACAATAAGAGTAAAATTAAATAGCGGCGTTCGGGAGTGGCCAAGCGCGGGATAAAGGGTGCTGTTACCAGCCCAAAAATTGTCGGAATGGACGCCCAATAACCCGCACTCACTTCATCCATTCCTTTTTCGTGAAGAATGGTTGGCAGCCAGTGCGTTAGGCCATGATTAAAAAACAATATGAAAATTCCAATCACGAGAACAATTCGAACGAGGGGAATGCTAAGCAGCTCGAAGAAAACCTGAGAGATCGGCGTTTTCTCCTCAGCGGCTAAGGTTTTCTCAACAGCCTTACTTGCTGGATGGGCGCTGATCAGGAGCCATATAAGGCCGGCGCAGAAAACGAAGGCAGCGTAAGCCATTAGAACTTGCCGCCAATCATGATCAAATAACGGCATGACATGACTGTTGGTTAGGGAAACGGCGGCAATACCGCCGAGTGCGTTGCCGGTAAAATATATTCCGATACCGAGACCGCGATCCTTTCCTTTAAACCAAAGACTGACAATTTTCGGCGCGCCGCTTGAGATAAGAGGTCCACCAATACCAAAGACAAAGATCGCAAGTAATACTTCGACATAACTGTCGGATACCGCCCGTAAAACTCCAGAGAAGGCGATGATAGTAATTGAGACGAACAGCATGCGTCGTGGGCCGAAACGATCAAGAAGAGCGCCGCATGGGGCAGAGGAGGCTATGTAAATGACAGGCCAGGCACCGAGGATCGTTCCCATAAGCGCATGATCTATACCCAAATCCTTTTCGATCAAAAAAACCAGCGGAGCCAGGGAGGCGATGGTCAAAGCAAATGAGAAATACATCAGCCAAACGCCAAAAAGCATTGTCCAGCGATATGGGTGCGGCGGCTCGTCGGTATCCTCGACCGCTTCAGTGGGTGCTAGAGCCATAACGATCTATTGCGGATTTAGTTTTTTCTATTTTCCAGATGGGCGGCAAGGGCTGCCGGTGTATCCAGGTCGGTTAGTACGGCATCGTCTTCGATTGCCACTTCAAAGAGGACGTCCTGATGTTCGCCGATCAAATGGCGCGCGCCCACATCACCGGAAACGTCTCTCATGATGGAGAAGAAGCGTTGGTCCCAGAGGACCGGATTACCGCGTTTGCCATTAAAGGTCGGTACACATATTTGTTTTCCCAAGTTGGGGTCATATGCATCGATTAGAGCATCAATGTGATTGGAGTTGATGTTTGGCATATCTCCAAGACAAACGACGGCGGCGTCAGTATCTTCATCCAAAATTTGCATGGCGGCACTAAGAGATGTGCTCAGCCCCTCTGCGTAATCCGGGTTGTGCACAAATTCCAAATCGAAATCTGACAGTGCTTCCTCCAACACCTCACGTTGATGGCCGGTGACAACGAGAATTTTATCAGCTTTGGAATTCTGCGCGGCTTCAATTGCGTACATTATCATGGGCTTACCATCGATTTCGGCGAGTAATTTATTGGTCTTTCCCATCCGCCGGGATTGGCCAGCACCCAGGATGATAGCAACAATACTTTTTCGAATTTCCAGATTGTCCTCCGGAATAACTGCTGCTGTTCGGGGCAGAGGCCGTGTTGGAATATCCTTTAGAAGACCGCCTACACCTAACCGCATCAGATCCTCGCCGGTAACCTCAATATCGGCAACAAGTCGTTGAAGCACCCAGTCAAACCCGTGAAGCCGGGATGATCGCGCTGAGCCAGGCAGGCCAAGCACCCGCATATTTTCAATTGACCCCAGGAGCATAAGATTGCCAGGGTCCACAGGCAGACCGAAATGCTCAACAGTACCGCCATTCTTTTCAATTGCCGCTGGTATGACATCGCCGCGGTCTGCTATGGCGGAGGCACCAAGAACCAGGGCGATATCGCAATCTGCCGCCTTCATGGTGGTTAGCGATTTTGCGATGTCTGCTACTTCGTGCGAACTTTCTACGGTACATACAAGTTCCGACCCAAGCGCTTCAATTCGGCCATTTGTCGTTTGGGTTGCTTTTTGCAAAAGCGACTCTTTTAAAATTGGCAACTTGGTTTGAAGCAACCCGATTTTCTTCGATTTAAACGGCGCCAAAGAAACGGGCAGGCCGCTTGTTCGGGCTATGCTCTCACATTCTTCGATTATCGACTGCGCCACACCAAAAGTTATTATTTTTACTGTAGCAACGACGTCTCCTTTCGCCACTTGATAAAAATGAGGGACAGTCGAAATTGCAATTACCTCGTTGGTGAGATTAAGCGCATCGATGGTTTCTGCGCTCAAGACCGCCAACCCATTGTGTTGTGCGACGAGGTTGCAACGCCCGGTCGCGGTTGGAGACAGAGTAAGATTTTCTCCGGCGATCGCTGTAGCCAGGCGCTGAGCAGCCTCATTTTCGTGAAGATCAGTGTCTTGGAGTAGGACTGCCGTCACCGATATATAGTCGGCATCCCTAAGTGCGGATATATCTTCTTCAGTAAGCGGACGCCCCTTGCGGAATGTTTGTTTGCCGACTTTTAGACTATGGGCAAGGATGGCGCCTGCCGCCTCGTCGACGGGGAGGTCACCAAATTTCACGCTGCCGCCTTTTTCTCCTTCGCGTGTAACCAATCGGTTACTTCGCCGAGGATCGATACGGCAATTTCCGCTGGTGAAATCGCTCCAATATTAAGGCCAACCGGGCCATTGATACGGCTAATTTCGGTCTCGGTAAAACCTTCACCCTTCAACCGTTCGACACGTCCAGCATGAGTCCCGCGACTACCAAGAGCACCAATATAAAAGGCCTCCGAACGGATGGCGACGCCAAGTGCAGGGTCATCGAGTTTTGGATCGTGCGTAAGAGTGACGATTGCCGTTCTTCGGTCGATATCGAGTTCACGGAGACCATCGTCCGGCCATTCATGGTTTAAAGCGATACCTGGAAACCGTTCTGGCGAGGCGAAGGATTGCCGAGGATCGACAACGGTAACGTCATATCCAACGACGCTTGCCATACGAGATAATGGCTGCGCTATATGAACTGCACCGACTATTAGCATCCGTAGCGGGGGATTGAAGGTCTGAAAAAATACTTCTCCATTGTCGATGGTCACTGTTCCTGTTTTGTCGTCTTGTATCGCCCGGCGGGCGGCCTCGAGAATTCCGGGTTTGTTAGCCAAATCTCCCTTTGCCGAGTCATAATAGATAAGGGCCTGATCGCCTGTAGCGAGTTCTGTAGCCAGGGCAACTGGTGTTTTAGCTTCCTGATCCTGCAGGATTTGATCGAGAATAGCCGTTTTCATTCCTGTAGGGCCTCCACAAAAACTTTTACCTGGCCACCACAGGCCAGACCGACTTCCCAGGCCAGCTCATTGGTCACGCCATATTCCAAAATCTTGGGGTTTCCTGATTTCATGACTTCCAAGGCCTCGGTAACTACCGCACCCTCAATGCAGCCGCCGGATACCGATCCAACGAATGTGCTGTCCTCAGAGACGGCAAGTTGGCTTCCTGGTGGTCTTGGAGACGATCCCCAACTGCTCACAACGGTTGCTAAAGCAACCTGTTTTCCTTCTTTGAGCCAATTAGCGGCTTCGTTCAGAACATCATCGTCCTGTGAGCCCTGATTTACATCGCCTGTAGCCATTCCGTGATTCCTTCTTTTCGTCTAACCAGTTGACTGTTTAAGGCATCGATCAGTTCGGTCAGACTCTCTAAATTGTGTACCGGTCGGAATTCGTCAACATGTGGCAGTATAGCGCGAATCCCCTGAGATTTGGGCTCAAACCCTTCAAAACGTAAAAGCGGGTTTACCCAAATGAGCCGGCGGCAAGATTTGTGAAGGCGTTCCATCTCCAATGCGAGACCGCGTCCGGCATCGCGATCCAAGCCATCCGATATGAGCAGCATCACCGCACCCTGGCCCAGTACTCTTCGAGACCAATATTGATTGAATATTTTAAGACTATCGCCAATCCGTGTTCCTCCCGACCAATCCTCGACAGAATCCGTGCATTTTTGAAGCGCAATATCGATGTCTTTATTCCTCAAATGACGCGTGACGTTGGTAAGCCTTGTGCCAAACAGAAATGTTGAAACCCGGTCTCTATCATTGGTTATCGCATGCATGAAATGGAGAAGCATTCGGGTGTATCGCCCCATCGAACCAGAGATGTCGCAGAGGATCACCAGGGGAGGGGTACGCTTGCGGCGCGTTCTATATTGCAGAGGAATAACTGATCCACCGGATCGCATTGCCGCCCGAAGCGTGCCACGCATATCAATTCGATCGTTTCGGTGTGTAGCCTGAAACCGACGCGTTTTCACATTTTGAATGGTCAGCCGCATCCGCGCTATCGCTGCCTTTGCTTTGGCAATTTCATCTGCGGACATGTCCTCGAAATCCATCTTTTGCAGGAGTTCGTTTGCCGAAGCCGTTAATGTGGCCTCTACCTCAAGTTCGGGCTCTTTTTCTTCCTCGTCGTCACTTCCATCATCATTGCCAGGATTCATCGCTTCGGCGATACGACGGCTCGGTGGCTCTGGTTCAGGCCCATCTTCTTCACCCGGGGCCTGTGGCATCAAAAGCCCCAGCATGCGTTCTAACAGGCGTGGATCACGCCAAAATATATGGAACGCCTGATCGAATATTTCGTGTTGATCGCGCCGATTTACAAAAACAGCATGTAAGGACCAATAAAAATCCCGGCGGTTGGTAATGCTGACCGCCTGTACTGCACTGACGGCATCAAGAATTTTTCCGGGGCCTACCGGCATCCCTGCGGTTCGCAGCACGCGACCAAAATGCATAATATTTGTTACGAGTTTGTTGCCCTCGAGTTGTTCGAGAAGCGCGAGTCCGGGCGTTGCGCCGTTTCCCGTTTCACTCACAGAAATTACTGCCGTGCTGCCAGGTCCGCTTTAACCTGGTTGAGTAAGTTGGCCGCCTCGCTGCCCTTAATTTTTTCGATATCGTCCTGGTATTTAAGCAGTGTACCGAGCGTGTCATTCACGGTTTCAGGGTCAAGATCGATCTTATCCAATTGAACGAGTGCGTTGGTCCAGTCGATTGTTTCCGCGACACCCGGTAGTTTAAAGAGATCTTTGGAACGAAGTCTTTGGACGAAAGCAACGATTTGGTCCGAAAGTTCGCCGGGCGCCTCGGGAACTTTTACGGCAAGAATTTCAAGTTCCCGCTGTGCATCGGGATAATCAACCCAATAGTAGAAACAGCGGCGTTTAATCGCGTCATGAATTTCACGCGTTCGGTTTGAAGTGATAATGACCAGAGGTGGATTTTCGGCAGTTACGGTACCGATTTCCGGAATGGTGACCTGAAAATCTGACAGAACTTCAAGAAGGAAGGCTTCGAAGGGCTCATCGGTACGGTCGAGTTCATCGATGAGCAAAACTGGTGGCAGTCCTGAATCATCGGGTTCCAGAGCCTGGAGCAACGGTCGTTTAATTAGGAATTGTTCAGAGAAAATGTCATTTTCGATCTGATCGCGGTCTCTATCGCCTGCGGCCTCAGAAATACGAATGTCAATCATTTGTCTTGAATAGTTCCATTCATAGACAGCTGAGGAAACATCCAGTCCCTCATAACACTGTAGTCTGATCAGACGTCTTCCAAGCGTTTCGGATAGTACTTTGGCGATTTCGGTTTTACCGACACCAGCTTCCCCTTCAAGAAATAGTGGTCTCCCAAGTTTTAGAGCCAGAAACAGAGCAGTAGCCAAAGATCTGTCGGCGACATATTTCCCATCCGCTAAGATATCGAGTGTCGTTTCAATCGTTTCGGGTAGGGGCGCGCTCATCTTTTATTCTCAATAGACCCTGATAAAACTGGGAGGCCGGTTTCCGGGCCTCCCTGAAAGTATCGATACGAAATCGAGCAGAAACGCCTCTCCTTCGCATATAAGATTTCTCTACGCAATCGCCTCAGCAACTGCACGTTTCGCCATCACCGTCACGAGATGTGCTCGATATTCAGAACTGGCGTGGATGTCGCTATTTAAATCACCATCTGGAATTTTGATATCTGCAACGGCATCGGGTGTAAAGCTTGACGCAAGAGCGTCTTCCATTTCAGGGACGCGGAAAGCGCAAGCGCCTGCACCAGTAACGCCGACACGAACGTCCGACCCTTTCTGCGAAACCATGACACCAACGATACAATATCTGGAGGCGGGATTCGGGAATTTCATATAACCCGCACGGTCCGGAACAGGATATGTAATCTTCGTAATGATCTCGCCTTCTTCGAGCGCTGTTTCAAACAGATCAAGGAAAAAGTCATCAGGCGCAATTTCTCGTTTATTGGTTTGAATAGTCGCACCCAACCCAACGACGGAGCTCGGATAATCGGCCGCCGGGTCATTGTTTGCGATGGAGCCACCGATGGTACCGCGGTTGCGCACCATTGGATCGCCAATGCCGCCAGCGAGTTTGGCAAGGGCAGGGATAGCACCTCTTACGTCCTCACTTGCTGCCACGACAGCATGGCGTGTCATTGCTTTAATGCTGACAGTACCGCCTGAAACTTCAATGCCCGCCATGTCAGGGACCTGGGCAAGGTCAATGACATCAGATGGGCGTGCCAAACGTTGTTTAAGCGTTGGCAGTAGCGTCATGCCACCTGACATATACTTGCCATCTTCAGCTGCGCCGAACTGATCTACAGCGTCGTCTACCGAGGATGCTTTGCTGTACGTAAATTCATACATCTTCTACTGTCTCCAATTACGCCTCTGTGTACTCTAATTTTCTATTTTTAAATTTATAACCTATTGGGCTTCGTTCATTACTTCTGACGCAGCCAAAATCGCTTTGACAATATTATGGTAACCGGTGCAGCGGCAGATATTACCTTCAAGCTCGTGGCGTACGGTCTTCTCGTCTAATTTCTCGCCTTTATGGCGATCGACGATACCAATCGCACTCATAACCATACCAGGCGTACAGAAACCACACTGAAGCGCATGATTTTCCCGGAATGCGGCTTGCATTGGGTGCAATTCCCCATCCTGTGCAAGGCCTTCAATTGTCGTAACTTCGCAACCGTCAGCTTGAACAGCCAGCATCGTGCAAGATTTCATGGGAATGCCGTTAATGTGAACTGTACAACAGCCGCATTGTGTTGTGTCGCAACCGACATGCGTCCCCGTGAGGCCTAAATGTTCACGGATATATTGCACCAGCAAAGTGCGATCCTCTGACTCGCCTTCGACGGATTTTCCGTTAATCGTGAATGAGAACTTAACCGACATCAGATACTTCCTTGTGCGGGGTGTAAGGTACCCCGAAAAAAACCCAAAACTACCGTGAAAAGCACCGATTTTTCTGATGGAACGGTGCCTCTCTGGCCTCCCAAGGGTGAAAGTATGACGCAGAACGCCTTTCGGTCAACCCGCGTTACACGATAGATTCTGATCCCAGCGAATTAATACGGTTAGTTAAGAACGACTAGAACAACAATAACGACCGCGATCAAACCGGCTACCCAGACAATGGGGCTAATACCCCCGGAATTCTGCGCTTCGTCGGTGGCTGCGGCTTCTGTAGCCTCTGTCGTTTCAGACACTTCCTCTGAAGGCGCTTCTTCGCCGCCCTCGGGAGTTTCGCCAACAATTTCCGCAAATTTACCGAAAAATTGGCCCGCCATCTTCTTTGCCGTTGAATCGATAAGACGTGATCCGATTTGAGCTAGTTTTCCGCCAACTTGTGCGGTGGCGGAGTACGTGAGAATCGTTTCGTTTCCGTCGGCTTCCAAATTAACTTCCGCACCACCTTTAGCGAAGCCTGCAACACCGCCTTGGCCTTCTCCGGTGATCTTGTACCCCGCAGGCGGGTTAATGTCCGAAAGTGTTACTTTTCCGGTAAATTTAGCGGAAACCGGCCCAACTTTCGTGGCGACTTTTGCGGAGAGCTCTGTTTCGGAATCTTTATTTAATTCCTCACATCCAGGAATACAGGTTTTAAGGACTTCTGGATCGTTTAGGGCATCCCAAACCTTTTCTCGAGGGGCGGGGATCCTGTATTCGCCAGTCATATCCATTAATTACTCTCCGTCGTTGAAAGTTCGATAATTCACTGTTGCCAATGGTTGGGCGAAAACTAGTGCTTTGTATCGCTATGGACAACCCTAAGCGGGCTGAATTTATGCGTTAACCGGCTGTTGAGAAAAATCGGGGATAAACTTGCATGCAGGGAGATCGTTATGCAGCCAGCAGTAAATAGTAGTTTCGACGTCGCGATTTGGTTTTTAGACCGTGCGCGCTCTGAAAATTCCTATTTACAGCCAAGAAAACTGCAGTTTCTTTTGTTTTTTGCTCAGGGGCACTATGCGGGGGCCTATCAAGGCCGTCGTTTGATGCCTTCGGTTTTTGTCGTGGATGAAGCCGGCCCCCTTGACCCCAACCTGTATCGTGCATTCGAACAAGGCCGCCCGAACGTATCGGAAGTGTCAATGGATGAAGAAATTCTTGTGTTTCTCGATGCGATTTGGCGGCGCTATCGGGACGACGAGCCGATGAAACTTGATCGACTGATCAGTCGGTATGGAAAGAATGATGTGGCCATTGAAAACCGCGACGGATCGGAAGTCGGCATTTCTTCGATGATGCACATGTTCGCCCGCGATGACGACAAGAAGAACAAACAGCCCAAAATGTTGCGAACCTATACTGGCAAGGCCGTTAAAGCGATTCCCTGGCGCCCGCCAAAATCAATCACCACGACAAGTAATGAGTAACACTGTTCGAGAGATTTGATATCGGATTGGATCGATTACGAGATGTCGGTCATACTGTCGTCGAAAAAGCGTACTCGGCGCTTGGCAAACGAACAGGTGGCAGATGAAAGAACGCGTTGTTTATTTAAGCGGTGAATTTGTTCCGGAGAGCGAGGCGAAGATCTCGATTTATGATCGTGGGTTTACGTCGGGAGATGGCATTTACGAGGCTACTCGGACGTTTGGCCATAAGTTGTTTCGGTTGGACGATCATCTAGACCGTTTATTCAACTCGTTAGACTACGTCCGGATCGACTGCGGCCTGTCGCGGGAGGAAATGACCAAAATCTGCACGGAGGTTGTGGAAAAGAATCTACCACTGCTTGGCGAAGATGATGATTATACACTCTGGCATGTAATCAGCCGCGGCGTTCGGTTGCCTGGTACGATGACCATGGCGGGCCCAACAGTGGCCATATTCGCACAGCCTGTTGATTTTACCCGTTATGCCCGAACCTATATCGACGGGGTGACCCTTGTTACACCGGCTACCCGGCGAACACCGCCGCAATCCCTTAGTCCGAAGGCGAAAATTACCAATAAAATGAATCACAATATGGCGGTTTTTGAGGCCCAACAGGTTGATCCTGATGCCATCCCTTTGATGCTTGATTTGGACGGCAATATCACTGAAACCGACACAGCAAATGCGTTCTTTGTTTCGAAGGGAAGGTTGTGTACGTCAAAATCGCGGACAGTCCTTGGCGGTATCACGCGCTTGGTGCTGTTTGAATTGGCGGCTGAATTGGGTATCGAGGTAGTGGAAGATGATTTTACACCCTTTGATATGTATGCAGCAGAAGAAGCCTTTATTAGCGGTACCAGTGGTTCAATTGTTCCGGTAAGTAATCTGAATGGATCTCAAATAGGGGATGCATTGCCCGGAGAAACTACTCTTAAGCTAATGCGAGCCTTCAACGAACTGTTGGGTATGGATTGTATTGCCCAGGCTATTCGTCACCTCGGTGACAATGAGGCGAAGGAACTTTTGTCGACCTGGGAAGAGCGCTTGGGTTAGATGAAGTAGAAAAGCATATAGAGCGATAGCAATACCGCGACCCACAGGACTGTTGACCCCGTTGGCCATGTCCGCGCCAGTAAACCTTCTGGTCCATGATGACGGAATACGCCGGCGATAAATTTTTCGACACGGTTCAGGAACGCGCTGCGAATTTGGCGATCGGCAGGCACAAACACATTACCCAGGCTCCTGATAACGTTTGGGATCAAGCGACGATAGGTCCAATCGAAATCGAGATTAATCGCCTTGAGCTGCGGTGGATAATACCCTTTCTTTACGAGGTAGGTGAAGACGAGGGCTGAGAACAACAGCAGCTGAAGATGCGTAATGACGTGCGAAGTAGTATAGGCCTGGAAATCTTCCGGGAACGGTAGAGCAGCGAGCAAGGGTGCCGGATAAATACCGATAGCGATGCACAGGAAGGCAGTGATACCCATGGCAATTAGCATATTGAGCGGTGCTTCTTGCGGACGCTGGCCGGAATCCTGATTGAAAAAGGCGAAATAAGGGACCTTGATGCCGGAATAAAGCAACACACCGGCTGCCGCGAAAAGCAACACGATCCAGGCAACCCAGTGACCTTGTTCAGCTACTGCAGCGATGATGATCGACTTCGATATAAAGCCCGAAAACAGAGGAAAGGCAGAAATTGAGGCTGCGCCCACCATACAAAAACCTGTTGTATAGGGCATTGATTTGTATAGCCCGCCGAGTTCCGAAGCCTTAGCCGTCCCCGTTCGATACAAAACCGCCCCCATCGACATGAAGAGCAGCGCCTTATAGAGAACATGAGATACTGCATGAGCAGCAGCGCCATTGAGCGCCATTTCAGTCCCGACACCAACGGCGACAACCATATAACCGAGCTGATTGTTAAGGCTGTATGCCAGGACGCGTCGCAGATCGTTCTCGATCAATGCGTAGAAAATCGGGAACGCGGCCATCGTTGCACCGATCCAGATGAGCATCTCGGTGCCTGGGAAACCACGTGCGAGAGCATAAATTGCGAGCTTTGTCGTAAAGGCTGAGAGAAATACTGTGCCGGTAACGGTGGCTTCGGGATAGGAGTCTTGAAGCCAGTTATGCAGAAGCGGAAATGCCGCCTTGATCCCAAACGCGATAAAGATCAGGACGGGCCCCGGTCCACTTAATTCCATCTTGGCGAAGTCCAAGGAACCTGACGCCTTGAATTGCAGGATTGCGCCGGCGAGTAGAAGCACCCCGGACCCGACCTGGATGATCAGGTAACGCATGCCAGTTTTGTACGCATGTTCGGATTTGTTCGCCCAAATGAGGAAGACAGAGGCAATCGCGGTGCCTTCCCAGTAAACAAACAGGGTAATCAAATCGCCTGCAAATGCGCCGCCAATAGCAGATCCTGCATAAATGAGTCCGGCCATTTGTTGGACGGAATCTTTCATGTGGAAAGCGAAAATGATGCTGATTGCGGCGGCTATATGAAAAATATAGCCAAAGATCAGGCTCAACCCGTCGACGCGAACCGGAGCGAGGGTGTAGCCAAATAGATCAAAGCCAAAATGAATGCCTTCGGGAAGAACGAGCAATCCCCAAAAACCAATAACCGGCAATGCGAGCATATAGGCGTTGCGAACGACATGTGGCAGCAGCGGAACTAAAATTGCTCCGACAATGAGAAGAAGGCCAGGCGGGAACTCAATCATCGTCGGCCTCTTGGTAATAATCTTCATCGCGCATAAATAATGTGCGCAGCAATTTTGCCCCTAGAAACAGAACAGCGCAGGCAACAAGCCCGAAGATCGGATAAATGCCGATCCAGTTCTCAACGTCATAATGAACATGTTTGTGATAGAAAAAGTCTGCAACAAAGCTTAGACCGCAGGCGACATAAAGCGCCAAGACGAGTTTTTTGACGTTATTCCGGTCGTCCAACCAGTAGGACTTTTCATCGGGCTTTTTTTGATCCGCCATTTAAACCTCTTCTTCAGCCCTGAATACCGGCCACCGGTGCCAGCATTTTGTATATGCGGTCGGCGTAAAAGAATAACAGGATGCAGCCAGCGCTCGTTATGGTCATTGCGAATAGGCAGAACGGCGGAGCCTCCTTAATTTTGCCAAATCGTACCCCGTTCCAGAAATCAACTTCCTCATGGTGGTCATCGTGGTGGTCGTCTTTTCGTTCCGGCAAAAAGAAACCACGGGCCACTAACGGCATCAAATAAGCAATATTGAGAAGCGAGCTGGCCATAAAAACAATCATGAAGAAGATGAGGTTCGCTTCTGCCGCAGAAAGCATCAAATACCATTTGCTCCAGGATCCGCCGAGTGGTGGCAGACCGATAACGCTGAGAGAACCGATCAAAAAGGCAATGAATGTAAACGGCATGACCCGCCCGAGCCCATCCATCTCCGAAATTTCGGTTTTGTGACTTGCGACGAGAATTGCACCGGCACAGAAGAAAAGCGTTATCTTTCCAAACGCATGCATAGCGATATGCATGCCGCCACCGATAATTCCAATACTGTTGGCGAGGGCCGCTCCGAGGACGATATAGGATAGCTGGCTAACGGTGGAGTAGGCGAGCCGAGCCTTCAGGTTGTCTTTGGTCAATGCGACACAGGACGCAACGATTACAGTGAAAGCGGCGATGTACATCAGCCAATCGTCCTGGCCGATCCCCGCCAAAGTATCGATCCCAAAAATGTAAACGATGACTTTTAAAACGGTGAAGACGCCTGCTTTGACCACCGCAACGGCATGAAGTAAGGCACTTACCGGTGTCGGTGCCACCATCGCTGCTGGCAGCCATCGGTGAATTGGCATTAATGCAGCCTTACCAATGCCATACATGTAAAGGAACAGGAGAAGCCCCAGAATTGGTCCTTCCGCTTTACCTTTCAGAATTCCGCCTGGCGTGAAGTCCAGTGTACCCGTAAGGAACCATGTCCAGATAATTGCCATCAGCAGGAATGCAATCGACGTACCGATCAATATGCCAAGATAGGTCCGTCCGGCCTTTACGGCATCTTTGGTTTCGGAATGGATTACCAATGGGTATGTCGAGATCGTCAGGATCTCATAAAAGATAAATAGTGTGAGCATGTTTGCGGAGAAACAAATCCCCATCGCACTCGAAATTGCGATTGCGAAACAAGCGTAGAAACGCGTTTGATTTTCCTCATGATGTGATCGCATGTAGCCTATTGAATAAAAGGTCGTAACGACCCAAAGGCCTGACGCAACCATGGCGAAAAGCATGCCGAGCGGTTCGACTTCAAAGGCAATTGCCAATCCCGGAACGATTTCTGCGAGGACAAAACCAGGACGACCACCGGAAGTAACCTCCGGTACGAGACCAAACACAATCAACGCGAGGCAGGCGGAAGTCGCTAACGTAATTGCATCGCGAAGATTCGGATAACGATCATTCAGCAGAATCAGGACCATACCAAAAATTGGTAATCCGATGGCGAATGCGACAGCTGTTCCTCCGGTCATCCGCCTGCCCCCAGGAGTTGCATGGCGGCCTGTTTAGCAACGCCCACGGTTAAATCCGTATTGATACCGAAGAACACGCTGGCTCCGATCAATATCCAGGTTGGGATAAGCATCGATGGTGGTGCATCTTCAATATCGCCAGCGTTTTCAGGAGCGGGTTTCAAATAGGCGACTTCGACAACCCGCCAAATATAAACGACGGCTAGAAGTGAGCTCAGCAGGATCAAGAGAGCAGCAAACCACCAGCCACGGTCCAAGGCACCGACGACGAGATACCATTTGCTGACAAAGCCAACTGTCAATGGAACGCCAATGAGGCTCAGCCCGCCGACGACAAAAGCGGCCATCGTCCAGGGCATACGTTTTCCAAGCCCGGCCATGTCGTCGAGCCTTACCGAGGCAATTTGATAAAAGACGCACCCGAGCGCGAGGAACATGCCGCCTTTCATCAGGGCGTGATTGAAAAGATGAATGATGCCGGCAGCAATACCGTTAACGTTGGCAAAACTGATACCAAGGACCATGTACCCGATTTGGGCCACGGATGAATACGCCAGCATCCTTTTGATATCCGGTTGAAAAATTGCAACGGCCGACGCGGCGAACATGGCGATGACAGACAGCACGAGTAAAATTGTATCGAGTGGCATCACACCAAACGAAAGTTTTACGTTAAATATACTGAAGAGGAAGCGGAGCAGGACGTAGACAGCAACTTTTGTTGCCGTCGCTGCCAGAAAGGCACTGACGACTGAGGGCGCATAGGTATATGCGTTGGGGAGCCATAAATGTAGTGGGAAGAGTGCCAGCTTTAGCGAAATTCCGACGACCAGGAACCCAAATGCAGCGCCGACGGTTCTGCTCAATGGCTGATCTGCGAGCCGTTTCGCCAAGTCTTCCATATTGAGCGTGCCGGTTTCGGCGTAAAGGAGCCCAATGCCGATAACGATAAAGGTAGCGCCGATCGTTCCGAGAACCAGGTACTGATAGGAGGCTGTAAGGGCGCGCCTGTCTTTGCCCATAGCAATCAGCACATAGGAGGACAAAGAAGAAATTTCGAGGAAGACGAACAGATTAAATGCGTCGCCTGTTATCGTTACGCCAAGCAAGCCGCACAGACACAGCATATAGGAGGTATAGAACAGGTAGACGCGGTTAACGCCGAATTCCGCGCGTACGCTTTCACGTGCATAGGGCGTTACGACGGCACCGATTGCAGAAACAATCAAAAGGACAAAAGCGTTTACGGTGTCGACACGATATTCGATTCCAAGAGGTGGAGCCCAGTTGCCCATGTGATAGCTAATAGGGTCGCCGACGATTACCTGTTGAAGCAGTAGCCACGAAATGACGAGGCAAGCCCAGGATCCGAAGAGTGCGACGATCCACGCCCAGTCGCGATACCGCACGAGCATACAAATTGGTGCGCAGAGCAGCGGAATCACGACCTGTAATGCAGCGAGATGTTCAATCACGTGTCATCATCCTGATCGTGAATTTCGTCTTCTTCTATTGTTCCGTATGCTTCGTTAATTCTAACCACTAACGCGAGACCCAGTGCGGTCGTGGCTACGCCAACGACGATCGCTGTGAGGATCAGGACATGGGGTAGGGGATTGGAATAGGTGGTTACGCCATCAGCAATTATTGGTGCGGTGCCGCCCTGCACTTTACCAAACGTAATGTACATCACGAAAACCGATGCCTGAAAAATGTTAAGTCCGACAATTTTTTTAACGAGATTGTCGTGCGCGATCACGATATAGAATCCAGCCATCATCAGGAAAACGACGATCCAGTAATTATAAAGACCAACCGCGGCCATCTCAGTCGTCTCCCTTCGTCTGGCGATGTCGGGCGAAAGTGAAGAAAACCATTACCATGACGGAAGTGACTGTAATTCCGACGCCAAGTTCTACGAGGAGGATTCCAAGGTGCTGACCATGGACAGGGTCTTGGGCCATGACGGAATAATCAAGATACTTGCCGCCGACGAGCATGTCGTAGACGCCGACCCCGGCAAAAAGTAAAACACCAAGGGCGATGCCAAATCGTAAAATACCGCGTGGCAGAACTTTGCCAGCGTCCTTCAGGCCGAAGATCAATGCATAAAGAATAAATCCGGCTGCGAAAATTACGCCAGCCTGAAACCCGCCGCCCGGTCCGAAATCACCATGAAATTGAACATAAAGACCAAATAGCATGATGAAAGGCATCAACAGTTTCGCAACAACGCGCAGAACGAGATAGCTATGCATCTTCGTCCTCCCGTCTGCGACCGATGTGGCGCCAATTTCCAAGAAGCAAAATAACGCCAACGCCTGCAGTGAAAATCACGGTGACCTCTCCGAGGGTATCGTATCCGCGGTAACTCGCCAGAACCGATGTAACGACATTCGGGATGCCCGTTTTTTCAGGTCCTTCCTTTAAATAGGACGGTGCGACATGTCTATGCGCGGGTGCATTTGGATCGCCATAATGTGCAAGATCCAGTGTTCCGTATATGAGTGCGGCACCGGTAAGGATAACCACAATCAGCGGCAATATTTTTGTATGGCTTGGTTTCTTTTCGCGGTCGGTTGTAAGCGCGATTGTTCCCAGAGCAAGAACCGTTGAGATACCAGCACCCACAGATGCTTCAGTAAACGCGACATCGACAGCGTCAAGAATTACGAAAATCGCTGCCGCCATCAGGCTGAAAATGCTGCCAAGCATTACGACGGCGAACAGATTTCGAATTCGTAAGATTCCGAAAACCGTCAAAGACATAAAAGCCAGAATGGCGATATTGGAAAAATCTTCTATGGCGATTTCTCCTTCTCTTCATCTGAACGAAGATCTGAGTCTAGGATCGGTTCCACTCCGCTACTCAACGCAGCATGCGCCAGGGCGAAACTGGCGGCGGGGCTGGTAAAAAATATGAATATGAGAATTAGAAGTAACTTCGCGGCAATCAGAGATATTCCTGCTTGAAGGATAAGGCCGGCAATAATAGTTCCGGCTCCAAGCGTGTCGGTAATACTTGCCGCATGCATTCTTGTATAAACATCGGGTAGGCGCAAAACACCGACGCCTCCGACGATCATCGAAAATGATCCCGCGATAATCAGTAGCCAACTCAGTATGTCGATGATCATCATTGACATCACAATGGCTCCTCATCGTCATGCGCTCGGCCGAGGTCGCCATATTTGAAGACTTTAAGGACCGCGATTGTTCCAACAAAATTGATCAACGCATATACCAGTGCGATATCCATAAAGTCCGGGCGACCCATCAGGAATCCCAAGACAGCTATCATCAAAACAATTTTGGTACCAAACATGTTGACGGCGACAATCCGGTCATAAATCGACGGACCCATGATCGCCCGAATAAGCGCAAGGATCATTGTAATGAGGAGTGCGGCGGCTGCGGCAGCAAACATTATTTATCCTCTCCCACCATTCGGGTGACGCGACGATCCATCTCGCCCCCCATCAGATCTTCTGCGCCGGAGCGGGTTAAGGCATGAACCAGAATTTCTCCATTGGCGACGTCGACCGAAATCGTTCCAGGAGTGAGCGTGATCGAGTTGGCATAGATTACTTGTCCGAGATCACTGGTCTGGGAGGCCTTTACGCGGAGAAGCGTAGGCGTGACAGGAAGGGATGGTGCCAGGATCAACTTTAGAACATCGATGTTGGCTTTGATGATCTCAATGATCAGCCACGGAATGTACGTAAAGGCGCGCCATGTTAAATGGATTGGGTGGCCTTCTTGGTCGATAAGATCCATGCGCTGCATAATTGAAACGACGACTGCGCAGGAAATGACGCCCAACGTTGTTATAAGCAGGGTGTAATGTCCCGAAAGGACAAGCCACACGGCGAACAGGACCGCCCCGAGCGAAATTGAATGAATAAAGCGGTTCCCCATCCCGGAAGACCCAAACTACCTAACTAACTGTTTTTCTATATTCACGAGTTTGCCGAAGCGATTGGCAAATCGTTCCCCATTCCAGCCAAATTATTATGGCTTGATCGTCTTTTCCACCCGAATTTGCGGATTTTGTGCCTAAATTCTCGGAATTATTTGCATTTCGAAGTGCCAGAAACCCTTGACTTTTTCAAATTAACCTTTTTTCACCATACGTTAGCGTATGGTGAAATAAAAAAAGATATATGGGTTACTAAAAATCAGTGATAGATTAACAGAGTTAAATATTGGGGGAGTGTTCGCGTTGAGTGAGTCAGATTCGTTGTCTGGAACTGTAGATTCAGTACAGATTCGAGGCACCGTTAAGTGGTTTAATGTAGTCAAGGGCTATGGTTTTCTTACACCGGATGACGGGTCACCCGATGTATTCTTACATCTGACCGTACTTCGCATGGCTGGACATGAACGTCTTGCACCTGGTGCAACGGTAGAATGTGAGGCCGTAAAGGGCGCAAAAGGAATGCAGGTGTTGCGTGTCGTATCTGTTGATACGTCAACTGCGGATCCTGAAGAACAGGCTAGCGGCGGCCAGTCGATGGCGGTACAGCCACCGGAACCGACCGGGCCGGTCACAGACTTGATGAGCGGAACCGTAAAATGGTTTAACCCCCACAAGGGGTATGGATTCGTGTGTCTCGATAATAGCGAAGAAAGTGACATCTTTGTACATATGGTGACGCTTCGAAATGCCGGTATAGCAAGTCTGATCACCGGACAGTCGGTTGAAGTACGAATTACAGATGGTCCAAAGGGACGGCAGGCGGCAGAGGTTAAACTTTCAGATTCCGCTGCGCCTTCCGAGTAAAATCCGGGCAGAAATATGAGGGAAAACCTGCGTTAGAAAGGCGACCTTGTAGCTGGTTCGACATGCTCAAAAGAATTTTTTTGGGACTAACCCTAATTTCTTTGATTAGCGGTACGAGCATGCCTCCGGTTTTGGCGCAATCGAGCTCAGGTGTTCGGTTCGAAAGGTCGTCGCTGGCAATTCAGACTGCGTCAAAATCGCATAAGTTTTCGATAGAGATTGCAAGCACCGAGCGTCAACAACAGCATGGGTTGATGTTCAGACGCCGCATGGCGGCTGATGCGGGAATGCTCTTTATCTATCCTGTTCCACAGGTAATTACGATGTGGATGAAAAACACCTACATTCCGCTCGACATGTTATTTATCGGTCCTGATGGAACGATTGTCAGCATCGTACAACGCGCGATACCGGGTTCGCTGGAAACGATTTCGTCGACGGAACCGGCAATTGCTGTGCTTGAAGTCAATGGCGGAACCGTCTCGCGGCTGAAAATAAAGCGAGGCGACCGTATCAATTATCCAGCATTTCAGGGAACACGTTAGGTCTGTTTCCGTTTTCAACGGAAATTAGGGCCGTTTTTGCGGTCATTTAATCTCAGATCGGAATATTTTGCCGATTTTCGTTCAACGCAGATTTAAGCCGGCGGATCGAGTTTCGTCATCGTTGGCAGAGCCTCCCAGTTTTCACCGGCGGCGAGCATGCATGAGACACCGTTCGGCATCGTCAGAATGATTGTCCAGCTTTTTCCAGCGCTTGAGGATAGAATTTCAAGAACTCCCCCATTATTGGCGACGCCCATGGCGACGGGGGCTTCCGAATATTGTTGAGAGAGTTGCGCTATCACCTGGGTTCTATCGGTGCACATTGGTTGCTGTGCGGAAGCAGGCGAGAAAACGCCCAAACTGGCGATTGCAACGGTTACGAGGGCGGTACGGAGCATCGGCTTCTCCTTTCCCTATAGTGGGTTTGCCCTGTTGGTGCTGCAAGTTTGGGGCCAATAATGTTAATGAACCCTTACTACATGGCTAAATTGAAAGGGGTAAATTCCGCTATCAATAGGGTGGTTCGACCGGTCTTGCGTCGTAGCGGCCTTTAGTGTTTTCTCTGGACGAATTTTCATATCCGGATTTTATATCCACCGAGCAAGCGAGAGAACGAATGGGCCCAAGTGACGGTCGTGACGATGACGACCTTAAAGAATCGAAAGAGGTGGAAACGCCGACAGGTCCACCACCTGGCCATACGCTTGAGGACCACGAATATGGTGACGTGTTCTTTCATGATCATGGTCCTGATGCTGATCATGATCATGATTCAGATTTCGACGGTCCAATTGAAGAAAACCCGCTGTGGATCGCTGATAACGTCCGTTTAAACAGCGTTGGAATTGATGTGGGGTCATCGGGAACCCAGGTGATTTTTTCGCGGCTCCATTTACGTCGAATGGCGGAGGATATGTCGAGCCGCTATTTCGTCGTCAATCGTGAAACCCTGTTCCAATCGCCTGTTGCCTTGACGCCATATGAAAGCGAAACACGGATTTCTGATGAACAGTTAGGTCAAATCCTGGATAAGGCATATGAAGCGGCGGGCCTTAGCCCTGACGACATCGACGCAGGCGCTGTCATACTGACCGGTGAAGCCCTCCGACGGGAAAACTCCCAGGCAATTGCTGCAACCGTTTCGGACAAAGGCGGCGATTTCGTTTGTGCAACGGCAGGCCATCATATGGAGAGTATGCTTGCGGCTTTTGGCTCCGGCGCCGCAAAAGCGTCGCTCGATGACGATCGCCGCATTTTGAATGTCGATATTGGCGGCGGCACAGCCAAACTGGCAATTTTGGAAGAGGGGCAGGTGAAAGTGACTGCCGCTGTCCATGTTGGTGGACGATTGCAGGTTGTCGATGATGATGGCGTTATTGTCAGGCTTGATCCTGCCGGTAAAACCCATGCAGCGCGCGCAGGTTTTGACTGGTCGATCGGGGACAAGGTCACATCGGAAGAACTCGACAAAGTGGCAGATGGTATGGCGGCCACTTTAATAGACTCTCTCGTAATTCGACCTATTCCGGACGACATCGAGAATTTTTATCTAACCGATCCAATCCTTGATTGGGGACAGATCGATGGCGTGATGTTCTCTGGCGGAGTCGCCGAATATGTTTATGCCAGGGAAGAACGTGATTTCGGTGACATGGGACGGCGTTTGGGGCATGCGATCTCCAAGCGTTTGGAGGCGGGAGCCTTGCCCTGGAAATTAATGCCTGCCGGCGAGTGCATTCGTGCGACGGCACTCGGTGCATCGGAATATTCTGTGCAGCTTTCGGGCAACACCTGTTTTATTTCCAACCACGGAGAGCTTCTGCCCCGGCGAAATTTACAAGTTATTCAACCACCGTACGATTGTCCGGATGACATTGATCCCGATGAGGTGGCGCGCGTGGTTAAGGCGCATCGCCGGGCTTTCGAGGTTGACAATGATGACCGTGAAATTGCGCTGTCGTTCCACTGGAAGGGTATGCCCGCTTATGAGCGGATGAATGCTTTCGCCAAGGGCTTGGTTAAGGGGCTGGACGACATGATTGCGGCAGGTAAACCGCTTTTCATTGTTCTGGACGGTGATATCGCCCAGTCGCTTGGCCATATCCTGAAAGATGAGCTGGAGGTGCCCGTTGGCGTTCTTGTCATCGATGGTGTGGTTTTGTGGGATTTTGACTATATCGATCTTGGAAAAATCAGGTTGCCCTCGAAAACGGTGCCGGTAACCATCAAGTCTCTCGTGTTTTCAGATGACCCAAGGTCAGGGCAGCGGCTCGATCATGAGCATTCGCACGATCATCGTGGGGGCCACCATCATCATAGTCATGATGGTCACAATCATTCCCACGACTAGAGCGATCATCGCAGGATGGATGATAAATAGAGGCTTGTTGTACTTGGCAGTGATAGCGTTTCGAGTATAAAAATGGGGCAACTAAATCGATCGCGAATGCGTCCGAAAATGAAAAAGCAAAGAGAGTAGATTGATGGCAGAAGATGGTGGACAGAAAACAGCAATAGTTTCCGATGAAATGGCGAAAAAGTTCGCTTCGGAAAAGGAAACACCCTATACGCGCTGGGTTCGGGACGAAGGACTGGACATCATCGATTCAATCTACGTCAAGAACCTTTATACCGTAGAGTTAAAACCCTGGGCCCGCCGTGAGGGGAGTGGTGTTTATCTCAACCACGATGCCTCCCGGACCACAAATGATTGTTATGTATGTGAAATTCCTGCCGGTAAGAAGTTGGCGCCGCAGCGGATGATCTTTGAAGAAATGATCATGATTTTATCCGGGCGTGGCTCTACCAGCGTCTGGAATGACAAAGGAGACCGGATTACCTTTGAATGGGGTCCCGGCGCCTTATTTGCAATTCCTCTTAACTGTTGGCATCAGCATTTTAATGCCTCCGGTCAGGATCCGGCGCGGTTTGTCGCTGTTACCAATGCGCCTCCGCTTGTCAATGTGTATGAGGATCCGGAATTCGTTTTCAACACGCCATATGATTTCAATGGCCGTTTTGATGGCGAGCCCGACTATTTTGCAGCAAAAACCGAAACAGAAGGTTTCAAGCTGGTAACGAATTTCGTGCCCGATGCTGTAAATTTGCCACTCATTACCGCAAAAGAACGGGGTGCCGGCGGCGGCCATATCCGTTTCAATTTCGCGAAAAGTTCAATGAATGCCCATATTTCTCAGTTCCCAATCGGAACCTACAAGAAATGCCATCGTCACGGGCCGGGTGCTCACGTTATTATTCTGTCTGGAGAAGGCTATTCCCTGATGTGGCCGGATGGTGAAGAACCGCGCTATTACCCATGGGAGGTTGGAACCATGATTGTTCCGCCAAATATGTGGTGGCATCAGCATTTCAACACAGGGCCGACGCCGTCACGCTATCTCGCCTTTAAATATGAAGGTGTTGCAGTAAGAAACGCGCAGGGTGTTCCGAAATCCTGGATTTCTTCTCGCATTGGCGGTGATCAGATCGATTATGCGGATGAGAGTGAGGCTGTACGGTCCAGATTTACCGAAGCTCTTGCTAAACACGACCTGGAACATGATATGGATCAGTTCTATGACGCAGAAATCCCTGATCTGCCACCTAAACCGGCAGCGGCCGAATAGATTTCAGGAAAGTATTTATACAACAAAAAAAGGGAGCGGTTACCGTTCCCTTTTTGTTTGAGTAATTTATTAAAAATATTCGATAAACCCCGGTATTTAGGGTATTTTTATCTCTGACATGAACTTGGATGTTGGGTTCATCATCGCTGGTAAAAAAACCAGTAGCAAGGATCGTAAATACCACTAACACGGAATCCGGTTCGGCTCGTTTACCGATTGTTCCGAAAGCCAATTATCGTTCCAGCTCGACTGGTGTTAATTCTCGGAGATTTATCGAAAGATAATGTGACCGTTTATCTTGCCTGATCGTAAAAAACGGCTTATGTGGTTCGTCGTCGGGGTGTAGCGCAGCCTGGTAGCGCATCTGCTTTGGGAGCAGAGGGCCGGGAGTTCAAATCTCTCCACCCCGACCATTCTTTATTATCGTAGGTTTCTAGCGGCTGTTAGTGAGTTGTTCTTGCTTTTAGCTTTTCGCGCAACCTGGTTTCGAGCGCCTTTGCGCGTTTCATTTGTTGCGGTGACATTTGTTGCGCCATGAAGTCGCGTACTAGAAGAACCGGGTCGTTTTGCAGCTTCTTCGGCTTGTTTTTATCCCTTGCAGCTCCAAGGTTTGTCCAAACGTACGCCTGAACGTAATCCTTCTCTACGCCTTTTCCGCCATAATGCAGAAGACCGAGTGCATACTGAGCTGCTGAATGTCCTTTTTCAGCTGCGGCTTTGTACAATCTGGCGGCACTTGCATAGTTCTGCGCGACACCTGTTCCTCTTTCGTACAGGTTTCCAAGGGCATATTGCGCTTTTGTATATTCGTTGTCGGCCGATTGCTGGAACAACCGCGCCGCATAAACAGGGTCACGAACGACACCTTTTCCTTTGAGATAAAGACGCGCAAGGGCGAATTGAGCGGCGGCGTGATCGGATTGCGATGCTTCATGGAACCAACGAGCCGCCTTTTTATAGTCCTGCGGGACACCCAAGGCGATTAAACACATCATACCAAGGGAATATTGTGCAGGGGGATGGCCCTGCGCGGCGGCGAGTTTGTACCATTTGACTGCTTCACTGTAATTGAGTGCAATGCCCAGCCCCCTGCGATATATATCGCCCAGCATATGTTGCGAGGGCCGGTGTCCTAGATCGGCAGCACGACGTAACCATACGAGAGACTTTGAATAACTTTTGGAAACGCCTTTGCCTTTTAGGTATGCCCGCGCAACAACGTTTTGTGATTTGCGATGTCCTAGATCGGCACCTTTTTGAAACCAGACTATTGCTTCTGCATCACTTTTTTTGGTGCCAATCCCTTTTCGATACGCATCACCGACAGCAAAAAATGCTGGTCTGTAACCAAGCGTAGCCGCATCTTTGAACAGTTTAATGGCCTCTTCCGGGGATTTTGCGACCCCCTGTCCCAATTTATAGAGACGGCCCAGAGCAAAAGTACCCTTGCGATGTCCTCTGTTTGCGGCTTCGGTATACCAGTGAGCGGCCCGTTCGAAATCCTGTTTGACGCCATATCCCTTTTCGAACGCCCGCGCCAACGCATATTGGGACTTAGCCAGGCCTTTCGCAGCGGCTAGCCGGTACCAACCTGTGGCAACCATGTCATCTCGCTCGATGCCCAGACCTTTTCGATAAGCATATCCGAGCGCATGAAGCGCCTTTTTGTATCCCTTCTCAGCAGATTTTTTGAACCAAAATGTTGAAAGGGAGTAGTCTCTTTGAACGCCCTGTCCCTTTCGATAGGCGATTCCAAGGCGATATTGTGACTTGGTGTGTCCCTTTTCAGCGGCTTTCCTGTACCACTTAATGGATTCCTGGTGGTTTTGGGCGACACCGCGCCCTTTTTGTAAAGCCCGTGCAACCGCGTATTGTGATTCAAGGTTGCCGCTGTTGGCGGCCGTTAGTTTGGTCTGAAACGAATTGCTGGTAACCGTAATCGCCGGTTGGCCTGACACAGAACTTTGTGCAACCGCGTAGATCGGGCAAACCGAGGTCAAAACAAGCCCAACAACTAATAAACGCAAACGACCGGGCAAATTCCTAGATTTCAATTCGTTCTATAATTGGTGCCGAATAAATTTGCCGGATAATTTATCACATTGAACGTGCGTTTGTCCTCATCGAATCTTTTGAATTTCCTAACCAAATTCGTTAATACTGTTGCAAATTCGCAAATTGATAAAATTCCAAACTGGTCGAAGAAGAGACAATTAAATATGGCGACAGCAAGAATTTATAAACCGGCGAAAACTGCGATGCAGTCAGGAAAAGCCAAGACAAAAAAGTGGATTCTTGAATTTGAACCATCTGCTGCTAAGAGGCCGGATAAACTAATGGGATGGGTTGGCAGCAAAGACATGGCTGGTGATCAAGTTAAGCTCCGATTCGCGGAAAAAGCACAAGCAATAGCTTTCGCAGACCGTTGTGGCATCGAATACCGTGTGCAAGACCCCGCCGAACGGGATATCTCACCTAAGAGTTATGCCGATAATTTTCGTCCTGACAGGGTAACCGGCAATTGGACGCATTAGTCCAAAGCGGAATCTACTTAAACTGAGCGGGCCAAGTCGGAAAATCATTATGACATTTGGTTTGCCCACTTCATTGATCGCTATCCTTTTCAAGCAAGACAAAGATGGAATCAAATCGGCTGCTGTTCTAAATAGGGCGTGCAGCGCGCCCGTAGCTCAGCAGGATAGAGCAACGGACTTCTAATCCGTAGGTCGCAGGTTCGAGTCCTGCCGGGCGCGCCAGCTTATTTTTTGGTTCTTCTCGTTTGTTTTTCTAAAACTCTTAGGGGAGGGTTAGTCGAATGACCACCCGTTCTCTAATTCAAGTCATCTTCCAAGGGCGTTGTTCTTTTAATATAGGGTGGGGGGCGGTTTTCGTTCCATTCCCCAAATTAGTGATGGCAGAAAACACATGGAAATTGCTCTCACACTTAACCGTCATTGTCTGTGTATTTTTTATTGGAGGCCGTAAGTTCTGCAGATTTCTTCACGTAGATAACGAGTGATCCCATTAAGATGATGGCCAAAACACCGACAAAATAAAAACTTAGCTCGAGACCGGCGAATTCTGAAACGGTGCCCATCAGAATAGGGGCACTTATTGAGGCAACCCTGTTCATGGTACTTCGAAGACCGACTGCTTTTCCGCGGTCCTCTTGGTCGACGGCTCTTAAGACTGTCGAAATTATAATTGGTTGCGTTGAGCCATTCGCTGCACCGAGTGTGGCCGCTGCTATTGCGAGCATCCAGAACATACCGAAAGCAGGCGTGAGGGCTATCGCCAGGATGCCGGCAAGTACAATTGCCATTACAAACCAGTAGGGTTTGAAAATTCGTGCCATCCATTTGGTTGATAAAGCGCCAAAGAGCGCGGCGACTGAGACGACCGTGACCAAAATTCCGATTTCTGTGCCACTAAATCCCGTACGTCCAAGGTAAACGACATAAAATCCGCTATGGGTACTGGCGCCAATATGAGAGAGTGCGCTTATCATCACAATTAGTGCGATCGCGGGAACAAAAAGCAGGCGGAAGGCTGCTACATAATCGACCCAGCGAGGTAAAAGGTCTCGAACACGCAACTGCGTATGCATTGGTGTCTTTGAATTTTGATCCATGGAAGGATTCTTTGGTAGGGACACCGCACAAAGGAGCATTCCTAATCCTGCTACGCTGATAACAGCGAATGGCAATATTGGCCCATAGACGTCCCAATGAACCCAGTTGGGTCCATAAGTATCCCAAACCCATCCGATAAAGATTGGAGCAAAAAGTGGACCAAATCGGCAAGTAAAACTCAGCCGAATTGTGAATTTTGTACTACCACGCATATGGTGGCCGATAAGTGTTTGCGCTCCTATCCAACCCATGGCATCTGCCAATCCGAGAAGCATCTGCAAAATCAATGCTGCTCCAATCCATGGCATTGCGGGGAATAAAAGGGGTGTGATTACTGCGATGATTCCAAAGAAAATCATAACGCGGCGCCCGCCAAGCCGATCCATCAGGACACCGCCGTGAATGGAAAGGATTAATGGTAGAAAAAACCTCGAGCTTATAACGACCCCGATCAGAAAATCGGAAGTTTCGATAATAGCCAGCCAAAGGGGAACGACGACAAGCGCAAGGTAGTACATCGTGGTACTAGCCAAGCCAATACCATAGACAGCCAATTGGAGATGCCAGGGTACAGGTGTCGGTCTATCCAAATCGGTTGCCAAGTGGAATGCCTAATTGTTCTCTGTGAAACCGAAGATTATTCAGCACTATATCACTGAATAACTAGGTCCACCCACGGGATAAGTCACTCCAGCGGCTTTAAATCTCCCAACATTGTCGGAATAAGCTCCGATACAGTGGGGTGGATGTGTACCGCGCGTTGAATAACTGAATACGGTGCATCCGCATACATGATGTCGAGGAGGGAGTGTATGACCTCGTCACCACCGATTCCAAGAATAGTTGCGCCAAGAATTCGATCTGTTTCGGCATCAATAAGCACTTTCATAAAACCTTGTGTTTCGCTTCTTTCGCGAGCCCGACCGATACGGGTCATCATCATTTTTCCGATAAGAGCCTTTTTCCCGGACTCCCGGACCTGATTTTCGGTCAGGCCAACGCGACCGAGTGGCGGATCGATAAAGAGCCCGTAATTCGTAATGCGGTCGGAAACCTTTCGTGGCTCGTCATCGAACATGTTGGCCGCTAATATTTCGTAGTCATTATATGAGGTATGGGTGAAGGCACCGCGACCATTCACATCGCCTATAGCCCAAATCCCCGGAATATTTGTCTGCAACTGATCGTTGACTTTTATATAGCCGCGGTCATCCGTTTCTACGCCAGCTTTGTCGAGGCCCAGGTCATCGGCATTTGGTTTGCGTCCAACGGCCAGAAGCAAATGGCTTCCGACGATTTCTTCAGAACTACTTTCACAGTCGGCGTTAAGAACAATTTTCCCATCACGATTCTCGAGACCAAGGCAACTCGCGCCGGTACGAATTTCAACCCCTTCTTTCTCAAGAATTTCCCGGACAGTGTCAGAGACATCTTCGTCCTCTCTTCCGATGAGCTTTGGGCCCAATTCCACGACGGTAACCAGGCTGCCAAATCGCCGGTACATTTGGGCAAATTCCAGCCCGATATAACTCCCGCCAATGATGACAAGATGTTCCGGTAGAAAATCGACCTCCATCATGTCGGTGTTGGTGAAATAATTGACGTCTTCGATGCCCGGAATGTCGGGTACCGTGGCGCGGCCACCCGTATTTATTATGATTTTTTCGGCTTCAAGAATTTCACCATTCACGCTTACCCGGTTTGAACTCTCTAAACGACCGTGACCTTCATAGACCGTCAGCCCTTCCATATTTTTCATCCAGTTTGTAACGCCGTCATTTGACTGTTTTACAATTTCATCTTTACGTTCTTTTACCTTCTTCATATCGACGCTGATATCGCCGTTAATCGATACACCGAATTCGCTTCCGCGTTTGGCCATATAGGCGGCACGTGCGCTCGCAACCAAAGCCTTGGTGGGTATGCAACCGACATTGACACAGGTGCCTCCGAATAGTTTTCGTTCAAGAATGGCGACCTTCATGCCTTCATTAGTCATGCGCTGCGCCATGGATGGGCCCGCCTGTCCAGTTCCAATAATGATGGCGTCGTATTGTTTAGACATCGGCTTTCCTTTTTTTGGTTGGTCTATAGACTTTGAAAATAGATATAGGAACTTGGTGCGGTGATGCCATGAGCATCACGGTTTTAATCAAATGACATAAATAGCGGGGGGCTATCTATGTACGGACATCGCGCGCGAATTGGCTACACCTCGCCGCCCGCTGCAACTGAAGTGTTTCCTTATGAGTTTTATAAAATCGTTCCGGAAGGGGTAACACTTGTTGTGAATACCTTGCCGCTTGTCGATCGTAACAGCGACGAAGTTGACAGGGCATATGAGGTGAGCCTGAATGCTGCTCAGGCGATGGCACGCGCGGGCGTCGATTTATTTTGTTTTGGCGGTGTCCCGATAAATGTCTCTCAGGGTTTTGGAAACGCGGACAATATGGCTGCCGCGACCGAAGCGGAAATAGGCATTCCGGTAATAACCAGTTTTAGCGCGCAACGTGAGGCGCATGAAGCCGTTCAATCAAACAATGTCGGCATTATTTATCCGTATGATGAAAGTCATTACGAACGGCATGCTAATTACATACGCAATATGGGAAAAAATCCTGTTGGGTACGGATGTCTCAATACGACTTTCATCAAGTTGGGGCAGGTTGATGACAGCGACGTCTTTGATGCCGCGAAAAGAATTGTTCAAGAGCATCCAGAGACAGACACGATTCACATCTTTTGTCCGCATTTTGCAACCGCGGAAATGATTGAACCCATCGAGAAAGAATTTGGTGTCACTGTTGTAACCGCCTTGGGAGCAATTGTTTGGAATGCCCTTCGAAAAACCGGTGTTAATGATAGGATACAGGGTTACGGGCGTTTGTTCAGAGAGTTTTGAGATAGATGGACAACTGACGACTTCGCACTTCTGAAAAGGCCGTCGAACGCTAGTCGGAGGTTTTCAATCGAGATTCTCGCCAGGCGATGTAATACGTGCTGCTGAAAATGACGACAGCACCGACCCAGGTCCACAAATCTGTTTTTTCGGTAAAAAAGAACCAACCCCATGCCACTGCCATTGGCAACCGCAAGAAATCGAACGGCATAACAGCGCTGGCATCTGCAGAAGCAAAGGATCTCGCCTGGCAAAAATGAGCAAACGAGCCTGTCAGACCAACTCCTATTAGAACCAATAGATCTGGGAAATTTGGCATTTTACCCAAAATCAAGGTTGGGATCAAAGCAAGTGGCACGATCATCACGTTCATGTAGAGAACAATCAACGACGCGGAATCCGTTCGGGTCAGGATCTTCATGCTGAGCCAAGAGCCCGCATAAAAAACCGCGGACAAGAGCATGGCGAGAACAGGAAGTGAAATTTCCGCATATCCTGGCCGTATTATGATCAGTGTGCCGAGGAAACCGACGATCGTGGCAGTCCAACGCGGTGCATCGACCTTTTCCCGCAGAATGATTGCAGCTCCAACTGTGGCAAAGAGCGGGATTATAAAAGTAAACGCTGTTCCGTCTGACATGGGGACATAAGCAACGCCATAATAGAAAAAGAACATCGCGGCGAGAGCGAAGACTGTTCTCGAAACATGCATTGGGAAATGTTTGGTTCGCAGACCGGAAATCCCTTGCCGCGAAAGAATTGGAATAACGAAAACCAACCCGGCCAAAGCACGAAAAAAGACAACTTCAATTGAGGGGTATCTACCTTCCAGGTAGCGAACGAAGAACAACATCGTCGTGAACGAAAGAGCGGCCACAATCATCCAAAAAGCGCCGCGCTGTATAGCGCGGCGCCGGTCGGACTTTTGTTCCGTATCTGGAGAGTTCGTGTCAGTCAATCGTCGTAAAAATATAAAGTCCGGATTTCGATACTTTGTCTTGGTTTTGCATTGGCGGGAATTTCAGGTGGTTGAAACGAACCATGGCAGGTCCATTTAGCGGTCCCATCTTCGAGGGAGTCAAAGCATTTGAGCAGGACTACTTCGTCACGGGTCATTTTGGGAAAATAATACCAGCGCTGATCAGGGTTGTAGGTGAGATGTAAGACGCCGCCAAGACGATCCTGATATTGTCTTTCCGCGACTAGTAGATCTTCTTCCTTAAGAGTATCCCAACCGCATATTGCGAGAGGTGCAGTTTCGACTGGTCCGACCAGAGGACGCCAAACATTCATTGAACCAAATCTTTTCTTTAGTTTGGCTTCAGCCTCCTCCTCTGGAAGTAAATCGCGCACCCGTTGGGGCGCTGAATTTCGTGTAAAATCGTTGTGCATGTTTTTGACTGGATTGCGGACCTTTCGGGTTTGCGCCATGCCGCTATCATCAATTCGGATCGTATGGTCGAAAACCAGAACTTCGTCACATCCGGTTTCCTGTTTTACGATTTCTTTCATTTCCGGGTAATAGATGGCTGTTATTTCGTCTTCATCAAAAAAATCGTTAACAGCAGTACCGAATTTTCGAAGAATAAAACCCTGTTTGTCGAGGTCTAGCTCTGCGGCTATTGGCCGACCGTCGTAAACAGTAATTTCGTGATCTTCATACTTTCCGGAACGGGTATCCGATCCCTGTCCTGGTTCCTTAACCAGTGAGACGGGTGTTTCTCCATCATCAACGCTGAATTGAACGGTGGCGCGTACGGAATTTATATTTTCTTCGAGGATAGTCGCCATGGCTCATCCCTCCAAAACCTCTGTGTATCAGAACAAGGATAGCGAAATAGGGTGGGGGTCGTCCATGTATATAGATTAGGTGCTTAACGCCATCCAATCAGCGCGAAGAATGGCGTACCAGGCATCATCTACAAATTCCCCTTTATGAAATCGATTTTTTCGCAGAAGACCTTCGCGTTGCATTCCCAATTTCCCAGCAACCTGAATAGATCCTTTATTACGTGCGTCGATGGCTGCAAAAATTCTGTTTAGTTTTTCATCCACACCGAAAACCGTGTTTAGGGCGGAGAGACATGCCTCGGTCATAAGACCCTGTTTCCAGTATGGCGGAGATATACCGTAAGCTATTTCGCCTGCCCCGTTTTTGGTGTGCCAGGCAAAGCCGACATCGCCGATCATTTTGCCTTTGTATTCCAGGCACCAGACCGTTTGGTCTTGCCGGGAAAGGCCAACCCTGTCCGCCAAAAACTCCTGGGCGTTCACTCGGGAGTACGGGTATGGCGCACGGATATACCGAGACCATTCCTTGAGAACCGCATATTCCATCAGGTCGTCGATGTCACTCCAGCGATAGCGTCGAAGTAGAAGGCGTTCCGTTTCAATCGTGTTTGGGAACGCAACTGCCATCGCTAATGTGCGGAAGCCATTACTTCTTCAGCTTTGGCAAAATCAAATGGCTCCGGTTCAATGTCGCCATTGTAAATCGCTTCGATCCGTTCATTGCTGAGCGGCTGGCTGAATTCAGCATTTCTCATACGAATGCGCGCACGAAGTTGTTTTACGACGAGATCAGTCATTAGTTCGTATTCGCTGTCTGACATTGGCTCTTCTTCCAGGCCGACAATGCCACCCAGCATGTGCCCAAATTCATCTTCGTAGATTATCCGACAGGCTTCAGCGATGAGGTCGTCGTTTCCACCACGCCCCTGGAGCCGCATACCTTCCCGAAAAAGCGTGCAATACCCACCCTCAGTAAAATGGCTGGCACGTAAGCCGATTTCGCCGTGGGCGTGGTTTTGTTCAATCCGCATATCGGTGAGGAGTTTATCTTCTTCCCAAATCTCGAGCTTATGAGGGTCGAGGGGAGGCGTGTTTTCATCCCGGATGGCGTCGTAAATGTCTGCGAAGAGACAATAATGTGTAAATTCGTCGTGAATGGTCTCTATCAAATCCGCGACATGGTGCCGGCTAACCTCACGATCAATTTTGGGAAAGGATTCGATTATTTCCGTGAGAGGCCCGAGAAATATACCCAGATCCTTGTGTTCGCCGAGGCCTTTTCCATTGAATTCTTTAAAACACTGACGACGAAGCCAGAGGAGGTCTGTTTCAAGATTGCGAACAGGGGAATCCCAATATGTCCGAACAACCTCCGCTTCGCCTGCCCATAATGGAGCGGATACTTTGATTAGATGTTGAAGATTATTGTTAAGACCCATTACCGACCTCTGTTGGTTATTTATTCTATTGTTACTTTGCCAATTTGGCTTTGTCATCACAGAGATATGGCGGCGATGACGCTTGATGGGTATAGTGAGCTAAAATATAGCCCGATTGGAGAATAATAATGGACAGTGGTGTCGAAACTCCTCGTGAGTTGTCGGTTAAGGAAATAAAGGCAGATACCGATACGCGGGACATTCTTGAGCGTGCGCGCCAGATGGGTGCCGAACGCAATTTTGAAGATATGTTTATCGTCGATATCGACTCACATCATGTTGAAACAGAGAGCTGGGGCGAGATGGCCGAATATATTGAGGACGAAGTCCTCAAATTTCAGGCTATTGACCATATCACCAACAGAACGGGTTCACCGCCATACGGTCTTAATGGCGATTTAGCACTGCGTTATCAGGATGTTGGTGGACGTGTAATCCACCAGGGTAAAAGGGGTGAAGCTGTAGAGGATAAGTCCGTACATCGTGACGTTGTTCTTGCGCAACGCGCATATGAGTCGATGTCGATTGATTATACCGTTGTTTTTCCAACCCAAATGCTGAATCTCGGAACGCATCCGCAATACCATATGGAAGGGGTTTTATCGACGGCCTATAACCGTTGGTTCGCTGAAAAAATCCTGGCGGATGACCCCAAGCTGGGCGCAATGATTTATCTGCCGTTCGGGGATGCGGATTTGTGCCTGAAAACAGTCGAAGAGTTTGCCGACAATGATAGCGTCATCGGTTTTATGATCACTTCGGTACGGCACAAGCCCGTTCACCACAATCGATATATGAAATTGTATGGTCTACTTGAGGAAATTGGTAAGCCCCTCGGGTTTCACGCCGGATACTATTGGTCCGATGAATGGACCAAACAGATCAACCAGTTCGGAGCGATGCATGCGCTTAGTTTCGTCTGGTGCAACGTTGTTCACATGACCAACTGGGTATGGAATGGCATCCCGGAAAAGTTTCCCGAATTGAAAACGGTTTGGATTGAGTCAGGTCTCGCATGGGTGCCATGGCTGATGCAGCGCCTCGACCATACCTATTTGATGCGACAGTCCGAAGCGCCGCTTTTGAAGCGGTTGCCCAGCGAGTATATGCGGGAGATGTTCTATACCAGTCAGCCGTTAGAAACCGACCACCCAAGAGCATTGGCGAATACGTTCGAAATGATCGATGCGCCTAACTCCCTTCTTTTTGCATCGGACTGGCCGCATTGGGACTTTGATACGCCAAGCGTAATTTGGGATATGCCGAATTTAAGCGAAGAAGATAAGCTTAACATTCTCGGTTTGAATGCCGCGCGGTTATTTGATCTCGAAATTCCGGAAGGAATGCGCGGCGCTGCCTGATTAAGCCAGCTATTGCAGCAGATTCTTGTAAGCCATCATTGCGCGATCAACGTAGTGCTCCCAGCTGAAACCGTCCTTTATGCTCGCGACGGCTTTTGCACCCATCGATATTCTCAATTCGGAATCATTGATTGTAGTGCGTAATGCTTCGTTAAGAGCGGCTACAGAATTATCCTCGACCGCAATACCGTTTTCGCCATCCTTAATAATATCGGCCGCTGCAGCTGCTTCAGTTGTGACAACCGGACAGCCACAGGCAAGGGCCTGAAGGCTAACAAGTGGCAAACCTTCTTCGAGAGAAGGCAAACAGAATATATCTGCACTTTGATAAAGTGCTGGCAATTCGTTTTGGGAAATAGCCCCGTTAACAACAACATTCTCTAGAGGTGAGTCTCGAAGAAAATTGTCAAACCCTGGTTCTATTGGTCCAACGAGGTGCAGTTCAGCTTGCGTTGATAATGGTTCAAAGGCTTTAAGGAGATTTGGGATTCCCTTACGGATGCCGACCAATCCAACAAATAGAATTTTTGGGATGTCATTTTTTTTTGTTTGATCGGCTTGGCGAAAACGGGATAGGTCGACGCCATAATTATTGACGATAATTTTATCTGCTTCGAAGCCTCGGTCCAAAAAAGTCTTTGCGGCGAATTGCGATGGTACGGTAATGGCGTCAGCAAACTCATATTCTTTGACTTCACGTTCTATTACTTCCGCAGATGGCAGAGCAGCACGAAGTCCATAGGTCTGGTAGCCTTGTCGCAGCACTTCGGTTTGATGTTCGATATGGCTGGAGCCGCGTTCGATGACAATCTTGAGACCGGCATCACGTGCGACCGGAATGGCTTCGAGGCTGGCATTACTCCAACCGACAAAGATGTTGGCGCCAGTCATTTTCGTGCGGCTCGCAAAGTTTGCAAATTTACGCCCAATGAACGCATCGGGTTTATTGCCTAATTTCAATTTGTCACTGATACGCTTAGTTACTTCTATCCAGGTCGCGCTGTTTGTCGGAATTGTCTCGCCAACCAGTTTACGTATGGCCCAACCAGGGTATGGCGTAATCAGCTGTTGCAGCGCATCGTGTTTAAGAAGGCCACGGGCAAGTTCAAATGCGTGAAATCGTCCATGTGTGGAAACAATAACCTTCATGAGGTCGTGCTGTATTTGGCTACAGTTTCCGATAGTAGCTGGTTAAGTTTTTTGGCCTGGAATTTGGTGGAATACTCTTCGAGTTTGCTGCGATCTAGGTTTGAATCGCTGTTTTTAGAAAACGATTGATTTAAGGTTTCATCAACTTCAACTTCATTTGAACAGGGAAAAAGATCGGCACCTATGTCCTTTGCAATTCGAATTGATTCTGCTGTTTCCCCACCGTATGCAAGGATTGGTCGCCCAACACATATCAATTCGAGCAGTTTATGATGGAACAGATTGGGCGGGTTCCTAACATAAACATTGATATTTGCCCGTCTTTGGCGAGCCCAAAGCTCGGGCGGGGACAGTTTTCCCAATATGGTAATTGGTAGCACTGCCGGACCTGTTTGTTTTGCACGCTGAATTATTTCCGTGTCGCCACCAGCATAAGTTAAATGAACATTTCCTTTTGGCGGTAGCCAATTAACGATCATTCGAAGTAGATCAGAAAGTGCGTCAAAATCATAAAGACTACCCGAAATAAGAATTTCGTTTAATACCTCTGAAGATTGACCTTTTGCCTTGTGGAATTTCATGAGGTCATCTGAAATTCCGTTATAAATTGTTGTGAATTTTGAAGTTCCGTTGTCGGGGTAGGTTTCTCTGTGGGCCTCTGACAGAAGGGTCGTATGGGTCGAATCTGAAATCTGACCGGCCACAATTTTACGCAGTCCCTTTGGCACAAACTCTTGCCAATTGTCTTTGATATCAGCAATCCACGGGCATCCGGTCATTTTTGCAAGTTTTCGTCCCAACACCAAACAGCTGGTATTGCCAAAAATTGCCCAAATGATTTCTGGCACAAAACGATCTGCAATTATTGGCATGAGCGGCGCCATTCCCATCATCCAATCGTTGTAGATGTTTCCATGACGAAGATAATTGTAGGCGATAATTGATTGTCTAATGGGGGTTGGGACTGTGCCGTTTCGAACGGCCGGCAAAATAGAACTGTATGGAATCCCCCCCATTACATGAAGATACGTTGACCAGTCGCTTCGGCCGTCAATTTGGATCTCAAGCTCTTCCGGCGTAACTCCCTTTCCGGTTTCTGTGAGCGGTGGCGTTATAAGCACCACGCGATTGCCCAAATCGGCGAGATGTTCCGCAAATGCGGTGCCCCGGAACGCGCATACATGTTGGCGTTCGGGATGACAGGCATTAACGATTGCAATTTTCATTGGTTAAGCGAAAACCTCGATGCGTGGCAACGATTTGGCACGGTCTACAAATCGTGTTTGCCAGGCTTCAGAAATCACCGGGCGCCACAATGTCCATGCGAGATGAATTTCACCTTTATTGAATCTTTCAAGGCACTTATTCCACCACGGCACGTTCCAATAATTTCGGTTTTGGAACGTTGGATTGGCAATTGTTTCGTTGACGAGCCCCTTTAACTCATCTGAAAACCAATCATCCTGCGGTGGTAAAAAGCCCTGTTTGTTCCACCGAATTCTGATTTCCTCCGGTAGAATTTTTGTCATTGCGCGCCGAAGAAGGCGTTTTGTTTGCGCGTCTCCCATATGGGTCTTGGGAGAAAGATTGAGCGCAAATTCAGCGATACGATGGTCACAGAAAGGTAACCGAACCTCTCTCGAATGCGCCATGGAATTTCGATCGCCATAACGGAGTAGGGTCGGCAGGTGTGCCTTGAAGGTGTCCTCATAGAGTATGCTTGATAGCGCGTTGAACCCTTTCGGTATGGTGAAGTTAGCGGACGACTTGGTGTGAGACAGGTATTCCTTGCTAATGCCAAATAAAGTATCGCTACCACGATTTAAAATTTGAGCGGCATACCACCGTAACAGTACTGGCGCTTTTTCCTTAAGTTGCGCTTTCGTGTCATTAAGTGCCAACGGATATCGTTCCTGAATAGCTTCTTTTTCATTGGCCAGCTTAGCAGGATCACCATTGTCCAACGTTCTAAGATAGTAATTAAAATACTGCTCATATCCGGCCAACAATTCATCCGCACCTTGACCGTCCAATAGCACGGTAATTTCATGCTTTTTGGCCTCTTTAAACACCCGCCATTGGGCATATTGACTGGTACTCCCGACCGGTAATTCATTATCCCACATAAATTGGTCGAGATCGGAAAGAAACATCGCACCAGTTGGTTTCGTAAGATGACTGATAACCCCTGTATGCGAGATGACCTTTTCAGCAAATGGAAGCTCATCCTTGTTGGATTGCGGGAAGTGGCCCGTAAATGTGTGGTAAGCATCGTTTGGTCCGCGCAGTTGATTGGAAACGCATACGATAGAACTGGAGTCCAATCCTCCCGAAAGGCATGAACCCACCGGTACGTCACTTCTAAGCCGAATTTTGATCGAGTCTGTCAGGAGGTCGCGAAAGTGATTTATCGCGTCCGCATCTTTGAAGTTCTGGTAATCAGCATTGGGCAGGATGTCCCAATAACGGGAAATTTCGATTCCTAGAGTGTCGACATCGATCTCAGCCATTTCACCAGGCAAAAGTTGATCGATATCGGTAAAGATCGTTTGGCGACCATCATCGAGTCCTTCGCGGGGAGATAATAGAAAACGCAGATGCAAGGCGTCATTCTGTTCTGCATTGATACCCTTGAGGGGTAACAGGGCCTTATACTCTGACGCGAAAGCAATCATTTCATTTGTCCTGGCAAACAGGAATGGCTTTTCACCAAAACGGTCACGAGCGCAAAAAACTTTGTTTTTGCGTCGGTCGTAAATTGCAAACGCAAACATCCCATTGAAGTGGCGCAAACAATCGTTTCCCCATTTCATATATGAGGCGAGAAGTACTTCTGTATCGGATTTGGTATAAAGGTTTACCCCTTCCGCTGCCAGATTTTGAGCGATTTCAAGATAGTTATAAATTTCACCATTAAACGTGATCACGGCCTGTCCGGTAGGGTCGGGCATTGGCTGAGCACCATTTTGAGTCGGATCTATAATTGCAAGGCGTCGGTGTCCGAGGACGATTGTACCGCTCTCACTACGCCATTCGCCTTCACCATCGGGGCCCCGATGTTCCATCAAGTCGGTCATTGAGGAAATTGCAGCGGGGTGAATCTCACGCTTGGCGATTATACCGGCTATACCGCACATGATCAGGTCGTTTCCAAATTTATGGCTATCTCACAATGCCTTATAGTAATATGCCAAACACATACAGCATGGATATTTATTATATCATTGCTTTCCGTTATTCATCTTAAGCTCTGAGTCGTTGCAACACTTCCGTTTCTGTTAGTTTTCTGTATGGCTGATTTTTCTTCTCTTAGAATGCTCTTTGCGGGCGATCTGAATGATTACTCCAAGGGGTATTCTCGGTTATGTGCCGCAAAGGAACTCGGTGTTGCCGTAGAAGAAATATCAACGATTCCGGTAGCGACGAGCGAAACCGGGTACGCAGAGATTTCCAACTTTTTCAAGCTGGCATGGAAATTAGGTTTTCATCTTGATTTGGAAAAGACCAACAAGAGATTGATCGAGGCGGTACGCAAACAGGTTCCAGATATTATCTGGATCGAAAAAGGTAATATGATTTTGCCGAGGACCCTTAAACACCTTCGACAACTTTGCCCAAATGCACAGCTCGTTTCTTATACCGATGACGACATGTACAACTCTATTAACCGGAGTTGGGCTTATCGTTTCGGTGTAAAACTCTATGACACGATCTTTACAACAAAATCATACAATGCGGACCCAGGTGAGTTACCGTCCTTTGGTGCGCAGAAAGTAATCATGGTTGATAAAGCCTATGATCCAGCCCACCACATGCCGGTAGAGCTCACACCTGAGGAACATAGTTGGTTGGACGACGATGTTGGATTTATAGGGAGTTTTGAAGAACCACGTGCTGAAGACATGCTGTTTCTTGCAAAGAACGGCATCCGAGTCCGCGTATGGGGAAATGGTTGGGATGGCTATGACCCAAAGGAACCCAACCTCGTTATAGAACGGCGAGCCTTAGTGAATACCAATAATAATCCACTATATTCCAAGGGTATTTGTGCAACCAAAATCAATCTTGCTTTTTTACGGAAAGCCAACAGGGATCTCCAGACTGATCGTAGTATTGAAATTCCAGCCTGCGGCGCCTTTATGATGGCCGAATATTCGGACGAACATGCGGCTTTGTTTGAAGAGGACAAAGAATCTGTGTACTTCCGTTCGCGGGAAGAGCTGGTGGAAAAAATCCAATATTATCTGTCCCATGAAGAGGAGAGGGAACAAATAGCGACGGCAGGCCGGTTAAGGTGTCTAAATGACGATTATAGCCAAAAAGGGCGGGTAAAATATATGTTGGAAGCACTTACTGCATCTCAGGGAAAGTAGAAATAAAAGTGATATTTGGCGAAGGATAAATTCATTGAATAAAAATACGGCAGATATTCTCGTTTGTCCGAAGTGTCAAAACGACAAGGCGTTAGAGTTGGCGATTGATGAAGAACGCGGCGAGGATGTCATAGCCGGTACATTGGCCTGTCAGGACTGTGAGAACGAGTATCCTATCACGAATGGCATCGCCCGGTTTGTCGCGGTCAACGATGACTATTGTGAAAATTTTGGTTTTCAATGGCAAAAATGGAAAGATATTCAGATTGACCGACTATCTGGCCATAGCCTTTCTGAAAAAAGGTTTCTAGGTGATAGCGGTTGGTCTCCTGAGTGGATAAAAAACAAACTAATTTTAGATGGAGGATGCGGCGCTGGACGCTTTTCGGATGTCGTGGCAGGGCATGGTGCGCATGTAATTGCTTGTGATCTAAGTAGCGCGATAGATGCTTGCAGAGAAACAACTCTTATCCATGATGGTCGCGTAGACTGTATTCAAGCCTCATTGTTCGAATTGCCGTTTCGGCAGGGAACTTTTGATGGCGTGTTTTGTATGGGGGTTATTCAACATACTCCGGATCCGGCAATGGTCATCCAGAGCCTACCCAGACATCTTAAGACCGGTGGAAAATTGGCTTATAATTTTTATGAAAAGAGTATTTTTTGTTGGGGACAGTTTATTAAATATGGATTGCGTCTGTTTACACGGTATATGTCAGTGGAGTCGACGCTTAGACTAAGTCATTTCTTGGTAAAGTTACTTTTTCCTATTACATATTTTTTGGCACCAATTCCGAAAATTAGAATTCTGAATTTTTTCCTTCCAATATGCGCGAGTCATTCGTCGGAGTTGAATAAGGATCAACAGTTGACCTGGACGTTGCTCGATACATTCGATTGGTATGGTCCACGGTATGAGAAAAGACAGCGTCATTGGAAAGTGGCTCAAATGTTAGAGGCACAGGGTATGATCGAAGTAGAAAGCCGTTCAGGAATTGTTCAAGCGATCCAAAAATGATATCAAATGATAATAAAAATTGACCGTTAAAAATTTTTTTGATATTTTTAGCAGAAGGATTTTTAACATCATTTCGATGAGGAAAAGTTATGCCTAAGTTTGTCATTGCACCGCATATGCGACTTCACGAATGGGTCGCAATCGAAAAAGGTTATTTTCATGACGCCGGTTTAGAGCATGAGCTCGATGACGTTTTGGTTGGGCATGATGGAAGATTGCATGATTTAGGCGATAAGATCGGGGCTTACCAAACATTTGAGGACGGAAGATCCTGCGATGTTAGCTGCGCATGTCATTGGACTGTTAATGTTGCCGCAGCTTCGGGACATGGCAGACTTTATGCAGATGCCTACTCCTTATCTCCGTGTGCCATTTTTGTATCACCGGATTCCGATATAAAATCGCCGCAGGATCTGGCTGATGTTCCGATTTCCGTGGGATATCAATCAGGAAGCCACTACTCAACAATCCAGGCACTCGAGCAATTTCTGCCGGCAGAACAAATCAAACTCTCTTTCGCCGACGGTTTGCTGTTTAACCGGATGGAGCTTCTGATCGACGGTAAGGTACCTGCTGCAAGTTTATTTAGTGGCCCATACTATTTTATGGAGCAGCTAGGATTCAGAAAAGTTGCCGATACAACTTTTATGATGGCTTCAATGGTCGCGGAAGATGCGGATATGGGGGATGTAAAGAAATATTTCGACGCATTAAAGCGCGCCCAGACAGATATTGATCTTCGGCCAGAACTCTACACGCACTATTACAAGGAAGAATTCCCTGAAAGATTCCGGGACCAGATGGACACCAGATTATTTGGTCCAGGTGAACGGATCGTATTCGAGCCATATTCACGCGAGATTTTCGAGAATTCTCAACAATGGATTGCCGAGAAAAAGATTTTTGAAGACGGTAATCTTGGTGATCGAGATTATGCGCAGGCAATTGTTTCCGCGGCAGAGTGATCTCAAATCATTTCTTTAAAAGGCCGGGAAAATCCCGGCCTTTTTTGTAATTGGATAGTAAGATAACCATTGCCGGGTGTAATTCGGGAGAGAAGATATGGGAATGCTCGTAGAAGGCGACTGGATTGATGACGACGCTAAATACAGAAATGCGGAAAGCGGAGCGTTCGTCCGACCTGAATCCAATTTCAGGCGCTTTATAACCGCGGATGGTTCATCTGAATTTCCAGCGGAGGCAAATCGGTATCATTTGTTCCTCGCTCCCAATTGTCCCTGGGCGCACAGAACTCAACTTGTTCGCAGGATAAAGGGATTAGAGGAAATAATTTCTATTTCAATGTCTGATCTTCCAAGAACCAAAAGCTGGGCGTATTCGGAAGGAATTGGAAATGGCCTTGATCCGATAGATGGGGTGTTTGAACTTTATCAGGCTTATCAGGCAGCTGACACGGATTATACAGGCCGCGTAACCGTTCCAACACTTTGGGATAAAAAGGATTGGACGGTTGTTAATAATGAGTCCTCTGAAATTATACGTATGCTCAATACAGAATTTAATGACTGGGGTGATGCCTCAATCGATTTGTATCCGGAAGCTCTGCGCGAAGAAATTGATCAGTACAACGATCGAATCTACGGCACCTTGAATAATGGTGTTTACCGGTGTGGTTTTGCTAAATCACAGGAAGCCTATGACGAAGCCTATCATAACCTTTTTGAGACCCTCGAATGGTTAGAAGATCATTTGGGGACAAATCGATATTTATGCGGCAACGTGATAACGGAAGCAGATTGGCGGCTTTATACGACGCTGGTCCGATTTGACGTCGTTTATTATGGCCATTTCAAATGTAATAAGTTCCGCATTTGTGACCAACCCAATTTGTGGAACTATCTAAAGGATCTTTATCAGCGTCCGGGAATCGCAGCGATCACAGACATGGAGGGAATAAAGCGGGGTTATTGGGGTGATATGCCCAACGTAAATCCGTCTGGCATTGTTCCTCTTGGACCAGAGGATTTTGATTTAACAGAAACTCACAATCGCGACGGTTTGGGCCAGGCGGCATAAATTAAACGACTAACTCGCGCTGACTTTGCAACGGTTTATCAAACGGTTGGCGAGCATGGGAGCGGACTGTTCCCGGTATTTTTGCATGTATTCCGAGTTCATATGGACGTCGAGCGCTGGCTCGTCATCGTACACCTCAAACAAATGAACTCTGTTGCTGGTGTCGTCTGGAATTAAGATATCGAAATGTTGGCACCCTGGCTCATTTTTAAGGACACGGGCTTTGTGTTCGTGGGCGAGAGCAAGATAGTCATCAATTTTTCCCTCGTTCAAATCGAGGGTTACAAAAAGGGCGATACTCATGAAGTGTGATCCTTCGTGTGTTGTTGTCCGAGGCTCTGTCGATCAATAGAGGTGCTTTTAATTAAAGCGTAAATCGATTGTCCTTCGACCAGTTTCATTTGCGCCAATGACCAACGCGTAATCCGGACCCATAGTGAGACGCCTATATCGACACATATATCGATGTCGTGGGGCTCTGAGCCATCGTCATTTAATCGGTGAGCACGTAATTCGCTTATTCTCCCTTCAAGGACATTGAGCTGGCTTACCTGGCTTGGTTTCTCAAGCGACAAAGAAACGTCGCGAGCGCGAATTCGAATGCGTACAGATGTCCCGGGGACATTTTTAACCCTCGGCACCCGAAGTTTTCCGCCCTTAAAAGTGAGCGTCGTGAGGCCGAATTCTTCATCGTGGCTTTCGATCTTTGCGGCGATTACGGAGCCCGCATCATATCGCCCCGTAAGGCGACGTAGATCGAGCCGGCTTGTCAGCTCTTCTAGCGGGCCCACCGCTTTTACTTGTCCGTCATCAACCAATACCAAGGTGTCTGCGAGGCGAATGATCTCGTCCATGGAATGGCTGACATAAATCATTGGAACTTCAAACCGGTCACGTATCATTTCAATGAAGGGCAGTATCTCCGATTTTCGCGCGACATCGAGCGACGCAAGCGGTTCATCCATCAAGAGAATATCGGGATTCGCAAGAAGGGCCCGGCCCAACGCTACCCTTTGCCGTTCTCCTCCTGATAGGGTGTAGGGTTTTTGATCAATGAGATGCTTTATACCAAGGACCTCAATTACATCGTCGAAATCAATTTGCCGGGCGTTATTTGGAGCGCGTCTACGCCCATAGTTCAGATTTTTAAGAACCGACATGTGTGGAAAAAGTCTGCTTTCCTGAAACACATAGCCAATTCGTCGCTCATGAATTTGAAGATTGATGCCGCTTTCAGAATCAAACAGAACGCGTCCGTCAATCTTCACACGGCCGCTATCAGGGTTTAGCAATCCGGCAACCATATTCACGATCGAGGTTTTCCCCGAGCCTGACTGACCGAAAAGCGCTAGGACACCGCGCGTTTGCGTTTCAATCTTCGCGCTGATTTCAAGATTGCCAAGCTGTCTAGTGACGTCGATTTCAATCATGACCGCTTCCAATGCGCTTTCGCATGCGTCTTGCCAAAATTTCCGAGCCGGCCAATGCGAAAAGGGCAATTGCAACTGAAATGACGACAATTCTAAGAGCCGCCGCTTCTCCGCCTGGCACCTGTGAAAATGCATAGAGTGCAATAGGGAGGGTGCGCGTTTCACCCGGTATGTTGGAAACAAATGTAATCGTCGCACCGAATTCGCCGAGACATCGGGCAAATCCGAGAATTGCGCCAACAATGATCCCAGGAATTGTTAGGGGAAGAGTGATTGTCAAAAAGACTACGATAGGATGGGCACCCAAAGTGCGGGCGGCCGCTTCAAGCCTTTGGTCAACGGCTTCCAATGATAGCCTGATGGCTCTGACAATCAGCGGAAAAGCCATGATTCCGGCAGCGACAGCTGCGCCTCTCCATGAAAAAGCGAGCGTGATCCCAAATGTATCGTAGAGAAAAGAGCCGACAACACCCTGTCGCCCCATGGTAATGAGGAGAACGTAGCCAATAACGACAGGCGGCAAAACAAGCGGCAAATGAATAATGCCGTCAAAAAGGAATTTTCCTGGAAATTCGTATCGGGCAAGAATCCACGCCGTGCCCAGCGCTAGCGGCATACTCCAGATCATTGCCCATGCAGAGATCTTTAGGCTGAGCCAAATGGCTTCGATTTCCAATTCAGTGAGAAAATCCATTTACTTGCTCACCTCGAAACCAAATTTATCGAAAATTGTCTCCGCTTTTTTCGAGCGTAAATAGTCGTAAAACATACGAACTGCAGGGGTTTCAAATTTTTTTACGATACTCAACGGGTAGATAATCGGGGGATGACTGCTTTTAGGAAATGTCCCGATTACGTTCACGTCTTTCACTGCAATGACGTCGCTTCGATAAACGATGCCAAAGGGGACTTCAGCCCTCTGGATCAGCGCCAATGCACTTCGAACATCTGAGGTTCGTGCAGTTTTTCGCGCTAGTTCATTCCATACCTGAAGTGTTTGCAAAGCCGCTTTGGCATAAATACCTGCCGGCGCATGGGAGGGGTCCGCAATTGCGAGCCTTCCACCATTCAATTTCTCGGCCAATCGAAACCCTTTTTTGATATCGATCGTTACCCGTCCGGATTTCGGAGCGGCCAGAACCAGTCGGTTACCGAGAAAAGGCTTGTTTCCATCATTCGCCAACAAATTTTTTGATGCCAATCGATTTGTCCACAGAGGACTTGCCGATAAAAATAGTGCGGCAGGCGCTCCATTTTCAATCTGGCGTGCAAGGGCCCCAGTGGACGCGTAAGAAACACGCACTGCCACGGTTTTGACGGGATATGTCTTGATTGCTTCATTCAGGGCGTCGGCAGTACTCGCGGCGGCAAAAAATAATATGTTTTCGGCACGGGTTAACGTTGTCGTCGTCAAAAACGAAAAAACAACCGTCACGGCCGCGAGAGCTCTTAACACGATTTCCTCCGCAGGAATCAGCAGCGCTATATATCGTTGGATATAGCGGTTTCTGTCAACGCATTGATTAGTTTGAAGTTTAGTCGGATCCCTTGGCGGCCTGCTGGAGGGCGTCAAGACTATCCAAAATTACCTTTTGTTCCAGTTCGCGTGTGATGAAAACAATGCGAGTGTCATGATCTTCGCTTGGCCATTCTGGCAGGCGAACCGGGGGATGGAAGACATGCTGAACGCCATGGATGGCGACTGGGTTGTCCTCGCCATCGATATTGACGATGCCTTTGATCCGCAAAAGGTTTTCTCCTCGATGCGTGATGAGTGTCTGAATCCACGCGACGAATGCAGGCCATTCAATCGGGTCTTCATATCTCATACAAAATGATGAGATTCCGTCTCCGTGTCTTTCAGGGTCATGAATATGATCATGGTCGTGTCCATCCTCATGGTTATGATCATGACGACTATGCTCGTGATCTTCGCGAAAAGCCTCATCACGAAGCCAATTCTGAACATCAAAGCTTTTGCTATCGGGATCGTAGAGGCCACATCCGAACAAGTTGTCAGGGGCAATTTCTCCATTTGCGGCCCTAAAAATATGAGCACTTGGATTTAGTTCTTTTAAACGCTGTTCCAATGCATCCTTTGCATCGTCCTCGGCCATATCCACTTTGGTCATGACAATTCGGTCTGCCACAGCGGCTTGTTTCCGAGGTTCTTCGTGCCGATCGAGCTGGCCTTGGCCAAAAACAGCATCAGAGGTCGAAATCACGCCGTCTAAATAGAAACGTGATGCGATAATTGGGTCATTCATAAGCGTGTGGAGAATAGGAGCGGGATCAGCCAGTCCGGTTGTTTCGATCAGGACCCGTCTAAACTGCGTTACTTCGCCTTTGACGCGTTTAAGAAAAAGTTCCCGAAGCGAGCGGCTTAAATCACCTTGAACGGTGCAGCACAAACAGCCGGTTGTCAGCTCCACCATGTTTTCATCGACAGAATCGACTAGTTGGTGATCGATACCAATATCGCCAAATTCATTCACTAGAACGGCGGTTTCCGCCATATCCGGATGTTTAAGCAAGGCATTTAGAAGCGTTGTTTTTCCGCTACCAAGCCAGCCAGTAAGGAGCGAGACCTGAATTGCATCTTCCGCGCCAGTATCAACTCCCATACTCATTTCTTGTATAATTCCTCTGGCTGAATCTCGACTTCTGAAATGACCTCAACGCCTTCATCGGTAACGGCATTGAAGAAACAGTTCCTTCGTCCCGTATGACATGCGACACCGGTTTGCTCGACCTGCAACAAAACCGTATCGCCATCGCAATCAATGCGAAACTCTATAAGTGTCTGGATTTGGCCCGATTCCTCACCCTTGCGCCAAAGTTTGCCCCGGGAGCGGGAAAAATAGCAAACTCTACCGGTTTTCAGGGTTTCAACGACGGCTTCCTCATTCATCCAGGCCATCATCAGGACTTCTCCGGAATTATGCTGTTGTGCGATGGCCGGCACCAACCCGTTCGCATCGAATGCGATCATGTCTAGCGCTTTTTCAATCGAATCTTGATTGGATTGTTTTGGATTATCTGTCATCGAATTAACTAATATAATCAGCGTGTTGTGTTGAGACGCTCAAATCCCTTCTCAAGATCAGCGATAAGGTCATCGGAGTGTTCGAGCCCCGCGTGAATTCGTAACGTAGGTCCGTCGTTTTGCCACTTCTCCTTTGCTACCGTTCGTGTTGCAGCCGGATTGGTTAAAAGGATCAGACTTTCAAAACCGCCCCAGCTTGAACCCATCCCATAAAGCTCGAGACCGTCAATCATTGCAGCAATAGCCCCTTCCGAGACAGGATTGAGAACAACACCAAACAATCCGCAAGCGCCCGAAAAATCGCGCTTCCATATTTCATGGCCGGGGTGGGTGGACAGTCCCGGATGTAATACACGATCCACTTCGGGTCTTTTTTCAAGCCATTTGGCCAGTTTGAGGCCATTTTCATGATGTTGTCGCATGCGCACGCCAATCGTTCGCATTCCACGTAAGGCCAGATATACATCGTCGGGGCCCGAGTTAGCGCCCAGCGCCGAAGCGGATTGCCTGACACGCTGCCAATGTTCATCGGTTGTAGTGATGATGCCCATCATGGCATCGGAATGCCCGACAATGTACTTGGTTGCGGCAATCACTGAAACGTCGACACCAAATTCGAACGGTTGAAAGAACACGCCGCTTGACCAGGTATCGTCAATTATAACCACGCAGTTGCGTTTGTGAGCTTCATCTGCAATCGCGCGAATATCCTGAAGTTCAAAGGTCAGCGAACCGGGTGACTCCGTGTAAACGATCTTCGTATTATCTTGAATAAGTGCCTTGATATCCGCGCCAATCTCTGGGTCATAGAAGGTTGTTGAAACACCAAACCGACCAAGAAAATTATTACAAAAATTCCGCGCAGGGCCATAGACGGTGTCGACCATCAACACATGATCGCCGGCCTCAAGGAAAGCCAGCATCGCTGCATTGATGGCAGCCAGGCCTGAACCCATGCAAACAGCGCGATCGCCACCCAAAAGGGCGGCCGTCGCCACCTCCAAAGATTGATGCGTGGGCGTTCCTTGCCGTCCATAGGTAAATACATCGAGATCCCAGCGTCGGGTCCGCAATTCGCGAAATTCCGCGAGACTCGGCGCTGTAATGGTTGATGCATGATAAACTGGCGGATTTACGATACCGTGGTTGCTTTCGGGATCGCGGCCTGCAGTCGTAATCAATGTGTCCTTTTTCATAACTTTACATTCTAAATTGGGTGGAAAAGCAGGCATACCGCCATATTTCCGTTATCATGGCATTGCCGAGAAAAAGTTTAAAGCCGCCAAAATGGGAAGGATGCCTATTCTGTTTCCAGCGGCAAATCGGGACGCGTTCCCCATTCAGACCAGGAACCGTCATAAACAGCGACATTTGGCTTGTTCAAGACAAGCATACCAAGTGCTAACACACAGGCTGTGACACCTGAACCGCAACTGGTTACAACCGGTTGATCAACATTAATTCCGGCCTCAGAGAAGCGTTTTTCGAGACAATTTTCCGGCAACATTGTTTTGCTTTGGGGGTCAATGAGGTGATCGAAAGGTAGGTTCATCGCCCCCGGAACGTGGCCTGCACGGCACCCCGGACGTGGTTCGGGTTCTGTCCCATGAAAGCGACCCGAGGATCGGGCATCGAGCACTTGTTCCTTTTGATTGTCTATATTCTGCAGCAAATGGTCTGCGGTCCTCATGAAATCGGCGTTCATTTCGGCCGAAAAATCTGTTTGCGGTACGGCATTGATTTCAGCATTCAAGGGTCGGCCTTCTGCCATCCATTTTGGTAATCCACCGTTCAGTACGAAAACGTTTTCATGTCCAAATGCTTTTAGCATCCACCATGGGCGGGCAGCAGAAAACAATCCGAGCCCGTCATAGGTGATAACAGTTGTATCGTTGCCAATTCCAAGTTCCATCATTTGAGTTTGAAATTGCTCTACCGAAGGCATGGTGTGTGGCAAACCGGATTCGGTATCGGCGATTTCGTCTATATCCCAAAATACCGCTCCCGGAATATGTGCGTTGTCATATTCGGTGCGTCCATCGCGGTTCATTGCTGGGAGGTACCAGGAAGCATCTACGATACGGATATCTGGGTCCTGGAGCCTGCTGGCTAGCCACTCAGTGTCTACAAGCGGACGTGCGTAGGGGGCGCTCATTTGCGACCTCCATTGTTTCATGCGGCGGTGTTTATAACGGACTTTTTTACGCAGTAAAGCGCTTTCTTAAACACTCTCTTTCGTTCGCAAGCCAGTTCATTGCAAAAATGATTTTTGCATCAAGGCATTTTTTATCATTGATCTTCTGCTGCATCGCTTCCCAGGGTATTGCAATCGCCTCAATGTCTTCGTCTTCAACCTGTAATCCGTGAATGCCGCCAGCATTCGTCGTGTCGGTGAGGCCGCAATACATCGACACACGTTCACGAAGCATTCCAGGGCTCGAGTAATAGTCGCAAATGTGATGAAGTTCGGTGAGTACGCAGCCGGCCTCTTCAATACTTTCGCGGCAGGCAACATCTTCTGGGGTTTCGTTTTCTTCGACAAGACCTGCAACGGTTTCCACAAGCCACGGATTTTGCTGGGCAGCCCAAACGCCTATACGAAATTGCCGAATTAGGACCACTTCATCTCGAACTGGGTCATAGGGAAGGACACCCACTGCGTGAACGCGTTGAATGACTTCGCGCTTAATCGGGTCAGTCCATCCGCCGTGGAATTTTTTGTGCTGTAGTTGAATTTCATCCAAGGTTAGGTGCCCATGATAAAGTGTTTTTTTCTCAATAATTTTGACGTCGTCATTGTCCATATTGGTACGTTCTCTGTGGGTTTGCAGGGTTAACTAAAATTCATAAAGAATTTCAGCAAAATCTTCATGGAATTTCGCGAAAATTTTATCAATCTAATTGGTAGCAAAAAGGAATGCCATGAAATCAGATTGTATGCGTGTCAGCGTAGTAGAGTAGTAGGAGTAGCAAATGTATCCGATTAGTAATAACACGCCCTATCTTCCAGGAGGTGCGGCGGAAGTTGACCCTTTATCGCCATTTCATGACGAACGAAAGGCACCCCGCCCGGAAGCCGAGCGTGATGGCGGTCGCCCGGTAAGATTACCGGTCGACGAAGTTCGATTGAGTGAAGAAGCGAGGCGGGCTATTGCCCTCAAACCTGTTGTACCAAAACCACACGCAACGCCTTTGGGGGGCGATCCTCTTACGACGGCTGCTCGTGAAGCACTATCATTTCTGAACCAGCATCCAAAAATTGCCGAAATGCCTCTGGGTGAGGCAGTAGGTAAACTGGTTCGCGGTGTGGCTGCGCAGAATAGTGGAACGGAGATTGGCGA